>Ga0182024_10002939_pt1 | contig 41509 bp, 41 predicted proteins | sample P32metaG_FD_120480 | JGI IMG/M metagenome (GOLD analysis project Ga0182024, IMG submission 120480) | Permafrost microbial communities from Stordalen Mire, Sweden - P3-2 metaG (Illumina Assembly) | ecosystem: Environmental > Terrestrial > Soil > Wetlands > Permafrost | place: Sweden: Stordalen...
AATTACGCTTATATAACAGACGAAGGAGGACAGGTAGTAAAATACAAGAATCGCAGATCACAGGATGTATTCGATTCGATCATCGCATATTTAGAAGAGCAACAGGCTGGTATTCAAGTGCTCTGCCTCGACCCCGACACGAAAGTTCTCACTGCCGATTTGCGCTGGGTGCGGATCGACGAACTCAATGTGGGCGATGAACTTGTGGCGGTCGATGAGGGCATGACTGCGGAAGAGCGCAAGAAAATGTTCGCTGATCGCGCCAGAGAAAAGAGAAACGGAGTTAAGAGGGATAGACCCAAGCGGCACGTAAACAGAGAAAGAAAAATGCGGACATGCGTGGTCGAGAGCAAGTGGGATAGCTTCCAGACCGCGATGAAAATCAAATTTGATGACGGAAGGGAAGTAGTTTCTTCGCCTGACCACAGGTGGCTGGGAAGAAAGCGTGGCGGCTGCGACCCAATCTGGCAAAAGACGAAACATCTACAAATCGGCGACGAGATAAGATACATCACTAAGCCATGGGAGGAGCCGTCTTACGAGGATGGATGGTTTGGTGGGTTTATTGATGGCGAAGGCTCGCAAGACCTCACCCGTTCAGGCGCAGATGTCCGTATAACACAAAGAGAGAACGATGTCTTGAAGAAAGCCAGATCTTATCTTCAGGAACGCGGATATAAATTTTACGAACAATGGGACATGAGAGAGAAGGGCGAAACAAGCAAACTTGGAAACGTGCCAGTGTCGCGAGTGACGGTATCGAGGATGGACGAACTATTTCGTCTTTTTGGACAAACCAGACCTGTACGATTTCTAAAAAACCGCTGGTGGGAGGGAAAGTGTCTCCCCGGTAAGAAGACAGGTATTGGTTGGGCGAAGGTTGTTTCTATTGAGATTCTCAAGCAGCAGCGGCTTGTCGATATTCAAACATCTACAAGGACATTCATCGCTGAGGGGTTTGTATCTCATAATTGTCTTAAAGGCCGTCAAGTTGGTATAACTACTTTAGTATCATTGTATTTCAGCAACAAAATGCTATTTGTTCCGAACACGCTTGCGGTTATGGCGTCAGTGCAAAAATCAAAATCTGACGAAATTGAAGTGAAACTAAATACTGCTTACGATATGTGTCCTTTCTGGCTCAAGCCATACAGAATGCCTAAAAGGAGTTTCAGTAACGGATCGCGTCTAATGATTGAGTCCGGTATGCAGCCTAAAGGTATCGCGCAAGGACAAACTCCGCAATTAATTCATATTTCAGAGATAGGTATTATTCCTAATCCGCATAACGTGATCGAAGAAGGTCTATTGCCAGCAACGCACTCGAACAAGAATCTATTTATGGTGTTTGAGGGAACAGGTTCAGGAAACGTTGGATGGTTCCCTGATTTCTGGAAGTCTCAGAAAGCAAAGTGGCCTCTTGGAACAGGGAGGATGTGCCCGTTATTTATTCCGTGGCATTTGGCAACAGATATGTATCCTCAGCCTGATTGGATAAGGGCGCATCCTGTACCGCCAGGATTCTACGAAAGGCGAATGGACGCCACTAAAGCACATATAGCGAGGTGTGAATCTTATGTGCGTAACACTCCTCATTTATCTAGTGTGATGGGTTCTAATTACAGAGTACCTATCGAGCAGCAGTACTGGTGGGAGCTTGAGTACGATCAGGCTAGGGAACGTCATTCTCTCCAGCAGCACGCTGCCCGTTTACCCGCCGATGACTTTGAGGCTCTGACAGGCGTCCACGATAGCGTTTTTGACGGCGAGACGATCATGGAACTTGAGGACGATATTTATACGGTTAGAGAAGATGGAGCAAGGGTTCGCAAAAACCCAGTTCAATACTACGCGATTACGGGACATTCAATCCTTGAGGAGTTTGAGCCGCAGGAATCAGAGATTGATTTTAGTAAAGAGATTATCAGAATCTCGCATAAGAATAATCGTGATGAACGATACGATTGGGAACTTGTACCGCTAAATCCGATTGACGAGGAAACAGAAAGTTTTACTTTTGATCGCCTAGCGGTATTCGAGTTTCCAAAAGAAGGTGCAACGTATAGCTGCGGAGTTGATACGGCGCATGGACTAGGGAAAGAGGATGAGGATAGATTCTGTGCATCTATGACGAGAGTATCTACCGGCTCAGGATGCGACATTCAGGCAGCAGAACTTACTTCCTTAAGGTTTTCGCCTGCTCAAGCGGTTCCTTTCCTAGCGGCGATGGCGGCGTGGTATGGGCAAGTTTCAAAGCATTATAGGGGGGTAAAGTTCTCAATCGAGCAGGTTGAGGGGCCGGGTGATACGTGCCAGAACCAGCTAAAGATCATGGGATTTAATTATCACGCCATTCCAGGAAGGCTTGACGGAAAGAAGGTCAAGGAAGAGAATAAGCACAGGGAAGGATGGTACTCGAATAAGACTACCGTTCCTATTCTCATGGACCGCTTTGTAGAGGCTGTAAATGGTGGATGGTATATTCCCTATTCCAAGTGGCTGATAGAGGAGTTGAAGACTCTTGAGCGGCACACAAAAGATGGTGGAAGAGACGTTATGACCCACCAGAAAAATAAGCACGACGACAGAATACGAGCGGCGGCTCAGAGCTATTTGAACTGCCACACATACGATGATCTATCCGCACGAGCGCAGAAGAGATACAATGTTCCAAGTAAGAAGAAAACTGACCCTAACGCGGGACGGTGCCTGTCGAATATGGTTTCGGTGGGGAGTTGGAAGGATTGAGGGAGAGGACAATGAACAGACGATCATTCTTTAAGTTCTTAGGTATAGGTGCGGCGGCAGCGGTGGTAGCTCCGAAAGTGTTGGCAGGAAAACCTTCCAAGATTGAATACACTGTTGACGATTGGGAGTGGACACCGATTCAAACTCACGTGAATCGTTCTATCGATGGCCTTACGATCTTCGAGGAACCGCATGAAGGCTACGACTACAGCATCGGCGTGGAAACCGGAGACGGTCTTGGCGGTTCTCCATCGGTCGTGTCGGTGATGCGTGTAGGGAAAGATAGAGAACCAGACGTGCAAGTGGCGGAATTCTCGTCATCGCATCATAACGGTGCTAAGTTGGTTCCAATTATTGCGCAAATCGCAAGGAAATATGGAGAGAAGTGCGTCAACCCTAGAGGACCAATGATTGTAATCGAGCAAGTTTCTGCTCCGGGGGACGTGACGCAGGATCAATTGAAGAAAATGGGGTCCAAACGGTTTTTCAAAGTTTCAGGAAACACTAGGGATAAGAACGGTAAAAATGTTCCATGGATTAGGGAAGGTTGGTATACGACAAAATTTAGCGGCGAGTTGATGATGGATCGTTTTACGGAAGCCGTTAAAAGTGGATGGTACAAACCACAATCCATGCAACTCGGAGGCGACCTAACCGTGGCTGGAGGAACGAAGTATCCTACCGCATGGGTGAGAGCAGCAGCACAATCGTATGTAGGATACCACTCGTTCGATGAGGATAAAAGAAATGCCTAGCACCGACAGAATTCAAACACTCCAAGCGGAACTTGCCGCGCTCAAGCGTGAGAGCAAGGAACAAGCTATTGCCGCCAAGAAGGAACAGCAGTGGGTAAGCGTCAAGAAGCGTTTACCTGAGAATGAGGATCAGCGCGTTATCGTATGGCGCGAGGATCATATTGAATTGTGCTGGTTCTCAAAAGGAAAGTGGTACACATACAACGGATCATTCTTCTTAGAGGAAAAGGACGTGATCGACGGGGTTTCTCACTGGCTTGGAACCGATTGGATGCATTCTAAGTATTCTCCGTCCTATGGCCCAGGAATTAAGAACTTTCTGCGGTACTATTGGCACAGATTGACCGACAAAGCATCTGACGTGGCTTACGATTTGAGGCCAAAATCGTGGAGTAAAGGAAATGCTCAACTCAGCCAAAAGCCAACCTTCTATCAGGACCGATACGGAAAAGTGGTGACGGGACTTCCAGAGGATCGTCCTGCGCCTCGTGGATTCCAGAAAATCGTTTGCAACAATGTTTTTGAGGCTGAAAAACTTTCTGAGTTGCAGAGGCGTCAGGAGAGAATTGAGCACGGCAAGATAAAAGAAGATCGTGAGCAGATCGAGGGCGCGGCTCAAAAGGCATGGCGCAGCAACGCTCATAATCTAATGGCAAACGCAAGGAACCAAGTAAACCGAGATTTTATGGAAGCGGCATTAGCGAGAAACGCGGAGCACAGGCCGTGGGAGTATTCGAGGGAAAGCTACCTACACAGCGAAGGCCACGAATCTGGACATTAAATGTTTCACGTGGAACATAGTTGTAGACGGTAGACATGATTTGGTTTATGATTCGTTTTAGCCACGTCTAAGGACGCGGATCGTACCGGGAGGAAACGTGAGCATGTGTGGCGGCTGATATTGAGACAGTTTCCTGGCGAGTACCTAACTTTGAAAAATCCGATATTGAAAAAATCGCTTGGGTAGAAAACACTATTGCCGAGGGTGAAGGATACCTTGCCGGTCAAGCCTGCTACCGCAACCTGAATCAAAATCTACGTGTCTTTGACGGCATATTTAAGGATAAAGCCCGGTCTGTTCTGGTCACGAACGGATTAAAGTATGCCATACGGAAATTCTGCGAGACGTTGGCGGAAGTTCGTGAGATTGCTGGTTTTGGCTCCGACGTAACTGCTTACAAAGCAATGGCTGAGATGCTTACAAAGGTCTCAAAATGCGTCTATTTAGAGTCCGATTTTCCCTACCAAATTCTGAGAGTTCTGCAATACGCCACAGTAATGGGCATAGGCTATTTATGGCCTAAAGTCGTTCCGACAGAATATCATTTTGGCCCACGGGAGATGAGATTTGACGCGCTAGGATTGTTGGATGTAGTTCCTGTCCAGATTCCATCACGGACAAATGACGTGCAGGATGCCTATGCGGTCACGATCTACGATTACATGCCTATAGCTGAGGCGTGTGCGAACTTCCCTCTGTTTCAGGGTCAACTCCAGACCGTAGGAAGAAACAATTACAAAACATTGATCCAGTCACAGCGGCAGGATTTTGCTGCGATGTATCGTTATGGAAGCGTAGGAGAGACGCAGAGCCGTAGTTTCGGAAACCTCTATGCGGAGATAAGATACACATTTATAAGGGACATACGCATCAACACATCTGGCAAGGAGATGCAGTTTGGAACGGAAGGAACGTCTTGGTTTTACAAGGTTCCAACGATGGGACAGCCGATCTTTGGAGGGATGAGGAATGGTAAACCATACATGCGCCCTGCAATGGTGGCGGATTGTCGAATGTACCCTAACCTTCGGCTCATCATTACGTCTTCAGGACTCAACAAAGTCATGTACGACGGAACTTCTTTTGACTGGGACTCGAAAATGCCTGTCATCCAATATACGGTAGACGACTGGGCATGGGAGGCGTTGGGAAGATCGTTGGTTGGAGATGTAGCCTCGATTGAAACGACGATTAGAAAGCATAAGAGGTTGATGGATCAATTACTTACGGCTCAAATGGAACCACCGTTAGGATATAAGGCAGACGAAAACGGAGGCAAGAGTATTGAGACGTGGGATATGTTTGCACCAGACGTTAGGCTTGGCCTGTTCGGTGGTGATGAACCGAGGAAGACGCTGCAATCTCTATTGCCTGAAGGAATGGCGGTAGGAGCAGAAAACAGGGAGTTCGTAAAAGATTTAGAGAATGCGGAACTAGCGCAGCTAGGATTAAACGATGTTGGAAGCCTTGCCAACATAAAAATGAATATCGCCAACGACACAGCAGACAAAATGCTTGAGGCTATTGGTCCTATCGCCAAGGGCATAGCGATGAGGATTGAGAAGGCCAACAAGCGTGTAGGCGAAAGGATGAAAACTCTTATTCCTCAATGGTTCGACGCTAATAGGCTTATCGAGTATGTAGGTCCAGACAATATCGCAAAGGAGATGTTCGACTACAATCCAGACGACATGGTTCCAAGCCATTTGCCGGATGAAATGATTAACGGAATCTCTCCCATAGATGAGTCAAAGTATGATCGGCTGACGAGAGCAAAGTTTTTCGCCAAGAAATTGAGGCTTGTTTCCATTCCGAGCACACTACTGAGGATCACGGCCATGCAGAGACAGATGCTCTTGTTGCAGCTTAAGCGCGGGGGAGCACCGATTTCATGGAGCACGGTAATGAAAACCCTTGATATTGCAAACTGGGGAGAATCTCAGGGAAGCACGGAAAAAGAGAAATTCTTCAACGAGGAAGTAGATTTGCAAGTCATGGGGATTGTTGCTAAAGCCAAGGCGCTTATGAAATTGAAGGAGATGGGAATTGATCCTTCGGTTCTTGAAGGTGGAGATCAGCAGGGTGGTAAGGGCGGTAAAGGACCGGGTGGACAGCACGCGGGCGGGCGTCCCAGCAGCGGCCAAAAAAATCCAAAGTTGGCGCAAAAGGGTGGAGCGGGTGGAGCACCTCGCACAATCGTAAAAGAATCATGATAACTATATGATTCTAAACAACTAAGGAGATATATGGCAATCAGAGTTAAGACTCAGAAAAGTTATTACGTCACAGAATTTACCGTCGAACTTCCCATGAACTGCGGCGAGCTTAATGATGTTCTCAAGGCGATCAAATCTACAGGGAAAACCGTGTTTCAGTATAATGACGGAAATGTCCTTGGGATCAACGTAGAGCAACGTGAAAAGGTTCCATCTGGGGCGATTGATGAGCAGATTCGCGATCTTCTTGGATTGGATACGAAATTACTGTAAAAAAGTGCTTGACAAATCGTTTGTAATTGAATAGGGTTGTAAAAGATTCACCGAGATACATGCGCCCCTCGCGCAGAATTTTTGAGGGAATACGCAATGGCTCATTAGGCGAAGTGGCCTGATGGGCCATTTTCCTTTGCAGTCAACCTTAACCAAAAAGGAGTATTCCCAATGACAAAGAAACATCATGTAGGTGGAAAAAAGGCGCACGTTAAGAAAATCGGTGGCAAGAGGCGTGTTCGCAAGGGTCCCAGCAAGAAGAGCGCCCTGAAGATTTAGTAATTAGCCACTAACCCCCAAACGGAGAAAATGACAGTGGCTACGAATGCAATGCCAACGCCAGATCAAGGAGGATCGCCCCAAGCGGGTGGTCCTCCCCCTCCCCCACCCCCTCAAGGTGGAGGTCAGCAAGGCCCACCCTCGCAGGGTCCAGCAAATCAAATGCAGCAGCTTTTAGGCAAGTGGTCGCAAGCCGCTCAGGAAATGGCGACTGCGTATCCACAGATTGCTGCTGAATTGAATGCAATCGTACAAAAGATTGGGGAAGCGCAGACGAAGCTGATTGCTCCTCCGCAGCCTACCCCCATGAGTCAACAGCCAATGTACTCGTAACAGGAAAATCCGGGAGAATAGTGAATTATGCCAGTTCCGACTGTAGCTGAAGTGCTCAAGCAATCCGGTCTAAGTCAGGAGCAGATAGATGCTCTTGACGCGAAAGTCCTTACGGGGGTTAACAATTACGTGTCCACCGTATACAACGCGGCAGAGCAAAAGGAAAAGTCCGCATCGGAATTAGCGGTGAAGGCTGAGGCGGATAGGAAAGCACAGGAAGCCGCAGAAGCAGCCGCAAAGACGGCACTGGACGCAGCGGAACTCCAGAAGAGAAGCGTGGATGAGTTCTGGAATAACACCTATAATCCTGGCATTGCCGCAGCGGAAGTGGAAAAGACGAGATTGGCAAAAATAGCAACCGATGCAGCGGCTGAAACAGCATGGTATAAGGCACAGCACGCTTCCCTGAAAGACTTGGGATTTGTTCCCGCAGACGCTCCAGTATTTACTCCTCCAGCCGCAGTAGAGACTCCCAAGACTCCCGGTACACCCACATTCACAGATGAGCAGATTAACCAGAGAATCGGTTCTGGTTTGAGTAATTCAGTGTGGGCGTTGCAGGAGTACCAAAAGTTTACAGGCCAATTCCTTCCCGATCCCATCGACCAGCTTGCGCAGGAAGCAACGCAACAAAAGTTGCCTTTCCGCGATTACGTGGCGCGTAAGTACGACTTTGCTGGAAAGCAGAAAGCCGCTCAGGAAGCAGCGGCAAAGGCTCACGACGATTCAATCAGGACTGCAAGGGATGCCGAAAAGGATTTGGAGTGGAAGGCAAAGATGGACGCTCAGTCGAATGAATTTGCCGCCAAGGAACGCAAGATGGCAGAGCAGCATAGCCAAAACCCGGATACTATTTTGCCTCCGGGTTCAGCGAAGTTTACGGAAGTACGGAGAGCGCAGCAAGCCGGTGAGCGTCCTGATCCAACAAAGATGACGCCGGAAGCTCGCATCAAGTTGACACAGGAAAACCTTCGCAAACGTCTCGACGAACGGCAGCAACAGGTAGCATAAGTACCTAAGTCTAATGTATAATTGGACTTAGGAGGAAACAAACAATGTGGGTAAAGAGCAACAAACCGGAAATGGCACCAACGAAGGTTCCAACTGCGCTCGATATTGCATGGGCTGCTGGAGTCTATGAGGGTGAGGGAAGTTGCCGACTCTGCGGAAAGACGAAGCGCGGGTTCATGTCCGCAACCGTGCAGAAAGACCCTGAAATACTTTACCGTTTGCGAGACTGGTTTGGTGGTCGCGTAAACGTGAGAGATAGGGGAACAGATTTTAGTCAATACGTCTGGGATGTTTGTGGCGATCACGGTCGTATATTCATGGCTTTGATTTACGAGTACATGAGCGCCCGAAGGAAAACACAAATTGACGCTTCTGCCGCACTTTTGTTTCTTGAGGAAAAATCTCCTGTTGGATTGAATATTGCGCAGTTACGGTCCACGTTAGATGAGTATTACGCCGAAAATTCTCGTAAACAAAGGTCTCACAGCCTAGAGCAGCGGAAGCAGAAATATCAGGAAGATTACGCTGACCTAGAAAAGAGAAAGTTGATTAACGAACGCAATCGGCAAGCTCGTGAGGCTATGACTCAAGAGCAAAAGGAAGCCTCACAGAAGTATCAGCAAGAGTATTACAAACGCAAAAAAGCGCAGCAAAAAGCGCAGGTAATAAGCATTAGGAAGACAGCTTAAGTAGCTGAAAGGAAACGACATGCCGTATACTCAGAACGATCCGACTTTTTCAGAAGTTGACAGTGCTAACCTCGAAAGCGTTAGGGACGAAGTGGTCTGGAACGAATTTTTCGTAGGCTATCCGTTCCTCGATGAGTTACGTCGTTCTGGCGTAGCCGATCCGTATCTTGGCGGCGCGGGCATGACGGAGCCGATCCTTTACGCTAGGCCGGATGGTTCTGCCATTGATCCTGCACAGACGATCACGTTGAAGCGTCAGCAGATCACGGACAAGCTGAAGTTCTACGAGAAGGGCTACCAGTCCAACTTCCCATACAGCGATTGGGATATTGCTCCTAACGGCCAAGGAGTAATCAACGCTGGTCCTTCGAGAATCTTCGACTTGTATTCAATTTTCGTCACTGGCTGTGTGCAGACAATCAATACGATGCTAGAGATGGATTCGTTCCGTCACGGACAGAACATTTCCGCAACGGTGAGCGATGACCGCCATAAGGCATCCAATGGCCTTGATGAAGCCTTGAATAACGGTATTGATCCTTCGCTCTATGGCAACGTCTACAAGAGCTACGGTGAGCAGTTGCGTAACGGCGCAATAGGCAAGGCAATCAACGTGACGCCGTGGTACGCTGGACAGCCAAACTACGGAACAGTTGCTGCGCCTGCAACGAGCAACCCAGGACAAATTGATTTCGATACATTGATTCAATTGAGTTCTCAGTGCGAGATTTGGGGCGGCAAGCCGAAGTTGGGAATCACTAACGTCTTTGGTTTCAAGGCGATTGCAAAGGCTCTATTCGCTTATTACCGCGATGTGGAGCACACCAATCACGATATTAGGTGGGATGCGTTCACATTCAACGGGACGACATTCTTCAAAGACCCGCTGGCTCCTTCGGCTGTTGCCCAGTATTACATTCCGATCAACGGAAGCTCAGGAGCATCAGGCAACACGCTGCTTAAGGACGGTGTTGGATCGAACACTGCGACGGTTGCATTCACGACTCCTCAGTTCTTTAACGCTTCAAATGCTCCGGTTAACTTTTCGCCAACGAACTCTCAGTTGCCGTCGAACTCGATTATTCAGCCTTCGGAAGCGGTTTACTTCTTGGACCCAAGCACATTCAAGTTGCGGACGACGGACAAGGAAGAGTGGAACTTCGGAACTCGCAAGACGCAGCAGTGGAACAATCCGAGCATGAATGCAATCTTTGTGAAGTTGGCAACGAACCTGTATTGCTGCCAGCCAAACAAGAACGCCTACGCATTCGGCTTCCACGCATAGTTTTTGAAGTTGGAGCGCGAGACAGGAAACGCAGTATTCAGTTTGGTGGTTAAGGAGAAATAAGATGCCATTAGTACAAGGTTTGCCAACTTGGAAAAACATGAACTCGGTGAATTCCACTTCATCATCGGGTCAAACCGATAATATGACAGGAGAGCCGTATTACGGTGACGGCTTGTATCCTGGTGTTTATTTTGACCTGACAAATCAAGAAGCATTGGACTCTTCCAATCTGAATACAGGCATTCTGTATGGCGGTCGCTATCGGTATGTGCAGGTTGACTCAGGTGCTACTGCGGCGAACGTTACCACAGGAACGGTCGGATTCATCCGCTCAGGATCATCGGTCAAGTCTGTTGTCGTCCTCACGCAGGGCAGCGGTCAGACGGTTGGCACGTATAATGTCGCGGCAAACATTGGCAGCGGCGGCGGATCGGGCGCGTTGATTCAGGTTGTCGTTACAGGCGCAGCAGCGATTTCCGTTACTGTTCTCAATGGCGGATTTGGATACGTTTCGGCTCCGACATTCACACTGGCAACTGGCGGAACTGTGGGAACAGTTGTAGCGCAGTTGGGCATCAGTCAGAACATTGTTACCAGCGCCGATATTGCGTTAGGAAACGCTGGTACGCCAGCAGCCACCCAAGCAGGAGTTGGCCCAGTTCACCCAGTTGTATTCCTGAATGCTATCACTCCTGGAAACTATGGGTTCATTCAGGAATCTGGAGTTGCTACGGTTATCGCATCTTCTGGTGGCCAAACGCAAGCACTCGGTCAGTTTGCTATTGTTCAAAATGCAACTACAACAGCAAACGGAACCATGACTGCATCGAGCGCAACTTACGGTCCATTTGCAATCGGAAATGTACTCGATCCGATTATTTCACCTGCGACAGGTACTCCGTTCAAGATTCAGATGGATTCGCCAATCTACCAAGACTAACGGTTAGCAAAGGGGCGAGTAGAGATATTCGCCCCACAGTTCTCGAAGTAAGGAGCAGCAATGATTATCACCCCAATCAATTCTGCGGTCTATCCGAATATTACTGGAAGTAAGGATTTGATCGTAGGCACAGGGAACGGTCCATCTTCTTACAACCAGACAACCGGAGATATTTTGTCGGTAGCATTGACTGGTTTCCAGATTGATGGAGTTCTTGGACCAGCTGTGACTCCAGATTTGAAGTACATTGCTATTCCTGCTCCTATTGTCGTCGGCAAGGGCGGAGGTTGGACTCTTTTCTGGTACACACTCTCCTCGCAGGGCGGTGGCGGACAAACAGCAACATGGGTTCCGCTAGGAAGTGGATTGAGCATTTCCACAGAGCAGGTGATTTTGACAGTGATTGGTTTGGGCTAAAACGAGTTTTTCCACAAGGTCTGGTTTCCCTCTCCCGGTGAAGCAGACAATTGACGCCCTTCGTGAGTCCCTACGGGGCAAACTTGCGGAGGGCGTTTTTGATAGCAAACGAAATTCTAACGCGCAAAGGAGAATTGAAATGGCAAAGAAAAAAGTTGGTAGTGTGAAGCGCCTTGAAGGTATCGTCCACCATGATATGAACAAGGAGCATGGATGGACAAAGAAGGGCAAGACAGCGAAGGGTATGAATCGCAAGCGCACGGCGGGAAAGTAGGCTAACCGATGCATACGAAAAAGCGTTCATCGTGGATGGACGACGGGGATGACGCGCACTTTGACGGCAACCCTGCGTACAGGAAGCATAACGCTAGGAAACATTTAGCTGCGTCTGGAAGAACGTTGCAATACGTAGGAAAAGGGAAAGCGCAGAAGAAGACAGCGGGTAAAAAGAGAGTGGCAGGAAAATAGGGAGCATGGATGTCAATCGTAAGAAGAGCGCGGGAAATTCAGACAGGCGAATTCGCCGAAGTGCTTGATGGCCGCACGGTCATAGGCTCTCGCTGCATCCTCTGCATTCTTAAACCTTCCAAGCCAGATTTTTTTGCCATTAACTTTTATATTCGATTGGTAAAAACTCTGATAACCGACGCCCTTGTATCCAGTGGAATTATTAGACTGCCTACGTCTATTCTGACCATTTTGAGTGGCAGTTGCTTCTCTAAGGTTAGAGCGGCGATTATCCAGAGAGTCGTGATTGATGTGGTCTACTTGATGCGCTGTGCTGAGAATCTCGCAGTGCATTTGGATAGTTCTACATTTTGCGGTTTTGCTAGCATTTCGTACCGCAACCCAACGCTTACTGCTCTTAATGTACAGCGCACACCAATTCCAGTACATGAGCCATTCATAGTCGGCAGTATCGACGATGGCATTTTTTCCGCGAGTCAGTGGGATAAGGCGATAAGATGGATCAAGCGGCTGGACAACATCATGTCTTGGCATGGTGCGTTTCATAAGGAACCCTCATTCCTTGTGCGACTGTCCGCCGCACTATCTAATTTTACTACAAGTTGGGAGGCTGCGTAATGGCCTTTCAAAACATGATCCAAGATGTCTTAGGAACTTTTGCAGGCATGAACAGGGGTCTTGCTGCCAGCAGAATTAACGAAGCATTCACTGCCATCCAAGACGAAAACATCTGGAATTTCCAGATCATCAATGGGGGTTGGTTGACGCCTAATATTCTAGGCAGTCCCAACGCTCAAAGCCAACTCATAAGTCCGGGAACAATCTCCGTAGTCCCATTCACAAACCTAATCACGGGCGATGCGATAGCGACGGCGGCATGGACTGCAACTGTTCCTTATCCTCCGCTTTTGACGCAGATGCAGATTCGCATTCCTACCTACTCGTTATATTCCATCATGGCGCTAGGAAACAACGGAACGGTAGCCTATGCCACGATTCTTACTGGCGGGTCTGCGCAGATCCCCGGTACATACGTTATACCAGTTCTTGACCCCGCAATAGGCGCAGGTGGAACAGTTTCGATCACCGTTAACTCCGATGGAACCGTGACACTTCCACCTGTCCTTTTGACGGCAGGCAGTGGATACACCACACCGTACATCGTCTTTGCTGAAGGTGGAACATCTGCCACATTCTCCGTTACATTGATCGCCACATTGACGATTGATAGATTGTGGACAGAACCTCAACAAATAAACGGTAACTATTTATGCTATCAGGCGTACTACCCTGCGCCTCCCGGATTCCGCAGGTTCTGGTTTATCTCAGATTTCACGAATAACGCGCCTATAGATTTTACGAGCATGTCTCAGGCGGATTTGGCGCAGGAAGACCCACAGAGGACAATCTTTAGTCAGCCAGGATTCGCTGTGTATTTTGGACCTGATACCAGACAGGGAAGCGCAACTTACGGTCAGCAGCTCTATGAATTGTGGCGGGGGCCAACTTCGCAACTACCCTACACGTTTCAATGCCAATGCGATTGGCCGCTACTTCAAAATCCGACTGACACATTGCCTTATCCATTAAGTGAAGAATTGGTTAGACAGAGAGCTTATGAGATGTGCTGCCTTTGGAAAGAGGGTACCAAGGGCGACGACATGGAACGGGGATCAGGCGCAAATTGGCAGTTTCTAGCGAAAGCATACCACGAAGAATATGTGGATCGCCTCAAGAGAATCAGGATCATGGATCGTAACATTTCCGATCAGTATTTGACCAGAGCCAAGAGGAATATGCCATTTAGCAACGACGGCGGTATGAACAATAACCACACGGCTAGTGTCGGATGGTTTGAGCGGTAAAAGGAGAGTAGTATGCCAGCTTACGCGGGACCAGGTTTAGCAGCACCATTATCGTCTAATCGCCAGATGTATTTTTGGCAGACCGAAACTGTTCCTGTCGCGTCATATCCTGGATCACTTAGTGTCGGGTATCAATTAGAACGAGTTCCAAACGTAGTTTATCCTTGGGGATTATCATTTGAACTTACATTCTCTGGAAATCCGGGAGCGTTTGAGATTGACATTCTTGGTGCGAATGCTGATTATCCACAAAACTACGCATTTCTCGGAATGATTAACGCGGTGAATCTTTATTTGCCAGGATATTACGTTGGACGTTGGGATATGCCTTCGCAGATGTGGCCTCGCTATGTAGCTGGTTACGTTAAGACGCTTACCAATGCGGTGAATGTGACGATGACGGTGACAAAATAAGGAGGCGCGATGAAAAAGATAATGCTAATGGCAATATGTCTTCTTGGATGCGCTTCTGCATGGGCACAGTCCTATCCTCCATTTCTCATGTATACGCTTATTGGTGGGGTTCCTACGCCAGTTTCAGGATCGGGAGCGGTACTTCCGGGTGGTAATCCTCCCGGATACCTTTGCTATGGATTGAACGGTAGCGGACAACCTGCGCCGTGCGTGTTTGGCGGAATAGGAGTGACGAGTATCAACACTGTTGCTGGAGCATTTACATTTAATGGTCCCGCTGTAAGTTGCACATCCACAACATGCACATTTACTGGAACTGGGACAGGTATTGGAAGCATTGCATGGGCGATTCCGTCTTGGCTTACTGCTTCTCCTACGACAATCTCTGCATCAGGTACACAAACGTTTTCGCCAACGACTGGACAGACATCGCATGAGGTAATCGGAACTTGCGGGGCTGCAACTACTTTTGGTCCTTGCGCTCTAGTGGCTGGAGATTTACCTGCTGTGACGAATATAGCTGGTGGAGCAGCTAACGAGATTGTTTATCAGACAGCGACAAGTACCACAGGGTTTATAGCGGCTGCGGCAAGTTGTGTTCTCTCAACAAACGGAAGCAATGTACCATCGTGTTCAACAACGCTTCCTAGCGGATTAAGTTCAACAAGCATGACGTTGGTCACGCCAGCGTTGGGAACTCCAGCATCGGGAGTGATTACAAATCTTTCTGGTACGTGCGCATCTTGTAATATAGGAGGAAATGCGGGAACGGCAACTGATCTTTCTACGACAGGTTCTAATGGAACATTCTGGGGAGTATCTGGAGGGGTTCAGGGGTACTACACTCCGGGCGGGGGAGGTAACGTTTCTACGAGCGGCACCATCACCACAGGGCAGTATCCTGTCTGGGCCAGCGGTACCACGCTAAATAGCCAGCCTTTCCAATACATCAGTGTCAAGAGAGATTATGCAGCCACAGGTAATACGCAGGTTGACACGACTTGCACAGTTACAGCCTCCAGCACTACGCTTACTTGTTCTGACGGGCCTTTCGTTTCAGGCGACGTAGGCAAGACAATTGGAATACCTTACGCTGGACCAGTAGGGGCTTTCTATAGCATAGGTGAAACGCTTGTGACTACTATTGCTTCTTATAGTTCAGCCACAACGGTTGTGCTTACAGCAGCTCCATCAGTAAGCATAAGTGGTCCGTTTTCAAATACTGGATGCAGTGCGTCTGCGTATTCTAAATCGTTGACTTGCTCTTCATCTACATTTACTCAGGGAGACGTTGGAAAATCCTTTACGACCCCAACAGGAAACGCTGGTGCTAACAATTCCACTTCCGTTACGTCTCAGACCGAATACGCGACAAATGCTGGCGGCACAGTCATCACGGGTAATAGATACTATACTTCAGCAGTCAGCGGACAAAGCGTATCAATTCCCGGCGCGACAGTTATTTGGGGAACGGATGACACCACGGCTTTGAGCAACGCTTTCACTGCCGGGTGTTCTTCTGGTAGGCCGGTGAACCTGGACCCTGGTCGCTACCTGATGAGCAGTGGATTCTTGGTGTGCAGCGGTTTGTACATCATCGGATCAGGAGCCGGTGTTTCGATCCTGAATCCTGTCGGTAGTAGTTTCTCGCCCCTGTATAATCACAACACAGCAGGCACAAGCAATGAGGGCTACATATCCTTCGAGATCGACGCCCGTGGTGTAAGAGACAACACATTTGATGTCTATTCAAAAGGATTGGATATCACCAACCTAACCAACGCTTGGGTTGAGAACTTATATGTTCACGACACGGAAGCTACAGGTTTGGCCACCGACTATCCGCACAATGTTTTCAAGTTCGCCAACCGCGTCGTTCACGCAGGCGCACAATATGTCGAATTGTTCGGGGCGATAGGTTCAGCTTGTTCTGGGGATGCTACTGGGTTCAATGACACCGAATCCGAGTACATCGGCTTCAACGATTTTTCCGACTGCGGTAATCGTGGTGTCTTTATCGAGACCCAAGGTTCAAGCTACAGTAAGGGTTTTCGCATTGAGGGGAATACCTGCGAATGGTTGGACACTGGCGAAGGTGTTTGCTACGGAGATCACGGCGGAGATCAGGCTATCTGGCAGGGGAATCTTGGTCGGTACTCTAAACTTTGTTTTGACGTTACGGGCGGTTTGAACGGAACCAGTTACCCACTTAACTGGGACTTCGACGGTAACGCCTGTGAATACAACGATCAGGGAGCAGCCATCAATTATGGCGACACTACTCTCGGTGCGGGCAGTGTAACCAACAACAAGTTCCTCGGTAGCCTCTCGCTAACCACGGGATCGATGCTCGGATTCACCGTCAATAACGGTTCCAGCACGGCTTCCCTTGAGGTCTCTGGAAACTTCCTCGACGACTACACCGGGAACGGAATCAGTTTCGGTGGAAGCAACTCGTTCGGCTCGGTAAATCTTTCCTCAAACCACATTGCCAACATGGGCGTGAGCACAGGCTCCCTTAACCCTGGCATTGTCGTTACTCAAAGCATCGGCAAACTGTCTATGACCGGAAATACAGCTTACGACACTCGCGGCGGGTCTGCCCAGCAAAGTTACGGATTCTCTCAAACGGCTGGGACTATAACCGAACTAGATGATAACGCAAACCAATTTACGGGGAACGCTACGGGAGCTAGGAACCTAGCTGGAACAATCACAACCTACGACGTGAACGGAATCGCGGTGCCAGCGAGCACACAATGTTTACATATCAACAGTTCTGGAGTTACTTCCACCACCGGATCGGACTGCGGTTCGGGGAGTAGTGGACTTTCGGGCATGACCGCCACGCAGGTTCCGATTGCGGCGACAGCAACAACCGTGACGAGCAGTAAGGCGCTTGCGGGTAGTGGTACTGGTATCACCACGGGGCCAATCACCACCACTAGCGGCGACTGCGTAGAGTTCTCTGGAACTGCTGGACAGATTGCCGACAATGGTTCTCCTTGCGGGTCAGGCAGCGGAGCCGTAACATCCGTTACGAACTCGGACGGGACACTTACAATTTCCCCAACGACTGGGGCGGTAGTAGCCTCACTTGCGCTTGCCCACGCGAACACGTGGACCGGAAATCAGACAAGTGCGAAATGGATTGCGTCCACAGGATTCGATATAAGCGGAGCTACGACCGCTGGACACTATCTAAGAAATAACGGTACCGATTACGTCGATAGCACCATTCAGTCTGGCGATCTGCCAGCAATTGCGTTATCGGGGTTAGCAACGCAGACTGCTAACACAGTTGTGGGCAACGGCACGAGCGGATCGGCCTCTCCAACAGCCTTAACTATGCCTTCCTGTTCGGGCGCTTCTAATGCTCTTACTTGGACCACTAGCGGGGGGTCTACTGCTTTTGGGTGTAACACAATTAGTGGCGGAGGAACACCAGCATATCCGTTGACTATCACTGGAGGAGTTTCTGGTGGTGTAGTTTACGGAAGTTCGAGCACGCAACTCACCGTATCGCCCGCAGGAACCGCTAACGTGCTGATGAAGTGGGGGGGCGCGGCGACTGCTCCTGGAAACTCTTCGATCACCGACAACGCAACGTCTGTGACCACAACAGACACGGGTGGTTGGGTTGGTCCTACCTTTACAGCCAACGGAACGACTGCCGGGTTCATGGACTATGCGCAAGGTTCCACAAGCGCATCCGTAGCCCCATGTAACACGGCAACGTCTATATGCGAGCAAGCGCCTACGTCTGTTACATCGTATCTACTTGTAAAACCGGGTGTTGCTGCGGCGGGCGTGAAGTCAGGGCGATTAGCAAGCAGTGTAGTAACGGAAGGAATCAGCGGCGATACTAACCATTCTGCAACTGTAGTTATCGGTTCTGGCACGTCGATAGGATCGACAAGCCTGTGCTCGACCACAGTTTGCCCAGCGGGTACTTATCGGATCAATGTCTACGTGGACATTACCACTGCTTGTGGAACTACGGGAACCTATACGGTAAATCTGATCTATACGGACGATCAAGGATCAAAAACTTCCGTGGTCAACCTGAATGGCACAGGCTCAGTTCCTGCCACTGGACTTCTAACCACTACTTCGACTTCTAACTTCGGACAGGAGTCACAGATCATCAGGTCAACGGGTGCGGCATCCATAAATTACTCCACAACAGCGGTAGCTTGCGGGACTGGCGGACCAATGGTGGGGAACCTTTATTTGAGCACGGAACAGGTGCAATAATGAGAAATCTTTTACTTGTATTATTTCTTGGTTTATCGCAGGTAGGCGGTATTGGCGGATTCGGCGGCGTGGGCGGTGCTGGCGGCGGTCCCACGTCTACATGCACTCTGCCTACAAACCTCACTTATCGCTGGCTTCCCGCTCCGGGGTGCAGTACCAGTTCCCCGTGCATGACTGACACCGTGTCCGGGAATAACGCCTCGCAAACTATCAGCGGCGATCTGCCTACTTACAGTTCCACGGGGGGTGGAGCGAACGGAAACAACTCTTATCTGACGTTCAACGGAACAAGCGACTATCTGATCCCGACCACGGCAATTCCAACGACCGCAAACGTCTACACCTTCTACGCGGTTTTCGAGTTAACGACCGCAAGTGTAACCAACCCGCTGTTCGGTTCTAGTTCGGCGTATTCGACTCCCGGTGTGGTCTGGTACGTTACAAGCAGCAATCTTCTCCGAGACAGCAACAATGGGCCGGTATTCTACACCGGAACTAACACCTACTCATCAACAAGTACTTGGTATGCCGTGGCGGCTGAGTTCAGCGTTAGCGGCAACACTCAAAGCCTGTATAAATGTACTTCTGGCACTTGCACCGCCGACGGTTCGGGCGGAACTAACACATTCGGCGCAATCACAGCCACAACCAATTGGCTTGGCGCTTCTCAACTCTTAGGCCCCAACTTCCTGCACGCCAAAGTAAGTGAGTTTGGCTACTACAACGGAAACAGTTTAACCGGGCTTGGGGCCTACGTTAATTGTCAGTATGGAATTTAGGAGATTTGAAGTGAAAAAAATTATCCTCCTTCTCGCTCTTTTATTTCCTATCGCGGCTCATGCTCAGACTGCCGCATATTCTGGTTTCTGCGATCAAGGTGCAACCCCTGCAACAGTTTCTGGATTAAACAGTACCAACCGTCTCCAAGGTGTCATCCCTTACTGTACCGTCACAGTGTACCTAGACGGCGTGAGTCGGGTATCCAGCGCAACCTATACGAGCGGTGGGACGATTACTGGAAGCATTGGTCAGACTTGCAACGCATCGTTTACGGGTGGAACTCCTAGTGGGTCAGGATCAATTGCTCTTACCGGAGCTAATGTAATTGCTGGGGGAACGGCGTTTTCTATTACACCCCCCGGAGTAGGACAATATTCAACGGCTCCCACCACAGCTACTCTGACAAACGGAACGGCTTCATGCTCAGGAACGGCTACTGTTGTTACAACACTCGCTCCGATCAAGGCAACGATCTTTAAGGACTCGGCAAATACTCCGCAGACAAATCCTTACCAGACACTCGCTAACGGGCAGATTCTTTTCTATGCGGCGACAGGACAGGGATATGACATTGTTAAATCTGGAGGTATACCGCCTCTTACTTACATTACGCCTTTGACTGTAACGGATTGGATAGTACCAACTGGAGGCGGAAGCGGAGTCGTAACTCAGCTAATTCCTGGTGTTGGAACCACAGTTACGCCCGGAATCGGAGTCGGAGTAGTTGCCGTGAACGTCACTCCAGGTGCTACTTTGGACCTTGAGCAATACAGTACCCCAGTTCCGAATCAAGGCAAACTAAACGCGAACAGCGACATTGCCACAGACCCAGGATTAACTCCAGTTTTATGGAAGAATGATTCGCTAGGAGATTGGTTGGGTGAGTACCAGTCCCCCACTGGCGGCTTCGGTCCCACGCTCGTACCCCCGCGTACAGACCTTGCCTCGGTGACCATCCCGTTCTCGCAGGGTGCGGCTTTAGTGGGTCCCTATTGCGGTGGAGAGATCCCGGGAACATTTTGCTATATCAATCTGCCGCCCTTTGAGCAATGCTTTTCAATCTGCACATTCGATGGCGGCGGCGTTGAAATTGTTCGTCAAGGAAGCCAGATCGGGCTTAATACGAATACGGTTAGCTGGTCGGTTCCGGTGCTTCCAGCGGGGTTCGTCCCCTCCTCGGCGCTTTACATCTATGCGGCCCTGATTGCCAGCAAAAATCCGGTGTGGGCGTCTCCTAATCAAAGCAACCTTACCGTAACTTGCGGTGACGGAGCAGGGCATACAGCTACGCCGATCAACGGTGCATATACGATTCCTCTCAACACATACAGCGCACTCATGAGCGGTTCTGCTTCCACGTTCAATTGGTCTGCGGCAACCTGCACCGCGTCGAATCCAGACAGCATCCCGTACACAAACTTTCAGAAGTTCGACATCCCCGAAATTGTTCTGATTCCCTATTTCGCCGGTCCTCCTGCGCCAGCAGCGCCTTCTGTTATAAACCTTAACCCACCACTTATTTACAATCAAGGAATTCAGACAATAAGTCTGACACTTCCCTACAACTACGCACCTGACACCGGCACGGTCAATTTCATGGCGGCATCGCCTCTCAATGTTCCAATCACGCCGGGTATGGACTTCTGGGTGACGCCAGCGAACTCTAACACCACCACTAACCCTGAGATTATCGTGAGTGGAGCAGGTCCATTCACCATCACTAAATGCGGCGGTCAGCCTCTTGTGGCCGGGGATATCTTCGCGGGCTTCACGACGGGGGCAGATGCACATTTTGAGTTTCCCGAAGAAAGCCCTGGAAATGTGGAACTGCAAAACCCTGTCAATGGGTGCGGGAGTGGGGGAGGTGGATCGGTTACCAGCGTCTTTACTAGAACCGGAGCAGTCGCAGCACAAACTGGCGATTACACTGTGTCCCAGGTAACAGGCGCGGCCCCAACTGCATCGCCCACCTTCACAACACAACTTACCTTGCCGAAGGTAGCCGGGTATACTGCACCCGCGCCGGGTGAAATCGGCTACGATACGACAAATGGAAACGTTCATGCAGACTTCAGTAGCACCGATCTAATATTGGCAGGCTTTCCATCGGCATCTCTCCCTACTAGCGGGCATTGTGCTGAGTTTAACGAGATAGGGGCATGGTGGGAGATTACCGATGCTGGAGCGCCATGCGGATCGGGAGGTGGAAGTGGTCTTTCGGGTATGACTGCTGGGCAAATCCCCGTTGCGGCCACAGCTTCGACCGTGACAAGCAGCAAGCCTCTAGCAGGCAGCGGCGCGGGCATCACGACTGGACCCACAACCACCACAACATCCGACTGCGCCAACTTCTCTGGAACCACTGGACAGATTGCCGATAGCGGCTCGCCTTGCGGTGGCGGCGGTGGAGGAAACACGCTTGTAGGCCCAATCGTGGACGCCCTAGTGGGCAGCACGCAGAATCTAGGCAATGGTGCTGGTAAAACCATCCACATGCTTTGCGATTCGCGCTGCATCGTCTCCTACTCCTGCCAAGTAAGTGCGGCGGATCACGACAGTATATCTTCTGCGGTTGTGAGCGGAGGAAACCTGCTGACCGTCACCCTGTCGGCCTCGAACACCCAGACGGTTGGGAATTATCTAAACCTGCAAGGCGCGACGGGCAGCTATGCCCCGCTGAATAGCCAGCAACTTGTCGTGCTTTCCTCCGGCATCACCGCCACGCAATATGAGGCTACCGTCTCAGGCGTGCCGAATGGAAGTGTGACAGGAACGCTGACCGATAGTTGCACCTACAGCCTCGCACAGCAACTAGGCAGGCAACCCTCCACCACCGCCGCAACGATCGTGAACATCGCCCAAGGAGGACTGTCAGCAGCTACGGTGGCAGCGAGTCCCGCAACTTACATTCCCACAGTAACGGGAGCCAATCAGGTGTTCGTGGTCCAGTTAGGATCGCAGGACTGCCTATCCCCTGGCTGTGTTCCAGCAACCGTAGAAGGTAATTTGCAGACCATCTGGAGCTATGCAAGAAACACAGCGGGATACACAAAAATTGTGGCCTCTACGCTCGTGCCCACTACTTCATCTATATACAACTACGACTCTCAGCGAAATGAGAACCTCATCAATGCGTGGCTTATCGCACAGGCTCAGAGTTCGACCAATGCATCTGTTGGCTATTTCGACACGCTGGCTAATCTTGGTGCTGTGATGCCGTTCGCCAACGATCCAAACCTCTTCATGGTTCCCGGCCTTGGCTTGTGTACCTCCGGGCCCTGCGAGGCTGACCATCCGCAAGACGGCGGCAACTCACTCATGGCAAGCGTCGTCGCCAACGCGGTTACAGCCCTTACCGGCGTGGTACCCCCGATTCCAAACGCCTCTGGAAACTCCGTGCTGAGCATTGGGGATGCCGAAGGTGACACCTTCACTTTCACCGTAGAAGAGAACGGAAGCAGCATCAGTCAGAGTTGCTTTTATGCCTACCTGATGAGTCCCGGTAGCTGGTCTGGAAGCTACGACTCTCCGTATACAAACGGGCCGCTTGGGTGCTTTAGGTCTTTAAGCAGCAATCAGGCTTTCTTGCAACTCAATAACTTGGTTGGATTGGCTTCGGGGCCAGTCACGAGCGGCCAATTGGGAACACTGGACATGACGATGCAGCGTAGCCAGTCACTTGCAAACACATGGTGCATGAGTGCGAGTGCCTCCGATGCGCTGGCCGACATTTGCAGCGGCAGTCTGAGCGTGAAAAATCTTTATGTGAGCGGCAATGTCACCGCGCCAAACTTCTCGCAGCCAAACGTGGCCTTTCAGAGCAACTACAACAATCGTTTTGCGGCCAGCGGTGCGGGCTCGAACAACTTCCAGCCGTCCAATCCTGCGGGCGTGGCCGTGCAGGAGCAAGGCAATACTGGCACGCTGCTCCCGACTCTCGTGGAAGCTGTCTCCAACAGCGGCGGCAATACCAACATCACATCGGTTCCTGCTGGAGGGACGATTATAGTTGCCTGCACATCGAACGCGCCGAGTGTGGCTGCTCCAGCGGACAGCACAAGCGATTCATTCGTGCAGTTTGGACCAACAAGCACAATCGGCGGCTACTCGTTCCTGACGTTCCAAGCCGCGAATGTGGCTGGCGGATCAACGGTTACAGTCTTTCCCGCTGGCGGTTTTGGTTGCGGAACCGGGGCCAATATCGGCTGGACCATTATGGTGTACAAGAATGTGCCGACAAGCGGAATAATCGACGGCACAGCGACTATGACCCTGTATCCGCAATCGAGTGGTGGCCCCGAGACAATCTCGACTGGCGCAGTGACCACAACCCAGACCAACGACACGCTAGTGAATGTGACAATCATTAGAGGTGCTGGAGCACAGGCCCCGAACTCTCCGATGATTTCCGAGTACAGTAATGCCAATTTTGGATCAGTGGGGGACATGCCGCTCGGCGCGATTGGTTCATATACAGGCTCATGGACCTATCAGTACCCAGGATATGGATACATCGCATCCTTCGCGATGAAGGGTCTTGCGGCCAGTCAAACGGGAGACTTGCATCAATCGCTTTCGAGCGCGGGGAGTGTACTGAGCGGCGTAAACGCACAAGGCATGTTCTACTTCAAACCGATTGCGACGGCTTCTCTTCTGTCTTGTGTTAGCGGAATCGCGGGAACAAACGCTGCCGTGAACGACGCGTTAGCTCCCGTCATCGGCTCCAATGTTGCAAGCGGTGGTTCGGACTATGCAGCGGTAACTTGCAACGGCGCAAACTGGACCGTAACAGGAAAGTAGGAGCACCATGGCAGCCGCACGCAAGCTGAAGAAGAAGCCGAAGCGCGAGAAGGGCGACAGGCTATACCGTCCGCCGAAGAGTGGAGTGCCCGATGTTAGCGATGAGGATTTAGAAAACTATCTCGCCAGTCAGGGTAGGCCGAAGCAGGACAAAGCACCGAGAGCACCGAGGAGGGACCGATGAATCCGATTATTGTCGTCTCGCTCATCGGTTCGGCGGCGCTTGTGATCCAGGCACTCATCAACTACTGGGGCAACAAGAAGACAAAGGAAGAAGTCCAGGCAGTCGGCAAGCGCGTCGATGGCCGTATGGATAACCTGCTGGCCGCGATCCGTGCAGAGGGCGTGCAAGAGGGCGGTGAACAGATGAAGGCCCGCATCACCGAGGAGGCTGTCAGGGTCGCGGGCGTGGACCTTGAAGCCGCAAAGAGGGCGAAGTAAGCATAGCGCCTCCAGATTCACATTGAAACACTGCAATTGCTTCCCAGTATGTTCAGTTCTGCACATAGAAAGTTGGGCCAAGGGGTGAACGTATGGTAAGCAGGAGAGCGGGCAAAGTGCTCGATGGAGACATGGGCGTGCGAGATTTTCTCAAATTTATGGCTTTTGGTTTGACCTTCAGTGTGCCCTTGCTGATTGGCGGCTTCGTCGCGTGGGGCAACCTTGAAGGCACTCTAGCTATACTCACAACCAAAACCGATGCTCAGCCGGAAGAGATAAAGAGGGTACGCGATGAGGTCGCTGTGGTTTCCGCGCGCCAAGCCGATACGGACGAAAAGGTAATGCGCATCATGTTCTATTTCCGCGTGCCGCAGCAAGGGCCTCCTTTCACCGTGTACCCGCCATCAGCCCAGCAGCACGGCAAGGTCGAGCCGCCGTCACCGCTCAAGGGCCACGCGCTGTTCGATACCCCGCAGACTTTAGCGGACGCGCCATCGTTGCCTGTAATCTCAACCACTGACGACCACTGAGGTGAATCATGAGCAAACCGAAAAAGAAGGGCTTCCCAATCAACCCATTCCCCCCGCCGCCCATCATCTACGTATGCCCCACATGCGGCGCTGAACTGAAAGACAAAAAGTGTCCGAATGGGCACCCGCAGGAATAAGTTGACAGCGTGCGTGGATTGTGGGTACTATTACCTACATGGACAGAACTGATTACATCAAAATAACCGGCGTATCGAAACAGGAGAAGATGGTCCTTGGTGCGCGGGCCAAACTTGCCGGCCAATCCATGAGTAAATACTTGATCGAAAGCATCCTGATGGGCGAACAATTTCGCGAAGATAGGGTTAAGCAGCAGCGCAAGGCCAAGCATCAGCACAAGGCCGCAGCCGGGAAGGTGAAGCCGTGACAGAACCATTTTGGGCCGCATTCGTGCTCGGCTCTATATTCACGACAATTGTATGGTTGACGATAATTAGGTGGTGGCCGCTTTATTGCATAGACCGCGCAGCCCTGCGGGAGAAGGAGCCAACCAAGTGAGTGCGACGAACGAGCAAGTGACCGATTACCGCATCGGGCTGGATAAAGTCATCGACCAACGTAATCGGCTCGTTGAGATAAACATTCTTAATCCGGCGTGCAGTGATTTTCGCGATGGAGTTGTCTTGGCTTTCGACATTCTGACGCAGGTTCTAATCGAACACTTTCCGCTGCTGGCAGAAAGTGTAAATGATCCAGAGAAGGAGCCGACCAAGCCATGACTCACGCATGCAATCTAGGATCACCGAGTCAACGCGCAATCTGTAAGAATTGCGGATGCATCATCGAATATTTTAGTGGAAATGGCTGGCTGCATCAATTGGGGGCGACAAGAAAGTGCCGCTCCCAATATGCAGAGCCCAAGAGCGGAACCGAACGAGAGTGCGTGTCTGCAATGGCTATGGCTATGGCTGGAGAACATCAACAGATATGAGACCTTACCTCACCCTCGCCGTGCTGTTCATCTGCGGGTTGGTCGCGTTCGGGCAGACCGCACCCCTCAAAGCGCAGGTGCTGGTTCCTGCTGCGGCATCGACTGAGGATTTGCAGGAGTGGTTTGATTCCATTCAGGCTAACATCGACACATGCTGGGCGCATCATCATCTACCGTGTCTAATTTCATTGAATGAAGCCCAGAAGGTGATCTTGGACGAACTCGACCGCCGCGACCGTGAGAAGGTGCAGGCGCTCACGCAGGCGCTTGAAGGAAAGAGGAAGCCATGAACAGTGTGGTGAGTATTCCTTGTCCTCATTGCGGTGCGGAAGTTGGATATAAGTGCTTCACTGAGTCTGGACGAACGATGCGGAACCAATATCACGTTGAACGCACCAGTAAGATTATCAGGATCGAAGCAGCCAAGAAAGGGAGTGTGGGAAATGGAAGGTAATGAGAATTGCACCTGCGGACATGTCTACGAAGAACATGGCGGCGATGTGGAATACCCTGGGTCTTCGGCCTGCAACGTTCCAGATTGCGACTGCGTATGTTTTGAAGAAGACGCAGAAGACGAGAACTAACTATGAACCTACTCGCCATCTGGAACGCTCACAGCGCACGCACCAAGGTAATCGTGGGCACGCTGATTACCGCAGCGAGTGTCATCAGCGCGAACCCGCAAGCCCAGGCTTTCGTCTTGCTCACGTTCAAGAACAATCCCGCGCTGGGCACATGGCTCGTTGCGCTGGCAGGACTCGTGGCCACGCTGATGAGTCCGCACAGCGACGCTGGGGCGGTCGCGCACGCGCAGACCATCCTGAATCAACCGGACGCGCCTACGGCCTCGGAAGTGGACGCGGCGACAACAGGGAAGTGACCATGAAACCTGACAAGTTGGCTGAGGTCAAGAAGGCACTACTCGCGGCGAAGGAATTCGCGGATGGCTGGCCTGTGGATGCAGAAGGGTACGCCAGGGTGATTCCGGAGTATATCCGCAAGGCTATCGACTACGGCCTTTGGCAGTTCGATGACGAGTCCGAAGACATGGCACAACCGACCTAGAAGTGAACCAACCTAAGGAGCACTATGACTATGAATCGCAGGCAATTCGGCAAGTCGCTGGCGGGTGCATCTGCGCTCGTGGCGGCTGGCCCGGCACTCTTGACTTTACAAGGCTGCACTCCAGGCCAAGTCGAGAACGAAATTAACACCATCTTGCAGGAGGCGGTCGGCATCATCGCCGTAGCTGATCCCGGCCTGTCGTGGCTTGCGGACTTCTCGAAGGCTACGGCGCTGCTCAAGGTGGACGAAGCGAACTGGATTCAGGGCGGTGCTGTGCAGGACGTGATTAACGTGCTGACGGACTTGCAAGGCGTCTGTGCGCTCGTCTCGGCACTGGTACCCTACGCGCAGCTTGTAGCGGTACTGGTGGCTGGTATCAACGCAGCCCTGGCTCTGTTGCTGCCGACGCCGGCCGTTCCAGTAGCGATGGCGCGCATGGCCGAGAAGCCGAATCCGTGGATCGGGATCGCTCATGTGAGCAGCGCGAAGGATAGCCGGACGCAGTATTTGGCTGCGTGCGCGAAGAATCCGGCACTGGCGCTGGCAGCGGCGGCGTTGCGGTAAGCTAAGTTTGCGCGGCAGCGTGCTGGCAGCACACCCGAGAACAAGGGGCTTTAATAGGCCGGTAACCACCCCGGCCCGCGCAAAGATTCAGGGGGATCGCTACGAACAGAGTTAGACTTTGCTATCAGCATTTGCTCAGCGTGATTGCGATACCTTTACGGTTCAATCATCTTCTACGCCAATTCTGCGATAACTGCGGAAGAACCAATTGGGGCATGTCGTGGTGGGATGATACCACTCAAGTATGGGAATCTGTAGTGGGTAACGTTAATGATTTTCATCATGGGTGTTTTTGCCCTCAATGCTTTACCGCATTAGCCATAGCCAAGGGCATCTCTTTGGTGTGGAGGCCAGTTATAGATTGCCAAGATATTTGGGATAGATAAGGCCACTTAGGATTTTTGAGGGATTAAATGTCAAACAAACCTTATGTTCCGTGGGATGAGCGTAAGCGAAGGAAACATCTTCGAGCCAACCGAAAGAAAACAGATCATCGTCCAATGCCTTATGCTGATCTCACGAGAAGTTTGGGGTTGAGCGTATCCATGGAAGAATGTGCTGATAGGATGGGTTTATCCGTAAGGACTGTGGCAACTATATGGCATACGGCTCTTTGTAAAATAGTGGATGCTGTTGAGCAGTTACAGGAACACGATAAGAAGAGAGAGTTTGAACTAATATTAGGAAAAATACAGGCGGTTGAGGATAGTCAAATGTGGGGTTTACCGAAAGCTGGATCACTTGAGTGCGACAAGGAATGGATTCAACTTCACTCAGAACCTGCGAGGATGCCAAACGGTGAACACTTCTAGGATTGTTATTCTCTCCACACTGTGCCTATCTTTAACGGGATGCCCATCAGTTACGCCTATATGTCCAACATGCCCTACCTGCCCACCAATTCCCACTCCAATAACCATCACTGCTGTGCCTACTATCGCATCTCCTACCGCCGTATATAATCTTCCTTTAGGTGTTCCTCCAGGTTCGACAGGATACTTTTCTGTAACTCCTATTGCGCCAAGCATGGGACAGGCTACGCTGCCCCTTCCGTTTGTTCCCTTATGGACGACTAGTGATCCGGTTAACGCGCCTGTTGTACCGGACCATGATGGTCTTAGCGCAACGGTCACGGTCGTATCTGGTTATGTTCCATCGGCGGGAGGACAATTCACGGTTACGGTTAGCAATCCTGATGGTACAGGAGCAACAGCTTTGACTGTACCTTACATTGCTGATGGGTATACTGTATACCTAGTGAATGGGGTAGCGGAACCGTTGGCCATTTTACCAGCTAATCCACAGAGTGCAACGATAGCTGGGTACCTAGTGAATCAGGTGCCAACACCTACCGTGGCGCAATAAGGAGTTGAAATGGCGGTATTCCTAACCTCATATTTCTGGATGCTAGACAATGAGGATTCTGCTCACGCCTATGCCGTAGTGCCCGACGATCCTCCGGGTTCACATGCGATCTCAGGGATCAACTCCTCGTCCTTTCCGTCTCAGTTTGAGGCGATACAGGCGATTCCACAAAACCAAAGAGGCCCAGCGGTACAGAACTTCTACCAGACGCAGTTTTGGAACAAATGGTTTGCTCAATTGACATCGGATGAAGTGGCAAAGAGAGTTTATGACGCTAGTGTAAATATGGGCGGAGGAACGGCTGTCCATCTACTCCAACAAGCAGTAAATGATTCGAGTCCAGCAACGGTCTTGAATGAAGATTCACAGTGGGGACCAAAGACGGTAGGAGCCACGAACGCCTGTGATCCTGTCGCGCTTGTGGCGGCGTTCAAGTCCGCTCGTGTTTTTCACTACGAGTGCATTGTTAAAGCTAATCCGCAGGACGAAAAATATTTGGCAGGATGGATCGCACGCGCAGAGAAGTGATGTAGAATACGAAAGACGGACCTTATCGGGAGAGGGGCGCAGGCTTAGGCTTGCGCCTTTTTTCGCGTAGGAGGATGATGTGCCATCAAGTGAGGTTATGAAGGACTTTCGAGAAGGCCATCTTCACAGCGGCAAGAAGGTGAAGGGGAAGAAGCGCAATATCGTCAAGAACAAGAAGCAAGCGAAAGCGATTTTACTCAGCTATTTGAGACGCGAGGGTAAAATTGGTCCTCGTAAAAAAGGTAAGGGAAAGAATCATTCTAAGAAGCGGGTCGCTGGAAAATAGGAGAGAACTAATGGCGCAAAGCACTGGTAACCAACAGGCAGATGATTTGGTGGATGCAGCTAAAGCTGGCCCACTGCGTAGGAAAATTGGCGGGTACGCTGACAAGGTTAGTGGCGCTGTTGATAGCGTCAAGGACGCATGGGAGGGCAGTCCTTTAAAGCAAGCGTACAACAAGTATGTGGGTGGTGGAAGTAGCGCCAAGGACGCTAAGAAATACGTTCCCGGTCAACGCGAGAAGGAACTTGGATTCACAGCCGCGAGGAATAACGCACCAACTAAGAAGGCTGCACCACGCAAGCGAGTAGCTGGAAAAAAGTAGGACACAAGGAGAGTAATCATGTTTGGAGAAATTGAATCAGCAGAGACCGAAGACGTTAAGAAGCCTAAGAAGCACAAGGTCGCTGGAAAAGGTAAAGGCAAGAAAGCCAAGAAGCATAGTAAGAAAAAGCACCATGCAAAGAAGAAGATTGCGACCAAAAAGTAGTAGACTGATTGCATGGCTAACGGCAGCTTTTCTTGGTTGACGATGACGCAGGCTGTCCAGCAACTAGGGCAGAGGCTCAATGTCGTTCCGTCCGCAACCACACTATGGACGCCAGCGGAACTCGAAATCTACATCACAACTTCGCTGCGTCAGATGAACTCCCTATGTTGGCAGTGGAGGCAGGACTTTCAATATAACGATCCCGTCAATCTCTGGAATTCATTAGGTTCACTTGCTGGTAGCCCTAGACAGCGAACCCTATTCGATACAGATGCCTACATAGAAATGCAGTATCTTCTTTTGGAGCCGCCGTCAGGATCAGGGACGTGGACAGGAACTAATCAGTTCAATCTCAGTGTGATGTCTCAGGCTCTCCAGCGCCGCAGGGACGAAATGATTCAACTGGGAAATCTGAATCAAAGTCTTCTCACAGGAATACCACTAACGCCGAACACCATAAGAACCGAGTTGGACGACCAAATAATTGACGTGGAGCGCGTGAGATACATCCCCGTAACAGGGAGTCCGAATACGCTTTATCGAGATGATACCATATCTCAGGAATTCTACGAAGCACCGCTTTACCAGCTTCAACCAGGAACGCCGCAAACGTTCTCTCTATCCTCTGAGCCGCCTCTATCGTGGCAGGTTGACATTCCTCCAGCCCAACCTGGAACCTACGAAGCTATCGTGTTGCAATCGGGAGCGCCGTTTAATCCTCCTACGCCGACGCTGATTGGCATCCCAGATGATTTTGTTTTTGTGTTGGAATTTGGCGCTTTAGCAGATTTGCTTGGCCAAGAGTCAGAGTCAACCGACCATGAGCGTGCAGATTATTGCATGAAGAGGTATCAGGAAGGTCTCGAACTGATGCTTAAAACTCCGTGGATCGGTCTCGGAAAAGTAAATGGAGTGGCTGTCAGTATTGATTCTATCTTCGCTTTGGATCAGTATGATGTTAACTGGGATTCAAACCCAAGTGGCTTTGGACCTGTACTGGTAGCTGGAGGCGTTGACAATATCGCCGCACCTTTGGCGCAGGGCATAGGCGTAACCGTATTAGGCAATGCCCCAATATTGGATAGCACGAACACTTGGGTGCAGATAAGCCGCCCTATGGCCGACACGATGTTCGATCTCGCACAGGCGCGGTGTATGTTTAAGTGCGGAGGTGGTGAGTGGAAAGCGGCTTTGGAACTTGAGAAGCGAGCTTTACAGGCGTGTGAGGCTGAGCGAGTACGCCTGATGAGTCAAGGTGCTTTCTCTGACTTCTTTGACGAGCGTGGCAGACAGCAAGAGCGCGACAGGAATCGGTACAACGCGGCCCATAAGAAATAATTTTGCGGTAGAATAAGGCATTACCTCACAAGGACCGGGAGCCGCGTGAGTCACGAAAGGTGACTTGTGCCCAATAGCGGACTAAATTTTCGCGGCCTTAATTTGGTCTCTCCGGTCAATAGATTAGCGGCAGGATTTGCCACGGTCGCTGTCAACCTCAGAGCCTATTTCGCCGGTGGCGTCACCTTCCGCAATCTCCTTACTAATGCCATCTATACGCTAGGAGCAGCGGTCCATACCCTGCGCAGGCTCAACGATCAGACTCCCAACGCACCTCCTAGCGGATTTTCGATCATCAACGGTGCAGGCACTGTTCTCTCCGCATGGAACTCGACAATAGGCGTCAAGACTGTAGCTACAGGATTGAGTGGTAATCCTGTTTCGATGGTTCCTTTTCGTCCTAATACGTCCGTTCAAGCCGTGATGTATGTAGCGGATTCGGCGGCTCAAGGCTCTGTGACCCTACATACTCAGTACCTTGGAGCAAATGCAAGCGGTCCTTCTGGTACACCTGTAGATTTTGTTTCCAATGGGATGATGAAGGTTTCCTGCAATGATGGATATACAGGAACGCCTACACCTACTGCGGTGTGCTGGAAAATGGGTATACAGGAACCTGCCCTTGCACCTGATATTGCGACTTCAAACTCAATTGTTCCATTCGGGGAAGGTGGAGTAGGGAATCTTTTAGCGACAGCAATCCCTTGGACGAACTATCTCGGACAGAACACAGGAGGTTCTACTCCTTATAACTACGGGGAGGCGCTCGGTTATCCTCACCCAGTTTTAGGAAGAGATGGAACCGCTCCTTTCATTATTGACGTACAAAATGCAACTACGGTGACGATCACTGCTCTTGCTCTGGACGGAACGGTGGTTATCAACGGGACTACGATAGCATCAGACGCGGCTTTGGCTGTAGCCGATCCATCAAGGGTGGTTGCGGGCGCTCCTGGCTATCCAGGTCAGTTCATTCAGGTCATCGGTACACCAGGATTTGCCACTGCCGCTTCCTACATTGTGGGCGCATTTACAGACGGAAGCGGAACTGTTGTTCCGGCTGGCGTAGCGCCTCTTTATATTCCTAGCGTTGTTGATGTAGGAGTAGCGTTTGCAACATCGACCCCTATACCTGTGCCGTTTGGTGCCGTTGATTTCCAGGTTGGAGTAAATTCTCTTGGGGATCACTACACGTTAGGAACTCCACCGATAAACTCTGGACTTATAACCTTCCAAGGGACCGTAACCACGAACGCCCTTCCATCGGTCGTGTCTATCCTCGGTTCTCTGTCGCTTGGTTATTTCGACGATTCGCCCACATCTGGTCCAGTTTCTGCCTATATCTGGAAGAACGCTGATGATCCAGGTGGTTCAGGTCCAGTACGAAGCATTTCCGATGCTATTGGAACGACGGCAGGAAACTCGTTTATCTTCGATTGCTCGTTTGGATCATCTGCTGTTCCGCCTCTTGCCGCAGGTATTCCCGGCCTTCCCGGTATCGGTTCTCCGACCGTACCAATGTTATGGACCACGTTGAGTCCTGAATCTGTTGCGACAGGAAGTAACGCTATCTTCGCTGCGCCGCTGATTAGAACGAATCCAACAAATACACAGTTTTCGAATTTCAACTTCTGTTTGACGGGAAATATTTACTTTCCTCAGGCGGGACAGTATTTATTCATCCTGACGAACCATGACGACTTTATTTGGGGAATCGGAGGAGGAGTAACGTTAGTTTCGGCAACTGTGTCTGGAAGCGGAGAAGGATCATCGGCTTCCATTTCTGGCTCTGGTCAGACGATCTCAGTGGTAAATGGACTGCCGCTTTTGCCTCGTCAGAATTATACAAGCGGAAACGGTGGAAACTACGGGAGAACCAACGTCATTATCAATGTGCCTTCCGCTGGAATCTACCCAATAGAAGTGGACTACGACTACTGGTATCACTCAGGAAGAATCCTGTTGATTATGGCGACTCCTACGCCGTCAACTACCCCAAGCAATGCTACGATCATTCCACCACTTCCATCGAACGTCAGGCAGGAAACTCAGTACCGTTATGTATACAGGTCTTCGGCAACAGGAGCAACATCAAACCCGTCTCCTGAATCGACTGCTGAGACTATTCCTGTCGCCGCAAATACGATCACGTCCCTATGGTCTAACGATCCTCAAGTGGACGTGGTTGATTACTACAGAATAGATTCCACGGTTGCCAACTTTACCTACGTCGCGACAGGACCAAACGACGATCTAGGCACGGTACCAGGAACCAATACACCTATTAGTGATTCGTTGACCGATACTGAATTAGGAACTCAATTACTAGACTACGATAACTTTGAGCCTTTTCCTTCGATTGACCTTCCGCAAAAAGGAGTATGCAGTGTATCGGGCGGTGTTATTACTTGGGTTTCCGGTGGGGCGATAGGAGGATCAGCAACAGGGTTTAACATCCGTTGGCTGGCAGGAACCGAGATTCTTATCGGTTCTCCTACATCCTTGGCCTACACATTCATTGCTAGACCGACATCGGGCACGAGCGTAACGATTCCTGGTGTGCCTGATGGAACTAACTTAGCCTACGAAATACCAGAGCCAATTCTTGCCGCTCAACCCCTTCCTTACATGTGGGGTCCGACAGACAATATCAACTTCGCCTACGCCGTAGGTGACCCGCTGAGGCCGGGGACGCTGTATTGGTGCAAGGGATCGAACTTGGATTCTGCGCCTGATACAAATCAACAGGACGTGACATCCCCAGACGAGGCTTTAGTCAACGGAGCAATTGCTGGTGGACTTGGCGTTTTGTTCTCGATTAAGAGGGCATGGTTGATTTTGCCGAACTTCGCTTCTGCTGTGGCCACTGCCACAGGAACCACAGGATCAACATGGACATTGCAGGAATCTTCGATTACTCGTGGCTTGTATATCCCACGTTGCGTATGCGTTTCGGGCGGAGGTTTGATCTTCTTCCGCGTTGACGATGGAATTCACATATCGTCTTACGGATCGGCATCGAAGTCTATAACTGATGACAGCCTCTATCCAATCTTTAGCCACGAGAACGAGGACTCAGCGGGGAATCAGCCTGTAGCAATAACGAGGGAAGGCGTGACGATTTATCCACCTGACGACACGCTCCCTCAGTTACAGCGTTTTTCGTTCAATAATGGGTACATGTACTATGACTACCAAGGAATAGACGGATTCCCTCACACGCTAGTGTTTGATGAGGCTGCAATGGGTTGGGTCTTGGATGTTCTTACTCCCCCCGCAACCATCCACGCGCCAAATGAAGGTCAGAGCCAGCAAGGAGTATTGGTAGGATGCAGCGATTTCAGTGTCAGACAGATGGCAAGCAATGGGACTGAGGTTATCACGGGAACGGTAATGTCGGCTGCGATAGGAGGAAAGGGCTATAATCACACTGGAATGATGGTCATCGAATACAGTTCAACCTCGACCGTGACGCTGAATATTTATCCTGCAGATGAAGGGAACGGAAGCTACGGACCACCGACAATCACATTACCAAGTACAGGTGGAGCGTTAACGAAGTATTGGCTGAGACCTGGAGCGAACAAATATAAACTTTCATGGTTCCAGTTCTCAAGCACGGTTCCTTTTATTTTGAACTTCCAAGGATGCATCGCGTTCCAGAAGTCGTGGGGATCGAGTTCCGCCTATGATGAAATTCCAATCTTTGGCGGCGCAGGAGGAGAAGGATGAAAAATCCAGTCACGCCAAGACGATGCTCACGTTGCGGGACGGTAGGCCATCAGCCGTTTCCTAATAACCTATGCCCTAGCTGTACTAAGTGGACGGAGAAAAAGAAATGAGCACTCCCACGGTTAATCGCTTTCCTTTTGAGCCACACATTGCCAAACTTGAGCCTCAAGTTCAATATGTCCTTAAGAATCTATGGAACGTTGCCTTTGATGCACAGAACGCTGTACCGATCTTAAAGGCTCAAATAGACGCAAATAAGAGTGCTGTAGCCTCTGTAACAAACACCGTAACCAACAACAGCACAGCAAGCGAAACGATTATCCAGCAAATCGTGAGCGCATACGGAACGGTGAATAACCAATCGGGCAACGTCGCATATTCTACAACCCAATCCGACGCCAGCGCGTTCATCATCCTGTCCGATGCGTCTCCTGTCGCGGTTAGCTTAACGGCGGCTCCGGTGATTACCCTCCCGTGGGCTTGTGTTTTGGTCAATGAGGGAGTCGGGTTAGTTACGGCCACACCCGCGTCTGGTACGATCAGCTATCCGAATAATATAGCGGCGGCTAGTATGCCTGTAGCGCAAGGACAAGCTGCCATTATCTGTTTTGACGGCACAAATTTCTTCTCTGTAATCATTGCTGTCCAGCCGCAGAATACGCCTTCAATCGTCCATCAGTGGATCACAGCATACAACTCGATAACGGGCGTTTTCAGCCAGAGTCAACCAGCCGTAGGAGACGTAACAGGTGCGGCTCCAATCGCCTCACCGACGTTTACTGGAACCGTAACGGAACCTACTCCGCCAGTGCTCACCGCTGCTGTAACAGCGACTAGCGCGACAGCAGGAGCGGCATCTGCCTTACCCTTAACGCCGCTTGGTTACCTAGATTGGAGCGTTAACGGCGTGACGGTCAAGGTTCCTTTTTACTCTGTTTAGTGTTGCGCTATCGGCGTTTTGCGGTACAATGATGGATGTTGAGCATGGCGACCGGGAGCCAGCCGTACTCTAAAAAACAACTTGATGTAAGTTGTTGAAAGGAGGGCACTTGGGGTCATTTTTTAGCGCGTTATTCGGGGGAAGTTCGGCTAACCTTAACGAAAACATCGGAAAAACAGGTCAGATTGCCGGATTTGATACCAGTTTAGGCGAGAGCAACGCAACCGCTGGCAGCGATTTCAATAAGGCCATCGTCAGTGGGGATGCGACCAAGACCAGTCAGGTTTTGGCACCAGTTATTTCTGCCGCGAAGACCTCCAATCAACAGACCCAAAAAACAAATGCAGAGATGGGGACGCGCTCAGGCGGGACGGCTGCGACAAACGCGGCCTCTAGTGATAAGCTCCACTCTGATATAACCAACCTTACAGGGAGTCTTACAGGTAAGGCTGCGGATACGCTATTGAGTTCTGGTAGCACGTTCTTGGGTCAAGGCGAGGCTGCGAACATGGACAATGCTAACTTAGGGCAACAGCAGTACCAGAACTGGATGGATTCTATCGCTGGAAAAGGAATCACGACAGCGGTTTCTGCGGCAGAGACATACGCACTTGGCGGTTAAGAAGGAGAGAATCATGGCAAATGATGATGCGTGGCAAGCGGGAGTGGACATCGCAACGAAACATAAGGACGACAAAAAGAAGAAAAGCGATCTACTTCACCAACCTACCCCAGCAGGAGTAGCCAACCCTTCTTCGTTTAAGAAGGGCGGTAAGGTAAAAAAAACTGGCGTTGCCAAAGTTCACAAACATGAAGTCGTTTTAACGGCAAAACAGGCTAAGCAATATGGCAAAAAGAAAGCCAGCACTAAGAAGCGCGTTGCATCAAAGGGGTAGGCAATGGCAGACAGTCAAGCATGGGCAGAGGGCGCTGCAATAGGGTCAGAACGTGCTAAGGAGCATCGCGACAAAAAAGAGCGCATGTCGGACGAGGAACTGCAAGGGAAGATCAGTACCCTCATCGACAACAGGAAAGCCATTCAGGGTAAACTTCCTCTCCTCCTAGACGACAAAGGTAATCCTACGCCTCAGTACAATGATGCGATCCAGCAGCTTACCCAAAACGCTAGAGACTTGAGAGAAGTTTATCACCCAGATAAGCAGCCGGGAGCCATCGAAAAGTTTGGTCATCTTTTGACAGATGCACTTCACGTCACGAAGCCAGAGGACCGTATCGCAAAAGAGGGCCAGAAGAGAGCCACGGCAGCGGCGGGAGACGAGAAGACAGCGTTAGGTGTTGCGGCGGCGGCGCCAGTATCACCTGAGCAGGCTGCGACTACGACAGCTAATGCTGGAGCGGCAGGTAATCTAGCGTCTATTCAGGCGGCTTTGAAGAACTTCGATACGCTCAATCCTAATGCCTCACCACAAGAAAAACAGTCATTTCTTCAAGACCTGATTCAGAAATCCTATGGCACTACGGCCAGAGGAAACTGGACTACTGTTGCAGGTAAGGTTAACGGCCAGCCTACCAGTTTGCTTTTCGATAAGAACACACGCCAGTACCGCACACAGAGTGGAGAGGCTGTTCCGACAGAGATACTTGACCAGTTCGTTCCTGATGTAAAGACAACGGAAGCGTCAAGCAAGCGTGCGGATTTTGATGAGTTCAAAAAGAAGAATCCTACCTATGATGGCTCTTTTGAGGAATGGACTGCTTTAGAAGCGGCGAAAGGACGAGCAAAGGCACCGAAACCTGAGACGCTCGATACGGAATACAAAGCTATTCTCGTCAAGAAGGCATCTGGACAGCCTCTTACGCCCGATGAGCAAGCGCACGAAGCAGCATGGCAACTTTACAACCGCGAGACGAAGATTGATCCCGGCGTAGCGAGAGCGGCAGCGTTTGGAGCAATGCGGTATATCCCTGTGTTAGACCCATCAAATCCTGAGAATGTGGTTATGATGCGGGCTGGAGAAGCGGCGAAGGCTGGCGTTAACACACCGCAGAGTATCGCGTTCAAGACAGACACGGCCATCACTCGTTACATGACAAGCGGAGCGGGTGGAACAAACATCACCTACTTCAATACCGCAACGGATCACTTGCGGCTGCTCAAGGAGGCCGGTGATGCTCTGAATAACGGTGACTACCCGTTGTTCAACCGCTATGCCAATCAATTCGCTACCGCTACAGGTGATCCTGCGCCAACCAATTTTGAGGCTGTGAAAACCGCTGTTGCTGGCGAATTGTCGAAGACCTTTAAGGGAACTGGCGCTACCGACTCTGAAATCAGTGAGATCAATTCAACAATCAATCAGGCTCAATCTCCACAGCAGATTCAGGGTTCGATTGATTACTACACTAGCCTGATGGGAAGCAAGGTCCATGCTTTGCAATTGCAATATGAGGCTGGAAAATCAGGGAGACCCAACTTTCCTGGAACTACGCCTTCGGCGGGTGGAGGAAATACTCCACCCCCTGCGGCGAAATCGAAAGGAATTGTTAGCATTGCGGCAGCTATGCAAAAGCCTAAATATAAAGGGAAAACGAAAGAGGAAGTGAGTTCGGCAATCACCGCAGCGGGGTATACTCCAGTTGACTAGCGCAGCCCAAACTGACGATTTCGCTGACATCGCAAAGCCGCATCCGGCTGCGGCTCAGGATGTCCAATCGGACGATGAATTTGCTGATATAGCGAAGCCGCATGTCGATCCATCTCAATTTTCGGCACCAAAAGATAACAAGGAAGGTCTGTATCAAATGCAGACCGCTGATGGAAAACTGACGCAAGTTCCTTACAGCAAGGTCATGGACGCGCACAAGGCTGGATATAAGATTTCCCCAGACGATAGGATCAGGTTTGGCAACGACAAGGTTGCAGATTTAAGCGGCAAAGGACAGAAAGGAAATTTCAATCCTGACACCGATCTTCCTGAAGCGTTCCATAGCATTTCGGCTACTGAAAAGACACCGTGGTACAAGCCGAACTTCAAGGCGGTAGAAAGAGGATCGTTGGACTTGCTTCCTACGGTTGGAGGTATCGGCGGAGGCATTTTAGGAGGCGGAGCAGGAATTGAGACGGGTCCGGGAGCCATTGCGACGGGTGCGATAGGCGCAGCGGCTGGTGGAGGGTTAGGTGAGACTATTCGCCAAGAAGTAGAGGAAAAGCTATTTCCTTACGATCATAGGCTTACGCCAAAGGAAACGGCCAAACACATCGCGGCACAGGCTGGATTGCAAGGTGCAAACGAATTAACGGGACGAGCAGCAGGTAAGGTGTTAGCGCCAGCGGTCAAGTTCTTTGGTGATACTGCATTGGCATCTGAAAAGGCTGGCGTGAGACTCCTTCCATCTGAGGCCGCAGGAAAAGCACCAAGCTACCTTGAGAAGTTCTTAAAGGGTTCGGTTCTGACTAGCGGCAGGATGGAGAGGTTCCGCGAATTACAAAATGCACAAACTAAGACTGCTGTGGAAAAACTGGCGAACGATATTTCCAATTTCAAGGGAACTCCAGAGCAACTAGGTCAATTGGTACAAGATGGGATTGACAAGCATACAGAGCAGTTCCGCTTACTCCAAAACCAGATGTACAAGGACATTGAAAGTCAAGTGGGAGAGAAGACGGTAAAAGTTCCTGTCACTACTCAGGTTGCCTCAAAGGTACTTGGTGCCGATGGAAAGCCTGTGATGCAGAACGTTACCAGACTAGAAGATCGCGTTGTGGACAAGGTAATGCCATCAACTGTACCTTTGAAACAGTTTGCGGCTCAAGAACTGAAAAAGTTGGATCAGCTTGAAAAAGTTCTTCATCCCAATATTCTTGGGCAGAGCAGAGAGATGCTTCAAACTATCCTCAAAGCGCCAAACAATCTACCTTATAGTGCAATGAGGGCGGCGCGTTCGGACACTCTTGCTAAAGTAAGAGAACTCGATCAAGCCCTTGCTGGTAAGCAGGCAGGACTCGCTAAGAAGATGGCTGGCTTATTTGATGATTCGATCATGGATGCTGTGAAAAAGAGTGGTATCCCCGGTCTTGAAGACAGCGTTCGAGCAGCGGATAAGTTCACAGCAACCGAACATCAAATGTTCGAGCAGCAGCTTGTGGATAAGATAGTGAAGACAAAGAAACCAGAAGCGATTGCTATGTTCGTTCGCAACAAGAATATGGGAATTCAGGAGACGCGAGATTTATTCACCGTTCTTCCAAAGGAACTTCATCAACCTGTCCAGCGTCAAATCATTCTGGATACGATGAGACAATCAACTAATAACGTTAGCAAGACATTCAATGAAAGAAAATTTGCTGACACAATCGGGAGCATTGGGGATGAGCGTGGAAAGATAATCTTTGGAAAGAACTGGGACAACATCAAAGAACTAGCAAATGTTATGGAGAGGATAAACGGACCTGTCGGAATGCAAGGCGGATCGGGAGCGTCTTTACAGAACGCCGCGATGATTAAGAATATGATCGTCACGAGCGCCGAGACCGCTGCGCTGCCTTTAGGTCTGGCCAGTGCTCACCATCCTATCGGAGCTGTAGTTTCCTTTGGTGGAGAGTGGGTGACGTTGCAAGGATTGGCTTCTGCGCTTACTAATCCACAGGTTGCGGAGAAGATTCTTAAGGCAACACAGCAAGTCGTAAAGTATGCTCCCTACGTGCCAACCGGCGCTTTAGCTGTTGAGAGAGGGAAGCGTAGAGCAAAAGGAGAAATTCCACCAAGCAGCATAGACGAAGTAAAGACAAAAGGTGATGAACTACATCGGCAGATGCACTTAGGCGGCTTTGCGCCAGCACCGAAGGCAGGAGTGACGAATTGATTGAACTCATCGAAGGATTTTGGGTTGACCCATGGGACGTAAAGGCCGTGAGAGCAATCAACGATCACAGTTGCAGCATGTGGCTGACAGGACAGAACGCGGAGAATGGATTTGTCCTTCCTTACGAAGCCTCGGAAGTCGTGGATGCT
>Ga0182024_10002940_pt1 | contig 41495 bp, 34 predicted proteins | sample P32metaG_FD_120480 | JGI IMG/M metagenome (GOLD analysis project Ga0182024, IMG submission 120480) | Permafrost microbial communities from Stordalen Mire, Sweden - P3-2 metaG (Illumina Assembly) | ecosystem: Environmental > Terrestrial > Soil > Wetlands > Permafrost | place: Sweden: Stordalen...
GAGTGGAAATTTACCCGCGCAGACCTCCAGGAACTGATGCACAAAATACCCGCCCCAACGCCCATCGCCCTAGCCGCTTAAATGTATAAATACGTCATCGTATTTATGCCCCAGAGCACTAAGGCTTGCAACATCAAGCATCACACTTTAGTCTCCAAACGAGTGCCACGGCGCACACACTATGATTGCCACGCAAATTCGACAGAAAGATGCGCTCTTTTATTTCGCCTCTTATCCATCGGGGCATCTGCTGGAACGCGTCCGCTTCATCAGCCGCTTCTACGATGAAGAGGGCGGCCAAATCGTGCCCGACAAAGTCGAGGAGCAGGATGACGTCGCGCAGTTCATTTCCAAAATCGAGCGCAACGACAAGGCGTTCCAACGGGAATTGTCCCGCGCCAAGGTCCGCGCCATTCGCAATTTTTACGAGACGGCCATCACCCAGCCGCCCATTCCGGGCACAGTCCTGCTTTTCACGCCGCAAAAGCTGCGCTTCGAGGCCTGGGCCGACGGCTCGGGCGTCGGGCGGTTACAGGAGCCGGATGAAAAATTTCTTATAATTGACGGGCAACATCGGCTGGCCGCCCTGGAATTCTTTCAGCGCACGCATCCCGATGATGCCCGCAACATTGGCGTTCCCTGCGTCATCTTCGACGGGCGCAGCGAGGACTTTGCCACGGAAATGTTTGTCATCATCAATTCCACTCCCACCCGCATTAACAAGAGTCATCTGGTGGATCTTTACGAGCGGGTTTCGTGGGCGGAGCCGGACCGCCGTTTTGCCGCGCACATTGCCGAGATGCTCTACAGCGAGGGGGACAGCCCGTTGCGCTACCGCATCAACCGCCTGGGCGGCCGCAGCCGGCAGGAGAAGTGGATTTTGCAGGCCGAACTTTTCAATGAAATCCACCGCTGGACGCGGCAGGACTGGCGCAAAATCGAGCCCGAAGGCACGGACAAACGCGCCGCCGCGCGCTATTACGCCATGGTGCGCGATTTTCTCAAAGCCGCCGCCGCGGTGTGGGGCGAGGGTTGGGGCAATTCCGCTTATATGATCACCAAACCGGTCGCTCTCAAAGCCATGATTCGGGTCTGCGCCGACTTGACCGCCACCGACGCCGAACCGGAAGAAGGCCGCGTCGAGCGCTGGCGAAACCGGCTATCCCCGTGGGCGGAGCAGGCGCGGGAGTTCCGCAACGAGGGGTTCTACGAACGATTTCCGGCCAAGGGCCAGATCGAGCGCGTCTCGCGCATCCACAAGGAATTAGACCGGCTGGCCGGCATTACCCCTCGGCCCTCGGCCAGGGCCCACCCAAAAAGCTGACAAGGTTTTTTTGAATGATTGTCCGTTTCCAACGTCCATTACACCAAGCTATTAATTATGAATGAATTGAATTCCACTACTTCACGCCGTGAATTTATCAAAACGACCGGCCGCGTCGCCGCTGTTTCCGCCTTGGCGGGCATGACCATTCCATACGTCCACGCCGCTAGCGACGACACCATCCAACTGGCTCTGGTCGGATGCGGCGGACGGGGGACAGGCGCGGCGGCCCAGGCCATGGGTGTCAAACGCGGCCCGGTCAAGCTGGTCGCCATGGCCGACGTTTTCGAAGATCGTCTCAATAGCAGCTATGATGGGCTGAAAGGGTCTGCCGACCACATGGAGGTGCCGAAGGAGCGGAGGTTTATTGGGTTCGACGGTTACAAACAGGCGATGGATTGCTTGAAGCCTGGCGATATCGTGATTTTAACCACGCCGCTGGCGTTTCGTTGGGTGCATTTTGGTTACGCCATTGAAAAAGGACTGAACGTTTTCATGGAGAAGCCACTAACGGCGGACGGGCCTTGTTCGCGCCGGATGCTCAAGCTCGCGGATGATGCGGACGCCAAGAATCTCAAGGTTGGCGTGGGCTTGATGTCCCGTCACCAACGGGCGTTGCAAGAATTGTCCACGCGCATTCATGACGATATTGGCGACATCGTTCTCATGCGCGGTTATCGGGTCGGCGAACCGGTCGCGGCCTGTTTTTCACCGCGCAAACCCGCTAACATCTCGGAAGTGGGCTATCAGATTTCGCGGTTTCACAGCTTTATTTGGGCCAGCGGCGGATGTTACAGCGACTTCAATATCCATATTATTGACCATCTTTGCTGGATGAAGAATGCGTGGCCGGTCAAGGTCCAGACGCTCGGCGGTCGCCATTATCGGGGCGCCGATGTCGATCAAAATTTCGACAACTATTCGGCGGATTACACCTTTGGCGACGGCACCAAAATGCTGTTGGAAGGGCGCTGTATGTACGGTTGCTTGCCCATTTACGCCAGCTATGCGCATGGCACAAAAGGATATGCGGTTGTTTCGAAGAACGGTGATTGCGGTGAGCCCTCCAGCACTTACAAAGGCTACAAGGAAGATCATTCGAAACTGCTCTGGACATCGACAGATAAGGTCAACCCGGCGGAGAAAAATCCTTACGTCAACGAATGGAACGACTTGATGGATGCCATCCGCGACGACAAACCTTACAGCGAAGTAAAGCGCGCCGTTCAGGCCAGCGTCGTTACCTCCATGGGCCGCTGGGCGGCGCACACCGGCCAGGAAATCACCTACGAGCAAATGCTCAATGACGCGCACGAATACGCCCCCAACGTAGACAAAATGACCATGAATGGCCCGGCTCCGGTCATGTCTGATCCCGAGGGGCGCTACCCCATCCCGCAACCCGGCATTTGCACCAAAACAGAATACCCGATGTGAAAGCGCGGGTCCGCTGAGTTGAACCGGTTTATCGCGCGTTGTTCCAAGCCGCCATTGCGGCCTCGTAAATCTGTTTCAGCGGAAGCTTTTCCTTTTCGGCCAGTTTTCTGCACGACTCAAACTCGGGCGCGGCCTGCAGTACCTTGCCGTCGAGCTTGCCGATCTTCATGCTCACATCCCCGAAGCTGGTCCGAACTACTAAAAATTCGCGCCGCAATTTCCGGCGTTCCGCCATGGAGCGGCGAACCCCAAACGCGCTGGTTTCCCGCAAAATTAATTCGCTGAAACGGTCGGCTTGCGCCGCCGCGCACAAAACGGTGAGGAGAAAGCCGGGCCGGTACTTTTTCATTTGCAGCGGCGCGTAACTGACATCCAGTGCGCCCGCCGTCAGGGCCGTTTCCATGAAATGTCCCAGAATTTCGGGGTTGATGTCGTCCAGGTTTGTTTCCAGAACGGCGATCGTGTCGCTTTCCCAATCATGCTCCGAGGCCGCGCCTGTTTCCCCCAGGATGGCCCGCAGGACATTTGGGCGCGTTGGGTTGTCGCGTGATCCGAGTCCAAAGCCGATGCGCGCCGGGGTGAAATTTTTCATCGGCCCGAAGGCCTCCACAAACTCCGCCAGCAAGGCTGCGCCCGTCGGCGTAATCAACTCGTGCGGTTCTTCGCATTGCGTCAGCGCCACTCCCCGCGCCGCCAGGATTTCGAGCGTGGCCGGAGCGGGAACCGGAAAACGTCCGTGCGCGCAATCAATCCATCCCGTGCCGTCAATCGGCTGACTGGCCAGCACGCGTGGTTTGCCCAAAAATTCCAACCCAATGCAAGCCCCCGCGATATCGATGATCGAATCCACCGCGCCCACTTCATGAAAGTGGACTTTCTCCGCCGGCACGCCGTGAATTTTCCCCTCGGCCACCGCGACGCGATCAAAAACCGCGATGACTTTAGCCTTGGCCCATTCGGAGATTCCGCTCTTTAGGATCAGTTGTTTGATTTCCGCATAATTGTGTCCGTGTTCATGCTCATGGCCGTGCTCGTGTTTGTGGTCGTGGTCGTGGTCATGTCCGTGAGCATGGTGCCCGAGATGAACGTCAAATTTTGTCCCTTCGATTTGGGCGCGTTTGCCCCGGGAAACATGCAAGTGATACCCCTCCACATTTAGTTTCTGCAACTCACTGGTCAGGTGCGCGTAATCAAGTCCTACATCCAGCAGCGCGCCCATAAACATGTCGCCGCTGATGCCGCTAAAAAGATCGAGATAAAGTGTTTTCATAAGCCGCCCGCGCAAAGGGCATTGATTTGGCTGGCAGCGTAACCCGCGCCAAAACCGTTGTCGATATTGACCACTGTAACGCCGCTCCCGCAACTGTTGAGCATGCTCAACAACGGTGTCAACCCGGCAAAATTTGCGCCATAACCGATGCTGGTCGGCACGGCAATAACCGGACGGCTCACCAATCCGGCGACCACGCTGGGCAATGCGCCTTCCATCCCGGCCACGACTATCACCACATGAGCGTTGCGGATCGCTTCCAACTTATTCAACAGCCGATGCAGCCCAGCCACACCCACGTCATAGATTCGTTCGACGCGGTTCCCCATGATTTCGGCGGTGACAACGGCTTCTTCGGCCACGGGCAAATCGCTCGTGCCCGCGCAAACGACGGCGATGGTTCCTGGCCGTTTGGCGAATGGTTTTTTCTCGATTGTCACGCAACGGGCGACAGGGTGGAAGATGGCGGCCTTGAATTTTTTTTGCACTAAGCGCGCCTGATCGGGCGTGAGGCGTGTGATAAGGAGGCGGTCTTCGTGCTTGAGAATGGTGGCCGCGATTTTGACAATTTGCGGGCCAGTTTTGCCGGCGGCGTAAATGACCTCTGCAAAACCCTTGCGCAATGCCCGATGCGTATCGACTTGGGCAAAGCCGAGGTCAGTCACCGGCGGCGCCTGGAAGGCTCGGAGCGCGACCGGCAGCGTTACTTTGCCCTCGCGAAATCTCTCCAAAAGTTTGATGGCATCGGCGGTCGTCACAGTCAGACAAAAATACACCAAGCCCCCGCATCGTCACGCGCGAAATCGTGGAAAGCACTTTACCCTTGAATCGCCGGGCGCGCGTTCTAAGCTGTGATATGCAAAAACGGCCTATCTCGGTGACGATTTTTGGGATACTCAACATCGGGTTTGCGCTGCTCGGCCTGGTCGGCCTGCTGTTTTCCATGTTCGTAATGTCACACATGGGTTCGGCGGGGAATCCATTTCTGGAACAGATGCAGGAGAACTCCTTGTACTCTACTTGGATGAAGATATCCGTGCCATTGGGTGGCATTTTCTCTGTCCTGCTGCTGGCGGCGGGAATCGGCCTGCTGATGTTGCAGAATTGGGCCCGAATCATTTCGATCGGTTATGGCATTTACTCAATCCTCGGGTGCATCGTGGGAGGGTTCGTGATGGTGAAGATCGTTACCTCGATTATGTCTCACAACTCCAATGGCCCGGGAGGGATGATGGCGATTATACCAATGCTCGGTGGCGTATTCGGCATGGTGATCGGCCTTGCTTATCCGATATTGCTCATTATTTTTATGACGCGCCCGAACGTGGTCACGGCCTTCAAACAGACGCAGTTGGTGGCATGAAGGAGGTCCCGTTCAAGGCGCCATGGGGCGCTCCGCTGGTTCTCATGACGGTAGTATGCACGCTGATGTGCGTTTGCCTTCCGTTGCCGGGCCTGATGATTGGTCTGGGCGGCGCAATGCCACCTTGGGCCGCCAGTATTATCGTCGTGGTTCCCCTTCTGGCCGTGGTGATCAGCGCGGTCTTTATGGTGCGCGGCTATGTTCTGACGGACACCTCGTTGATCATCAAAAGGCTGGGGTGGGTGAGCCGCTTGGATTTGTCCCATTTGAATTCGGTCACGGTCGATCCCGACGCCCTTCCAGGTTCGTTGCGCGTCTTTGGCAACGGCGGCTTTTTCTCCTTTACAGGCTGGTTTCGCAATAAGAAACTAGGCGCGTATCGGGCCTTCGCCACCGATGCGAAAAGAGCCGTGGTGCTGCGTTTTGCCGACAAAACGGTCGTCATCACGCCGGACGATCCGCAAAAGTTTGCGGCCGAAATAAAACCCAGCGCTTCACATGAAACTTGACGATATTCAACGGGCGGCACAGGAGCAATTCGCCCGCCGCAGCGAAAGCTATGGCAAGGGGCATATTTTGGAAAACGTGGAGGACGTGCGGGCCGCGCTTCAGAACATTTGTCTCCCGACCCGCGCCAAGGTCCTTGATGTCGCCACCGGCGCCGGACATACCGGTCTTTTTCTCGCTTCGCTCGGTCATGATGTCACTCTGGCCGACATCGCCCAACCGATGCTGGACAAAGCCGCGCGGACTGCCGTCCAACGCGGTTTGACCGTCAAAACCATCCAACATCTGGCGGAGCAGTTCCCTCACGCTGATGAATCTTTTGACCTCGTGACCTGCCGGGTGGCAGCGCACCACTTTAGTTATCCGGAGAAATTCATAGGCGAATGCGCGCGCGTCCTGAAACCCGACGGAAATTTCCTGCTCATCGATGGCACGGTGGCCGACGATCAACCCGAGTCGGAGGCCTGGATCCATCCCGTGGAAAAATTACGCGACCCGAGCCATAATCGTTTTTTGACTCCGCGCACCTGGTCCGCTCTTTGTCAAACACATGGATTGGCGGTTATTTTCGTAAAAATAGTACCGTTCAAACAGCCGGATTTGAATTGGTATTTTGAAACCGCGGCCACGCCCGACGAGAATCGGATCAAAGTCCTCGAATTAATCGCCCGCGCCCCGGCTTCGGCCAAAGACCTTTTCCAGATCGGAGAGGAAGACGGAAAAATCATCTGGTGGTGGCAACGGTTGACCCTGATCGCCGCCAAACGTGGCTAACCAACTTGCTATCAGGTCAGACCCCGTGTAAACTCCATGCCTCCGAAGAAAGAAACCGTAAGGATTAATTTGCCACCCAAACCGCCATCGGCGCCGCCGCTTCGTCCACCCCATACATCCTAAAAAAAATGCAGAGAACTTGGCCGTAAAAACCGCATTGCTCTTGCGCCGGTGTTCCCCCAACATCCGTCCCAATGCGGGCCCGTGTTTTATCCGCCGCCGCCGCCAGCGGCAACGAAGCATTTTCCACCAGAAACTCGTTGCCGCCATTTGCGCGAGTTGGAGTATGTCTATCGATTTCAGTGTTTCTGATGGGTTTGCGCCCCCATCTTTTCTCTGCGGAGATTGCGACTTTTCCAATTCAACTTGCCATCACTTCCATTTCGATGCAGGGAACCAACCTTGTTTTGAGCGCCTCTGTTCCGCCCGGCATTGACAAGGTGACATTGGAGACACGTTCGACGCTCAACCTTCCGTGGGAAGATGGAGAGCAGAAGAGTGTTTCGGAGGGCGGCGGCGAAATGATTTTTGTTTTTCCGCAGCCTCCGGAGGTTGCGCGTTTCTTCCGCCTGCGAGCCAACCCATTTCCTCCGGCGTCTCATCTCGTATCAGGTGGCGCCCTTCCCCGGCCTCCGCCGGCGTTTTCGGGGGACTTGGAGTATGTCGCAACCCCATCTTTAGCCGCCAAGGTGTTGGATGGAAATGCGGTGTTTCATTTCAAAGGACGCGTGGATGGTTCGGATAAAATTCTTATCACTCACGATGGGGCATTGTGGGATCATGTTAATTGGCAGTGGCCGGCGGAACCGGTTGCGATCAACAACACACAATGGAATCCCGCCGAGAAAAACTATCTGGCAACCACCGGGCCGGCAAAGTTTTTGCCGGAATCGTTCTCCTTGGAATCGGTTGATCTGGACGTGATTAAAGGGCGGGATATTGTCGCCCTGGAGCGGACGAATAACGGTTTGATTGTTTATCTGGATGACACTCCGCCCGGCGCGGGCGAATACGACTTTAACATCAACTTTCACCCTGTCGGCCCGAAATACCCCGACGTGCGCCCATCTGCCGTCGCGCGTTTGAAAATTTCGGCCCAGGTTGACGGGAGCGACTGCATTAAGATCACAGCCGAAGGAGCGGTCTTGGAACACAAAAACTTTTCCTTTCCCTCCAACGTCAGCGTGAACGGCATTCCTTGGGACGTGCGCCAAATGAGCGCGCTGAAGAATGAAGGGCCGACCACGTTTCTGCCTGCCGGGGTGGATTTTTCCACGGCGAGGATCATCAGTCGCAAAGGCCGCGATCTGGCCACAGCTTGGGCTGAAAAGAGTGCTTTGTGGGTTCGTTTCGCGGACAATCCCAATGGCAGCGATTCTTACGAGATTGTGATTGCCTTTGGGCCGGAACAAGATCCGCCGTAAACAAATGAACAAATTCACCCGCTGCCTCGCGTTCGTTTTAAACGTCATCGCTCTAATCGCTGTTGCTCAGAACACGCCGTCCGGCAACTCAACTCCGCATGAGGTGCTGGCATTTTATTATCCGTGGTACGGCCTTTCTGGATCGGGCGACCATGGCAATCATTGGGGCAAAATCAATGCCGCCGAGCATAAGACCGCCAATACCCTGCACTTTCCGGCAATGGGCGCTTACAGTTCTTACAATCCGGCAGTGGTTGATTCGCACATTGACCTCGCCAAATCCAACGGCCTCACCGGTTTCATTGTTTCATGGTGGGGACAGAAAAGTTATGAAAACCACGGCGTCTCTGTTGCGCTGAAATGCGCCAACCAGAAAAATTTCAAAATCTCGGTTTTTTGGGAAAAGGCGCCCGGAAAAGGGACGGAGCAAATGAACCAGGCGGTCGATGACTTGGTGTACCTGGTCAGTCGTTTCGGCACCAACAGCGCGTTCCTGAAAGTGGACGGAAAATCCGTCATCTTCGTGTATGAAAGGGTGCTTGCGGAAATCCCGCAGAAATCGTGGCCCGCCATCATTGACGAAGCGCATACGAAGGCCGGTCCGTTTTTGCTCATCTCCGACGGCGGTGACGAAAAAAATGTCCGCCTCTTCGACGGATTTTGTCGATACAACATTTCCTGGGCGCCTGTCGGCAAAAGCCTCGACGCCCTCCGTGCCTGGGCTGCGCAATACGACGGCAAAAGGGTGAAACTGGCGCGGCAATACCACCGCATCAGTTGCGCCTCGGTCATTCCGGGTTACGACGACTCGAAAGTTCGCAAACCCGGCCGCGTCGTTGATCGCCAGGACGGGCAGATTTATCGCGTGCTGTGGGAGGAAGCCATCAAAGCCCAACCCGATTGGATTGTCATCACCTCATGGAATGAATGGCACGAAGGCTCGGAAATTGAGCCGAGTTTTGAGAACGGTGACAAATACCTGAAATTGACCGCCGAGTATGCGCGACGTTACCAAGGTTCAACACAGCCCTAACGGATTCATGTTCTATCCACCGCCATCTAGTTTGCACAAATCATCTTTAGCAGTATGTTAGCTTCCAAGCACCAACAAACGTTATGGAAAAAGATGACAAACAGCCGGAACCGCAGTCGGCGGGTTCCATGTCACCACCTCGGCCGCCAAAGGTCACGGCGATTGGACTGGCCCCGGGCGGTGATGATTCGGGAAAATTGCGTCCGAAGAAAGAAACCGTAAGGATTAATCTGCCACCCAAGCCGCCGTCGGCGCCGCCGCTTCGTCCACCCCACACATCGTAAAAAATTGCAGAGAACCTCGCCGTAAAAACTGCATTGCTCTTGCGCCAGCGTCCCCCCAACATCCGTCCCAATGCTGGCCCGTGTTTTATCTGCCGCCGTCAATGGCATCGAAGCTTTCCTTGTCGAGATGAAAGTCAATTCGGGCTGGGGAGATACCGTAGTGGTAATCGTAGGCTACGGAACACCCAATAACGCAATCTAAAACGAACGATGTTTACATGCTCCCAATGCAGCCTTGAAAAGCCCGACAGTGAGAAGAGCGAGATTTCAGAATTGTTAAAATTCGGATTTGTTGTCGGTTCCTTTATCTTCCTCGCGCCGAAGTGGAGGCCCGGCGACACATGTGACAAATGCGGGCAGCGCGTTACAATAATCGGGTTCATCTCGTTGCTTCTTATTGGCTTTTTTCTGTTTGTTGCCATCGTCGCCGGGCTTTACAAAGCTTTCCATTCCTAATTCGCAGTTTTCCAGAGAACAATCAGGGCAAAAACCGCATTGCCCTTGCGCCCACGTTCTCCCAACATCCGTTCCAATGCTGGCCCGTGTTTTATCCGCCGCCGTCAATGGCATTGAAGCGTTCCCTATCGAGGCGGAGGTCAATTCGGGCCGGGGCGATACCGTAGTCGTCATCGTCGGCAACAGTACACCCAAACCTATTTGCGGGGCCAGAATCCGATTGACGAGTTGGAATGACGTAGGTGAATGAAGAAAGGGTTATGGAGCAGAAGCAGAAAAAGAACGGCTGGAAATTCGCTCGCCTAATCATAGCGGCACTTTTTGGGCTTTTGTCGCTCGCCATCGAACTGCCAAACACTGGGGGGGGTTATAGCAGGGCCGCCTCACAATGGCATGTGGCGGTGTGGACCGTTTTTATTCTATCCTGGCGCGTTCTTCATGGTGTTTGGACTTGTGGCGGTGTCCACTGGCTGCGCTTTGTTTGGTATTGTGCGAGGAAATGCGTTCGAGAAAGTTGGCTGGATTTTACTCGGCCTTCTATTTCTTTTTGCTTTGATGTGGTGACTGTGGGAAGAAGATGGTCACTGTGCTTGTCCCAAGCAGTTCGGCCCAACGAGTTTTTAAAACCGCATTGCCCTTACGCCTACATTCGACCAATATCCGCCGATGCTGGCCCGTGTTTTATCCGCTGCCGTCAATGGCATTGAAGCTTTCCCTGTCGAGGTGGAAGTCAATTCGGGGTGGGGCGATACCATCGTAGTCATCGTTGGGTTGCCAGACGCGGCGGTCAAAGAATCGCGCGACCGGGTCAGCACCGCGCTGACCAATTCGGGTTTCAAGTTTCCCATGGGGCGCAGCACCATCAACCTCGCGCCGGCCGATGTGAAAAAGGAAGGGCCGAGTTTCGACCTGCCCATTGCCGTCGGGATGCTGGCGGCCAGCGACCAGCTTCAAGCAGATCAATTGGATAATTTTATCATGGTGGGAGAATTGGCCCTGACCGGCGCGGTGCGCCCGGTCAAAGGCGTGCTGTCCATCGCCTGGCGGGCTCGGGCTGAGGGACGCGCGGGATTGCTGGTGCCGGTGGAAAATGCGGCCGAGGCGGCGGTGGTGGAGGGCTTGCAGGTTATTCCTGTTCGCGACTTGCGCGAAGCGGTGGCTTTTCTGGAGGGTGAAATAAAAATCGATCCGGCCAAAGTCGATCTCCACAAAATCTTCGAGCATTCGTACACGGAAGAAAACGACATGGCGGAAGTCAAGGGCCAGGAATCGGTCAAGCGCGCCCTGGAAATCGCCGCCGCCGGCGGGCATAACGTCCTATTGATCGGGCCGCCCGGCACGGGCAAGTCCATGCTGGCCAAACGGCTGACCACCATTTTGCCGCCACTCACTTTGGAGGAGGCGTTGGAAACAACAAAAATCCACAGCATCGTTGGATTGCTCAAACCGGGACAGGCGCTGGTCACACGCCGTCCGTTCCGCACGCCGCACCACACGGCCAGCGACGCCGGACTGCTCGGCGGCAATGCCAACCCGACTCCCGGTGAAATCTCATTGGCGCATCACGGCGTGTTATTTCTCGACGAATTGCCGGAATTCAAACGCGCCGTGCTCGAAACCATGCGCCAACCGCTGGAAGAAGGCCACGTCACCATTTCCCGCGCGGCAGGAACCATGACATTCCCCGCGCAATTCATGCTGGTCGCAGCCATGAACCCGACGCCCGATGGCAAAATGCCCGGCGAATCGCGCAGTTCGCCGCGCGAGATACAGAATTATCTCGGGCGCATTTCCGGCCCGTTGCTGGATAGGATTGATTTGCACGTGGAAGTGCCGCAGGTGAAATTCCAGGAGATCAGCGCCGAACGGACGGGCGAGGATTCCGCCACCATCCGCGAACGCGTGGTGGACGCGAGAAAAATACAGCAGGAACGCTTTGCCAACAAGAAGGCGATCACCTGCAACGCCCGCATGGGCCCGCGCGAATTGAAAAGTTATTGCGCGCTGGATGAGTCAACGAAAGAGTTGTTGAAGTTCGCGATGGCCGATTTGAATTTGAGCGCGCGCGCCTACGATCGGATCTTGAAAGTGGCGCGAACGATTGCCGATTTGGGAGGTTCCGAAAAAATCGCCAGTGACCACATCTCCGAAGCCATTCAATATCGCTCGCTGGACCGGCAGTTGTGGACTTGAATGATGAGAGATATGGATGATAGGTCCGGAAAATCGGCAACACGGCAACAAGTGTTTATAGTCAACGACTTAACTGGCAACAAAATCGGCAACACAGTAGCAACAGACCGACAACACTTTGCTGCATTCTGTTGCCTCAGTGAGAAAATGGCTAAATTTGATCATCCTCGTTGGGGATCTGGAGGTTTTGGAAATGGCACGACTCGACCCGTTTATGTGGTTATGCGGGCTTCCGCCTCAAACGGCCCGTTCAACGTGCCGCCTTTCTCGGGCGCGATGGTGGTTTCAAGGGCGGAAACGTTAAAATGAGATTGCCTTTTGTCAGACACATAACCCAAATTCATGCCCATGCGAAAATACGTGGCGGAATTCATTGGCACTTTCTTTCTCGTGCTGACGGTTGGAATGTGTGTCATCAAACCTGACGTCGGCAGTTTTGCGCCGATTGCCATTGGCTCAGTCTTGATGGTGATGGTTTATGCGGGCGGCCATATCTCTGGCGCGCATTTCAATCCGATGGTGACATTAGCGGTGTGGTTGCGCGGACGCTGCCCCGCTTCGGACGTGCCGGGCTATATGATCTCGCAGGTGGTGGGCGCTGGCGCCGCAGCAAGGCTGGCGATTTTCCTCAAGGCCAGCCTGGCCGTGACTCCCATCGCGGCTGTGGCGCCCATGGAATTGAAACTGATTCCAGCGTTATTGGCGGAACTGGTTGGCTCCTTCGCGCTGGCTTACGTCGTTCTAAACGTGGCCACCTCCAAAGAGACCGCGGGCAACTCGAACTACGGTTTGGCCATCGGTTTCACGGTCATGGCCATGGCGTTTGCGGTCGGCGGCATTTCCGGTGGGGCATTCAATCCTGCGGTCGCGGTGGGCATTGCCATCATGCACCTGGTCAACGTTGCGGATATCTGGATTTTTCTCTTCGCCAACTTTGTCGGCGGCGCTTTGGCCGCCGCGGCATTCCGATGCTTGAATCCAGCGGATAAATAAAGAGCCCGTTATTGTGCTACTGTTTGGTAATACCGGCCACTGTAATTAGGGGCGCCAAGGTCCGTGAAGCTGAACACACCGTTGGTGTCCGCGGCATTAGTGCTTAAGATTGTCCAAGTAATGGGAGGGGTTAGATTGGTGGCGGCCTCGATCATGTAAACGTATCCGGGTGTCCCTGTAAAATTCATTTGCACCGTTCCATTGCTGAGAAGGGTGACGCCGTTGATGGTTACGGGGATTGTATTCGGTGGCAGCATCACCGTCAGCGTGCCGGGGTCGTAGGTGATGCTATAATCGCTTGCGGTAAACGTCCCTCCCATCGCCGCACTGGGTATGATCATGTAGGTGCCCACTGGTGCGCCCGGAGCGCCGCTATTGCCGCTGGCAGCCAGGGTCACTGACTCTATCAGATCACCGTTTTGTAATCCGCTGCTGGTAAAGTTCGTGCTGCCACTGCCAAAAGCCACCATTTGCCCATACGTCTTGCTTTGATCGTCAGCCGTGACTGTGAGGGGCGCCGCTGAAATCGTCACCGCGCCGCTGGCGCCCGCCATGGTGTAGTTTGTTGACGCCGTGCCGCCCAGGGCCAAGTCTGAAAAGTCGGCAATGTTTTCCAATCCAACATCCGCAGCCGCCAGTGTGGCGCTGCCTGCCAGTGTCAGATTTGTGCCGTCGAAATTAGTGGCAATCGCCAGGATGGCCGCGAGCGCCGTCGTCGTTCCGTCATACGGGCGAGCACCGGTCACGGTTACCGGCAATGGAGTCACTGTCACCGAACCGCTGGCCCCTGTCAGCGTGTAGTTCGTCGCCGCTGTGCCGCCCAGGGCCAGTGTGCCAAGCGATGTAATCACATTTGTCCCGATATCTTCGCTGGCCAGGCCGGCCGAGCCCGATGCCAGTGTGACATTGTCGCTGCCGATTATGTTCGACACTGACAATACTCCGAACACCGCGTTGGTCGTTCCGTCATAGTTTCGTGTGCCCGTCAAAGTCACCGTCAGCGGATTTACTGTCAACAAGCCGGTGTTGTAAATAATGTTGTAGTTGGCCTCCGTGCCGGATCCGCCCGTCGCCGCGCTAGGCGTGATGATGTAACTTCCCACCGGCGCGGTTGCCGCATCGCCGCCACCGATGACGGCCAGTGTCACCGACCCGATTGTTTCACTATTTGACAACGTGGAACTCGTAAACAGCAAACTACCACTGCCGACTGCCAGCGTCTGACCATAGGTCTTGGTCTGGGGGGAAGCCGTCACCGTCGCTGTCGCCTGGTTCACTGTCAGCAGGCCGGTCTTATAGGTGATGCTGTAATTGCCCGGAGTAAACGTCCCGCCCGCCGCCGCGCTGGGCGTGATGATGTAAGTTCCGACCGGCGCATTGGCTGCGCCGCCATTGCCAGTGACGGCTAAGGTCACAGACCCAATCGTGTTGCCGTTTTGCAAACCGCTACTGGCAAAGTTCGTGTTGCCGGCGCCAAAGGCCATCGTTTGACCATACGTTTTGCTCTGCGGGCCGGCCGTGATGGTCAATGCCGCCGCGTTGACTTGCTGGACCGGAGAACCGGAGTTCGTACTGGCTGAATAAAACGTAGAGCCACTGTAAACCGCAGTGATGGGATGGCTGCCCACTGCCAGTGTGCTGCTGCTATAAGAGGCTGTGCCATCGGTGAGATTCAATGCGCCACCCAGCGCCACGTTGTTATCGTAAAATTGCACCGTTCCACCGGCAGGCGCCGGCGCCACTGTCGCCGTGAAGGTAACCGATTGCCCGTAGGTCGAGGCGGTCAAGGCACTGAGCGTGGTCGTGGTGTCGCGCGCAATGGTCAGATACATGGCCCCGCCACTTACCGACAGCGAAGATTTTGTGCCAGCGGCAACGCCCGCTCCCCCGCTGCTATAAAAGGCGGTCGGATAGGGAGCGCCGCTGATGCTTCCGCTGGCTTGTTGGATTAGTGTGTATATGCCCACCCCCAATGTCGCGCTTGAGGCATTGCTAATCGTAACGGTGTTGCCGTGACTCAGTGTCAGCGTGCCTTGGGATACATACAGCGCCGGATGAGCGGTGTCGCCGTTCGTGGCCGTGGGGGCAAAGAACAAGGTAATCGGCTGCGATCCCAGGCTGGCGCCGTTGGCAGAGGCGGCTTTGATGGTGGCCGCAGTGCTCCCAACAGCCGTGCCGGTCCCGCTGGCTTTCAATACCGCGCTGCTGCCCAACGTCCAGTTGGCGATGGCCGATACATCCAGGGCCCCTCCCGCATCGATGAAAATGGTGGGCGAATCGTTGATCGACCCAGCACTCCCAAGCGCCAGGACTCCCTGGCTGATGGTGGTGCTTCCCGAATAGGTATTGGCGCCGGTCAAAGTCAGCGTGCCCCCGGTTCCCCCGCCGCCGCCGATTTTGGTCAGATTGCCCGACCCGCTGATCACGCCTCCATAAGTCAAACTGGCGTTGATATTATCGTTCAAGTAGCCACCGCCGGTTCCCAGCACAATGTCAAAAGATGAGTTTAGAAAGGCGTCGCCGCTGGTCGCGTCATTGTTTTGCAGGCTGCCGCCGCCGCTAATGGTCACCGTCCCGGAACCGGTGCCAATGGCCTTGCTGCTCGCGATCACCAAGGTGGTGTTGCTCACGATGTTGATGGGACTGGTGACGGAATCGGCGGTGTTGTTCAGCACCAACACGCCCCCGCCGGTGACCGTATAACCGGACCCTGTGAGAATGCAGTCAATGTTGACAGGGCTGCTGCCGGGCGGCGGAACACTGATGATGGCGGAGTTATTGGTGAAAGTCAGGGTGTTGCCGGTGCCAGCAATGGTGTAACCGGCGGTATCGAACGTAAGATTGCCCGCGCTCAATGAGGCGTTCAGCGTCACCGTTCCGGCCGTTCCGGCAAAGATTGGAGTATCACCATTGGGCGACCATACCCAATTCGAGGATCCAGTGTACCACCAACTGTCTGTCGAAAGATCCCAATTACCCGTGCCCCCGCTGCCGGGCGAGGCTTTCTTGGCACCGGGATCCCAATACAACGTCGCCCCAGCGGGCGCGATCGGGTTGCCGGTAACGATGGTAAGGGCATTCGTCATGGCAGCAAAAGTGCCATTGAATACATCCTCATCGACGTCATTTTCTATGCCTGAAACTGCTCCTCCGCCGTACTGCCAAATGGTCCAAGTTGACCATGGGCTGATTTCATTGGGAGCGCCAGTTTGTGGATTCTCGCCATTCGGACTGGCCATCCACAGCGCCCATTGGGTGTTAGCGGATGTCATCCAATCGCTTGCGATAGAGCCATCTGTGTATATTACCGGCTTGGCGATAGCACCACTGACAGCGGCATCGTTTTTAATATCGTTACACCATTCATTAATCCATGCGGCTGATGCGGCTTGAGTGCCACCGGGGGCCGTTTCGTAATCGAGCATGGGCATCAAATACGCGCCACCCGCTGTAATATAACTTCCCGCCACGTTCCAGAAATGGGCTGCTTCCGCGTCGGCGCCCGCTGTGCCAGTGTTGATGTTCGGATTTGCGAAATGATAAGCGCCTATCAGCACACCGGCGGCTTTGGCTTGGGTTACGTTGTAGGAAAAATCCGCATCAGTGTAACCTGTGCTCTGCGTGGCTTTGGCCCATGCGAATTGAATCCCGGCAGCTTTCACGCTCGACCAATTGATGGTCGTCGGAGGATTATCGGCCGAACCTTGATAGCTGGAAACATCAATCCCCACCGCCCGCTGAGCAATCGCATGTCCTGGACCGATCACAGTGCCAAGACCAATAACCAGAACCGCCAGCCGCTCCGACGAAAATCGGGACAATCTCATAATCTAAATCTAGATAAAAACTACCACAAACAACAACTCTACGCCCAGAAATTCGCCGTTTGTAATCCTCGTTTCACCCTAGGTCAATCTCCGTTGATTTGCAAGCTCGATTGAGCGTTTTTTCGGTCAGATTTCAGATCAGAAAGACGTTTTATTGCGTCATAGTGCGGTAGAAGCGGTCAGTGTAATTGGGGGCATTGACATCGACAAAGTTGAACACCCCGTTGGCGTCTGCGGTATTGGTGCTCAAAGTAGTCCAAGTGATGGGCAGGGTTAAATTGGTGGTGGCTTCGATCACGTACACGTATTCCGGCGTGCCCGTGAAGTTCATTTGCACGGTTCCGTTGTCAAGAAGGGCAATGCCGTTAATGGTCACTGGAACAATGTTCGCTATCGTAAGATTCACGATCCCGCCGCTGACCGAGATAAAAGCCGTGGTGCCTGAAGCGCCTATGGCCGTTCCTGTAACGCTGAAAGACCCCGCGCTGGCAATGCTGCCGCTGGCTTGCTGGATGATTGTGTATGTGCCAATGCCCAATTGTGAACCATTTACGGTAAAGGCATTCCCATTCAGCGACAGAGTGCCTTGCGAGATGGCAAGGGCAGGGTGCGAGCCGTCGTAGTTCAAAGTAATTGGCCGTGACCCCAGGCTGACAGTGGTACCACCTTTAATTGTGGATCGAGAGGCAGTGCCGCTGGCGCTCAATGTGGTATTGCCGCTCAAGGTATAGGAAGCAATGGCCGAGACGTCTAAAGTCCCTCCGGCCGCGATGGCGATGATGGGTGTGCTGTTGATTGCCCCCCCACTGCCCAAAGCCAGCGTGCCGGCGCTAATCGTGGTACTTCCAGTATAGGTATCAGCACCCCCCAACGTTAGTGTGCCGGCGCCGATTTTGGTCAGGGCCAGCGTGCCGCCGCCGTTTTTGATCACTCCGTTGAATGCGCTGGTCTGGTTATTACCGCCGACCGCCAATGACGCGCTGCCCGTGGAACTTAGGACGCTGCCTCCGCCGCTCAGCCCATTGATGGTTTCGCTTACGCCGTTTATATCCAGCGTGCCGGTGACGAAGACGTTTCCAGCGCCAGCGCCATTCGGAAGGACCCCGTTCGTGAGACCACTGATCTGCATACTCGTAATGCAAGAACTCAGATCGCCAGTCCCGACGGATGTCGCCATAAACTCCACCGTATGATAACCGGCGGTCAGAGTGGGATGGGCCGTGTAGGTGGTCCAAGCGGTCTGGCTCGGCGTAAAGGGGGATCCAATAACCGTGCCGTCAACCTCGAACTCCAACTGCTTCGGCCCCGCACTTCCGCCCCGTCCCACCGAAGACCAACTGACCGTGTAAGTGCCATTGGTCGGAAAGAGGATGCTCTGAGAGATATAGGCCCCGGTGGCTTGAATGAAGGCGGCTTGAGTCGCCGGCGAAGGGGTGTTGGGAACATACCAGGGACTGCCGTTGGTGGCGATCCCCGCACTGCTGAAAGTCCAGGTCGCGCCCAACGGGGTATAGGCAAAACCATTCGCAGCCAGGCCGGGAGCTGCAAAATATGGGTTTCCGACCGAGGAGCCTTCTGATTGGAGCGTTCCGGCGCTAATGGTGGTCGTGCCACCATACGTGTTGGCCGCCGCCAACTTCAGCATGCCGGAACCGCTTTGGGTCAACGCGCCCGACCCGGAAATCATTCCCGACAAGGTCTGCGAGGCCGTACTGTTGTAGGTGAACGATCCATCGTCGGTAATAGTGTCCAAATAATTGCCCCCGCCCAATTGACCCGCGCCAGTGATGGAGAGCGCGCTGCCTGAATTGATTGTGGTCAGGCCGTTGTAAGTATTGACGCCCGACAATTTCAGTGTCCCGCCACTGATGGTCGAGGCCAGGGTCAGTGACCCGCCGCTGCTGCTGCCGAGCGCGGTCGCGAACGTCACGGTCTGGCCGTTCACGTCAATGCTGTAAGGCTTGGCCGCGGCGAAACGGCTCGAATAATCCGTGGTGTTGGCTGAACTGTATTGCAGCGTGCCGCCGCCAAAGGTAATCGTGCCGCTGGAGTATAACGCTCCGCTGCTGCCCACGTTCAAAACGCCTCCGTTGATGCTGACCCCCGCGGTAAAGGTATTGGCCCCGCTTAAGGTGAGCGTGCCGGGCCCGCTGACGTTGAAGGCCCCGCCCCCGGAGATGACTCCGGACAAGGTCTGCGCGGCGGAACTGCTGTAGTTGAACGCTCCGCCATTGGCGATGTTGTTCGCATAAGCGCCGCTGTTCAACTGACCCGCGACCCCGATGGACAGCACCGCGGGACTGGTGATGGTCGTGTTGCCGGTATAAGTATTGACACCGCTTAAAATCAGGGTCCCGGCATCGGCTACAGTAAGGCCCGCCGAGCCGCTCATGACACCGGAGATGTTGTCAATCTTTCCGGCCGTGCTGCCTGTTTCGAAAGTCAGCAGGTTCCCGCCCAGGCTCCAGTTTCCGCTGTAGGTCACGCCGCCAGTGGTGCCGACAAAATTATAAGTGGCCGCGGCCTGCAATGTAACATTATTGGGGATCGTCATGGCCGAAGTCCCCTCAGCAACCAGCGCGCCTCCGCTGCCGTAAGTCGTCAGTGTAATGGCGCCGGCGCCAAAGGAGGCGCCATTGTTAAAGTTGACAATGCCATTGAAACCATTCCCATTGTAGCCGACCTGGGTTCCCCCGCTATAGGTATTTACGCCGTTAAAGTAGAGTTGACCGTTCCCTTCGAGCACAACCTGGCCGCTGCCAGAAATCGCGTTGTTAATCGTGATATAACCGTCGGAGCCGTCGGTGCTGTTTTCTGAGTCAAAGCCCTGAACGCCCGACAATTCAATTACGCCACTGCCAGTAATGGTCACATTGCAGGAATTCGGGGCGAGTGCTCCGTCGAATATGCCGGCAACGTTGTGGTTGTTGTTCATGGTGACGGTGAAAGCAGGAGTGCCTTTGCCGGTGCGCACGCCAAAGCACGCCGCCTTGCCTTCCGTCCAGCCAGTCGGCGAACCTTGGCCGCTTTCCGTCGTGCTCCAACTGCTGTTTTCCCATGTGCCAGCCATGGAACCGGTGTAAGGGTTGCCTCCCCCAGTCCCTTGGGGATCCCACGTATAAATCGCGTAATTGAGGCTCGTTACAAGCAGATTCGCCGCCAGTGTCCCTGCGGTGCCATTGAATACGTCCACATCGGGTTGTTCGCCCGGAAAGCCGGCAAGCGACGCAGTGTCGTCATATTGCCAAAAATTCCAGACCCCCGACCCCCAAACGTCGTCGCCGGAACAGACGCTCCAAGGAGTTCCGCTCTGGGAACTCTCGCCATTATAATCGGCGATGTCGTTATACCACTGCGACACGCTGCTGTCTAATTCGTCGGCATGGCAGGCGCTAATGTAGATTACTGGCTTGGCGAAGGCGGAGCTGGCCGCAACGTCATTTACAATGGCCTGACACCACTGGTTGTCCCAGTCAGCGTAACTGCTGGCGCCGACGTTGCCGCTAAAAACTTCCATATCGAGCATCGGCATCAAGGTCAGACCGTCAGCCTTGATGTAACCACCCGCGATGCTCCAGAAATAGCTGGCTGCGGCGGCGGGAGTGTCATCGTTTGGTTGGGCGAAATAATAAGCGCCCATGTAAACCCCCGCGGCTTTACCGTTGTTTTCATTGATGGTAAAATCTCCATCTGAGCCGTAGCCATAGGCCGGAGTCCCCTGGCAAGCTTTGGCCCAGGCGAAAGAGATCCCGCTTCCTTGCACGCTTGACCAGTTAACGGATCCACCTTGGTAACTGGAAACATCGACGCCCAGCGGGCGCTGGGCAATCGCCCGTCCGGGTCCCGTCACAGTCCCAAAAATGATGGCAATAACCGCAAGCCAATCAGGCGAAAATCGGGACAATTTCATAAATCAAAAAAATTACCCCCCAGCAACAATTTCAGGCCGGGAATAGGCAGTTTTTCCATTTTTAGGACTTTTTTTATCTTATCCCGGGCAGGGTCAACTTGCAAGCTCAATCGGGCCGTTTTTTGACCGATTTTCGAGCTAAAATAAGGTTTGTTTCCGGACGCGTCTTTGCCCACGATTTGCGTCATGGCAAAGCACGTTTTGGGTCGAAATTTGGAGGCGCTCCTGGACGACAGCGCAAAGGCGGCAAGAAAGGAGGAGACATTCCCGCCGGAAAAAGCGCCGGTCGGTTCGGGCGTTCGCTCTCTGATGCGCGGACACCAGGCGGACCCGGGCGCCGCGTCCACGCGAAAGGCGGGCGTGCCGCGTTGGTATCTGTTTGGCGGCGATATTCTGCTCACGGCCCTGGCCCTGGTCATTCTCTGCACAAGTCCGCATCCCTTGACGTGGCGGAAAGAACTCTTTTGCGCGGCGGCTGTCATACTGGGCGCATGTTTGGCGATGGGTGCGGTTTTGCTAAAGGATGACAAGTAAAAGGTCACGCGCTGGCGCTGGCATAATGGCGCATTGAAATTCGCCAGAAAAGTTCCGAGACCACAAAACACACCACGCCCAAGCCGAGCAGCCACACCATTTCACGGGGCGATCCGAGCCGGCTGAGGAGCAGTTTTACCGGCACATTGGCCACCAGCAGCATCGGCACCGCAAAAGTAAAGAAGGCGCGGAAAAAACCCTGGAACGCCGCGTCCGGGTAGCGCGCAATGTTGAACATGCTGTAATAACCCCAGACAATTCCCTGCGCGCGCACCGTCCAAAAGGCCACGCTCGCCAGAAGAAACATCAGCGAGTAGTGTATAAGGATTCCAGCCGCGCACAGCAGCAGAAAGCCAGCGATCTGCGCCGCGCCGGGAGCCAGATGCAACTGCCGGGCCGCGTAGCCCATGACCGCCACTGCGGAGGCGGCGTTGACAAATCCGCCCAGATCAACCTGCCGCAACGAAATGAGAAAACGGCTGTTCATCGGCAGCAACAACATGAAATCGAGCCGCCCGGTGCGAATCAGCTCGGAGAGTTGCACGCAGTTTGTCAAGAAGAACGCTTGGAAGATTTGCTGGATAAAATGGCTGGCTCCGACCAGCAGGATCACCTGCCATTTGCTCCAGGTGGCAATGTGGTCGGTATGGAGGTAAATGACGCCAATAAAGCTGAGTTGCAAAGCAAACCACAGCAGCTCGACCACGATCCACAGCAGGAAATTGCCCTTGAAGCTCATCTCGCGCGCCACGCAGTTGCGCCACAGCGCCAGATAAATCGTGGCATGGCGGCGAAGTCTTTGCGCAAAATTGGCAGGGTTGGGTTTCATATTATCATCCGCCGACTGCCGAATATTTTCGAATGCCGCGGCTCCAAACCACGCGCGCCAGCACGTAAAAAAACACCACCCAGCCGCACTGGATAAGAAGGCCCCGCCACAAGGCCGCGCCTTTGACCTGCCCCAAATAGATGCTGACCGGAAAATATAATTGATAGGGAAACGGCGTAAAACTCAAAATCCGGGCCAGGACAGGCGGCAGAATATTCAGCGGGAATAAATGTCCGCCCGCGATATATTCGAACGCGAAGAGCATGAAAATAACCGTCGAGACTTCGAGCAGCCAGAACGCCAGCAGGGCCATGGTGAACGACATGAAAAACTGCAGCAACCCCGTCAAAAAAGTGGAAATCAAAAAACAGCCCAGGGCCATCCCCCCAGCCGGCCCGACAAAGTACTGGCGCCAGCAAAATATAAAAATCCCGACCGGCACGATGGAAACCGCCGCAAAAATCAATCGGCCTGAAAAAAACAGGCAGAGGCGGTAAACGAGATAATTGATCGGCTTGAGCAGAAACTGGCTGATGTTGCCATCCTTGATGTCGGCCGCGATCTGCCAGTCATCTTCCGCCACAGCAGTCAGGGAATCGACAATCGTCACCATGAGATAATAGGAAATCATCCCCGCCAGGCTGTAACCCGCCACCCCGCCCGTTTGGCCGCGATAAATCGTGCGCCATAAATAAATGGTGGCCAGAAGCGGGATGAGACTGAAGGCGCCTCGAAAGAAAAAATTGAAGCGATAGACCAGAGTGTTGGCGAACCCGATTTTGACGACGTGCCAGTATTTTTGCATCTCGGCTTGGCCCAGGGCTAGCGCGGCGCCGGCTGCAGAATCCCGAAGCCCGCCAGTTCCGTCTGCAATCTTTCCATGGGCAGTCCCGCCACGTTGCTAAAGGAACCGGAAATGGACTCCACCACCACCGCGCTTTTTTCCTGGATGCCGTAAGCCCCCGCTTTATCGAGCGGATTAACCTCGCGGTGATAATGCCGGATTTGCGCCGCAGTCAGCTTGCGGAATGTGACGCCGGTCTGCTCGTAAAAAATCTTCTGGCGATGCCCGCGCAAATGAATCAAACAAACCCCCGTGACCACTTGATGGGTCTTGCCTTGCAACGCCGACACCATCCTTTCCGCGTCAGTCAGGTCGGCCGGTTTGCCAAAGATCGTATTACCCAGTGCGACGACCGTGTCCACCCCCAGCGTAACGGCGTCTGGAAATCTTTTCGAGACAGCGCGGGCTTTGCGATACGCGTTCAATTGCGCGACTTCGCCGGCGCTGAGGTCTTCGGAACTGCTCTCCTCGACCGCGCTGGGCACGACAAGGAAGTCGAACTCGAACTGCCGCAACAAATCCGCGCGGCGCGGCGAGGCGGAAGCCAGGATTAGCGTTGGAGAATTCATAACTGGCGTTCTCATGGGGATTCGATGACCGAATCCACCAGAAAAATTTAAGGCGGAACGTCTAAATTTGCAACTGGTTCCAGGGCTTTGTGGAATCGCAGCAATTGGGCGGCAAACGCGTTGTCATCCAGGACCGCATGGGCGCCCACTTTGCTGATGTCCTCGGACATTTCGATCCAGGACTTGCAACCGGCGTAAGATTCGCGCATGGGCAATTCGACGGGCGAGGCCAGGCGAAAAATCCGAACGGCCATGACGTGAATCTGTTTGGAGTGGCCCCAATCAAAGCGCTCGTCAATGACCTCATTGCGCCAGATATGCAAACCGCGCAATGCATACGCCTCGGCCAGCGACTCCAATCGATGCCAGTCCACGACCCGCGCGAAACATTCCAACCGCACCACCTCGGGCCCGGGCATCAGATGAGCGATTTGATCAAAGCGCGCCTGTGCCTCCGCCAGAACGGATTCGCGCTGCTGATGAAACAAAGTCGGGAACAGCAAAAACTCCGGGTGTTCGACTTCGAACCCGTGGGAAGCCTCGATCAAACCGCCTTTGCGCAAGACGATGATCTGCTCGCCGCGCATCAGCGCATCGACGATTATAGCCCACTCTTTAAACGCGTGTCGCATCGGATTAAAAATAACTCAACATCAGCATCGAATCAAAAATCATTTCGCCTTTAGTCTTATCTTCGCGGAGTTGCCATGCGCGTCCAAGCCTTCCAATTCGGCAAACTTTTCGATTGTCTTCATGGCTTTTTTGAGCGCAGGCTTGGTGTATTCGATCAGGCTTGTCCGCCGTTGAAATTGATCGACGGTCAAGCCGGCAAAGGACGCGCCCGTCCCGCCCGCGGGCAGAGTGTGACTCGGCCCGGCCACGTAATCACCCACCACCGTTGGGGAATTAACACCCAGGAAAATCGCACCGGCGGTGGTAAGTCTATTCGCCACTTGCCCTGGGTGGCGCGTCATGATTTCCAAGTGTTCAGGCGCAAGACGGTTGGCCAGTTCGACGCCTTGCTCCAGATCAGACACTTGGATCAACCAGGCATTGCGATCCAGCACAGGAGCGATGAATGTGCGCCGGCCAGCCTTGGGAAGCTGGCGGGAAATTTCTTTTTCTACAGAGCGCAGAAGCTTGCCCGACGGTGTCACGAGCCAGACGCGCTCGTGGCCCGAGCCGTGTTCCGCCTGGGCCAAAAGATCGGCGGCGATGCCAGCCGCGTTCGCGGTCTCATCGGCCAAAACGAGCAATTCGCTGGGGCCGGGCAGCAGATCGATGGCGGCATAACCGAACAACAACCGCTTGGCCGCCACGACATAAGCGTTGCCGGGGCCAAAAATCTTATTGACTTTAGGAATGGCCGGGGTGCCCAGGGCCAGGGCCGCGATGGCCTGCGCGCCGCCGATGCGGTAAATCTCCGTGGCCCCCGCCGTCCGGGCGGCATAGAGCAACGCGGCGTTGACCTTGCCCTGGCGATCGCACGGGGTGCAGACGACAATTTCGCGGCAGCCGGCGGCGCGGGCCAGCGGAACGGTCATCAGCACGGTTGAAACAAGAGGCGCCATGCCGCCTGGGATGTAGATACCGACGCGGCCCAGAGCATCAAATTTTTCCCCGACCATTGCGCCGTGGCTGTTGCGCATGGACCAATCCCTGCGCAGGGAGCGTTTGGCAAAGGCCTCGACATTCTTGCGGGTTTCGGCAATGGCGTTGCGCAACGCCGCATCGGCCTGCACGGAAGCGGCGAGGCACTCCGCCTGCGTCACGGCGAACTGGTCCGGCGCGAGCTTCGGGCCGTTGAAACGTTCGGTTAATTCCGCAATCGCCTCATCGCCCCTCGCTCGCACGATTTCGATGATGCTTTGAGTCTCAAGCTCGATGGTTGGATCGAACAAGCTCGAAGGCGCCAGCAGACGATTTATTTGTTCGCCAAAATCGGAGTCACTGTAAGAGACAACGTTCATGCCGCGAGGAGGCTAGAGGAAGGTGACGTGAAAGTCAAAAAACGCCGAAACATCGTTTTTCCAAATCTTAATCTTAATCGTAATCCTAATCTACTAATCCCATCCGCCTGCGGTTTAGCCCAATCCCCAGCGATGCAGTGGATTTTTGAGTTCAGCAATTTTAACCCAAAAACGCACAAAGATCGCCAATTGGATTGGTTTGACTCCACCCCTGGCACCCATTCTGTAAACAATTCATATTTAATATCTTGAGCTAAAATGGTCAAGAGAGGCTCTATTGAACGTTTACTAAATCGGTCTGACTCAGTTTGACCCAGCCTGACTCGGAAGTTCCCCGAGGTTTTCTTGACAAGAACTCAAAAAACGGGGGTTTAATCCTCCACTTTTATCAATTTGGTTGTGACCGTTCTCTTTTCGCTGAATGTCATTGGGCCGGGCGCCTGCATGACGGTTTGTCTTTCTTCCACAGTCGTCCGCTCCACTAACATTTCAAGCTTTATATCCAACCAGAGGCTGCCTGTGACCTGGCCGTGAACTTTTGGAATCGGCATTTCTGGCGGCAAATCGCCTCGATTTGTACTGCTTGTCACATTGCCGTCAATTTCGATTCTCGCGCAATCATGGCCCAAATGTTTTTCCAAACCCGCATAAGTGAATTTGAGTTCTATGACGGTTAAATCTGTGCGGTGCTCAGTTCGATACGTCCATTGATCTCCCACCTTGAGATTTTTCCCGGGCAACCCGGCCACCATAATCTCCTGCAACAATTCCGTGAGCGCATTTGTCCCGAAATTGCCTTCCTTCAGGTAAGGGGTGGAAAGGTCGTCCTTTAAATCTGGATCGTGGGCCAGCATTTTTCCGGCCAGTTCCTCTGTGCCGTCCACTCGCAGAATGTTGGCGTCAGGATTGAGCAGGTATTTTAGCTTGGTGCCAATGAACGCCCGTTTTACGGCGGCGATGGGAATTCCGGCATCTTTTTTTGGTCGGTGCTTGAATCGAGAGAGTACGACGAGTCTCCGCTCATGTCGTATTTGACCGAAAGGCATTCCGCCTCTAATTCGCAGCCCGCCTGTTGTCCTCTTTTGCGCGAAACGAATGAGAACTCGCGTTTCTCGGTTTCCCCGCCATGATTTGCCTCTGAAGGAAGATTGCTCGCAACCATCTGCTTCGATGTTTCAACGGACATCACATAACGCTTGCCGGTTTGCCAATCATAACGAAGCGCCGGCCCATCTTCGGCGCACACCATGCGACTGGAGAAGGCCAGGATGATTAATCCAAAAGTAAAAGTGGCGAACCGCATATTCCGTTTCGAAATAACTTTACCTTTATCCCTTCCGCCCAAGCCCCGGCAAGTCCTGTTCCTTCCCCATCGCGATTTGTGGCGGCGACTTGACGACGCAACGCAGAAGGAACAGCTTGCTGGGATGAAAGCGATTCGCGTCCATCAATTCGGCGGGCCGGAGGTGTTGCGGTGGGAAGATGTTCCTGATCTCAAACCGGGTCGCGCCCAAGTTCTTATTCGCACGCGGGCGGTTGGCGTTAACCCGGTCGAAACTTATTTGCGAGCGGGTGCCAATCCCAAACTCCTCCTGCCCTACACGCCCGGCACGGATGCGGCGGGCGAAGTGCTGGCAGTCGGCCATGCGGTCAGCCAGTGGCGGCCGGGGGCGCGTGTTTATACGAGCGGCACCGCGTCCGGCGCTTATGCGGAAATGATTTTGTGCGCGGTGGACGATGTGCATCCGCTGCCGGAGAGACTGCCATTCGCGCAGGGTGCGGCGGTGAACATTCCTTTTGCGACGGCTTATCGCGCTCTGTTTCAACGGGCACGACTCGTGCCGGGCGAAATGGTGCTGATCCACGGCGGTTCGGGCGGAGTCGGGACGGCGGCGATTCAACTGGCGCGAAATGCCGGGTTGAAAATCATCGCCACAGCAGGGACGCCGAAAGGCGAGGAATTGTTGCGGCAACTCGGCGCTCATCATGTTCTTAATCACCGCAAGCCCGAATATTTATCGGAAATAATGACCATTACGGAAGGGCGCGGGGTGGACGCCATTTTGGAAATGCTGGCCAATGTCAATCTCGGCAAGGACCTGGGTGTTTTGGCCATGAATGGGCGGGTCGTGGTCATCGGCAGCCGGGGCAAGGTGGAAATTGACGCGCGGGACACGATGATGCGCGATGCCGATATTCGCGGCATGTTGCTTTTTAATGTCCCGGCAAAGGAAAAGGCATCGATTCACGCGGCGTTGGGCGCCGGTCTCGCCAACGGCACCCTGACGCCAGTGATTGGGCAGGAATTGTCCCTGGCCGAAGCGGCCCGGGCCCACGACCAAATCATGATGCCCGGTGCGCACGGAAAGATCATTTTGCTGGCGTGATTTCCGTGAGGAGTGCGGCAACCGCTCGAAAGCAGCAACATGTTACCGCTATGTAGCTGGTCGTGTTACCTGCTAAATCGTTGACCATCAATCCCGAAAGCTTTCAAGGTTACCATGTTTCCGATTTTCTTGACTTGTCTGTCAGTGCAGAGTGGGTGAGTGATGGATCCAGCAACATGTTGCAACTGTGTAGCATTTGGTGTTGCGGGCCAAGTCGTTGACCATCAACAGTTGTTGCGGTGTTGCGGGTTTTCAGGACCTATCTATCAACCTTGTGTTTCCGGCCGATTCTTGGAGGCAAATCATTAAGATTGCGATTACGAGCAGGATTAGGAGCCGGAAATGGCACTGTCATGCTTTCCAGCCCTTGCGCGGCTCGCGTTTTACCCATTGGTTTAATTCGGGAATATTGGTCACCTTCATTTTGGGGCCGTTCCACTCTACTTTCTGGCCCACGCCCGCGTGTTGCGCCAAATTTCCCAACAGGGCAAATTCCGTCAGTTGTGCGCCGTATTCGAACGGCACGGAAGTTTCACTCGTGCCGGCGCGGCAGGCGTCAATGAAATCCCGAAAAATATCCTTGGGCCGCGGCAGAGAAATGGGCGGCGCGGGCGTTGCGTCCATTTTTTCCTGCGGAATAATGTGCATGGCCTTCCCATAGGTTTGCGTGGAAATGATCCCTTTGTCCCCCACGTAAAGAGTTCCGCTGTCACCGTTGTCGATATCGACTCCTTCATCCGGATACTTCTTTTTCAATTCCAAAAGAAGCGGCGGCAAATTGCGGGCCTTCTTCATGGCCGCATCATTGCCTCCGATGTCTTTGGCGCTGGCCGCCGGGCTCAATCCTTCATACCAATAAACCTTGACCGGCGGCATGTCGCCCCGAGCGGGAACATCCCAGCGCACGCGACTGCCGATGGGATAACGCTCGTCGCTGCCGCCCCGGATATATTCGGCTTCCATGCTGACGGGATGCTCGATCTTGAGCGCCCAAAAAACGCCATCCAACACATGGCAACCCATGTTGCCGATGGAGCCATTGCCAAAATCGTACCAGCCATGCCACTCGTGCGGGTGCAGGTCTTTGTGATAATCGCGGTAAGGCGCCGGTCCGATCCACGAATCCCAATGCAGCCCCGTCGGGACCGGGAGCGAAGGCGGACGCGGCCCTACTCCGCCGTTGGCGCGATTGGTCCAGCTATGAGTTTCGGTGACGTTTCCAATTGTCCCGGCCCAGATGTATTCGCAAAGTCGGCGGTAGCCGTCCATGCAATGGCCCTGGTTGCCCATTTGGGTGGCGACCTTGTTATAATGGTGGGCCGCCTTGCGCAACTGGCGGGCCTGGGCGACGTCATGGCACAGTGGCTTTTCGCAATAGACATTGATGCCCCGTTCCAGGGCCATCATCGCCACCGTGGCATGATGATGGTTCGGCGTCGCGACAAACACGGCGTCGAGCTGTTTGCCCAGCTTGTCGAACATCACGCGATAATCGGAAAAGACCTGGAGACGGCTGGTGTCGATATTTTTGCCCGTGAGATAATCGGAGACGTGGTGGTACGATTTTTCATCCGGGTCCACAATGGCGACGAGATTCTGGCCATAGCGGTAAATGGCTTGCTCAATATGAGCCGACAGGCCGCGCCCGCCGCAACCCACCTGCACGCAATTGAGCTTGTCCACAGACTTGCGCGCCGCCGCGGAGCTGATGTGTGGAAAGCTGAGAAACGGGGCCGCGCCAGCGGCCAGCACGGAACCTTTGATAAACGAACGTCGATTCAATTTAGCTTGCATTCCCTCCTACTTAACGTTTCCGGCCCAAAACGGCAAATCAATTACCGTCGGCTCTAACAAAGCGCAGTATCAAATGTCAGAGAGGGAGGATTTGCTTTGTCGCCATGGAAGGCCCGGCTTTAAAATGATGCTTGCATGAAAATGACACGGGGATTCCTTCTGGTTTTCGCAACTGCGGCGCTCTTGGGGGTGGACGCGTTTGCCCAGACGCCGGGGCCAACGGCAACTCCTCAGCAAAAATTCAAGTGTTCTGGCACAGTCATTGACGGCGCCGGTCGTCCCCTGGCTGGCGCGACGGTGGATTATTGGCGTTTAGCGGGAAATGGGCACGGCGGCGCTGCTTTTTATTTAATTAAGCAAATCACCACGAAACGCAACGGTGCTTTTGAATTCCAATTGTCGCGGGCGGCGGGCGTCTTGCTGGCGCGAAAGTCAGGACTTGCCCCAGCATGGGTTCCGTGGGGTTCAGGCCATGACAGAGAAGAACATTTGGCGCTGACTCCGCCGACGGCGGTGGCGGGCGTGGTCGTGAACGAAGCGGACAAACCCGTGGCCAACGCTGAGGTTTCCGCAGTGATAGCAGATATTCCTGCCGAAATCGCCCTCGCTTATTTTTCCGCCCGCACTGACGCCGCCGGCCGTTTCCGCATCAAAAACCTTCCCACCAATGACATCGCCTGGAATGTTGAGTCGCCTGGAAAAGCTTTGCGCCCACCAAAGCAGAATTCTGCGCGCGCGGAAGGGGAAGACATCAAATTGGTCGTGGAGCCTGTCGGCAGCATCGAAGGCAAAGTTATCGTCGAGGGTAGCAACGAACCGCCGCCCGCCGCGTGTCTGCGGTTGCAGTCCCATGACCATGGTTGTTGGAACAACGTGCGCGCGCCGATGTTATCCGCTGTGGACGGTGCATTTCAATTCAGCGATGTGGCCGCCGGTTCCTACCGAATTTATGCCCAGATTGGAACTAATACTGTTTCAGAATGGATCGACGACGCGGTTCCAGTGTCGATTGAACCCGGCCAACCCGCGAGCGTGAGGGTGACCGCAGTGCGCGGCGGCTGGCTGGAAGTCACCGCATTGGGAGAAAAGGATCGCAAACCACAGGCTAAAATCGGGATCAGAGCCTACAAGCAAAATTTGCGATCGTTATCAAGCTTCACCGATTCCGACAGCAACGGTATCGCCCGTCTGTGGCTGGCGCCGGGAGAATATCAGTTACTGGGCTCCCACGATTACATGAATGTGAAGGCAATCTCCGCCCGCGTGGAAGACGGCAAAACGAATCGGGTGGAAATGGAAATCCCCCCGCCTAAAAAACCCATCTCCGCCGGACCCCCATCGGTGGCGGGCCCGATCAACGCCACACACTTCGTGCCGGCTGGCGCCAAGGTTACGCTCGAAGTGGATCGTCACGAGTATTTCATTGGTGAAAATGTGCCCGTGAATTTTATCCTCGAAAATACCGGCGACCAACCGTTCGTAGCTGAGTTCGGAGGTGACTACCGCTTCGCGAGTCGCTCAACGCGATTTAAGGTCACAGCGACCGATGAACAGGGAAAGACCGCGGAAGATCCCGATCCCTTGCCAATGTGTTGGGGAGGCCGGCTTGATCGCCGACCACTCCAACCTGGCGAAAAGTTCACGCAGTCTTTGCCGCTCTTGCGTTACTGCGAGATTGTCCGGCCCGGACGCTACACCATCCGGGTGACACATGATTTCGGCTGGGCAGAGGGCGATCGCAAACGGCCCGTAGGCGAAACCACCATCACGTTTCGTATGCCCACTCCGGTTGAGGCGGACGCGGTGATTGCCGCAATGGAGAAATCGCATGATGACGCGGGTTTCACAGGTCTTTGCCTGCCGATTTACCTGGAACCGTTGATGCGCCAGGCGCGGGAAGGAGACCGGCTCGCCATCGAAGGCATCAGCCGAATGGCGACGCAGGATGCCACCGCAGCGTTGATCGAGCTTGCGACGAACTCCGACGCGGAGCTGGCGTTTACTGCGGCACAGGCCTTGAATGCGCGATTGCCGGATCCCGCGCTAGAAAGTGCAAATGGGTTTGGCGGATATGGCCCATTCTCGAAAGAAGTGCGCCGCCGTCTCGTGACCAATTCGTGGGACGCCAAATTCGCGCCGGCCGTTCGCTCGCTTGCGACAAATTTCCTGGCGCAGCCACAAACCGCGGAAATCAACGCCGGCGCATTCATGGTGCGCATCGTGGGAACACCGGCCGAAGCAAACGCCGTCGTTTCCGCGCTGGGCCGTGCCCTCGGTCCGATGTACGGCCCGCGTCGCGATTCCAAGGAAGACATTGTGAACCAGCCGGAGCCGTTGCGAGAATTGATCAGCGCGATGAATGTTTTGCACAAGCAGGGTTACACCATCCAGGAGGGAGAAGGCGCCAATTATATTCCGGTGGCATCCGGCGTGGAATGGGACAGGCAAGGTCGTTGCGTCGTAGGGACCGCATTGAACGGGGAGGCCAAGACGCTCCTTTATTTCACCTGGCTGGCGGGTACACCCGGGCCGCGTTCAGCCCGCTGGTTGGAATTGGTCAAGGCATACGGACCGAGCACCCGATTCCCGACGCGCGTGGCCATCTTGAATTCAATGCCCCAACCACTGCCGGATCGATGCGTGGCATTTGTAGAAAGCAGGCTGGAGGACGCCGACTTTGGCGTCTGCCGCGCCGCCTGCGCCATCGCCGGGCAATCCGGCAGGAAGGATTTCCTCAAACCCATGCTTGACATCGTTGCGACGGAGCATCACGAAAGCCTGCTGCGTGAAGCAACTGACGACGCCAAAAAGCTCGGCGCCGGTTTCAATCTCCTCGACGTCTGGGCGGATCGGCTTGCGGAAGAGGGTCTGTGCGGCGTCGCCCTGGACAATCTACAGTCCGTCATTGATGGATTGCCGGGGAATACAACAGGCGGCAATTTGACGCGAGCCGAGCGGATTGAGCTGCGCGATCAGTGGAAGAATTTTCTTGCCCGTCACGCGGTCGAAATTCGTCTTGGAAAGAAATTCAAATTGGACGACCCTGCTCTGACGCCGGCCCTTTTTGGCCGTGCGCGAACCTTTCATTTGCCCAACGGCAAAACCTGGCCGGTCGTTCCGTCTGGGATGTACTGATCGCCCGCCTTTTCCTCCGTCATTTTTGAGGTTGAGTCGATCCCCGTAAATTATTCCGATTATGGTTGAACGGCTCGCAGTTTTTGGTAAAGTGACACATTGTTTTCTAGCGTTCGTCGCCGCTTGGGCCGGCGATGAAACCATAATGAAAAACTGTTTTGGCCGGTCTAAAAGGCGCTTGTCTTTCTTGACAATGCTGCTATTCGCCGCATTCGGGGGCCTTTCTTTGCAAGCCGCCGATGACGGCGCGCGATTTTATAAGACCTTCTTTCTTTGTGCAGTGGGCGGCTTGGGGCTTCTGCTGGCCCTGGCCGGAATCTGGCGCGTGAGCGTTTTGCGCAAGCACAACGAGGAAATACGCCGGCTAAAGGAGCGATCCGCACAAAACTTGCAGCAGGAGGTGGCGAAGCGCGAAGCCGCACAACAAGCCTTGCGGGAAAGCCAGGAATTGACTCTGCGCCAGGAACGGCTGGCCGCCGTGGGCCAACTGGCGGCTGGCCTGGCCCATGAATTCAACAATATTCTCACCATCATCCAGGGGCACGCTTCTTTGTTACTGGATAATCCAGACATGGATGAGGATTCCATTCAGTCTGTCACACATATTACCGACGGCGTCGAGCGCACCGCCGTGCTGGTAAAACAAATGCTGGCCTTCAGCCGCAAGCAGGTCATGCAGCAAAAAGCGGTGCAACTCAAGGAAACCTTGAGCCAAATCACCCACATGCTGGGGCGCCTGCTCGGCGCGCATGTAGCCCTGAACTTTGATATCGCGCCCAAATTGCCGCCCATCATGGCCGACCCGGAAATGCTCCAGCAGATCATCGTCAACCTGGTCGTGAACGCGCGCGATGCCATGAGCCGCGGCGGCCAGTTGACCATTCGCGCTTCTGAAACCAGTTTTGCGGAGGAAGACCTCGCCGGCAAACCCGACCGCCGGGCGGGACGATTCATTCAATTGAGCATCACGGACACCGGCACCGGCATTGATCCAGCCACCATCAATCGTCTCTTCGAGCCGTTCTTTACCACCAAGGACATTGGCAAAGGAACGGGCCTGGGCCTGGCCAGCGTCTATGGCATGGTCAATCAAAATTTCGGCTGGATCGAAGTGGACAGCGAGATTGGCGTGGGCACCACCTTCAATATTTACTTTCCAGCCATGAAAATCGCGCCCGAAGAAACCCCGTCCAATGCCGAAGCGCCCGCGGCCAACTGCGGCGGAGAAACCATCCTGGTGGTTGAAGATGAGGCCGTGCTGCGCGAACTCGTGCGCGAAATCCTGGAAGTTCACGGCTACCGCGTGCTGGACGCGGCCAGCGGACGGGAGGCGTTGCAAGTCTGGGAGAAGCACCGAAAAAACGTTAATTTATTATTGACAGATATGTCCATGCCCGACGGCATGTCCGGCCAGGACCTGGCCTTGAAATTGCAGGACGAGAATCCGCGCCTGCCGGTCATTTTCAGCAGCGGTTACAGCCAGGAAAATCTCGAATGCAAAGAGCCGGCTGGCTCGGGCCAGTCGTTCCTTTCCAAACCGTACCAACCGGTCGAACTTGTCCAGGCCGTCCGCGCGGCGCTGGACAACGCAACCTGCCGTGAAACGTCCATGGCCTCGCCCAACCCTTAGCCCATCCGCCATGAACACCGAGCAACGCATTCAAAAACTAGCCGCCTTCACTCGCAATAGTCCCAATCCATTGCTGGAATTCTCGGCCGATGGCACGCTGGCTTATTACAACGAGGCCGCGCGGCGTCTGGCCGAGGCCCTCGGCCACGAAGCCGTCGCCGCCATTCTGCCCGCCGACAGTCAGGCCATCGTTTTGCAATGTCTTGCGACAGGTGAAAGCAAAGCCAACCTGCAGACGCCCATACAGAAACGCATCCTCTCGTGGTCTTTTATTCCCATTGCCGAAAGCAACACCGTCCATTGTTACGTCAACGACATTACCTCCAGGTTGAACATGGAAGCGCAATTGCGCCATTCCGTAAAAATGGAGGCGGTCGGGCAATTGGCCGCCGGCGTGGCCCATGATTTCAACAACATTCTCACCATTATCCAGGGCCATGCCGATCTGCTGCTGCAATCCCGCACCCTGCTGGCCACCAATGAGAAATCCGTCCGCCACATCTCGGCCGCCGCGCAACGGGCCGGCAAGCTGATCAAGCAATTGCTTATGTTCAGCCGCAAGCAGGTCATGCAACCGCGCTACCTTAACCTGAACGAAATCATCAGCAACCTCAGTCCCATGTTGCAGGGCCTCCTCGGCGATAATATCACCTTGCAGTTTTTTCCCGCCGTGAACCTTCCCGCCCTCTATGTCGATGTCGGCATGATTGAACAGGTCCTGCTCAACCTCGTCATTAATTCCCGCGATGCCATGCCCAATGGCGGGCGCCTGACCTTGAGCACGTCCCAGCAAACTCTTGACCCTGTCGCCCTGGTCCTCAACCCGGAAGCGCGGCCCGGACGGTTCGTATGTTTGACTGTTACCGACACCGGCTGCGGCATGGATGCCGCGACGATGGGCCATCTCTTCGAGCCATTTTTTACGACCAAGGAAATCGGCAAAGGCACCGGTCTGGGCCTGGCCACCGTGTACGGCATCATGAAACAGCACGATGGCTGGATTGTCGTGGAGAGCCATGTCGGAGTCGGTACCACCTTCACCCTCTTCCTGCCTGACGCCGGCAAAGGACCGGCCGCCCTGGTCCGTCCAGGGCACAGCGACACTACTCAAGCCGTCAGCCGGCAAAACATGGCGACCGGAACTGAAACCATCCTGGTGGCCGAGGACGAACCGGTCCTGCGCGAACTGGTGGTCAACATCCTGGAATTTTGCGGTTACCGGATTTACCAGGCCCAAACCGGCCCGGAGGCGGTCAAGGTCTGGCAGGAGCACCGCGGCGAAATTAAGTTATTATTGACAGATATGGTGATGCCCGGGGGGATGTCCGGCCGGCAACTGGCCGAGCGCTTGCAGCAGGATGATCCCGGCTTGAAAGTCGTCTACACCAGCGGCTACAGCCCTGGCATGGCTGGAAAAGACATTGCCCTCCTCGAAGGTTTCAACTTTTTGGCCAAGCCTTATCCGCCCAGCAAACTGGCCCAGGTCGTGCGCGAGTCCCTGAACGGAAAGCCGCCCAGCCAGACGCCGAAAAAATGAAGAGGGGCTTCTCCTTCCGTCACTTAATTTTCTGCGCCAATTCCGCCGCCGGGTAAGTCCAAATCTCCGCCAGAGTCGGATGATAATGCGGCATGGCCGCTAATTCCCCGACCGTCATTCGTCCACGCATGGCCGCGATGATTTCGTGGATCAATTCACCGGCTATCGGCCCGACGCAGGCGCCGCCCAGTATCTCGCCCGTGCCCGGGTCGGCCAGCAACTTCACAAAGCCACCCCTGATTCCCATGATCATCGCCTTGCCATGATCGTTGAAAGAGTGACTCGCAGTCAGGCAGGGGATGTTTAATTCGGCAGCCCGTTTCTCGGTCAACCCGACTACAGCGACATGCGGATCCGTGAACACCACACTGCACAGCAGCCGGTAGTCGATACTTTGTTTTTTGCGGGGATGAATGATGTTGCGGGCGGCGATTTCGCCCTGTTCGACGCCAATATGCACGATTTGATGGCGGCTGGTGCAGTCACCGGCGGCGTAAATATGCGGCACGCTGGTTTGCATACTGGCGTTGGTCACAATCCGCCCGTTTTCAGTATGGACGCCGATGTTTTCCAGGCCCAGTTCGCGTGTGGCGGGGATTCGTCCCAAGGCCAGGAGGATTTCCGCGCCCGCCACCCGCCGGATTCGGTTGCGGTATTGAAAGACGATTCCCCTGTCCCTTCCTTTGCGAAACGCCCCCAGCAACTTCGTGTTCGTGAAAAGCCGGATGCTTTCGTGGCGAAACGCTTTTTCCAGCGCCATCCCTGCGTCGGCGTCACAATCGCGCAATAATTGTTGGCCGCGCTGGATCAGAGTGACTCCCACATCGAACCGTGCAAAAAACTGCGCCAACTCCACCGCCACCGGGCCGCCCCCCAGAACAATCATCGACTTCGGCAATCGGGGCAATGCCAAGGCTTCATCGCTGGTCAGGAACCCGATGTCCTGCAAACCCGGCACCTGCGAAGGCGCGGTGACTGACCCCGTGCTGATGACAAAATATTTTGCCTTCAGGAATGCCGGAACGCGCTGGCGGGCCTTGCTCAAGGCCAAAGTATGCGCGTCCACGAAACGGGCGCGGGCCCGCAAAAGCTTAAAAATTCCACTATGCAACTCATGTCGGCGATATTGGGCAAACTCCTCCACCATGGCTTTCTTGCGCGCCATGACCGCCTTGAAATTGAAGCCCGCCTTTGGAATCCTTAATCCCCAGGTTTTGGCGGTGCGCGCCAGATGCAGAACTTCCGCCGCGTAAAGCAGCGCCTTGCTCGGCATGCAGCCCCTCAGAATGCAAAGGCCGCCCAAGGCACTGCCACTCTCGATTAGGACGGTATTCAATCCCGCCACCGCAGTCGCGCGTGCCGCCGCATACCCCGCGCTGCCGCCACCCAACACGGCCACGTCATAGGTGAATGAATCGGACGCTTTGCTCATCTTTCTCAATTGCATTGCACGATATACAGATTGTTGTTGGAAAGAAACGTCATTGCCTTCCTTAAACCCGCGCCACCAGCCAGGCGCCAGTCACGGACAACACGGCGCTGTAGGCAAAGGCGGCCGACGTTCCCACCCCCGACCACAGCAGGCCCACTACGATGCTCGAAAGGAAATCGCCGATGCCATTGACCGTGGCCAACACTCCAAAGGCCATGCCCTGGTGCTTCTCTTCGACCAGTTCCGCGCAATACGAGTCTTCCAATGTCTCCGCCAGCGGCACACTCATTCCTCCGAGCACAAATATGAGTGACAGATTCCACAAGCTGCCCGGCACGGCCATGATGCAAACGGCCATGATTGCGCCCAGCGCATATCCAATGGCCAGGAGCCATTTCTTGGCAAAGCGATCCCCGAGCCAGCCGCCGCTATAACAAAACGCCGCGTAAAAGATATTGTGGAGAATGTACAAGGCGACGGCCGCGCTCGCCGCTTTTGCCGCCCCAAACTGGGGAGTTAATTGCTGAGTCGCCAGCAGAATGAGCATCGTGTGGGAAAAGCCACCCGCTCCGAACAGCCCCGCCGCCGCCAAAAATCTTCTGTAAGTGGCTGGCAGCAGCCGCAGTCTTTCGCCAAATGAAACATGCGCGACAGGCTTCCGCTCGCGCTCCTTGACTAGGAAGGCCATCAAACCGGCGGCCATCAGTCCCGGAACGAGGGTCGCGGCAAAAAGGCTCGGATAATGGTGATGAAAAGCGCGCAGCAACAAGAGCGCCGTGGCCGGCCCCGCAATAGCTCCCACCGTGTCCATCATCCGTTCGAAACCGAAGGCCCTGCCGTACGTGGAGCGATCGACCGACGCCGCCAGCAGCGCCTTGCGCACGGGAGTGCGGATGCCCCGGCCCAGCCATGCTGCGCTGCGCGCCAGCAAAACATGCCAGGCTGTCGTTGCCAGCCCAAACGCCGCCGTCCCAAATGCCGTTACCACATAGCCGGCCACGGCAATAGGTTTGCGTCGCTGGAGTTTGTCAGTGAAATAGCCTGACCCCATTTTGGCGAAGCTGGCGAGTCCGTCGGAAATGCCTTCAATCAATCCCAACCACGCAGCCGAAGCCCCGAGGGTCGCCAGAAAAGCAGGCAGAACTGCCGTGGCGGTTTCGTGAGCCCAATCGCTGAACAAAGAAGCCAAACCGATGCCCAGAACGGTGCGGTTGAGCCACCGCCTCCCAGGCGAGGTGTGATGTTCAGAGAATTTCAATGCCCGTTGCCCAGCAATCGGGCCTTCAGCATCTTCAGACTTCGCGTGGGATGCCGCACAATGATGCGACGAAGCGAAAAAGGCGAGACAGCCGACGTGTTGACACCAAAATCCGCGGCGCAGGCCGTCCGGTAGCCGGCCTCGACGACCAGTTCGCGCACCGTTTCATTCCAATTGCCGTAGGGATAGCAGAAATCCTCAATCGGAACGCCAAAGGTGTCTTCGAGTTTCTTTTTGCTGGTGACAATTTCCTCACGGGCATCTCTCATGCTCAATCGGGTCAAATAGGGATGGCTCAACGAATGCGAGCCGATTCGGTGTCCAGCGCGGAGCCAATCCTGCACTTGCGCCGCGTCCATTAACGGCTCGCGCACTTCCCCTTCGCGAATCTCCCATTGATTCAAGCGCCCAATAAAATTGGCGACCAGAAACTGGATGGCGCTGAAGCGGCCGGCGGCCAGGGGTTCAAGAGCATGTTCCCAGACATTGCGGAAGCCGTCATCAAAAGTCAGGGCCACGCGCCGCTCCGAACCATTGTCATCATGGGAGGCGCCGGGCCGGCATGAAACAAAGCCCGCTTGGTGCAATTCAGCCACTTGCCGCGCGAAGCGTTCGGGGCGAACGTAAAGGCCCTTGAGCCGTACTCTCGCCGGCGGATTGGAAATCTTATGGTACATAAGCACCGGCACCCCGGTCTGGAACAATTCCAGAAATGGTTTTAAGGTGTGATACGTCGTCGGCGTTTTCTTCATATGCCCCCGAATCTTAATCCTAACCCTAATCCTAATCCTAATCTTTTCGGACGAGCAACCGCCCGCAAAATGGGCTGGCAACGGAGTTTGACGGCGTCACCCCTTCCTGCCAGAATCGCGCCATTGCTTGAGCTTGCCCGAAATCAGCGTTCTGATGCCGACTTACAATTATGCCTCGTTTTTACCCGAGGCAATCGCATCTGTACTGGCCCAGGAGTTCCGGGATTTTGAGTTGCTGATCATTGACGATTGCTCGTCGGACAATACCGCCGAAGTTGTCAAACCTTTTTGCGTCCGGGACGCGCGGGTCCGTTTCGCCGCCAACTCCGCCAACCTGGGGATGGTGGCCAATTGGAACCATTGCCTCAGACAAGCGAAGGGCAGGCACATCAAATTTTTGTTCGGCGATGACAAATTGTCTGACCCGCGCGCATTGGCCAAAATGATCACGCTGCTGCGCAACAACCCGGCAGCCATGCTCGTGGCCTCGGCGCGGACCATTTTGGACGCGAAATCCAGCGTGATCGATATTTCCCGAACCCTGCCTAATGGAAGCCATAACGGGCGAAAAATAATAATAAAGTGCTTAATGGAAAGCGGGAATCTGATCGGCGAACCTTCGGCGGTCCTGTTTCGCAAAGCAGACGCCGAGCGTGGCTTCGACACTGCTTACCGGCAACTGGTGGACATGGAAATGTGGTTCCATTTGTTGGAACGAGGCGACTTGGTTTATACACGCGAGCCGTTGTGCGCTTTCCGCCGTCATCCCGGCCAGCAAACGGCGGTGAACAACGCGAATTATTCCATCAAAGAACAGTTGATGCTGGTGGCGGCCTGCGGCGCGAAGCCGTGGATGCCGGCCCAGAAACGGGTAGATATACTTTATCGCGCGCGCCGCGGGTTGCGGCGGGATCCCGGCGCAGAGCCGCAGTTGCTTGAACTGGAGCGTCAATTTGTGGGGGGTGATGGACAGCCGGAATATTTCGCGGCGCGGATGAAATACACCTTTGTGCGGCCACTGGAAAATCTGAAGCGTTCACTGCAAAAACGCTGGTCGCGCTAACGTTCAAGTTCCCAAATGAGATGAAGAAATATCTTATTAGCTTTGCCACTTCTGAATTCCTGGACAGCCAGAAAAAGCTAATCAAGTCGGCAAAACAATTTGGTATTGACGAAGCTTTTTCGTATTCAAAAAGGGAGATCATAAGAACGGAGTTTTACGCCAGGAACAAGGCCATCTTGGATTGCGCCAGAGGCGCTGGTTACTGGCTTTGGAAGCCCTATTGCATTCTGGATGCGATGGCCCGTGTCAACGATGGCGATTTGATCCTTTATTTGGATTCAGGGGTGGACGTCATCAATAATTTATCTCCGTTATTTGATTTATGCGTCCGCCAGGGTGGCATTCTGCTTTTCCGGGGCCATGGCAATCTGAACCGGGTCTGGATCAAACGGGATTGTTTTGTGCTGATGAACTGTGATTTCGAAGAGTACTGGAATGCCGAGCAAGTATCAGGCGCTTATGGGCTGTATATTAAGTGCGACCGGGTTGTTAAATTTTTACAGGAATGGCTGAATTACGGATGCAACCCAAATATTATTACAGACTCCGCAAACACCTGCGGGTTGGATAATTTCCCGGAGTTTAAGGACCATAGGCACGATCAGGCGATATTATCGCTCCTGGTTGTGAAATATGGAATTCGGGGTTTTAGAAACCCATCCCAATGGGGAGAGCCTCACAAAAATGACAGCCGGTACGCCGAGAACACTGATTCAGGTTCTCCATATAAAACGACGTTTAATCATCATCGCGAAAAAACCAAACCTTCATTTTTGCGCAGACTAAAAAATCTCGTAACCGGCCAGTAGAACGACCTTCGCAAAACCGCAAACTTGCGGCTTGACGGCGCGGCCCCGGTACATCGTGACCCCCCTCAGCCGGTTTACCGGCTGAGGAAAATTCAATGTATCTCGCAGAAAACATGGAACCACTTGAGACGCTGGTTGCGAGAGGGCACCCGGCCCC
>Ga0182024_10002941_pt1 | contig 41490 bp, 32 predicted proteins | sample P32metaG_FD_120480 | JGI IMG/M metagenome (GOLD analysis project Ga0182024, IMG submission 120480) | Permafrost microbial communities from Stordalen Mire, Sweden - P3-2 metaG (Illumina Assembly) | ecosystem: Environmental > Terrestrial > Soil > Wetlands > Permafrost | place: Sweden: Stordalen...
CTTGTAAGAGTGTCGTAAATCAAAGGCTCTAACTTGCCTGCAATCAACAGCTATGGACAACCGGAAGGGGAGCGTCTAGAAAGTACTCAGCTCGTCCAACTTTATCGACCAAACACCACCGCAAGTTTCCGTCCGCACAAGATCAATTTGCATTCCGTCCCATTCCTAGGCACTCTCATGCCGCCGTGCCATTCCGCGACCCACTGTTTATCTCTCTCACCACACTCTCACCAGGCCATGCACGCTCATTCTCTCAACCATGACCACCGCCCAACCACCTCGCCGCCTAAACCTCTTCGACGCCACCATGATCGTGATGGGCGGAATCGTAGGCTCCGGCATCTTCATCAACCCCTATGTAGTGGCCCTCCACGTCCACACCCCATTTCTAATCCTGGGAGTCTGGATCTTAGGCGGCATCCTGGCTCTGCTAGGCGCCTTTATCTGGGCCGAGCTGGCTACCCGCCTGCCCAGCGCCGGCGGCCAATATCTCTACCTGCGCGAGGCCTATCATCCGTCCGTGGCCTTTCTCTACGGCTGGGTCTTACTCCTGGTAACGCAAACCGGCGGCATGGCCGCAGTAGCCGTAACCTTCGCCAAATATTTCCGCGAAATCAGCGGTTCCCAAGCCAGTGACGGCCTTATAGCTGCAACGGCCTTATTAGGCCTAACCGCCATCAATTGCCTAGGCGCGAGAGCAGGCAGCAATGTACAAAGCGCACTAATGCTCCTAAAAGCCGCGGCAATCATAGCGATGGTGGCTCTAGGCCTCTGGCTGGGAGGCGGACAACTCCATCCGCTACCGCTACTGGACCGCCCGATCTCAGTCCATTTAGCGGGCGCAATCGGCGCCGCGATGATCCCCATAGCATTCGCCTACGGCGGCTGGCAAACCGCCACCTTCGTCGCCGGCGAAATGCGCGACCCCCGCCGCGAACTCTCCCGCGGCTTAATCGCCGGCGTCCTCGGAGTGGTAACCCTCTACCTCTCCGTGAATTTCGTATGCGTAAAAGTCCTAGGCCCCGCAGGCCTAGCCGCCACCCACACCCCAGCCAGCGCGGTAATGCGCGCCGCCCTAGGCAACCAAGGCGCCCAATGGATAGCAGTAGGCATAGCCATCTCCACCCTAGGCTTCCTAAGCCAAGGAATCCTAACCGCCCCCCGCGTCTACTACGCGATGGCCCGCGACGGGCTCTTCTTCCAAAGCGTAGGCCGCCTCTCCCCCAAAACCGGCGCACCGGTCGTAGCCATCGTCATCCAGGGCATAGCCGCCACCATAATCGCCCTTTCCGGCCGCTACGAGCAGATCCTAAACTACGTAGTCTCCATCGACTTCATCTCCTTCGCCCTAACCGCTGCCTCCCTATTCGTCTTCCGCCGCCGCGAACCTGTCGCGGCCGCCGACCGTGGCGGGCCCTGTTTCGCCTCATCTACCTACCGCGCCCCGGGCCACCCTTACACCACAGCCATCTTCGTCCTCTCCTGTGCAGCCATCGTAGCCAGCACCATCTGGACATACCCAGCAAACAGTGCGTTCGGCCTCATAATTTTCGCCGCCGGAATTCCCGTATATTTATATTGGAGCCGCAAGAAGCGCCCACATCGCGAAAACAGCGAAGGAGAAATGTTAGAGCAGGGTTGAGCCCACCTAGCATCTTGTACGGGCGAGGACTCCGGCGCTCCAGCGCGGCGGAGTTCGACCCGATGCGAGAAGAAATCAGCGCCAAACTCATGAGACAAAAACGTTCGACCTACATGCAATGGGCCAAGCTACAAAGCAAAGCCCGCTTTAACCTAGCCACCAGCGGCGTAGCTGCGTATCCCCTAAGCGAACTTCCCGTAACCATCGACCAACTGGAAATCAACGGCGAGAGCACCTACGGCTACGCTCCCCTGCAACACGCGATAGCCAAAAAAAACAACGTAGATCCCGACAACGTAGTAGCCGCAGCCGGCACCTCCATGGCCAATCATCTCGCCATGGCCACCGTAATCGAGCCGGGCGACGAAGTCTTGATTGAGCAGCCAGCCTACGAATTACTAGTCTCCACAGCCCAATACCTGCGAGCCAAAGTGACCCGCTTCCCCCGTCACGAGGCCAGCAATTTCGCCCTGGATCCAACCGAAATCCGCAAGGCCATAACCCCCAAAACAACATTGATCGTAATCACCAACCTCCACAACCCCACCAGCGTTCTAACCCCCGAATCCACCCTCCGAGAAATCGGGGAACTCGCCCGCAGCATAAAAGCCCAAGTCCTGGTCGACGAAGTCTACCTAGACGCAGTCTACGAAAACACCCCAAGCAGCGCCTTTCACCTGGGCCCAGAATTCATAACCACCAACAGCCTAACCAAAGTCTACGGACTAAGCGGCCTACGCTGCGGCTGGATCCTGGCCCAACCCGACCAAGCCCGCGCCATGTACCACCTAAACGACCTCTTTGGCGCCGTCCCACCGCACCCAGCCGAACTCCTAAGCGTAATCGCCTTCCAAAATCTAAAAAAAATTCGCGAACGAGCCCGCGCCATCGTAGAAGCCGACCGCCAACTCCTAACCAACTTCTACACCACCCCAGAAGGCCAATCCTTCGTAAGAGTCCCCACCAAATTCGGCACAACCTCTTTCCCTCGCCTGAAAAAGGGCAACACCGACGCCTTCATCACCCACCTTCGCGAAAAACACGAAACCTCGGTAGTCCCAGGCAGCTTCTTCGAAATGCCCAGCCACTTTCGCATGGGCCTGGGCGTAAGCACCAAAATGTTCGCCGAAGGCCTGCAAAGACTTGCCCAAGCCACCCACGCGTAGGGCACGAAACTCCTTTCCCCTGAGCTTCAAGGGGCGTGCTCGTCCGGCAACCAACACTCCGCGTCCTCCGTGCTCGGACCTCCGTGCCCTCGGTGTTAGGCTTTGCCGATCTTTTCTCTACCCCTCGCACGAAACGCCCTGCTGAGGCAGCTTCTTTCTCAGCATCGAGATCCAAGCTGTTGCATCGAATGATTCCAAGCGAAACCCGTGAAGCTAGTGTCCATAAACGTAAGCCTTCCCCGCGAAGTTGTCTGGCACGCCAGAACAGTAACGACCGGCATTTACAAATATCCGATCGAAGGCCCCTTAACGTTACGGAAACTTAACCTAGACGGCGACCGCCAGGCCGACCTAACCGTCCACGGCGGCGAACACAAAGCCGCCTACATCTACCCCATCGAGCACTACGCGTACTGTGCGCGGGCGCTCCCCAAGGAGCGGCGTGCTCCGTCACTCCATCTTCGACTTCCATCAGCGCCACTTCTTCCACCTCCGTGCGACTCTCCGTAACCACCACCGCTCGCTCCGCTGTACCAACATTCTTTACCCACCGCACCCCGCCATGGTTCCGGGTTCTGGCGTCCCTCGCCGCTCTCCTGCTTTTCCGGGCAGCCTCGGCGCAACCATTTCCGAGGTCGCGGTGGCGCTTCGTACCACTGCTAGCAGTCGCGCTATGTGCCTGCGGAGGTGGCGGGACCTCTCCCGGTTCCGGCGGCACCCCCGCAGGCACCTACACCCTGGTCGTGACCGCCAAATCCGGCGCCGTCACCCAATCCCAAAGCATCCCTCTTACGGTCAACTAGAAGCTCAGCCCTAAGACCGTCAGCGGTTGCGGTGGACGCCGAGCGACTCCGCCTTTGACCCGGGCGTCCTACTCTCTCTGCGGTTTTTGCAGAAAGGGTGGGGCGTTTCACCGCCACAATCCGGAATTTCAAATCCTGATATCATTCGAACTCCGGCATCATTGGAATACTCATCTGGTTGTTATAACTTTCTAGTTTACATACAGCCTGACCGGTGCTACCGCCGCAATCCTAACTCCAGAGACGTCCTCTCCGCCGTTACTGAAATTCTTGGTAGGGGGTGCCAAATCCGATTTTCACGATGAACCCAGGCTAGTCCTCCTGGGATCCGCACTTCCGAAAAATGCGCTCGTAACTCTTTTAGAATCTGCAGATCCGCGCAAAGGGGGAGAGAGTGAGTCAATTGTCAACTAGTCCTCGACGCCATCCTATCGACGGAGCAACCCAAACACTCTAAAATCATCCTAATCGCTAAACACATCAGCCGTCGGGTCGCAAAGCGGAGTCGCCATGACCGAATCAACACCGAGGTTCGCCACCGTAGAAGAAGCCGTAGAAGAAATTCGCCAGGGCCGCATGATCGTTCTGGTCGACGACGAGGACCGCGAAAACGAAGGCGACCTCACCATGGCTGCCGAAAAAATCACCCCCGAAGCCATCAACTTCATGGCTAAGTATGCCCGCGGCCTGATCTGCCTCCCGCTGACCGAAGACCGCTGCGACGAACTCCACCTCCCGCTCATGTCTCCGATCAACACCTCCGTCCATGGCACCGCGTTCACCGAAGCCATCGACGGCCGCATCGGTGTGACCACCGGCATCAGCGCCTCCGACCGCGCCATCACCATCCTCACCGCCATCGACACGAAAACGCGCCCCCAAGATCTAGCCCGGCCGGGCCACATCTTCCCGCTACGCGCCCGCAATGGCGGCGTGCTCGTCCGCGCAGGCCAAACCGAAGCAAGCGTAGACCTGGCTCGCATCGCCGGCCTGAATGCCTCCGCCGTCATTTGCGAAATTATGAACGAAGACGGGACCATGTCGCGCATTCCACAGCTCCACGAGTTTTGCCGCCAGCACGATCTGAAAATGCTGACGGTAGCCGACCTGATCCGCTACCGCATGCAGCACGAGCGTTACGTCCGCCGGGTAGCGGAGGCCATCCTACCCACGCGCTTCGGCGATTTCGGCATGATCGCCTACTCCAGCGACGTAGACCTGGATCAGCACGTAGCGCTCGTCCGCGGCGACCTCGAAGGCCCAACGCCGGCCTTAGTCCGAGTCCACTCACATTGCTTAACCGGCGACGTCTTCGGCTCCGTAACCTGCGACTGCTCCGAACTGGTCTCCCGCTCACTAACCGCCATAGCCAAAGAAGACCGCGGTGTCTTCCTCTACCTCCACCACACCGGTCGCGGCTTCGGCATCGAAACCGGCGAAGCACCCGGCACGTTGCCCCAAATCCATTTCCACAAACGAGGCCAGCTGGACCGGGAAGCAGCCCGCCAGCGCATGGTCCAACACGAAAGCGGCATAGGCGCCCAAATCCTGATCGACCTAGGCCTAAAAGACATCCGCGTCCTAACCAACCACCCGAAGAAAGTAGTAGCCCTGGAAGGCTACGGCATCCGCATAGCCGACCAAGTCCCCCTGCACATAGCCACCCCCAAGCCCACGCACCAAACGCTATAGCTATGCCCACGTCCGAAAGCAAACAAGCCGCGGCGAAACGTCCCGCGGCACCTCACCCATTCGATCGCGCTCGACGCTGCCTGGCTTCCCGTTAGCCTGCGGGTTTCCGCGCCACTAAAAACTTGCGCACCTTCCTCGAGACGATTTTTTGCTGATGCCGCGGATGGCCAGCAAATCGTCGACGCTCTTGGAATCCCGTACGATTTGCGCGTCAAGAGAAATTTTGTCGGCGGTCGGCAGGCCCGATGCCCGGCACCAACGGCAACTCTTGCGACGTTGCGGCAATGAGATGGACCGGCTGAGGTGGCGGTTTTTTCGTCGCCGCCGGAACACTTCTGGCGAGTAACAACGACGCGAACAGCCACGAAAAGCAGCGTTCCACAGAACGAAGGGGGAAAGACGAGCGGCACTTTCATAACCGCTCTAATAGTATAGTTAAGTTATCACGTCTATAACTCGGCCAAAAGACCCGAATCAAGCTCTATCCCCGCGATCGGAATCGGACTGCAACGCGAGATGCCGATCTCAAGCTGTGGAAATCAGACCAGCCGATTTGAGCAGGCCGTCGGACGTAAGACTCGAACTTAGTCGATTTCCCTGGGCGTCGTAGACTTCGACGTCGCCGAACAGTTTAGCTTGGTCTTCGATCTGGGTCCGGTCGCCGACGACCACGATTTGCATGTTGGCCGAGTCGAAATATTTCCGTGCGGTAGCGAGCAAGTCGGCTGGAGTAAGAGCACGCACTCTTTCGCGGTACGTCTCGAGGTAATCGTCGGGCAGATCGTTCAGCGCCACGGTGGCGAGTTGGCTGAGCAAGCCATCCTGGGTGGCCAGGCTCATGGAGAACACCCCGGTCAGATAATTTCGGGCGTCGGCGAGTTCCGCTTCGGGCACCGGCACCGAGCGCAGCTTGTCCATTTCGTAGAACATTTCGGTCAGCGACGCGGCGACCACGTCGTTGCGCACCGCAGCGGAAACCGAGAAGTAGCCATGCTGGCGCAACGCATGCACGCCACTGCGCGGGCTGTACGTGTAGCCTTTGTCTTCTCGAATGTTCATCACCAGCCGCGAATTGAAGGCGCCGCCGTAGAGGCTGTTGGTCAGCCCGATCTTGATCCAGTCCGCGTGCTTGCGGGTGATCGCATGGCAGCCGGCCATGATTTGCGTTTGCACCGCACCGGGAACGTCGACGAGGTAAACACGACGGCCCTTCGGTTGGGCCGGATCAGCGGTTTTGTTGGGCGCCGGCTTTTTGCCGGACCAGTTGCCAAACGTATTTTCGATGGACCTCAGCATCGCGGCGGTGTCGAAATCGCCGACCATGACGAGGAGGGCGTTTTCCGGCGTGTAAAATTCTTGATAGACCTGTCTGACTTGCGGGAGTTTGTAGGCGCCGACTTGCACTTCGGTGGGGGCGACGATGGCATACGGGTGGTCGCCGAACAGCACTTTGCGCAGCCGTTCGCTCGCAAGAAAGCCGGGCTGGGTGCGATCGAGTTTTACTTCTTCGAGTTTTTGGCGGCGCTCACGCTCGAATTCCGGCTCGGGGAATGCGGCTTCGCGAGCCAGTTCGTCCACGAGGCCGAGCAGCGGGTCGGCGAGTTCAGACAGGCCCGCGAAACCGATGCCGGTGGTATCGGCTCCGGCGCTGGAAGAAAGATCGGCGCCGATGCGGCGCAGATCTTCTTCAATCTGGCGGCTGACGCGGAGCTTGGTGCCGGTGCGAGCGCATGTCGCGGTCATCTCCGCGAGGCCCGGTCCACGATCAACGACTGCGGCGTTACCGGAGCGGAACGAGAGCTGACCGTGGAACTTGGGAATGGCGTGCGATTCCGCGAGGATAACTTCCAGGCCATTCGACAAGCGGGTTTTCGTTCGCTTGGGCCAGCTTACCGGACGTTCCGGCGAGAGTGCCGGCGCTTGGGTGATCAAGTGCGCGGTTTGTGTTGCCATTATGCGGCCTCCTTAACGTGCGATTTCACCGGCGTGCGGAAAACGACGGCGCGGTTGGCCGGGCGCAAATATTTCTTGGCGGCGGCTTGAATGTCTTCGCGCTTCACGGCGAGGAAGCCATCGAGAATCGTGTTCACCAGTTTCGGCTCATTGTCGAACAGGGTGAAGCAGGCGAGCAGGTGCATCAGGCCGTAACGCGGCATGCCGCCGCGGCCGCCTTCCAGGGTGGAGAAATAGTCGGAGCGCCATTTCACTTTGAGCTGATCGAGTTCGTCTTCGCTGATGCCATTGTTCTGAATTTCATGGATCACGGCGTCGAATGCCGCCAAGGTCTTTTCGGCGGAATATTCGGGTTTGTGAAGAATGCGCGTCACCATTTGCGTCGGACCGTTATAGCCGAAGATGTCGTCGATCCCTCCGTCGGCTTCGACGGCGATTTGCTTCTCAAGGACGAGGTCGCGGTACATGCGTCCGGCGCGACCTCCATGCAAAGCCTGGTCGAGCAGCGCCATCGCGCACCAGTCGGTGGTGCGTCGCTCGGGAACGGTATAACCAATGGCCATGGCCGGCAGCGTACCGAATTTTTCTTCGACGTGGCCGCGGCGTTCTTCTTTTTGTTCGGGCTCCAGCGGGTCGGCGAACGGCGGCGGCACACCGGCGGGAATGTCGCCAAAATATTTCTGCGCCAACGCGACGCCTTCATCGGCTTTCACGTCGCCGAGCACCAGAAGGACGGCATTGTTGGGCACGTAGTAGGTTTTGAAGAAGGCCTGGACGTCGGCCAGATCGGCGGCGTCCAGGTCGGCGAAATCGCCGTAGAAATTGTGGGCATTGGCCCAGTTGCGGAAGGCTACCGGCGGCAAGTCGAGCCACGGGAATCCGCCATAAGGCTGATTCATGACGTTGACGCGGACTTCCTCTTTGACGACGTCGCGCTGGTTACGCAAATTTTCGTCATCGACTTTAAGGGCGCGCATGCGATCGGCTTCGAGCCACAAGACGCGTTCGAGCGCGTTAGAGGGCATAGCTTCGTAGTAATTGGTGACGTCGTAGTGGGTCGAGCCGTTGAGCAGGCCTCCGCTGGAATTGATTAGCTTGATGTGCTGCATTTTGGCGGCGTTCGCCGAACCCTGGAACATCATGTGCTCAAACAGGTGCGCGAAGCCGCTGCGCCCTTGCGGCTCCAGACGAAAACCAATTTTGTAGTACACCCCGACGGTCACGACCGGGGCGGAAGCATCCGGCACGATGACTACTTTCAGCCCGTTCGACAGCGTGGCGTATTCCATTGCGATCAAATGTCGATTCACCCTTAACCCCCTATGCAATGCGCCTTCACTTTTTTATTTTTCTCGGCTCGCACGCCTGCCGGCGAACTGTCGGCGACATCGCGTCCTAAAATTCGCTCGGCCAAACGATTCAACGCTTCGTAAGCGTTGCCGTATTCCGGCGAATGTTGTTGCAACACATTCAGATGCTTGGCGACGACTTCATAGTCGCCGCGCGCTAATGGCCCGGTCCACGCGGCACGCGGACCTAGTCGTTCATAGTTCTGCAGCACTTGCCTGGTCATAGGCAGAAGCGCGCGTATCGCTTCGCTGCGCTTGGTACCGAGTGACATCAGTAACTGGACCGCCGCTTCGACTACCACCAGCGCGTGACCTGCGGCCAGAGCGCCTGCCGCATGGTAGAGTGGCTTATTTCGTGGCTCGATCGGTTTCGGAGCGGCACCAAGCGCTCTGGCAATTTTTCGGGCCGTTCGTACCGCCATGGGATCGCCCTCAATAGCGAAGATTTTTCCTTCCAGGGGAGGAACGGTTACACCGTTGAACGTTTGCAGCGGATGCATGGAGCCTATAGACGCGCCACAGGCGCGAACCGCCTGCAAGGCGGTGGAATCCATGGTGCCGCTAGTGTGCAACACGACTTGACCTTGCAACTCCTCGCTGCCGATGCGGGCCAACTCGCTGGCCACTTCTTCGATGGCGCCATCAGGCGTGGCGATAATGATGCACGTCGAAGCCAGTATGCGGCGCGACATTCCTACGCACGCGCTGCCGGCCCCGATGAAGCGGACGCCGCGGCGGGCGCTGGACTCGTTGCGCGTGACGACTGCGCCGATCTTCCAGCCCAATTCGCGCATGCGGCGCCCCAATGCGCGTCCCACACGACCCGCGCCAACGATCGAAAGGGTCTCCGTCATCTCATGTTAGGATAACCTGAGGTTAGCTTCCGATACCAATCGCCATGCATCTGCTGGCAGTTCTTCTTTTTGGGTTCATCGCTTTTTTTTGGATTTTTCACGGCTTGCGGGTGGGGTGGGGATTGCTGCGCCTGCCCTGGCTTCGAGATTTTGCGCCCGCGAAGGATTCGGCATGTCCGCGGATTTCGATGATCTTTGCGGCGCGTGATGAAGAAGAGAAGTTGCCCGCGGCGCTGGCTACGCTCGCTAACATTAATTATCCCCATTTGGAGATCATTGCCGTTGATGATCGCTCGGCGGATGCTACCGGGCGGATTTTGGATGAGTTTGCGTTGACCGGTCTAAAGACCGGCCACTACGCCGATGGTTCTGACGGTGGTCGCGAAGGGTCACGGGATGAACCGAGATTGCGATTTCGCGTTGTGCATGTAACCGAGCTGCCGCCCGGATGGCTGGGCAAGCCCCATGCTCTTCAAAAGGCATACGAGAGTTCGACCGGGGAGTGGTTATTGTTTACCGACGCGGATGTGCGGTTCGCTCCGGATGCCTTACGGCGGGCCATGGCTGTGGCGCGGGCGAAGAATCTGGATCATTTGACTCTGTTCGGCGATGTGGACATGGTCGGATTTTGGGAAACCGTGCTGATTACTTTTTTTGGGTTGGCGTTTCATCTTGCCAACGATCCTTACCGGGTCTCGAATCCGCACTCGCGAGCTTATGTCGGGGTGGGGGCGTTTCAGTTGATTAAGCGGTCGGCTTATGAGGCTTGCGGGACGCATCGGCGGTTGGCTATGGAAGTTGTGGAGGATATGAAGTTGGGGAAACTTGTTAAGCAGACGGGATTGCGGAGTTGCGTTGGGGTGGCGCAGGAGGCGGTGGTGGTGCGGTGGCATGCGGGGCTGGGGAATTTGGTTCGCGGGGTTACTAAGAATTTTTTTGCGGCTTTGGGGTATAGCTTGCCGTTTGTTTTTGCGGCTATTTTGGGGATGTTATTGATGAATGTGGCGCCGTTTTTCGGAGTGATTTTTGGGCACGGGTGGGTGCGCGTTTTGGCCGGGGTTGCGGTGGTGATTGCGCTGGGGTTTCATGTTGGGGTGGACTGGGCTATGCGGGTTTCGCCTTTTTATGCTTTGACTCATCCTTTGGGGGCGGTCATTTTTTGCTGGATGTTGTTGCGATCGACGGTGGTTACTTTGCGGAACGGCGGGGTTACCTGGCGAGGGACTTTTTATCGTTTGGAGGAGTTGCGCAGAGGGGTGGTTTGAGGTGCGTGGGGCTCGGAAAGGCTCCAGAAAAAGATTTAACGCAGAGAGCGCAGAGGTCGGAGCACAGCGGGCACGGAGAGTTGGTTGCCGAGATGGGGCGCAAGAGTCCTGCGGCCCTACCACAGGCCCGTTCGGCGGCCGAGAGAGCGAGGTGGAAACGCAGGGTCAGGCTTTGGCCGGGTCGGCGTCTGGTTGGGCTTCGGCGACGGTCGGGGGGGTGGAGTTGCGAGGGAACAGGCCGGCTAGGTCTCGCTGCTTTAAGCTGCGGATTCGGTCTCTTAGTTGGGCGGCTTTTTCGAATTCGAATTTTTTGGCGGCTTCGCGCATTTGGGTTTCCAGTTGGTTTAGGAGATGGGCTAGTTGGGCTTCGGACTTTACGTTGGCTGTGGCTGCGTCCAGGGCTACGTCGTCTACCGGGACGGTTACGTAGTCGGCTTCCACGATTCTGGCTAGTTCCATGTCTACGGATTTGACGATCGATTCTGGCGTGATGTTGTTTTCTTTGTTGTAGGCTAATTGTTTGTCGCGGCGGCGGTTGGTTTCGCTTATGGCTTGGTCCATCGAGCCGGTGCGGCGATCGGCGTAGAGGATGGCGCGGCCGGAGATGTGGCGGGCGCAGCGGCCGATGGTTTGGATGAGCGAGGTGGCGCTGCGTAGGTAGCCTTCTTTGTCGGCGTCCAGGATGGCTACCAGGGAGACTTCCGGTAGGTCCAGGCCTTCGCGTAATAGGTTGATACCGATCAGGACGTCGTATTCGCCTCTGCGTAGGTCGCGCAGGATTTTGATGCGGTCTAGCGTTTCTATTTCGGAGTGCAGGTAACGCGAGCGTACTCCGATTTCTGCAAAATATTCGGATAGGTCTTCGGCCATGCGTTTCGTGAGCGTGGTGACTAACACACGCTCGTTGCGGGCTGCGCGGACTCGGATTTCTTCCAGCAAATCATCGACTTGGCCTTTTACCGGGCGGATTTCTACTTCGGGGTCGACTAGGCCTGTGGGGCGGATTACTTGTTCCACGTAGACGCCGCCTGATTTGGTTAGTTCGTAGGGGCCTGGCGTGGCGGAGACGTACATGACCTGGTTCATGCGGTGTTCGAATTCTTCGAAGGTTAGCGGACGATTGTCTAGCGCGGAGGGCATGCGGAAGCCGTAGTCGACTAGGGTTTGCTTGCGAGAACGATCGCCGCCGTGCATGCCGTGGGTTTGCGGGATGGTTTGGTGGGACTCGTCGATGAAGAGTAAGTAGTCTTGCGGGAAATAATCCAAAAGTGTTGGCGGGGCTTCGCCGGGCAGGCGGCCGCTTAGGTGGCGGGAATAGTTTTCTACGCCGTGGCAGTAGCCTACGGTGCGCATCATTTCTATGTCGAACATGGTGCGCTGGGTTACCCGCTGGGCTTCGACGAATTTGCCTTGGCGCTCCAGTTCTTTTTTCCACCAGTCCAATTCGGCGTAGATGGTTTGGATGGCGCGCTCGCGTTGCTCGGCGGGCATGACGTAATGGGTTTTCGGGTAGATCGAGACCCGGGTTAGGCTTTCCTGGCCGGTGCGGACTTCTCCGGTTACTGGATCGATCTGGCGGATTGCGTCGATCTGATTGCCCCACATTTCGAGGCGGTAGGCGTTGTCTTCGTAGGGTGGGTAGATTTCGATGATGTCGCCTCTTACGCGGAACGTGCCTCGGCGGAGGTCTTCGGAACGCTCGTATTGGATATCGACGAAGCGGTGCAGCATGGCTTCGCGCGAAGTTTCCTGACCCTTTTCGAGGAGGACAAGCATGCCGTAATAGGCTTCTGGAGAGCCTAGGCCGTAGATGCAAGAGACAGAGGAGACGATGATGACGTCGCGGCGTTCGAATAGGGCGCGGGTGGCGCTCATGCGGAGTTTGTCTAGCTCGTCGTTGATGGTGGATTCTTTGTCAATGTAGAGATCGGCGGAGGGAACGTAGGCTTCTGGTTGGTAGTAGTCGTAGTAGCTTACGAAATATTCTACGGAGTTCTCTGGGAAGAAGGATTTGAACTCGTGGTAGAGCTGGGCGGCTAGCGTTTTGTTGTGGGCTAGGACTAAGGCCGGGCGATCCAGGGCTTCGATCACTTTGGCCATGGTGAAGGTTTTGCCTGAGCCGGTTACGCCTAACAGAACTTGATGTTTGTCGCCGGCTTCTATGCCGCGGACTAATTGGTCGATGGCGGTGGGCTGGTCGCCTCGGGGTTGGTAGGTGCTGCGGAGCTTGAATTTCATGGTGGCGCTCTCCTGCTGGTCCGCTGGGGTGTGGCGAAACTTTTATTATACTCCGACGGTCAAATCGCGTTTTGGCGCGGCTCGGCAGTCCGATTGGGATTTGTGGGCGATTTTCGTTGGGTGGTTGTCGGAGCACAGGCAAGAGTGCCTGTGCTACCAAGAGTCGCCGCCGGCCTTTGGGGGCCAGAGGCTTAGGATGCGGCGGAGTGTGGCTATTTGGCCTGCGTGGTAAGAGTTGTGGGCTACGATTTGCCAGAGGATGGCGCCTGCTGTTGAGCAATGCTGGGATTGTTGGGGGTGGGCTGGCGGGATTTCTCTGGAGAGGGATTGGGCGCCGGAGTTTGCCAGGTCGGTGAAGCGGGCGATTCGATCGCGGAATTGCATTGTGGCTTGGAGCCAGTCAGATTCGGATTGCGGGCCGGCGTTGGGTAGCCAGCTGGCCGCGGCGTGTTCTGGGTAAGGTTGGGGCGCGCCGGCTATGCGGTGGAGTTCGAAGTCCATCCAGTAGTTCATGTGGTTTACCAGCTGATAGATAGAGTGGGGGAAGGTTTCGATCTTACGGGAGGCTTGATCGGCGCTGAGGTCTTCGATGCAGGCTATGGGGTCGGCGTGGGCGCCTTTGCCGTGGAGGAGTTCTATGAGTGTGGTTTCGAACAATTGGTGAGCTCCTTGCGTGAGGTTTCTGGCTTCGCTGACGTTTTGTTATGAGGCTACCAATGGTTCGGTGGGCTGTTGGCTATGCGAAAAATTTCGGCGGTGCTTTTGGCGTGGATGTTGTAGCGAACTTGATTGGATTTGTCGGATTTAGCGATGGTGACGTCCATGGTTTGGTCGGCTTGGTCGGAGGAGCGGATTAGTAGGCCGGTTTGCAGGGAGATGTAGAGCAGGGTTTTGTTGTTGCCGGTGGCGGTGCCGGTGGTGCGCAGTTGATGGAGTTTGAAGTCTTCGGGCGTAGTGTTGTTTGGGGAAGACTTTTGCTTTAGGGCGGCGGTGGTTTGGATTACGACGCAGGTTTCGGGCGGCTGGACGGCGTCGCTGACTTCGCCTTGCATGGTTATTTGGGCTGCGCGGCATGGCTCGTTGCGGAGATAGGTGGACTCGCGGATCCAGGTTAGGCCGGTTATGGGGGAGGAGGAGGTTTCGGGTTCTTCGGATTTCCATTTTTGGGTGGGCTTGATGCCGTTTTCGGGGAAGTCGCCGGCAGCGGCGAATCGGGAGGACCATTGCTGCCAGGCTTGCTGTTGGTCGGGGGTGAGGGCGTCCAGGCCTTTGATTCGGGCGATGCGGCCGTCGGGAGAGAGCGTGAATTCGATTGCCGGACCTGGGTTGTCTTGTGCTGGTGGTCGCTGAGTGTTCGGCGGTGCTGGGTTGGTTTCGGGATTTAGGATTTGCAAGTGGGTGCGGGCGTGGATGGTGGTGCGCTGGCCGGCGGCTGAAACATCCAGGACGTCGAGACGGAGTAGGGCTTGGACGTCAACGGATGGGACGCCCGGGGATTGCGCCATCACTACGGAGCTCTGTGTTTTGGCTTGTTTGTCTACGTGGTAGGCGATGCGGTAGGTGAGGGTTTGGCCGGATTGGAGTTTTGGGAACAGGGTCACCCGATCGGTGGAGGCTTCGACGGGGCCCCGGATTAGAACCAGAGAAGAGAATAAAACAAAGAGGCAGCTTGCTGTCCGGCGGCGCGGCCGAGCGGCCCTCAGCGGCTGAAGCCGGGCCGAGAGACGAGCGTCGGCCGCACGGCTAAAGCCGTGCGCTCCCGTCGACGGATTGCATTCCTTCGCTAGATAGGCTTCCATGAGCGGATACCGTCTCGCTGCGTGCTTGGCATGGTTGTCGGTGCAGAGTGCAGTGGCATTGGGCGCGGTCTATTGGGGCTTTGCGGCGGTGGCCGCGGCGGTATTTTTTAGCTGGCGGTCGAAGAAGTCGGATTCGGCCTGATAGCCGGCTAGCCAGTCACGGTGTAAGAGGAAATCGTGGATTTCGTCGGGGAAGATCAGTTGTTCGATGTGGACGCCTCGAGTACGGAGGCGGGCAATCAGGTCTACGGTTTGGGCGAAGTAGACGTTGCGGTCGTCGTCGCCGTGGATGAATAGGACCGGGGACTTCCAGGTGTCTACCGCGCTTACTGGGGAGGATTGGTGGGCCAGCTTGGTTAGCTCAGGTGAGATGTTCTTGCCGTCCCAGTTGTCGGTGGGCCAGTCGTGAACACCGTGGAAGTCTACGCCAGCGGCAAAGATGTCGGAGTTGTGGGCCAGGCCCATGGCGGTTAGGAACCCGCCATAGCTGCCGCCCCAGAGGCCGACTTTAGCTGCATCGATATCGGGCCGAGATTGCAGGAATTTTCCGGCCGCTACTACATCGCGGTATTCGGTGGCGCCGCGGCCTGCTCGGCCGGGGGCTTCGCGGAAGGCCCGGCCGTAGCCTATGCCGCTGCGATAGTTTACCGAGAGAACTAGGTAACCGCGATTGGCTAGATATTGGTTCATGGCGTAGGCGTTCGAGTAGTAGTACATGTAGTGAAAGCCCAGGAGCATCTGGCGCATGGAGCCGCCGTGCATGAACACCAAGGCTGGATGCTTTTCACCGGGTTTGGCGTTGCGCGGGACGAAAAGTTGGCCGTGGATTTCCAGGCCGTCTGCGGCATGGAAAATTACTTGTTGTGGGGTGACCAGTTCGTTGGCGGGAAAGTCGGGGGGTGTGGGCGTCAGGACGGCGGTGACTGTTTTTGCGGAAAAGGAAGTCTGGAAAACTCTGGACGGGTGTTGTGCGTCGGAATTCAAATAAACAAATTCGTTGCCATCGGAGAGAATTACCGGACTCCACTCGTTCCCTTGCATGTGTCTCAACTCGCTGGGAGCACCGCCCGCCGCGTCGGCTAACCAAAGATGGCGGCGGTCGATGTCTCCGCAATTGGAGTTAAAAATTATTTTTTTGTGGTCGGGCGAGAAGGACCACTGCTCGACTTCGCAGTCGCCGGGGGTGAGAAGTTGCGGTGCGCCACCAGTTACGGATAACGAATAAAGGTGTTGCCAGCCGTCTTGTTCGTTTGCCATTACCAAATGATCGTCGGCCGCCCAATTGAGTACGCCGCCGCCGGTGTCGTCGGCCATGTAGGGGAACGAGCCTTGCGGGTTTGTGGAGCTGTGCCAAATTTCGTGGGCGGTGTTGCGGGATATCTCGCCTATCCAGATGGCCCAGGAATGCGGGCGGTCGGGCTCGATGAAGTAGCCTTCCGGGGTGTCGCGCGGCTCGGCGGGGCGGCGGAGGAAAGCGATGCGTTTGCCGTCTGGTGACCAGGTCGGGTCGCTGTCGGTGTCCACGCTGGGGGAGAGAAAAGTGATGGACTTTGCGGCTACGTCGTATACGCCGATGAAGCTGTGATCGCCTCGGGCGGAAACGAAAGCCAAGCGAGTGCCGTCTGGCGACCACTGTTCGGCATGATTTTGGCCGCGGACGACTAGTTGCGTCGGCTTGTCGGTGCCGTCAAGAGCGGTGAGGTAGATCTGGCCGTCGCGAAGGTAGGCCAGCGTTCCGTTGGCGGAAATTTCTGGGGAATGGCCGGCATCTACTTTTCTGGGTTCATCGCCCGCGAAGGCGACTACCCAGACGGTCTGCGTGGCGCCTGCGGGGTTGCTGGTGGGATTTGGATATTGGCCCGCTGGATTTTTATCGCCGCCGCGCGAGTAGACCAGGAATTTTCCATCGTCCGAGAAACGGAGATGAGCGATTTCTTGGCCGTCATCGTTCTGATAGGAGGTGATGCGGCGAGGCTCGAAGGCGCGTCCCTCGGCGACCCAGATGTTGCGCTTCCCTTCTTCGTCGAGGGTCCACGCGACGCGATTTACTTTTTTGGCGGCGGTTAGGTTCTCGGCGAAGGGCGCGCTCAGGATTTGTTCGAGCGTGAACGGCTGTTGCGCTGCGGCCTGGCCCGCAACGAACAACACGGCAAGCACCAGCAAGGTGCGTCTATTCATTTACGATTCTCCGACCTGCTCGACTGGGTTAGTCTGCCGGCTGTCGCTCTCGCGTGCTTTCTACCGACACGCGTGGAACGTCCAGCGGCCCAGAAATTTTCAGGATGTGACCTGATTCCAGCGTACGGCTCTCGCGCCTGCCATCGGTGGTGGTTTGTATGGTCAGGTCGGCGTCCCGCCCGAAGCTTACCGTGCCTTTGACGAAGGTGAGTTCGCGCCCGGACTCGAGGCGCAGGCCTGCTAGAACGATGCCTCGGTCGCGTAGGGTGAAGGCCCCTTCTCCGGTGGTCCAACGCGATTCGCCGGTTCTCGGCGCTCCTTCGGAGACGCTGGCGCTGACGTCCCAGCCGCGAAATGCGACGTTTTGCATGTGCACATCGCCGCGACCCGCGAGGCGTTCGAGCAATTCGTCCCGACCTACACCTTGCGTGGTGAAATGCAATGCTCCGGACGCGGTGCCTGCAAAACGCTCGGCCGCGCGAGGTGGGGCGGGTAATTGCGCGAGGTCCACGCCGTCAAGATCGGCCGTCACGTCGTAAGCAGGGCGCGGCAAAAACTTTGCGGCTATCTTGGCGCGGACATTTCCGCCGGCCCACCGCGCGTCTACTTGGCGCACGTCAAGGTGAAGATCATGCAGCTCGCCTACGGCATGGACTTGCTGGAATTTTAATTTTTCAAGGGTGAACTCGTCAATCTGCAGTTCGCCTTCGGCGTCGACGCGGCGGACCAGTTCACTGGCGTGCGCGTTGGGCGTCGGGGAAACGCTGCCCAGAAGCGACGGCAATAGACGTTGCAGCCAGCCAGGTCGTGCGCGCGGGCCAATCCACCGATCGAGTTCGGTAGCATCGAGATGATCGCCGTGCAGCTGAAAATTCCACTTGGCGCTGCCGTCGGCGTCCGCCGGATCGACTTGCGAGATTGAGCCGGACCAGTTGCCGCCAAATCCTCCGATGTCGCCGATTACCGCGGTGCGCAGGCCATCTCTCCATAGCAAGCTGGTCTTGACGAGTTGTAAGGGCCGGTTCAGGCCCGCGGCTTGAAGTTCGCCCTTGGCGACGTCGACCCGGCCATTCCATTGGCCTCGAAGCGTCGTTGCGTTCCATTCCCAGCGAAGCGCCGCGCCGGCGGCTCCCGCAAACTCCCAGCCGTGATTCAGGGGATGTCCGAAGGCGGCCGCTACCTTTAGGATGTCGGCCACTTTCTCGACGTGACCGTCGATGCTGAGACGACCCGCATGCTGGTCAAAATCGTGCGCGAAGCCGATGCTCACGGTGCCGCGGCCTTCGTTCGCGGCGCGCCGCTTATCGGAAGGCGCTGCGCCAGGCGGCGAGGGTTCCGCATGGCCGGCGCTGGCGCCGTACGACAGGCGCACCGACTCGATGGTGAACTCCGAACGTTGGCGGCCCCCCTCGACCGCGCCGATCTTTACCGCCGAAACCAGCCCAGGCACGTGGGCCTCGCCACCCTGGCTTGAAAAAGCCGCGTCTTCGAGTTGTAGCGGCCAGCCACGCAAGCTCATTTGTCCCGTAAAGTATTGGTTCACCGAAATTGTATCGTCGACACTGGGTTGAAAGGCGCGATACCAGGTCAGGACATCGGCGGCCTGTACCCCTGCGGAATCGAGACGAACTTCCCATGCGGGATTGACGCTAATGGCAGCGCGCGCGGTGCCGCGCAAATTCGATTTCAATGTCTCGACGACGATGCGGTTTGCGATCGCGCTACCCGTGGCGACATTGATGCGACCCAGCAAGCTCAGGTTCGCACGCGGGCTGTCGGAACCCGCGGTCAAATCCCAACGATGAATCTGCGTAGTACGAGCTTGCAATTCGTACGACCAGTCGCCCGGCTGTGCGTTCGCGCGCACTTTGGAGTCCGTGACGCTGCTCTTGGCCGTGGCGTCCAGGGCGAACTGACCGCGCACGCCATAGTCCCTTCCACGAAACAGACGCAGGACATCTGCCAGCGAAGCGCGATCCCAATGAACGCGAATTTCGGCGGGCTGTAGTCTCTCGGAGGTTCCGGCAACATCTCCGCGAACGACCATGGTTCCCGCGGATTGCAAAGCGGCGCCACTGCGCCAAGGTTGCGCCTGCAATTGCAATTGCCACCGCCCGGTAGAGACTTGTTCAACCGTACCGGAAACCCCGATGAAGGCGAACGGTAATTTTTCGTCGGCGATCTTGAAATTGATCCTGCCGTCGTCGATATCAATGCGATAGAGGCGGTTTGGGGGACTGACCGACGCTTGCCGGCTATTTATCGGCAGCCGGCTTTCGCCGATTATTTTGGCCGGAGGCAGCCAGCGCTCCAGATTCCATCGTCCTTCGTTATTCCGGACCAGGATAAGACTGGCATGGCTCAGCGATAAGGTCCCAAACTCAAAATGTCCGCGTAGTAAGCCTCGCCAGCGAAGACTTGCGGTGAGATTTTCAGTGCGTAAAAAATATTCATTACCAAAGGCGCGGTCTTCCGCGATGGTTACCCGATCAGCGTCGAGGCGGGGTCTGGGAAGCAGCAGGACATTAAACTGCCCTACCTCAACGCGTCTGCCAAACGAGCGCTCCAGATGTTCGACCAAATAACCGTGGACGCGATGGGTCCGCACCAGCAAGGACACGCCGATTTGCGAGCCAATCAACACGGCCACCAGCACTAACGCTGGCCGCCACCACTTGCGCAACCCAATCATTGCACTGGAAGTTTCGCAGAGTGCCTGGGAAATGGAAAGGAGTCAGGAGCAACAATGCAGACAGGGATTGCTACCGGGCTTTGGGGGTTGTGGCGCTAGCCGAGCCTTGATGGTTGCAGATCGGGCGTTTGGGGGCGAGCCGTCCCGCGCCCTCCGAAGGCCGTCCTAAGTTATTCCGAAAGCGGTCGGTATCGTTAACCGCCCAGCTAATGGACGGTGTGGAGCATCCGGCTCCAACGGGTGCGCGTTGGAAGATGCAGGAGGGTGTCGAAAACTCCGGCTAGCCGCTGGAAGAAACTGTTCGCACTATAATCGGAACTGCTGGCTTCGACCGACCAATAGATCAGGAACGGGCGACCCATAATGGCGTCGCGATCGACAAAACCCCAGTAGCGGCTGTCGGAGCTATGGTCGCGGTTGTCCCCCATCGCAAAATACTTGCCCGGCGGCACGACGATTTCGTCACCGTGAACATATTTCTTGATCTGGTGCGCCCATTCCGGGATGACCGGCGAAGAATAAAGTTGGACTCCTTGCGGCGGGAAATTGTAATTGAGTGGATCGTAGCCGACCGCGGGATCGTGCACCACATATGGCTCGTTCAGAAGCTTCCCGTTAACAAACAGCCGCTGATCCACCAGCTTGATGTGGTCGCCGGGCAAGCCGATCACCCGCTTCACATAATGAGTGTGATCCTGGTAAGGATATTTGAAGACGATGATGTCGCCACGCGCGAGGGGCCGGTAAGGAAGAAGCTTTTCATACCAGGCGCCGTGACCGCCGAATATGAATTTATTGACCAGCAAATGGTCGCCTACCAGCAGCGTGCCCTCCATGGAGGGAGAAGGAATCTTGAAGGCTTGCAAAATAAACGTGGTGGCAAATAGCGCGAGCAACACCGTCACCAGCAAGGACTCGAGGTATTCCGACAACGTGGTGTCTTCGCGATGCCGATGGGTCCGCGGGGGCTGTGCGGGGACAAGTTCCTGTGCGGTGGTAGTTTCCGACATTGCACTTAGCCTGCCGAAGTCATTTGTTCAAAACGTTCGAGCGCAGTGTGAGCGGCTCGTTGTTCCGCTTCTTTTTTGGTGCTGCCCTGGCCGCTGGCCATGCACGCGCCGCCGATCCAGACCTCGATCTCGAACTTCTTCTGGTGATCCGGACCACTTTCTCCCGCAAGACGATACTCCGCCGGAGACTGACCATGCCCCTGCAAATATTCTTGCAGAGCCGACTTGCGATCGGAATCGGCGATATGTTCGCCGCGTTCTTCCAAGGCAAATTCGAAGAGTACGCGCCGCAGAACTTGCCGGGCGGATTCCAATCCGCCATCGAGATAGATAGCGGCAATCACCGCCTCTAACGCATCGGCCAAGATAGCAGGTTTGTCCCGCCCGCCGGTCTTTTCTTCGCCGCGACCCAGCCGGAGATAGTCGCCGAGATGTAGACGCCTGGCGGCAAGTTCCAGTGCCCGCGCGTTGACAAGACGCGCCCGGCTTTTCGAGAGCTGCCCCTCGCTCCAATCGGGAAAAGCGGCGAGCAAATATTCACTGGCGAGCATGTCGAGCACCGCGTCACCCAAAAACTCGAGTTGCTCGTTGTCTTGTGGAAGCAGCCCGGGCGTCGACTCCGCCGCATGGTTGGCGCGCAATTCCGGAACTGCCGAGCTGTGCGTGAGCGCGCGCTCCAACATCTCCGCTTTGACGAACCGGTACCCGAGTCGTTCTTCGAGCTGCTCCTGGTTGCTAGTCATCGCAAGAACGCTTCCGGCCTGTGCCGGCAAGTCAGTTTGGCGCGCTGAGCTGCGTGGAGCTGGCCTTCTTCGCCGAATCAATTCCGCTCTTGCAATTCGACTGAAGCGTACTCTGGATAGACGCGCACTTGGTGTAGGCCACAACGGCGGCGTCGAAGTGCGAAGCCTTCTCATTGGCCAAGCCGAGCAAATACCAATTCACTGGATCCGGTTCCGGATGATTATCCGCCTTAACCGACTGCTCGAGCGCGGGAATCGCGTCTGAGTATTTTCCCTTTTGGAGATAGACGAGACCGAGGCCACTGTAGGCCATTTCCAGTGCATTATTTTTCGCCATTGTGAACTGCTCATCAGTGAGGTCGGGGGGCTTGGGCAATGTTGGAGTCACCTCGATGGCCCGCTTGGAGTATTGCTCTGCTTTATTGAGCTGCTCCAACGCGTTCGGGGTCTTCGAATTGACGGTGCGCGCCAATGTCTGCCCCATCAAGCCGAGCACCGGCGTGTCGTTGGGATTCAGCGCGATTTCCTTCTCGCCGGCATCCAGCATCTTGGGCACTTCCTGCTTGGCGAGATAACCGGAAACCAGAGTTTGGTACATTACCGGGCGATAGCGGCTCTGCGGATATTTCTGCAGGAACTGTTCCGCCATCGGAATGCGCTTGTCGATATCATTGGGCGACACCGCTTGAAATTCCTTGAGGGCCGCTTCCTCTTCCGGACTTGCTGCCGGCGGCGCGGCGGTCGGTGCGTTTCCCTGCGGTGTATCCATCGACAGCGGAGCAGGCTGTTTGTCCTTGTCGTTCTGTTGCTGCTGTTGAGCCGGAGGGTTCTGGGTTCCTTGCTGGCCCCCCGGCGCTGGCGCAGCCGCCAGCATGCCGGGTCCGCTGAGCAGAATTGTCGCGAACGCGGTGGCGCTCGCCCATCGGTTCAAATCTCGTATCATCTTTCTTCTCCTAATCATTTCCGCCGAAGTCCCGTTGGGCTGAGCTTCACGGTCGCAGACCGTGAGTTTTTGGGCTTCCAGCAGGAACTTACTCTTCCAGCTGAGATCGTTTCGCTACGGCCGCTCTGCACGCCTTTCGCCGCCAGACGCTGCCAGTTCCTTTTGCGCGGCTTGCTTAGCTTGTTCTGGACCGCCGTTCACGGCCAGTGCGGCTTGATACTCCGTTTTCGCTTGCTCCGGTTGGCCCTCATCCTCATAGATGCGTGCCAGATAGATATGGGACCATGTGAGCACCATCGGATCGAGAGTCGCTTCATGTTCGCCGGTGGTCAGGCGTCCAAAAACTTCCTTGGCCCGGACGGCATCGTGATCCAACAGCGCGACTAATCCAATTCCATACCATGCGCGAGGTTGATCCGGATATTTCGTAAGCACCCTTTGAAACGACGTTTCGGCGGCACGCGGATTTTTCTCCGCGATGCGCCGCTCGCCTTCGGTCAGGTCCGCGATGGCCTCGGAATCGTTGGGAATCGTGGTCGGGTGCGGTTTGCGCTGACGAACGACTTGTTCGGCGGAAGTGTAGCCTTGCCTCGGCGCGTTCTCTGCCGACGCAAACTTCACCGTTTGTGTCCGTTTTACTTCTGCATTCGCATCCATGGTGCGCACCATGTCCGGGAAATAGAGTTTCATGGAGGGCTCAGCGCCTTCGAAACTCGCCAAGGCCTTAAATAGCGGCCGCACCAAAACGTAACCGTCGGCGTCATCGGTATCCATCGCCGCCTCGCGCTCGCCGGGCGACATGCGCTTCAGTTTTAGTTCCACCGCGCGCACCAGACACTCAGAAAAGTACGATGGCAAATCGTCCCGCAAATCCGGCGCGAGCCTCGGTGCGCGCACCGCGATGTCAAACACCGGCCGCTTCGCGGCGATCACGTGAGGATATTGCAGCGGCAACGGATCGAGCAGGAAATGCAGGTAGGCATGGCGAACCACGTCTACGGGAACATCGGACGAGCCACTGATCACAATGGCGTAATGGTCCTGGAAATTTCGCACGTTGGTGATCCGCCCCACCAGCGGTTCAACGATGATCGTAAAGGTGCGCGGGTCGCCCGGAGTCGCGAGCTGGCGCAGATAGTTTGTCGTCACGAATACAATCTGCGATACCGAATCGTGTATCTCGTCAATTTCGTGATTGTAGACAGGCTGGACTTGCACCCACAGCCGCCCGATATGTTGCTCCACGTAATAGGCTGAGAGAATTTCGCTGAATCCTTCAAGGGTGATCACTTCCGGTGGCAACTCGTCGCGGCGCAGCGTGGGAGTAAATTTGGGCGCGGGCCCGGACACCAGCCCGAACCAAATATATTGCGACAGCATCGCACCGGCGTCGGCCAATTCGTGCTTCTTGTAAAATTCGCGCACCGCATCGACCGCCGGACCTTGTTGATGTTGCATGCGGTCGCGAAGTTGCGCGCGCATGGGCGTCCAGCTTTCGGAGCTCACGTTCGCTTCGAATCCCGCTGCGAGCAAGGCGCACATGGTGGTGAACATGGCTTCGCTGCCATCCACGTTCACGTTGGTAACCGGAGCATCGCGCAATCCGAGGCGCGAGCGCGGATCGTTGCGGGGCGTGGCTGGCGCCGGCGCTTGGGCTCCTGGCTGGCTCTGCGCCGGAGACTGAGTCTGCGCGAGTAACGGCGAGGGCAGCATCGCAGCCACCCACCAAATACCCAACGCCATCCAACGAAAAGCTTTTGTCATTATGTCGCCGCGGCTCCTAAATCACGCCTACGAATATGGTGTCTACGTTTCGTTCAGCTGATGTGTTCGCGCTGCGTTCGTGCAGCGTTTCGCTGGCACGGCCGCAGTATAATTTCAACATACAAGGCGAGCCAGCGATCGTCAAGGAACCGACGGTGCGGTCCGCCGATCTACCCGGCAACGCTTGCGTGCCCGCCAAGCATCTGCTAACACAGAGGGTCGATACTCTTAGCGCAGCGCGCAAGGACAGGTCGATGATGGACAAAAATTGGATGAGCAAAGCCGTGGTTTTGGTTGTGGGCGCCCTGGTGGCCGCTAGCTGCCCGCTCGTTCTGCAAGCGCAACTTGGCAGCGGCACCGCGGCGCAGACGACGGGCTCTCAGCAGACCGCGGTACCGGCATCGACGCCGCCCGCCGGTAAGCGCAGGCTCTCGCAGGAAATCCAGCTTACCGGCGATCAACTGTGGGCTGAAACCGGAATCACCGTGCAACCAGGCGAGCATGTCTTAGCCACCGTCACCGGCAAACTGCACTACGCCGACTCCGCGGACGATGCCACTGCCGCCGGTCTAACGCGCGGCTTTAAGGATCTGATTCGCATCCTTCCCTACAACGCCGCGGGTAGGGGCGCGGTGGTCGGCCGCGTTGGCGATGCCGCGACCGCGCAGCCGTTCCTCATCGGCGCGCACTGCAATGTCATCTCCTATTCCGGCGGGTTGCTTTCCGTCGGCATCAATCAAATGAGTATCGACACCGGCGACGGAACCTACACCGTACACATCGTGATCTATCCGCCCGAAACCGGATTCCTGGCGGTCAAGCAAGTCGACTCCATGCCAGGCATCGACCCGTCTCTTTTTTCGAAGATTCCCCGTCGCATTGGCGATAAAGCGGGCGATCCCGGCGACATGGTGAACTTCCTGATCATCGGCTCCGAAGCTGCCATGCAGAATGTGTTCACCACCGCAGGTTGGGTCAAAGTAGACGCTGACGTCAAAGATACATTCCTGCATGGATTGATGGAGAGCATGTCCAAGGAATCGTATCTAACCATGCCGATGAGTCCGCTGTTTCTGTTCGGGAGGCAGCAGGATTACGGTTGGGCGCACGCCGAACCGATCCAAGTGGTGGCATCGCGCAATCACCTGCGCATATGGAAAGCGCCATTTCAAGCGAACGGCCAGGTTGTATGGGTTGGCGCAGCCACGCACGACATCGGCTTTGAGAAAGATCAGCGCAACAACGGCCTCACACACAAAATCAATCCGGATATCGACCTCGAGCGTAGCTATGTCGAAAAAACTTTGACCGCGACCGGGCTGGTATCCGAGGTCACGCGCTATCTGCCGGACAATCCAATGAAAGAGGCGCGGACCGCGACCGGCGGGAGCTTCCATTCCGATGGACATGTGCTGGTGCTGAAGCTGAACGCCGCAGCGGCGAGTCTCTCTGCAAATCGGTGAAGCCTGACGAACTAAATTAGAGGAGCTGCCATGAACCACCCTTGGAAACTCCTAGCCCAATCGTCGCTATGGCGGTTTTCGCGTCGCGCCGCCATAGCTTTCCTGGGAGTCGTCACCCTGCTCGCGCCGGCTTTTTTCCCCACCGCCACTGCCGTTCCTCAAGCTTCGACAATCGCAACCCTCGCCAAAATCCGCGAGGCCTGGGTTCAGGATCTCCGCACCAAACAACTCGAACCCATACTAAAGCTGTACACTCCGGACGCCGTTTTTTTCCAACCCTCCGGCGAACGCATCATCGGCTCCGCCGCCCTTCGCACCCTCTTCCAAAATGTAATGGCCACCTTCCACAGTGACCTCATCCTCCATAGCCAAACCCTCGAAACTTCGGGTGATCTCGCCTACGACAGCGGCGACTTTCAGGAAACTCTAACCACCATAGCCACCGGAACCAAAATCACTTCCAAGGGTAGCTACATAATAATTTTCAAATACCAGTCAGATGGCGGTTGGCGAATCGTTCAGCACGCCTGGACCGGCACCCCGCCGCCTGGCGCATAGTTCGTCTTTCACCAAGAGGCCTGAAAATTGACGCTTTCGCGAGGGCTAGAACGGAGGCGGATAATCTCTGCCCGAACAGACTGGAGCGCCCGCGGAACTTGCCGCAGCGGACCTGGGCATTAATATTTTCGCTCTTCACCAAGGCGTGTGGCGAGCGACTTAAGCGGGAGGGCTATCCCATGCTTCCAGCGAGGCCGATTCCTCTGACTCGAAATCCGGCTGGCTCTGCAACAGTCTGACGCATCGATTCCAACGCAAAATGGCGTCATCGTTGCCCGGCGGGTGGATCCTCTCGGCTTCGGCGAAGCATTGCAATGCCTGTTCCAGCAGCGGCAGCAACGTGTGCGGCGCACGGCCTGCGCGCAACTGCGCTTTGACGCGCCGCTCGCAAAGAAGTCCAGTGTAATAGTGCCGCTCGTAGGGATCCTTCAAAGTTTGGAAAATCTTCTCGACCTCGGCGTAGCGATCGCTCGGCCCCCCGATGAACTGGTCGGTGATGGTCAGTCCCAGGGTTCGCAGTCCCAGCATATGATTCGGATCCGCCACCAGAATATCGCGGCAGATGGATTCGGCTTCTTCGGGCTCATTCAGGTAGCGGTACAACTCCGCTTTGGCGATGGCCTCGCCAATACCCGATTTGGAGATGGTCTTCAGCTTCAGATCCATGAAGCCTCTTTCCGAGCTGAGTGCATCCTGGCGCTAGCTCCCCTACGAGCCGGTAATTTTTCGCGCGATCCATACCAGTGGATCGTAATATCGATCCACCACGCGCTCCTTCAGCGGAATGATGGCGTTGTCGGTGATATGGATGTCTTCCGGGCAAACTTCCGTGCAGCACTTGGTGATGTTGCAGTAGCCCAGCCCCAACTCTTCCTTCAGCAGCTTCACGCGGTCAGCGCCGTCAAGGGGATGCATCTCCAAACCCGCCACCCGCACAAAAAATCTCGGCCCGCCGAACTGCGCCTTCTTATCGTGATCGCGCAAGACGTGGCAGACGTTCTGACACAAGAAACACTCGATGCACTTGCGAAATTCCTGTACCCGGTCCGCGTCGGCTTGCGAGAACTTCCAGTCGGTACCGGCCTTCGGCTGAAAAGGCGGAATCTTCTTGTTCACCGTGTAGTTCCACGAAACGTCGGTGACCAAATCCTTGATCACCGGAAACGTCTTCATCGGACCTACGATGATCGGCTGGCCTGCAGGCAACGAGTCCATACGCGTCTTACACGTCAACCGCGGCCTGCCATTCACTTCCGCCGAGCACGAGCCGCACTTCCCTGCTTTGCAGTTCCAGCGCACCGCGAGATCTGGCGCCAAGTACCCTTGAATGTAGTGCAGTGCGTCGAGAACTACCATCCCCGGCGTAATCGGCACCTGGTAGTCGACCGCCTGACCGCCACTTCTGTCTCCGCGAAAAACGTTGAGAACCGCGTCGGCCATGAATTAGCTCTCCTGTACCGAGCGCCGGACCGCATCCTCCCACCGAGGAGGTACGCCCGAGCCCAACAGCTTCCAGCGAGTGAATGTCGTCGCGCCCATGTGCGGTGTTAAATCTTTCATCACATTTCCGTGGCGCCCGTTGCCGACGAAGTCCATTAAAGCGCGATCACTTTCCCAAACCGATAGCGTCCAGAATCGCCGGCTAAACACGTTGGCCCGCATCGAATATCCGATTGTTCCCGGAGTCGCTCGAAGTTGCCGATTGATCTGCAGAGTGAACCAAAAAAAAATTGGAATCTTGCCGTACGAACGCAAAGACAAATAACTGAGCAGCGCCAGATATTGCTGCCCGCTGTTCACTGGAGCTAGCATCTTCCATGGCAAATCCACGAGCTTGCCTCTCCCTAGGCCCGGGGCCGCGATCGCAACACGCGGCTCATCCCTGGTCCTCGGCCAAAACCTGTTGTAAATCCGTCGGCATCGCAGGCTTCACGTCCTGACGGAGCGTCATCCCGGAAGCAGCTCGCTTAATGATGTTGTTCTTGGTGCCCCACTCCGCACTCAGCTCGGGAAAATCAATACGGCTATGCGCGCCGCGACTCTCCTCGCGCACTAAAGCGCTTCGTGCCACTGCCTCGGAAATCGTCAGCATCGACTTCAGGTCCAGCGCCATATGCCAGCCCGGATTGAACATCCGCGAACCTTCCACGCTCGTCTGCGTCCAGCGCTCATTCAGTTTCTCGAGTTCCAGCAGCGCTCTCTCCACATCTCCCCGAACCCGGAAAATTCCCACCAGGCTCTGCATCGTGGTTTGCAGGTCGCGATGAATCGCGTAAGGATTCTCACCCCTGGGCCTCTGAAACGCCGCGAGCGCATATTCTTCCGCCGCGTCGATCTGCGTCGGATCAACGTTCGCAGCCGAAACCTCCTTGGCATGTTTGGCCGCGGCCAGCCCGGCACGACGCCCAAACACCAGCAAGTCCGAGAGCGAATTCCCGCCCAATCGATTCGCACCATGCAATCCCGCGGCGCACTCCCCAGCCGCAAACAACCCTGGCAGCGTGCTCTGCGCAGTTTCCGCCTCGACGCGAATCCCGCCCATCACGTAATGGCAGGTCGGTCCAACTTCCATAGGACCTTTGGTGATGTCTACGTCCGCCAATTCCTTGAACTGGTGATACATGCTTGGCAGTTTTTTCTTCACATACTCCGCCGGCTGGTGCGAGATATCCAGGTATGCGCCGCCGTGTTCGGTCCCGCGCCCTTCCTTCACTTCGATATAAATGGATCTCGCCACGACATCTCGCGTCGAAAGCTCCATGCGCTTCGGATCATATTTCTCCATGAAGCGCTCACCCAACTTATTGCGCAGTATTCCGCCTTCTCCCCGCACCGCTTCGGTAACCAAGAGTCCCTGCACGCCCGGCGGCCATACCATCCCCGTCGGATGAAACTGTACAAATTCCAGGTCCATTAATTCGGCGCCGGCCTCATAGGCCAGCGCCATGCCGTCGCCTGTGTATTCCCACGAATTTGAGGTGATCGGCCAAGCCTTACCAATTCCACCGGTGGCCATTACCACCGAATTCGCCTTAAAAACAACGAACCGTCCCTGTTCGCGCCAATAGCCAATCGCGCCCACGCAGCGGTCTCCCTCGGTAAGCAACCGCACGATCGTGCACTCCATGTACACGTCGAAACCCTGCTGCACCCCGCGATCCTGCAACGTTCGAATCATTTCCAAACCGGTGCGATCCCCAACGTGGCACAACCGCTTATAGGTGTGCCCGCCGAAGGCCCGCTGCAAAATATTTCCGTCCGCGGTGCGATCGAAGATCGCCCCCCACTGTTCCAACTCCCGCACCCGCTCCGGCGCTTCCTGCGCGTGCAACTGCGCCATGCGCCAGTTATTCAGCATCTTTCCGCCACGCATGGTGTCACGGAAATGCGGCTTCCAACCGTCTGCGGAATCCACATTACTCATCGCGGCAGCGATTCCGCCCTCAGCCATAACCGTGTGCGCCTTGCCCAACAGCGATTTGCTTACCACGCCGACCGACACGCCCTGGGCCAATGCCTCAATCGCGGCCCGCAAACCGGCGCCACCCGCGCCGATCACCAACACGTCGTGCTGGTGCGTCTCGAATCGATCCTCGAGCCGGGACTGGGCGCTCAAAAGATCCTCACGTCTTGAATCGCGCCGCTCGATACCAGCCGCACATAAAAATCAGCGAACCCCACCGAGAGCAAGCTCATCCATGCAAACCACATGTGCCGCTCGTTCAAAAAGGTGAGTCCCCGCCACGCTGTATACCGTGGTTTGCCAAACGCGGCGCACGAAAAGCAATCCAACTTCCCGCCCGCCAGGTGCCGCAGCGAATGACACGACAGCGTATAGGTCGTCAGCAAGCAAATATTGACCAGCAGCACCAGCGTGCCCACGCCCATCCCAAACTTGCCATCAAAAAAGAAAGCCTGGACCGCATCTTTCCACAGGAAAACCAGAAAAAGAATCGCCAGGTATAGGGAATAGCGATGCAGATTCTGCAGAATGAAGGGAAACTTGGTCTCCCCGCTATATCGGCGCTGAGGTTCCCCCACCGCGCACGATGGTGGATCGAGAAAAAATGCCCGGTAGTATGCTTTTCGGTAGTAGTAGCAAGTTGCGCGAAAACTAAGCGGCCCGCCCAGGATAAGTATCGCCGGAGAAAGTTTCCACCAACGATGATGGGCATCAATGAGCGGCGAATAGAATGGAGATAAATAAGGTCCCCACTCATAAAATTTGCCCTCAAACGCCCGCAGGGTGGCGTAAAGCCCAAATCCCCCAAGCACGACCATCACCGGCAGAACTTCCACCCACCAAGCATCCCGCCGCAACGTACTTCCCAAGCCGCCCTTCGCCGCAGAAGCCCCGCTGGCCGCCATCAGTTTACCTCAGCGAGGCATAGCCTAGCGGCAAATCCCCGGTTTGCAAATAGTTTTCCTCGCAACTTACAAATATTCCGCAAATCGGTTTTGTTCTGCCGTGTTTGTGCCAAAATACAAGGTCGCGAACGCGGACTGCCGTGGCGACAAATTTTTCGAGATGAGGAGACTCCATTCGTGGCTGCGAAAACGAACATCGGCATTCTGACAGGTGGTGGCGACGTCCCGGGCTTGAATCCCGTGATCAAATCGGTCGTCTATCGCGCAACAGAAATGGGCCGCAGAGTCATTGGCATTCGCAAGGGCTGGGAAGGCCTAACCCACATGGCCGACTCCCAAGAGGACCCCATCTATATTCGGCCGTTAACCCGGGACAACACTCGCACCATCGATCGCACTGGCGGCACGGTACTGCACACCTCCCGCACCAACCCTCGCAAAATGGCCCAAGCCAAGTTACCGAAGCACATTCATCCCGACCGCATCAAGAAGCTACCTTTCGACGGCCAGCATTACGACTTCACGCCCATCGTCATGGAAAATCTCGAACGCCTGGGCATCGGCTGCCTGGTCACCATCGGCGGCGACGATACCTTAAGTTTCTCCGCCGCGCTCTCCGCCGCAGGCATGCCGGTGATCGCCATCCCTAAGACCATGGACAACGACGTCCAAGGAACCGAATACTGCATTGGGTTCTCGACTGCCATCACTCGCGCCAAAGAATTAATCACCCGCCAACGCACCACGCTCGGCTCCCACGAACGCATCGGCGTGTTCCGTATCTTCGGCCGCGACGCCGGCTTCACCGCCCTGTACACTGCCTACGTAACGTCCACGCGCTGCCTGATCCCGGAATATCCGTTCGACCTGGATCAAGTCGCAGAAATCCTCTCTCACGACAAGCAGGAAAATCTAAGCCACTACGCGCTAGTAGTCGTCTCCGAAGGCGCCGTCTGGAAACAAGGCAACGTGGCCGAATACGGCGAAGCCGACGCCTACGGCCACCGCAAAAAAGCCGACATCGGCTCCGTTTTAGGAGACCAAATCCGCCGCCGAACCGGGGACGAAATTATGATCAGCGACCTAACCTACGACCTGCGCAGCGGCGAACCCGACGCCATCGATCAGCTCGTAGCCATCACCTTCGCCAACATCGCCGTAGAAATGTTGGCCGAGGGAGTAACCGGCCGCATGGTCGCCGTACAAAATGGCTGCTACGCGCATGCCCCGTTACCTGCTTCGTCACTCGGCGCGCGCAGGGTCGACATCGCCACGCTCTACAACACCGAGCGCTACCGCCCCAACTACACCTCAAAACTAGGCGCCCCGCTCCTGTTCAACCACATCTGACCAGCGCACCAAGCTGGCCTTCGAGACCTGTTGGCGTCGCAGGCGGAGGATGCCGGATCGTGCTTCGGCGAAGTCTAGCCGGCACCGGCGGTAACTCGTCTGGAATCAGGACGTGTAAAAGCATCGCCAAGCCGGGGCTTAAACTCTCTTAGACTCAATACTTGCAGAAAAATTGCCGGGTGCGGATTTTGGTTTCGCCGCAATTCTGGGGTACCCCAAATAACTTTGCGGTTGCGACCTGTGACTTGCACGGACTTGCTTGGCGCTCAATTATGGGGCGCCGCCTGCTGGGCCGGGTACATCCGCTCAAACTCCGGTTCTTCATGCAGCAGCGCCAGGTCGGGATCCCGCCGCGCCCAACTCGCGTCCTTGAACCCGGCCTCCCACGCCTTTCTAAGCATGCTCAACGCCTCAGATTTTTTCTTCAGAAAACAATACATACAAGCCGCGTTGTAAAGGATGGACGCCTCATCAGGCCGCAAGGTGATCGCCAGATTCGTCTCTCGCATCGCATCCTCAATGCGGCCCAGTTCCGCATAGTTGCTCCCCAGCAGAATCCGCGCCCGCGCGTCTTCGGGGACCTGGGCCAGATGATTCTCCAGTGCCGCGGAGAACCTCTGCAGAATGTTCCGGTTCTCCTGGTGCTTGCCCAGCGCGTTCAACGCATTCATGATCGGCACGTAGGCGTTATAGTCTTCGCCGCTGGCCTCCAGCGCCAGGTCCATCACGTTAACCACCTCCTGATACCGCCCCGCGGCGCACAGCGCTCGGCACAACAGATAGTACGCTCCCTCGCAATCCCGCCTGCGCTCGATTGCCTTTTGCACCATGCGTACCGCTTCATCGTGCAGTTCGGTGGCGTAAAGCACCCACGCCTGGCTCACTTGCACTTCCGGCAAATCCCACCGCAGTGCCACCGCCTTGCCAGACGCCGTTCTGGCCCGCTCTACCCAGATCTGGTCGCGGCTGTAGTTGCAAAAAAACATCGCGCAGGCGTTGGCGCACGCCGCATACGCCAGCGCAAAGCTCGGATCCATGGTCACCGCGTTCTCAAACATCTGCAGCGAAAATTCCAGATCCTGCCGCGTCTGCCGCCGCGCATACCTCTTCCCGCGCAAATATAAATCGTAAGCCTGCAAATTCTCCGTAGGCTTGATCGCCAGCGCTTCCAACTCCTGCGGAGAAAGTGTCACCCGCAACGCCTCCGCAATTTTTCGTGCGATTTCGTCCTGCACCTCAAACACATCTTTCATCTCGCGGTCATACCGTTCCGACCACATCGGAAAATCGGTCTGCGTATCCACCAGCTGCGTATTGATCCGCAGCCGGTTTCCAGCCCGCCGCAAACTGCCTGTCAAGACATAGGCAGCATGCAACTGCTGCCCGATCTGCAACGGCGTAACCTGCTTGTCGCGGAAAGCGAGCACCGTAGGCCGTGAAAAAGTGTTTAGTCCCCGAATCTTCGATAGCTCCGTGATAATGTCCTCGGTAATTCCATCCCGCAGATACTCATCTTCTTTAGCACCGCTCAAATTCTCGAAGTACAGCACCGCCAGCGACTTTGGACCGGCCTTCGCCACTCCAGCGCGCGAATCGCTAGCTTCCGCCGCTCGCTTCGAGCCCGAATCCAAATCGCGCTTCAACCGGTTAAGATCGGTCTTCAATTCGGTCGCCGACTGGCAGCGCAAATTGCGGTCCTTCTCGAGCAGCTTATCCAGCAATCTTCCCAGTTCGGGCGGCAAAGCCGAATTCACCTGCAACGCCGGCACCGGCTCCCGATTCAAGATGGCATCAAAAATCACCGCTGACGTATCTCCGCGAAACGGCAGAGTCCCGGTAGCCATCTGGTAGAGAACCGTCCCCATCGAAAACAAGTCCGTCCGCGCATCCACCAACTGCCCCCGAGCCTGCTCCGGCGACATATACGTTACGGTTCCCACCGAAGACCCCGGAGAGGTCAGCTCTTGCCCCACTACGGTTTCCATTCGCGAAGCCGTGGAGCTACCTTCACTAGCGGCATTCATTCGCTCGATCTTCGCCAAACCAAAATCCAAAATCTTTACCTGGCTTCGTGCGGTAACAAAAATATTCGCCGGCTTGATATCCCGGTGCACAATCCCCTTCGAATGCGCGGACTCCAAAGCGTCGGTAATCTGAATGGCCATCGACAGCAGCAAATCAATAGCAAACGGCTGCCGCCCCATCTTTTCCCCGAGCGTCTGCCCTTCCAGCAACTCCATAACAATAAAATGCTGGCGCTCGTACTGCTCAATCGCGTGAATGGTACAAATATTAGGATGGTTCAGCGCCGAAGCCGCCCGCGCCTCCCGCTGAAATCTCTCCAAAAGCTGCGAATCTTGAGCCATTTCATGAGGCAAAAACTTCAAAGCCACACGCCGTCCCAAGCGGGTATCCTCCGCTTCATAGACCACACCCATACCGCCGCTACCAATCCTGCGGCTTACGATGTATTGAGAAAAAGCCTGCCCAACCAGAGTTTCGGAGCCCGCCATGACCGCACGATACTAGACTGCGCCCCACACCCGGTCAAGCCGCCCAGGGCCGCCCAGGGCCCGTACCTTAAGCCATGGCGAGCGTCCCGCAGCGGAGCATCGGCTTCGCATCCGAATTCCAGGTAGGGGGCGGAGGCTTGCTCCCCCGGCGTCAACTCCGGCCCCCAACTTCCCAGCATTCCCGAGCAACCAGCCCGCGTTGACTTGCCCACCACCGCAGCCTAATATGCGCGTGCGCCCCACACGCAGTCAGTCCCGGCAACCACAATGATGTGACGGAGGAATCTGTGAGCGACTGGCGATTCGCCCAAAAAAGCCCCTCAGAAGAACTGGCCCAACTCTACCTCTATTCCTTCAAAAAATGCGTGAGCGGCGTAGAAATCGATTTCGTCATCACGGTAAAGGAATTTGCCGCCCCACCCCCCGGCCAATATTTCCGCTATTTCGCCCAAGCCGACAAGCCCATCAACCAAAAAATCGCTCCATTCCTGGCCTCCGGCTGGGGCAATTCCATCCTGGAAGCCCTAACCGGCTGCACCCGCGCCATCCGCGAATTCCCCTGCGAGGAAGGCGAACCCTCCTCGACAGAAACCGCCGCGGGCGCATGAGCTCGACATCCAAATTGGACATCACGCCCAATGATTTGCTTTATTGCTCAGGTCAAAACTGCGCCGCATCACGGAGGCCCTGCGTGGAAATCACCCGAAAAGAAATCGCCCCCGGCATCGTTGCCTTGGAGTTGAAAGGCCAGCTTCAATCCGGCGTCGAGTCGATACGCCTGGGACAAGCGATGGACGAACTCCTACGCGAAAAACAAACCCGCGTAATCCTCGATCTCTCAAAAACAACAAAAGTCGACAGCGCCGGCCTGGGAAAAATCGTAAATTGCCTCTCCCGCCTGAAAACATCTGGTGGAATCCTTTACCTCGCCGGCGTCTCAGAAATGGTAGCCGGTCTGTTGAAAATGACCAAAGTCGACCGCCTGGTAAAGGTGTATCCCACCGCCGTCGAAGCCGCGCAAAATTTCCCAGACCAGCAGCAACCCTACCCAGGGTGATCCCCTATTTGCCGAGTCGCCCACGCACCTCCATGTCCCTGGCGTGCCGCCATTTCCGTCCCGCACGGTGAAATTGGGCTGTGGCACCTGAACAGCTGGCGGTTTCGCAGTTGTTCGGTAAGACGTTCAACCTCGAGTTCGTTCCTCTGATTGCATGCGCATGCCCGAGTTCGTGCCGGACTGCCTGGTCCAGCAGCTCCTCGATTGACATATGCCTTATATCCGCGAGTTCCATTCCGCGAAGCGACTCATGCAGCACCAGCGCCTCATCGAAAAATGTCTGATTGGCGGTCAGCGTCATCTCTGCAGCCGAAACGCCAGGTCAAGGGCGCGTGATCTTCGCCGATAAAATGGAAAACTCAATTTTGAGAGCCATATCACTCGAGAACCCGGTCGGCGTAACCGATTTGTCCGGCAGCCGGCGGTGCAAGACTCGCAGCTGTGGTCGCTCACCTCAAACGGTATCTACTTCGTCCCGGCAGTCTCGCCCCGCTCCATAAACTATGATGATTTCTCACTAAAATCGGTCCGCCACGTAATGCATGTGGACAAGGAACTGCGCGGTTTTCGGTCGACTCAGACCGTTGGATTCTCTATTCGCAAATTGACGAGCAAAACGGCGACCTTATGCTGGTAGACGGTTTCCGCTAATTGCGTCCCTGTCACAGCAGTTTATTTTTCTCCGGGTTCTATGCTCCCGCAGCCAAGGCCTCGCTCTTCCTCGATTCCTCCCACAACGCCACATAAGGCTGCAACTGCGTCATCATTTTCTGAAATCCCGCCAAATCAAGAGACTGGGCCCCATCACTAATCGCCTTCTCCGGCGCAGGATGCACCTCCACAATCAACCCATCCGCCCCAATCGCAACCCCAGCTCGCGAAAGCGCCGGCACCAAACTTCTCTTCCCGGTAGCATGGCTAGGATCCAAAATCACCGGCAAATGCGTCAATTCATTCAAAACTGGAATCGCCGCGATATCGCAAGTATTCCGAGTCTCGGTTTCAAACGTTCGAATCCCCCGCTCGCACAAAATTACGTTAGGATTCCCATGCGCCACAACATACTCCGCCGACATCAAAAGCTCCTTAATCGTCCCGCTGAGCCCCCGCTTCAAAAGCACCGGCCGCCCACACTTCCCAAGCGCCTTCAAAAGCACAAAGTTCTGCATATTCCGGGCCCCCACCTGCATAACATCCGCATACTGAGCAATCATCTCCACATCCCGGTCGCTCATAACCTCAGTAATAATCGCCAACCCGGTCGCCGTTTTAGCCTTCGCTAAGAGCTTCAATCCCTCCTCCTCCATCCCTTGAAAATCATAGGGAGAAGTCCGCGGCTTGAATGCTCCCCCGCGCAACATCTTGGCCCCGGCTTTCGCCACGCCTTCCGCCGACTGCATAATCTGCTTCTCCGATTCCACCGAACAAGGCCCGGCCATCACAATAAATTCGTCCCCACCAATCTCCAGCCCATCCACCCGAATTCGAGTTCGACCCGGCTTGAACTGCTTGCTAACGAACTTGTAAGGCGCCGAAATCCGCATAACCTTCTCGACCTGCGGCATCGACTCCACCGACTCCAAGCAAGCCGTAACATCCCCCACCCCCACGACGCCGATCACCACGCGCTCCTCCCCCTCAATCGAGTGCACCTTGTACCCAAAGTGCGCCACCTGCGCCCGCACCTCATCAATCTCTTGCTTGCTCGCATGCAGTTTCATCGAAATAATCATCGCCCCGTCTCCCTTAACGTAACTTCAAGCAAGACTCTCCGCGCCCGCTCCTGCTCCGAACTCGGTGCACTTTGTGTTAGGTTCTCTTGCCTTTTCTTGCTTTCAAATTCAAGCCGATCAATGTCAACTTGTTCGTCCCCAAAAAACAAAAAACCCACTCAACTTGCGAGTGGGTCGAATCTCTCTTTTGTCTTTCTACTTACAAATTCGCCCCTCGCCCAGTTGTATGTGGGTTCCAAAAACCAAACCAATACGAGTAAGCGCTGTACTGCACGGCCGCAGTTTATGCCGTAGGCTCCAACATTTCAACAATTATTTCTAGGGCAAGAAGGTTCACGGGCTACCCTACGTCGAGTGGCCGGTGGCTTCCCCAAGGAGTTGGTGAATCGATCAAAAGCACCCATCCAACATTGCCCCGGCCGGCCAATGGGACGCCAGTCGATGGTGGCGCCTTTTGGCGCGGCTAAGATATAAGATACAAAAATTGAGGCTAGGACCGTTGCGATCAAGACCTCTATGACCATGTCTCTGACCCGCTTCCTAAAGCTCATTGGACCGGGCATCCGCTCGTCGTTTGATTTTAGATTCCACGATGTGTCCCGGCTTCACGCTCCCGGAGCGACTAGTAGCCGGTTACAATTCCGAAGCCTAATACAGCAGCACCGCCACGCGAAACCGCGTAAATCCGCGCGAGCTCCCGGCCTCGCAAGCACCAACCGCCGCCACCTGATAGCGCCCGGTCTGAATTTTCTGTTCCAAATCCCCCGGCAACCGGCTCAAATCTCCAGTTTCATAGCGCACCACCAACCCCGGCCGCGACCCAGCCCAACCGCGCTCCATCTCACAAGTCTTCCGCGCGTCCGCAGCAATACCGCCGCCGGATGCCATCGTGCTTGCAGCATTCGAGTTCGTAGCAATCGATTCGGTCGCGCCCGACGCGCCACGCATCGAGCTGGGCGGCGCACTCACGACCGATGCGTTCGTAAATCCGGTATTGGCGTTCGATCCTCTCACCATCGATTCGCCAGCATTCGAAGCGCCCCCATTGAAATTAACGACCTGCAGTCCCCGCACCGCCAGCGCCGCGCCAACCAACCTCTCCTGCTCGCCCAAACTCAAATTCGCAACCGACTGCGAAAAATCCTCCACCGCAAATAGCATCCCCGAATCACGCCCGCCGTAATCGTTCGGCCGACTCCCTGCTCCATTCCCCGCGCTGCCAGCGCCGTCGTGCGACGCGGTGCCAACCACCGCGATCCCGATCGCGGTCAATCCCGGATCAAGCAAGTTCGCGCGATGCGGGGGCGAATGCATCCAGCTTGAATGAATCACGTCGGCGGCCGGGCCTTGGGCAACATTCTCGGCAATCTCGGTGAAGCGAGCGCCGGCAACCCGCGCGCGATCCTGCAACGCAGCCTCGCCCGCAAATTGGTGCGACAAGCTATTACGCTGTGCCATAAGCAGCGCGTGATCCCGCGCAGCGTTCGCCAGGGCGTCATCCCAGCGCAACAGCATCAATCCTTGCGCGGCACGCTCGCGGTTCGCCGCGTCAAACAACACGCGCTCCGCTGAAACACTCCGTGGCTGTGCCGATGCCAATTGCGCCCGCACCGAAACGGTTTGTCGTTGTGCGGAGCCGGCTTGCGGTTGTGCGTGGACGACGATCAGGTTCGCAGACAGCACGACCGCGATGAGCAGCAGTATGGTAAACAATCGCGCCGCACAAGCGTCAACGCTTTCCGCGCTCACGCAGTGGTCGCGCCAATCTCGCTTCAGGTCACGGATCTGGTGCAGCAGCGAACGCAGCCAAACGGCCTTGCTCAGCAGAAAGCGGTACGAACGAGTTTCGGACGAATGAGAATCAGGCGCCGAAGCCTCGGGCGCGAGGAAGCTGAGAAAACGAATTTCTTGCGCCGGGAAGTTGCGCGAGCAGAGCGACATGGTTGCCCCCTGCTGTTATTAGGCCTGCGCTCAGGTGATGGAAGTGGGAGTCGAAGTACAGTCGTGCGCTGAGGGAAAGCTGGGCGATCGTACAGTTGTTCGTTCGGACAGGTATAATGTTTACGAAGGCTTTACGTCACGTTGCTGTTCATCATTTTTCTTCCGCCTGCGAATTGATCTGACTTATTGTCTTTGAATTTGCCCCCATATCTTGCATTTGCCGGGGCCCGAAAAAGTTTACCGGCGAGTCTCTACCCGCGGACGTGGACTGCGCTGAAGCTTAGGATTACATGGCCGCCGGCGGTGGGCCGGCCGAAGCTCAGCATGGGGCGAAAACGGGAGAAGAGCAGCATCTGGTCGAGCTGGTGACGCAGATCTACGCTGTGAGGGCCGGAGAGGATTTGATAGCCGACCATGCCTCCGTGGGCGTCTACAGTTACGTCCAGGAGAAGACCGTGGGGGAGAGCTAGCTCGGAGTCGTGTTGCTCGGGGGCCCAGGCTTGGGGGTAGTCCGAGAGCGTGATGAGTTCGGCCGGTCGCAGGATATTGATGGGAACATCGTTTTGTACTGCGCGGACCGTGATGCCTGGGACGATTAGTTGCGCCACTACAGCGAAGACCAGAATGGCGGAGAAGAATCCGCCAGTTGCCGGAAGCGTGATCGGACGGAAGACGTTGTCGAGCAGGATTTCAGCGCGGTCGCGCATTCTGAGCCAAGTGCTGGGGGCGTCCTGGCGATCTGGCGATTGCGCGGCAGCGACGCGAATGCGCGTTGCGAGATCGACGGGAGGCAGGGCTCTGGGCACTTGCGATAGCAGCGCGCTTAGTTTGCGAAAGCGCTCCAGGTCTTCGCGGCACGCTGCGCAGCCGTCTAGATGTTCACGGACCTGGATACGATTGCGGACCTGGGCGGCGCCATTGATGGCGTCGTCCATGTAGCCGGCTAGATTGGCGCGAACGGTGGCGCACTTCATGGGAGTTCCTCACTCGCGGAACTCTCCCGCGCAAAGCGGCTGCGTGCTGAAATTGTGTTGGGGCGTGGAACGAAGTGCGGCGCGAAGGCCGGGCGCGGCATGCGGCTGGAACCGACGCGGGACGCGGAATTTCCGCGGTCAGTTGTATACGCAACCCCGGAATGTTCCTGGTCGTGAGCGGGCGTTGAGGCGGGGTGCTCGATCGCGGCCGAGGACGCGCTAAAGCGCGCCCCTACTGTGCTCGCTACCGCGGAGCGATCGATTGCGGAACGATCGACCAGCAGCGGCTCCAGCAGATCTTTTAAGGCGCGACGGCCTCGCAGGATGCGCGACTTTACTGTGCCGGCGCTGCACTCCAGAACTTCGGCGATTTCCTCGTAGCTTAGGCCTTCCAGGTCGCGGAGAATTACAGCGCTGCGAAAGCACTCGGGAATTTCTTGCAGCGCGCTTTGCACGGTAGCTTGGATTTCGTGGGCGGCGAATTGGTCGAAGGGAGTGGCGGCCAGGTCTTCGATTTCGACGGCGGCATGGCCTTGTTCGGGTTCGGCGTCGATGGAGACGTTCTTTTGGAGGTGGCGCTTGAACCAACGCCTGTGATTCAGGGCTTCGCGGATGGCTATGCGATAGAGCCAGGTCTTCAGCGAGCTGCCTTGGCGGAAGGTGCGGATGCCACGGAAGGCTTTTAGGAAAACTTCCTGGGTGCCATCAGCGGCGTCGGCTACATCTCCTAGCATGCTTAAGATCAAATTGTAGACCGGGCCGTGGTAGTGGGTGACCAGCCAGTCGAAGGCCGTTTCCGAACCGGCCTGCAGTTCGGTTACTAGCCTGGATTCGTCGATGCCCCAGGATAGGGCGGTGGCCCAGTCAGACAATGCCGGCCTTTCCGGTTCGGCGGTGAAGTCCGAACCTTCCTGACCCATTATGCGCGAACGTCTGGAGAACAGATTGGGCATTGCTGACTGCCTGCTGAACGGCTCGATGCCCGATGTCTGCTCTAGTGGCTTAGACACCGGGAGCGGCGGAACTGTTTCCGCCAAGATTCTAATTCTGGCACTGTGTGCCCAGTACTGCAATGGGCCGGTGGGTATGGAACCCGGTCCCCGCCACAGGTTCGGATCTGCCGATTCTACCTGCCTTTACGTAATGATTTTGGAAATGCGGATTCTAAACGAGTTGCGGGTAAGTCTATTGGAACTACGGATTCTAAGTAGATTAAATATTTCTCATGTAAATGTTAATTATCTGGACAGTATCACCAATATTTATTACCATCAGCAAACGCTGTCAAGTGACGCCAACTGACGCCACTATGTGGAGGTCCATGGAAGCCAAAGTTTCAATCCTTGCGCGAATCCCCAAGGGCGAAGGTTACCGTCTTGCGACTCTGGAAAAGAAGCGCGGAAGCTTCATTAAGCCCGCCGACGCGTTGTGCTACTACCTGC
>Ga0182024_10002942_pt1 | contig 41468 bp, 37 predicted proteins | sample P32metaG_FD_120480 | JGI IMG/M metagenome (GOLD analysis project Ga0182024, IMG submission 120480) | Permafrost microbial communities from Stordalen Mire, Sweden - P3-2 metaG (Illumina Assembly) | ecosystem: Environmental > Terrestrial > Soil > Wetlands > Permafrost | place: Sweden: Stordalen...
AAACCCGGGGGTCCGTGTTGCGGCCCGCCTCTTTTTGCGGCGTTACTGGGTTCAAACCCACCTATGGTCTTATCTCAATGGAGGGCGTGTTACCGCTGTCGAAGAGCCTGGACACGCTCGGATTTTTCACACACACGCCCGCCGATATGTCGGCGCTTTGGGATTCATTGGGTCATTCCATGGGCCCTTCCGAGGATTTTGATCTCGGAGCACCAGAGCCCATTCCGGATGTCGAACCAACGATGGCGGTGGCATATAAGAATGCTCTTTCACGTTTGCGCAAGGCCGGCACATCGATCCTACCGATCGATATCGCCGGAACGCTCGCTAAGCTTGCCGAGGCAAACCTGACGGTGATGCTCTACGAGCGCTCGCGATTTCACAAGCAGCGCTACGACCAATACGGCAACCGGCTGGCCGACCTCGCGGACCTGGTTCGGCAGGGGCTGCAGATCTCGGTGGACTTCTATGAGGAGACCCTGCGGTATATCGATTCATGCAGAGTGCAATTCGCGGAACAGTTCAAACGCACGCCGGTGATACTGACGCCGGCCGCCATGGGCCCGGCGCCGACTGGTCTGGCGTCCACCACTGGAGATCCGAGAATGAACGCGCCGTGGACCGCTCTAGGTACGCCGGCTGTCTCCATTCCCATGCCCGTGGGAACTGCCTTACCGCTAGGTCTGCAACTGACTGCAGAGCGTGGCGGCGAAGCCCGACTGCTTCGAACCGCGGTACGTCTGCAAAACATGCTCGGTAGCCAACCAATCTGATCGCAAGCCGCGTACCGCCTTAGGTTCGTCAGTTATGCCCGTATGGTCGGCAACTCGGAGGTTGATTCCCCGCAGCGTGCACTACCTGGTGGAGGATCAGCCGGAGACGGTGGCCGATCGCATCAAGCGATATGCGTCCCTGCATTCGGAATAAGAGCTGGAAGTGAGCTGTCGGCGATCTTCGACTCCCGATAAAGGTTAATCAGGGACCGGTTGCCAGTTTTAAATTGAGCATTTGCGCGAATCTGAAAGATGTCTCTTCATAATGCCTCATGCTACGATTTCGGCACCATGAAATTTATAAGTTTGGTTAAGGGTAAGGTTAGTGAATACACGAGGCGGTTCAGTCTGGGAGCTGCGATGTTGTGCAGCTGTTTCTGTGTGGGTACTGCTGGACAAAGTCAAACCATAGGATCAGCGGCGGATCTGACACCGGACTCAGGACTAAAATTGACAAGCTCTCGAGTCTTCAAAAAAACTTTAGCAAAACCAAGAATATGAACGGTCCAGGGGTGACGCTTTCTCTGAAGGAGGTTGAACGCACTAGGACACCGGATCGTACCTTAATAACATATAGGCTTTATGCGGAAGGGTTTCCGAAAGACGAGATCTATACCCTTTTCCAAATTCAAATAGATGGGTCGAGTCTGAAGAACATGGCGGGCATCACTTTGGACTCCAACGGACAGGCGGTCTGTGCGGGGCGTGAAGGGACATGTCGAGGCGAGGCCCCAAACGATCCAATTGATCTAGCTGTTTTCGCTGGCAGGGGCGAACCGAAGCGATTCGCTCTTGTTTCACAGGACGACTCCGAAATCAGGGGTTTCGTATCGGTACAGCCTTTTCCGAACATCGCCACAGACAAGGCTTGCAAACTGGAATCCGTTTTAGGAACCCCCACGGTGAATTAACTTTCATTCAGGCCTCCGGCTTTGAACCGAACTCTGCACTAACGATCAACGGTCAGTCATACAGCGAAAAGCATGATTACACAGCCAAAGCGGATGCTGACGGGATGTACTTTTCCGCTTTGCTCCCGGCGGTGGCCGGGAAAAAATCGGGAATGACGGTTATCGAGGTGAAATCCGCGAACTGTAGCCCCAAACTCCATTTTCAATGGGGAGAGAACTCTTATCATCTGGAATAGATCAAAGCCGCATTGCATGGAGATGGCCGGAATTAGAGGGATGCGTTTTGAAAAATCCTACTACGCCAGTATTCACCGTTGGCAACGTCGGGTTAAGTCCCTGCTTTCCGCGTAATCGGATACTTACCCGCCACAATTAGCCTAAAAATTTGCAAAACGGGGGCGGTTCGCTCATCATTACTGGTTTGTTTGGGGTAGCGGAGCGGTTCTGCGGCATCGATTCGATCAATGACGTCAATTTATGATGCGCTTGTGCGCGATTGCCTCAGGGCAAACGACAATTTAAAAGGAGAGGCATGAAAAAGCCCGGGAAAATCGCTCCGGCCAAGGGAAAACTCGGCGTGTTGCTGCCGGGAATGGGCGCGGTGAGCACTACATTTATGGCTGGAGTGGAGCTGGTACGCAAAGGCGAATCGAACCCGGTAGGGTCGCTGACGCAGTTGGGGACTATTCGGCTGGGCAAGCGCACGGAAGGACGCACGCCGGCGATCAAGTCGTTTGTGCCGCTCAGCGAATTGAACGACCTGGTGTTTGCTGGGTGGGATATTTTCAATGACAACGCTTACGAATCGGCGGCGAATGCGGGAGTCTTGAATCTGCAGGACCTGGCCAAGGTGAAGACTTTTCTTTCGACGATTAAGCCGATGAAGGCGGCGTTCGATCACAACTACGTACGGCTGATCGACGGGCCGAACATCAAAAAAGGCAAGGATAAGTACGAACTGGCATTGCAGATCAAAGAGGACATTGAGAAATTTCGCAAAACTTCGGGCGTTTCACGACTGGTGACGTGCTGGTGCGGATCGACGGAGTCGTTTTTGAAGCCGGAAGAGGTGCATTCCACGCCGGAAAAATTTGAGGCGGGGATGAAAGCGAACCACCCGTCGATCGCGCCGTCCATGTTGTATGCGTGGGCTTCGGTGACCAGCGGGGTGCCTTATGCGAATGGTTCGCCCAACTTGAGCGTGGATATTCCGGCGATTCAGAAGCTGGCGCAGAAAAACAATGTGGCCATCGCGGGGAAAGATTTCAAGACCGGTCAAACGTTGATTAAAACGGTTCTGGCTCCGGCTTTTAAGGCGCGCATGCTGGGACTGGACGGGTGGTTCTCCACCAACATTCTGGGGAACCGCGACGGAGAGGTGCTGGAGGATCCGGGCTCGTTCAAGACCAAGGAAGAATCGAAGCTGGGCGCGCTTGAATATATTTTGCAGCCGGAACTTTATCCGCAGCTTTATGGAAAGATGCACCACAAGGTGCGCATCAACTACTATCCGCCGCGGGGCGACAATAAAGAGGGCTGGGACAATATAGATATTTTCGGGTGGTTGGGCTACCCGATGCAGATCAAGGTGGATTTTCTGTGCCGCGATTCGATTCTGGCGGCTCCTATTGTTTTGGATTTGGTATTGTTTCTCGATTTGGCGCAGCGCGCGGGGATGCGCGGGATTCAAGAGTGGCTGAGCTTTTACTTCAAGTCGCCGATGACCGCGCCGGGGCTGTACCCGGAGCACGATCTGTTTATTCAGTCGATGAAGCTGAAGAATACTTTGCGCTGGATGATGGGCGAAGATTTGATAACGCACTTGGGGCAGGAGTATTACGATTAATGGCTGGGTTGTTTAGATTAGAAACGAACAGTGATCATTAAATATTTCGATTTGATGATTTGGATTTTCTGTTTTGACGGCGGCGACGGCCGGGATTACCCTAACGCCGAGGCAGGAACGCCACCAACGCAAATAGCCACGCCAATTTCCTTTCAATTCCCTTTTCAAGGAGCATCATGCCCAACGAACTGCGCAATTTTCTGACTCATTCCTATGACGAACTCGAGGAAATGAATCTGAAGGCCAAAGAACAACGCAAGGCGCGCGTGGCGCCGCACAAAATCCAGGAAGAGCGCATCAAGTACCTGACCGATGAAAAGCGAATCAAGGCGGTTACGGTGCTGTTCAGCGACCTTGAAGGCCGGCTGCACATGCTGGACTACGACAAGAAATTTTTGATCAAGAGCTGGGACAACTTGACGTTTGACGGTTCGTCGATTCGCGGATTTACGGCGCAACGCGAGAGCGATTTGCGGCTGGCGATGGACTGGGGCGCTTTTTATTGGGGGCCGTCGGATATTTTTGGCGCGGGCAAGGTGCTGGTATTCGGTGAGGTGATTGATAAGGACGGCTCGCCGTATAGCGCGGATATTCGTGGGGTGCTGAAGGGCTACGCCAATGAGTTGAATAAGACAGACGGCTACACGCTGAATGCCGCCAATGAAATTGAAGGATTTTTATTTAATGGCGCGGATGCGGAAGCGCGGTATCACGAAACGAGCAAATTCGAATACGTGAATACCGGCGGTTATTATCATTCGCTGCCGGGGGATCCGCTGCGCACTTTTATTGATACGACGGCGGAAGTGCAGCGCGCGATGGGATTTCAGAACGAGAAGGATCACCCGGAAGTTGCGCCTTCGCAGTTTGAAATTAATTATGGCTACGGCGAAGTGGTGGCGGCTGCAGACCAGATTCAACTCTACAAATTAATTTGCCGGCAGGTGGCTACCGGCATGGGAATGACAGCCAGCTTTTTGCCCAAGCCGGTGGTGGGCGTGAATGGAAACGGCATGCACACCAACGTTTCCATCAGTAAGGGGACGAAGAATCTTTTCTGGGATCCGAAGGGCGAGGAAAAACTGAGCAAGTTTGGATGGGCGTTCGTGGATCGCATTTTGACGCATGGCAACGATATTTGTTTGCTGTTGAATGCCAGCGTGAATGCTTACCGGCGCCTGGATCCGCATTTTGAAGCGCCGAACCAGATCAAGGCGTCGCCGGTCGATCGCGGATCGATGATTCGAATTCCGATTGGGAATGAGAAAAGCTCGCGGGTGGAAGTTCGTTCCGTCGCGCCGGACGCGAACCCTTACCTGGTGATGTATTCGATTTTCAGAACCGGGCTGGACGGCGAAACCGCGAAGATCAAGAATCTGCGACAGGCGGAGCGCTATTTGCCCGACAATATTTATACCGCCATCGACCATTTCAAGAAGTCTGATTGGGCCACGAAGTTATTGGGCGAGGATGTGAAGGGACGCTATGTGGATTTGAAGGAGGCCGCGGCTGATCGTTGTTCGCGGCAATTGGGGACGTTTGTGAAGGTGCCGGAAGTGCAGTATCACCACGAAGTGTATAACCAGTTTTTGTGGAACATGTTCTAGAAGCGATTGGTTGAATAATTTATTAAACTTTCATGAGGGGCAGCTATTTTTCATGCTGTCCCTTAACGTTTTTTAAGGTTCATGTTTGAGCGCGAAAGGCATAGGTTGTGATATGTTTTTTAGTCCTACACAGGCGCAAAATCACGCATGGTCGCGGAAGAGATGAAGCAGCAATCCTCGGAGGATTTGGGTTCATGAAGAGTTCGTACAACGGGCAAGCGGTTCCTGCGGGCGGTCAAGCTATTGGGTATGCCGGGGGCGAGTTGCAGGTACCGGACGTGCCGGTAATTCCTTTTATTGAGGGCGATGGCACGGGACGGGACATATGGAAGGCTTCGCGTCGCGTTTTTGATGCGGCGGTGGAGCGCGCTTATGGTGGGAAACGGCGCGTGGCGTGGTTTGAAGTATTTGCGGGAGAGAAGGCGTTCAATACTTTCAAGGAGTGGCTGCCGAACGACACGGTAGAAGCGATTCGCGATTTTCGCGTGGCCATCAAGGGGCCGCTGACGACTCCTGTGGGCGGCGGGATCCGTTCGCTGAATGTGGCGCTGCGGCAAATTCTGGATTTGTATTCTTGCGAGCGGCCAGTGCGTTATTACGCGGGAGTTCCCTCACCTGTGAAGCATCCGGAAAAAATGGACATTGTCATATTTCGCGAGAACACCGAAGACGTGTACATCGGGATTGAGTGGAAGTCTGGCACCGCGGACGCCAAGAAGCTGCTGGAATTTTTGAATCACGACATGTTGAAGGATGGAAAAAAGCAGATTCGCTTGGATTCTGGCGTGGGAATCAAGCCCATCTCACCTTTTGGCACGAAGCGGCTGGTACGGCGCGCGATCAAATTTGCGCTGCTTAACAAACGGCCCAGCGTGACTTTGGTGCACAAGGGCAATATTCAGAAATTTACGGAAGGCGCGTTTCGCGACTGGGGATATGACTTGGCGCGCGAGGAATTTAGGGCGCAGACAATTACTGAACGCGAAAGCTGGATCATCGACAATCTGGATAAAAATGCGGAATTGAGCGTGGAAGAGAATGCCGCGCTGGTCGAACCTGGATTAGAGCAAGCCACTGAAGATTTCAAGAAAACTATTTACGCCGAAGTGAAACACACCATCGACACGATTTACAGTACGCACGGCAAAGGACAGTGGAAGAAAAAATTATTGATTAATGACCGCATCGCCGATTCGGTGTTCCAGCAAGTGCTGCTGCGGGCGGATGAGTACAGCGTGCTGGCAACGCCGAACCTGAATGGTGATTATCTTTCGGATGCGTGTGCGGCGCAGGTTGGCGGGTTGGGAATGGCACCGGGTTCGAATATCGGCGACGGATTCGGGGTGTTCGAAGCGACGCACGGCACGGCGCCGAAATATGCGGACAAAGATGTGATCAATCCGAGTTCGGTGATGCTGTCGGGCGCGATGATGTTTGATTTTCTGGGGTGGGGCGAGGCCGCGAAGCTGATTGAAGACGGCATTGCCAGGACGATCCAGCAGAAACGCGTGACTTATGATTTGGAGCGGCTGATGCCTGGCGCGACGAAGGTGGGCACCGCGGCGTTTGCGTCGGCGATTATCGAGAACATGGGCGCGGCGGCGGCGGTTTCGTCGCGCACGTGACATTACTGCGGGGGCTGCACGTAAGTGCGCACGCAACACTGTAAGTAAATTCGCAGACAACATTGCACGTAATACATCGTGGAAATTTGGGAGACTGAGGAATGCGTAAAAAAGTTACGGTGGTGGGCAGCGGATTTGTGGGCTCGACGACAGCGCAAAGAATTGTGGATGCCGACCTGGCGGATGTAGTTATCACAGATATTCTGGATGGCGTGCCCGCGGGAAAAGCATTGGACATGATGGAGTCCGGGCCAATCACCAGGACGGATTCGCACGCGACAGGGATTTCCACCAATACCGGCGATTACAGCGGGACCGCGAACAGTGACATTGTGGTGATCACTGCGGGCTTCCCACGCAAACCGGGGATGAGCCGCGACGATTTGTTGAAAGCCAACTACGACGTGGTGAAGGCCGTCGTGGAACAGATCGTGAAGCATTCGCCGAACTGCATCATTATCGTGGTGACCAATCCGCTGGACGCTATGGCGCAGGCGGCGTTTAAGGTGAGCGGATTTCCAAAACATCGCGTGATGGGAATGGCTGGTGTGCTGGATTCGGCGCGCATGAGTGCGTTTGTGGCCGTGGAATGCAAAGTGAGCGTCGAGAATGTGCATTCGTTTGTGCTCGGCGGGCATGGCGATGACATGGTGCCTCTGCCGCGATACTCAACCGTGGCGGGGATTCCGCTGCCGGATTTGCTGCCGAAGGAACGGATTGACGCGATTGTGGAACGTACGCGCAAGGGCGGAGCAGAGATTGTTAATTTGCTGAAGACTGGGTCGGCGTATTACGCGCCTTCCGCTGCTGCGGTGGAAATGGTGGAAGCGATTTTGAAGGACAAGAAAAAAATACTGCCTTGCGCGGTTTATCTTGAAGGTGAGTACGGGATTAAGGGGTTGTTTGTGGGTGTGCCGGTGAAGTTGGGCGCGAAGGGCGTCGAGGAAATTATTCAGATCAAGCTCAGCGCGGAAGAAAATGCGATGCTGCAAAAGTCGTCGGCTTCGGTGAAGGAATTAGTGACGGTGCTGGGACTGTAGAGGCGCTTGAAACTTTCTAGTTGCCGTCAATTTTCGCAGTACTACTACTTAGGAATCGGGGAAAACTTCTCTTAAGTCATACGTCGGACCCACCCTGAAAATCGAGGGTGGGGTACCCTGCGTTCATCACTAGATTTTTAGACTTCGGTTACACTCGGTTACTACGAGATTTTTCCTTCGCTTACCAGCCCCAGATTTTTTGTGCGCCGATTACTAAGCCCAAAGTGAAAACGGCGATGACTACTTCGCCGATGGCTCCTACTGCGAAGGGGCGGAGGCCTTGCTTGCGCATTTCGCGGAAATTGGTGCGCAGGCCGACGCCTGCGAAGGTGAGCAGGAAAGCCCAACGGGAAAGATTCGCTAGCGCGGTGACCTGATCTTTGGAGAAGAAGTGGTAGGTGGCAAGGACGGAGATCAGCAGAAAGCCTAAAACAAATTTGGGAAATTTCTGCCAGAGGAAGGCGGCTTTGTTTTTTACGGTTTTGGCTTGGCCTTGGCTGGCCCAGTAGATTGCGTAGGCCAGAACGACGAAACCGATCATGGCGTTGCGCGTGGTCTTGGCTAGGACAGCGAGCTTGCCAGCGGCGTCGGAGTACAGTGCGCCCGCGGCGGAAGCTTCGGCAGTGTTGTCTACCGCGAGACCGGCCCAGAGGCCGTAGGCATGATCGCCGAGATGCAGCGCGTGGCCGATCAGCGGAAACGTGAACAACGCTAGCGCGCCGAGTGCGAGGATGGCGGCAATCGCGAAGGAAGAATCTTCTTCGTCGGCGTCGATGGCACCTTGGGTGGCGATGATGGCGCTCACGCCGCAGACTGCGGAGCCTACTGCGAGGAGCGTGGTGAGTTTAGGCTTGAGGTGAAATATGCGGCCGAGCAAGGTCATGAAGGCGATGGCGCCAGTTATTTCGATGGCCACGAGCGCGAGACTCACGCCGCCGAGCTTCAAGACATCGCCTAGCAGAAAGCGCGCGCCGAGCAGGACGATGCCAACTTTCAGCCAGAATTCATAGGTGGCCACGCCGGCGCGGAAAATCGCTGGAACGCCGACTGTATTGGAAATTGCCAAGCCCAGCAGAATGGCCCACAACACGTATTCAATGTTGGGGAAAATCCAGTGATGGGATTTGGCGTATTTGCCGACGTTTTGCTCCAGCAGCTTTCCTGCGTAGCCGATGGCGGCCAGCAAAAGAATGCCCGGGATTACGCGAAGGAATTGCAGGTTGGGCTGCGCCTGCTTTACCTGGACTTGTTTGACTTGCGGAATTGCGAACGTCTCGGACATCAATGCTCTCCTTCAAATGCGAATAGTTTTGCTGGTCGTGGCTGCTCGGTTGCCAGGATCACCAGGGAATGTGTTTCACGACGCCGAAGCGGATTAAGAGTGCGGCTACGAAAGCTGCCAGTACGGCCCAGGTGTCCCATGAAATTTTCTTAGGGGATGATTTTTCTGATGTTTTGTCGAGCGTAGTGTCAGTCGTGGTCATTTATTTTTTCTCCAATATTTTTCTAGGCGATGGATTTCACTTGCTGAGGTGTTTCTAACTCGCGCGGAGTCCAGAAAGATTTGCTGATTTCCGAGATTTGATGCGATGCGACGCGGCCGGCAATAAAAAGCGCGGGTGCTGGTAGCTGTTCTTCCGCTGCGAGGCTGCCTACCGTGGACCAACGTACTTGTTGTTCGACCTGGGTAGCGCGCGAGACGATGACGCAGGGCAAATCGACAGGCAGGCCGCTGTTTTGCAGGCGCTCGGCGACTTCGGCGTAATCCGTGCCGGGCATGTAAAGCACCAGGGTGGTGTCGGCGGTGAGGGCGCTCCATTTGAGCTCGCCGTGCTCGGGGCTTCGCGAAAAGGTGCTGAAGAGCACTTGCGAGGCTACGCGGCGATCGGTGAGGGAGATTCCGGCGGCTGCGGCGGCTCCCAGTGCGGCGCTGATGCCGGGAACGACCTGGTGCGGGATATTAGCGCGGCGTAGCGCTTCCAATTCTTCGCCGGCCCGCCCAAACATGGAAGGATCTCCACCTTTGAGGCGAACGACTGTTGTTCTTGTTTCGGCGTAAGAGACTAGCAGCGAGTTGATTTCGTCCTGGGTGAGCAGCTTGCGACCAGCGCGCTTGCCGACGTCGATGATTTCGGCGCGCGGTGAGATCAGGGCTAAAATTTCGGCTCTGACGAGGGAGTCGTGCAGAACGATGTCGGCAGAGGCCAGGAGGCGAGTGGCTTTTACGGTAAGCAATTCCGGGTCGCCGGGGCCGGCGCCGACTAGATAAACCGTGCCAGGAGCGCGATGACCAGATTTAATCGAAGCGGATTCCCGCGCTTGCGAGCGAATGAAACGAGAGAACATCTCCGAGCTCGCGAGACGATGAAGAATGGCTTTGTTCTCTTCGAAGTTTTCTTTTGGATCGGAGCTGGCGCGGAGTTTTTCGCGAGCATCGCCAAGGGAATCGAGCCATGCGGCATATTCGGCGAGATATTGCTTTTCCAATTCTTTTCGCAAGCGCTGTGCTAGGGCGGGGCTTTTTCCGTTGGTCGAGATGGCAATTTGCAAATCTCCGCGCTGCACGATGGAGCCGTAGTAGAAATGGCAGTTGGCGATGTCATCGACGGCGTTGCAGAGAATGCCGCGGTCTTCGGCGGCCTGAAACACTGCGGCGTTTACAGCTGGAATAGAAGTCGCTGCGATAACTAAAGTAGCGTTCTGCAGATCGGAAGGAGCAAATTCTTTTTCAAGCCACTCAATTTCACCTGAATCTACCCAGGCGGAAACCTGGGAATTAATCTGCGGAGCGATGACGCGCACGCGGGCTTGCGCTTGAAGGAGGCCGAGGATTTTGCCGGCGGCGATGTTGCCGCCTCCGACGACCACGACCTGGCGACCTTGCAGCTTCACGAAAATGGGAAAGAGGCTCATGTTTTTCTTTTGCCGCTACCCTTCCACGCCGTGGGGCACGGGGCCCAGCGAAACATCGCGCTCAACGGCGCCGACGAAGGTGCCAGCCAACAGCGCGCGCAGCTCTTCGTTGGTGTGGCGGCCGAAAAACTGGCGCAGATTTTCGTTTCCTTCGCGGCGTGTGTTGAAACCCTCGAGCAGCCTTTCAATCGCGTCGGGCACGGTGCCCGCTGTGCATCGGTAGCCAACGGGGCGCGCGATGGCGGCGAACTGGCCGACGCTGCCGCCGACGCAGAAGTAGTAGGCGTCGACCATTTTGCCGTGCTGCTTGATTTTCTTGCCCTCGATGCCGATGTCGGCGATCCAGTGCTGGCCGCAACTGTTGGGGCAGCCTGTGATGTGCAACTTGAGTTGCTCTTCAAAGGCAGGTAAGCGCTCTTCGAGTTCCTCGGTCAGCCAGCGGGCAAAGCTTTTGGTTTCGGTGAGGGCCAGCTTGCAAAATTCCGAGCCGGTGCAGGAAATGGTGCCGCGCGCAAAAACAGAAGCTTGAACAGGCAAGCCCGCTGCGGTAAGGGTGTCCGCGACAAGCGAGGCGCTTTCTTTGCGGACGTTTACGATCAGCAGGTTTTGCATCACGGTATTGCGAACGTGGCCATCGGCGTAGCGATCCGCGAGGTCAGCGGCGAGATTTAATTGTTGAGGAGTAATGCGCCCGCGCAGTACGGATGCGCCAACGTAGACGAGGCCAGGCTGCTTTTGAGCATGCACGCCGACGTGGTCGCGATGGATGTCGGCGGGGATATCTTCGCGTTCGCCGGGATCGAGCGAAAAGCCGATGCGCTGCTGCAATTCAGCCAGGAAAGTGCCGGCGGTCCAGCCGTGTTCGAGGAAGAGAAATTTGAGGCGGGCCTTTTCCCTGCTCTGTCGCAAAACTTCGCTGGCGCGGAATATTTCCGCTACGCCGCGAACTACCGGGATAACTTGTTCAGGCTTGATGAAGGCGTCGAGCGCCACGGCGAGGTGAGGATTGGTGGAAAGTCCGCCTCCAACGCGTAGCGTGAAGCCTACTTCGGACCTTCCGTCACGACGCCGGGTCGTAGCGGTGAGGCCGATGTCGTTGATTTCCGGATAAGAGCACCAGTGGCGGCAGCCGGTAATGGAAATTTTAAATTTGCGGGGGAGATTGTAAAACTCGGAGTTGCCGCCGAGTTCGCGGTCGATTTGCAGCGCGAGTGGGGAGGCGTCAATGATTTCTTCGCCGTCGAGACCGGCGAGGGGGCAGCCGGTGATGTTGCGCGCGACGTCGCCGCAGGCGCCTGTGGTGGTGAGGCCAACGTTCCAAAGGCTCTGCAGAACATGGGGCAGCGATTCGATGGTGACCCAGTGCAGTTGAATGTTTTGGCGGACGGTGATGTCCGCGACGGCGCGGCCGTATTTTTCCGCGAGGTTGGCGATGGTGCGGACCTGCTCGCTGAGCATCAGGCCGTTGGGAATGCGGATGCGCACCATAAAAAATGGCATGGCCTTGCCTTCGCCATTTTTGCCGCCGATTACGCCGACTCCGTCGCCCTGGGTGTAAACGCCCCAGGAACGAAAATAGGTGCCGAGCCATTCGGGTGGAATGGAATCGAATCCGGTGCGAGCGAACTGCTGGATCTCGTCGAAATGGTCCCAGGCATTCTTGGAACGCTTGAGGCGCTCGACGCGCTGTGCTTTGGTTTCGACCGGCTTCGCCTCAGTTAGCTTGCCTTCAGTCGGCTTAGCCTCGGGCGATTGATCTGGAGTTACTTGAGACATGAACGATTCACCTTTAAATGGTCCCTGAAATTTTCACGCCTAAAAAGAAAAAGCCCACGTTCACCAGTGCTCTGGCAACGTGGGCTTCGGAACTTTTTAGTATTTATGCGTTAAGTTCGGAAGCTTGTTGGGCCAGAGCTGTGGTCGGTGCAACACGCAGCGTTGCATGTGCACGCACAACAGACCATCTGGCAACAAGTACTCATCGAGAACAGGGTACGACGGTTATCGAAGGAGTGTCAAATCACGGATTTGTCAAAGATTTGTTTCGAAGTATTCAAATTGCTGATACATGAACGAAGCGCGTCAGGTCTCGTGTGCGGCAATTCAAACTTGAAATATGGCTACGGTTTGGGCGCGGGCACGGTCTTCTTCGCGGGCAAAGTCCTATGCGTTGCTGGACTCGGAGCTGGGGTTAAGGTGGTGGTCTTGATGAAATCGAGGTTGGGGAAGTTCTTGTCCAGATAGGGTTTGCCCTGCTCTTGAATTTTGTCCTGGTCGGGGCCGCTCCCGGTGGGCGGGCCTTCGCCGTAGTCGGTGTACAAGGTGTCTACAACGTTCATTCCTTCGGTGACCTGGCCGAAGGGAGCAAAACCCATTCCGTCCAGGCGGGGGTTGTCGGCCAGATTAATAAATAACTGAGTCGTGCGCGTGTTTGGACCAGCGGTCGCGAAGGTGAGGTAGTACTTTTTATTGCTTTGGGTCACCGGGTCGTCCTTGATGGTAGCCTTCTGCCACACCGCGTTCAAAGCAGGATAAGCGTTAATTCCAAATTGCGCGATGAAGCCCTTTAGCACACGAAAAAAACTCTGATTGTCGAAAAAATGATGCTCGGCGAGATTGTAAAAGCGGTCCGCTCCCTGCGGAGCCCACGCGCGGGTGACGGAAACGGTAAAGTCACCTTTGCTGGTCTCGAATTTCACCTGGTAGGTTTCCGGAGCTTTGTCTTTCAAGAGCGCAGGGTGAAGTAAAGCGCGATCGTAGGATTTTGCGGCGGTCGATTTTTGTCCCGTGGAAGATTTCGGATTAGCGGGAGCGGTGTTCCCGGTTTGCGCTGGGGCTGGAATTGCTGCAGCAAGTAGCCCCGCGGTAAATAGAATGGCAAATTTGTTCATTTCGCTTCCCTCTTTTTCGCGCTCGGCGAACTGGACAGATTTTTACTGGTTGCATTCAATTCGCGGCTGACGCGTTCCACTTCACTCATAACGCGCAGGGTATTTTCACCCAGAATTTTCCTTACGTCACTCTCGGAATATCCTTTTTTGAGCAAAGCCTCGGTGATGAGCGGCAACTTGCTGGCGTCTTCCATACCGTAGGGCATGTTGGCGCCGTCGAAGTCGGAGCCAAGGCCAACATGGTCGGCGCCGGCAACCTTTACGGCGTGATCGATGTGCTCGATGATTTTTTCATAACCGACACGCGGCAATTTGCCCCGCTCGACGGCTTCGCGCGTGAGCTTGTCGCCTTCGAGGAGTTGGCAAGCTTCGTTATCGCCACAGCGTTTGGTCACTTCCTGCTCGATGGCGGCGTTGATTTTGGGATCCGCCTTTTCCGCGTCGCGAAATTCCTGGCTTAGAAAGCCGACGTGATAATTAATCTGCACCACGCCGCCCTTGGCCGCCAGCGCCTTCATCATTTCGTCGGTCATGTTGCGGGGAGCGTCGCAAATCGCGCGGCAAGAAGAATGCGAGGCGATCATGGGGGCTTTGCTGACGGCTAAAGCGTCTGCAAATGTTTTATCGCTCACGTGAGAAATATCCACCATTACGCCGAGACGATTCATTTCGTGCACCACGTCCTTGCCAAAATCGGTCAGGCCGTTGTGAACAGCTTTGTCGGTGGAAGAGTCGGCCCATTCATCGTTTCCGCTGTGGGTGAGGGTCATGTAACGAACGCCCAAGCCCGCAAACTTACGCAGCACCGCGAGATCGCTGTTGATCATGTGGCCGCCTTCTACGCCCATGAGCGCGGCGATCTGGCCTTTCTTTTTTGCTTCACGAATTTCGGCGGCGGTGGTGGCCAGCACGAGGTCATTTGGATGCTTACGGACCTGTTCGCGCACCGCTTCGATCTGCTGAAGAGCGCGGCGCACCGCTTCGGGGCCGGTAACTTTGCTGGGAATCCAGATGGAAAAGAAAATCGCGGTCAGGCCGCCTTCTTTCATGCGCGGGCTATCAATGCTGCCGGTATTGGTGCGGTCGCCTAGATCAAATTTGCCATCGAGGAAGCGCTGCGTGGTGTCGTCGTGAGTGTCCACAACGATGGAAGAAAAATGCAGCTTGCGAGCTTTTTCTGAAACGGAGACGGCGGAGAGTGCTAAGGCTGCGACAAGCAAAAGAGAGATGGATGCGAAAGCTAACAGCAGGGCGCGGGTCATTTGTTCTCCAAGGTTGTGAGCGAAGGCAGATTGTAAACGGAAACAGAGTGCGACGGATGGAAAAGTGCGCGCGATGTAGCGTTAAACCACTGTGGTAGCGAGAAATTAGCCAGCGAGCCAGCCGAATAGCGATTGTTTCCACGCTTCGCGATTTATTTCTGCCAGCGATTCCGTTAGCGGGATGCCTTTGGGGCAGGCCACAACGCAATTCTGCGCGTTCGCGCAATCTTCGATGCCGCCATTGCCCATGGCCGCTGCAATGCGCTCCTTGGCGTGCATTTTCCCCGTGGGATGCATGTTGAAGAGGCGCACCTGGCTGAAAATGGCCGCGCCCATGAAGGGATTGTGCTCGTTCACTTGGGGGCAGACTTCCAGGCAATTGCCGCAGGTGATGCAACGCGAAAGCGGATAGCCCTTTTCCTGAATTTCAGGGGCAACGCGCGGACCTTCGCCGAGATCGTACGTGCCGTCGATGGGAATCCAGGCCTTGACGCGCTTCAAACTTTCAAACATGAACTGGCGGTCGACGGATAAATCGCGCACCACTGGGAATTTCGTCAAGGGCTCGATGCGAATGGGCTGATCCAGTTGATCGACTAGCGCGGAACAAGCCATTCGCGCTTTGCCGTTAATCAGCATGGCGCAGGAGCCGCAGACTTCTTCGAGGCAATTCGAATCGTAGGCGACTGGCGTTGTTAGCCGGCCATCGCTGGTGACGGGATTCTCGCTGATGTCGCGGAGACAAATGATGACGTTCATATATGGACGCCAGTGCAGGCGAAATTCCTCCCAATGAGGAGTTGCTTTGGGGGCGGACTGCCGTTTTACTTTGACGAGGACTTCTTTTTTGTCGTTTTTATTGGGCATGGCAACCTCTTGCTGCAGCAGAAACTTTTTCCTTCGCCAGTTTATTTGGCGGCGTCGTAACGCCTCGGACGTGGCGGAATCTGTGAAATGTCCACAGGCTCGTAAGTCAACACGATTTCGCCATCGCTAAACTTGGCGCGGGTGGTTTTTAGCCAGTTGGCGTCATCGCGTTCCGGAAAATCCGGCTTGTAGTGAGCGCCGCGCGATTCGTTGCGCTGCAAAGCGCCGAGGGTGACCACACGAGCGAGGATCAGCATATTTTCCAGCTCGCGCGCGAAATTGAGGGTCTGGTTGGACCATTTAGTTCGGTCACTGAGATTAATTTTGTGATAACGAGCCTGTAGATCTCGAATTTTGGAGTCCGCCAATTCCAGATTTTTGTTGATGCGCGTGACGGTGACATGCTCGGTCATGATGTCGCCGAGTTCGCGCCATATGGTGATGGGATTTTCTGAGCCCTGATTGGAGATGAGTGCCTGATTTTTTTCTTCCTGACGTTTTTTCTCTATTTCAAAAACCGTGGAGGATACCGCTTCAGTTCCGGTCTGCAGGTTTGCTGCGTATTTCACCGCGGCTGGTCCCGCTAGGCCGCCGCCAAAAATACAAGAGACCAGCGAATTGGCGCCCAGGCGATTGGCGCCGTGATATTGATATTCGCATTCACCGGCCGCGTAAATTCCGGGCACATTGGTGGCCTGATCCTGTCCATTTATCCAGATGCCGCCCATGGTGTAGTGCATGGCGGGAAAAACCTGCATAGGTTCCACGTGGGGATCGACGCCCAAAAACTTTTCGTAAATTTCCAGGATGCCTTCGAGCTTGCGATCCAGTGTTTCGCGAGGGATGTGGGTGACATCCAGATATACGGCGGCTTTGCCGTGCAACCCGAGGCGCTCCTGATAAACGATGCGATGAATGGCGCGCGTGGCGATGTCGCGAGGAACGAGATTTCCGTATTTCGGGTACCACTCTTCGAGAAAATAAAAGCGCTCACCTTCGGGGATGGTTCGCGGCGCGCGCTGGTCGTTGGGATTTCTGGGAACCCAGACGCGGCCGCCTTCGCCGCGCGCCGATTCGCTCATCAAGCGCAGCTTGTCTTCTCCGGGAATAGCGGTGGGATGAACCTGGATAAATTCACCGTTCGCATAATCAACGCCTTGCTGAAAAAGAGCGGATTGCGCGGAGCCGGTACAAACGACGGAATTTGTGGAGCGTCCGAAAATCGCGCCGATTCCGCCGGTGGCGACAATTACGGCGTCGGCGGCGTGCGTGGTCACTTCCATGGAGCGCAAATCCATGGAGCAGATGCCGCGGCACACGCCGGAATCATCGATTACGGCAGAAAGGAATGTTGCGCCTTCGAATTTCTTAACTTTGCCTTCGGATTCGTGGCGGCGGACTTGCTCATCGAGAGCGTAAAGCAGTTGTTGCCCGGTGGTGGCGCCGGCGAAAGCGGTGCGGTGATATAAAGTGCCGCCAAAACGGCGATAGTCGAGCAGGCCCTCGGGCGTGCGATTGAACATAACGCCCATGCGATCGAGAAGATCGATAATTCCTGGAGCGGCTTCGCACATGCGCTTTACGAGCGGCTGATTGGCCAGAAAATCGCCACCGTAAATGGTGTCGTCGAAGTGCTTGGCAGTGCTGTCGCCTTCACCTTTCTGATTTTTTGCGGCGTTGATGCCGCCTTGCGCGCAGACAGAATGCGAGCGCTTTACCGGCACGATAGAAAACAAATCGACAGGCACGCCGGCTTCTGCAACCCGAATGGTGGCCATCAGTCCGGCAAGGCCGCCGCCAACCACGATAATTTTGGGCTGTCTCATTTGGCTAAGGCAGATTCATTTCGTTAAGTACGAAGCGAACGGGTGCCAGTCCAATCGAAAACTGAGAATTATCAAAACACCGACGACGCTGAAAACTACTCCGACTAAAACGCCCAACTGTCCAGCGGCGCGTTGTGCGCGAGCAGTGGCGGCGAGTCCCCACTTGCAAAGAAAATTCCAGATGCCGACGCCTAGATGAAAGGAAGAAGCCAGCACACCGATCACGAAAAATGCGAGATACCAGGGATTCAGCAAATCATTCGCGACGGTTGCGTAGGTGGACCTCCCGTGAGTGACCCAGCGCTCGGTGTAAAGATGCCAGCCGATATAAACGAAAGCGATGAGTCCGGTCCAGCGTTGCAAGGTGTAGAGCCAATTGCGGACCCAGGGATATTGCGAAACGTTGGACTGCCCGCGCAGCCAGATATACACGCCGTAACCGCCGTGATACAGGATAGGCAGAAAAATAAATAACCATTCGACGAAAATTCGATACGGAATAGTCTGCAGATCTTCGGAAGTTTGATTGTATTTTTGCGCGCTAACCAAGGCCGCGCTATTAGACCAGAAATGCTCGGCGAGAAATGCACCAACGGGAATAATACCGGTTAAAGAATGAAGTTTGCGAAGAAGGTAACTTGAACTTGCCTGAGTGGCGGTCGCGGACATGCCCTCTCCGCCGCGCAAATCCCTTGCAAAAACTTAGAGAGCAAGGACGGTGAAGAATCGCGGCAAATTCAGTATAGGGAGTTGGAGAAAGCGATGCAAGTTTAGCGCGAAAAAGCAATACCGTATGTAATGCGAAAGTGTAAGGCATTTATTTCTTTCTGCCGCATAACCAGCTAGTACAATTTAACTAGCGCTAATTTAAGTTGACGAAGGAATGAGTATTGTTGTATTCCAGCACGCGGTTTTAACCCACACTCCATGAATCCAAGTTTCAGTTTGGTTGCCGAGTTGGAACGCCTGGCGAGTGCCCTGAGCGCAGACGAAGAAGCTGGTAAAAAACTCTCTCTGCAATCCGTAGCTGATCGCATCGCAAAATCGTTAAGCGTGAAACCCGATGAAGTGGCGATCATGGGATTGTCAACGCGGTGGAAACATCTCTATTTTTTGGCGCCCGAGGCGCTGCATCAGGTTGGATACATACCGTTATCGAGCAATTCGGCGTTAGCGGCTCGCACCGCCAGAGAAAGCCGGCCGGAAATCAACAACAAATTCGCGGCAGTGCGGCACGCGAGTGTTTTTGAAGGCATAAAAGTCGGAAACGCGAGCGCTGAGGCGATTCAGAAAATTATCAGCGCTCCAATTTTGTCGAATGGAAGAGTTGTGGGGATTATCCAGATCAGCCGCAAGGGCACGAGCCTCGCGACAGCCGGTCCGGATTTCACGCCGACTGATTTAGGGCAGATTTTGGCACTTTGCAAACCGTTGGGGAAACTTTTGCGACACGTCGCGGGCACGAAAGAGTGACGCGCGGTTAAATTACGTTTTTATTAGCTCCAAATGCGTTGCGAGCACTGGAATTGCGTTGACAGTGCAATACCTTCTTGTTACTTTTCCACAGCGGAAAATTTTTTCTGTTAATTAACTCACGGAGGCACGGCCACCCGGTCCATGGCGTTTGTCGCTAAAAAGATTTTCCTCACTAAAGGCGTCGGTAAACATCGCGAAAGGCTTTCCAGTTTTGAGCTGGCCTTGCGAAACGCAGGAATTGCGGCGTGCAACATCGTGCGGGTTTCCTCCATCTTCCCTCCCAACTGCAAATTAATCTCGCGCAGCGAAGGATTGAAACACATCAGGCCCGGGCAAGTAGCTTTCACGGTCATCAGCGAAAATTCCACCAAAGAAGCGCATCGCTTGATCGCCGCCAGCATCGGTTTGGCGTTGCCGAGCGATAAATCGATGTACGGATATTTGTCAGAGCATCATTCTTTCGGGGAAACGGAAGAAGTGGCCGGAGAATATGCGGAAGAGCTGGCGGCGGAAATGCTGGCGACCACGCTGAACGTGGAATTCGATCCGGATTTGTCGTTCGACGAGAAAAAAGAAGTTTATCGGATTTCAAATAAAATCGTGCGGACCATGAACGTCACGCAATCGGCGGTGGGCGACAAACGCGGTTTGTGGACTACCGTACTGGGCGCGGCTATTTTGATTGGGGAAGACGACTAGTTGATAGCGATTCCGTTAAACAATCGGGCGAGTCTTTCAGAGAGCACTTCCCTTTTTACCAAATAGTTTTTGTTCTGGCGCAATTTTTGGTTATTTCCGTTTGAAATAGCCGACGCGGTCCAACACCGCCCCAACAATCAGCGGCAGAGCCACCGTGGCGTCATCAAAAACTTCCGCCAACATGCCGCCTTCTTCGCGCGGAACAAATTTCCCCCAGGACACCGCTTCCGTATAGGTGCTCCCGCTGAGGCCGCCCCAATGCACGGGTTCCGGACAAATGCGGACGCCGTAATTGTAGCGTTTCAGCGGAATTTGTTTGTAGCCGCGGCGCGCAAGAAGCTCCGCGTACACACCGAATTGTTGCGCCCAGTTGCGGGGTACTCCGCCGCCGACGGTAAAAATGCCCATGCGTTTGGTGGCGAGCATGGTGTTGGCAAATTTCTCAAAATCTTCGAAGGGATCGAAGCGCAGCAACGGCCGCTTGTCTCGCAGGCGAAGAATCTTGTGAAGCGCGAAATCGATGCCCAACTCAGAATCCGAAAAGGCCGGGACAAAAACAGGGACATTTTTCTCATAAGCGGACTTAAGAATTCCCCGCCCAGGCATGGTTTTATGCAAGTATTCGCCGATGCGTTGATGCACTTTCCAGCTGCAAACCGTTTCTTCCGCGTCCCAACTGTTCAGCACCCGCTCCATCACTTTTTCGACATGATCAAGATTTGATTCGGGCTCGAGCGAATCGTAAACACGGTTGTAGCCGGCTTGAAAAAGTTCGCTGTCGTCCATTTTCTTGTCGTCATAGCGGAAATGGGAGCGCCCGGTAGCCTCGACGAGGCCGTGGGCCATCAATGCGCCGGTAGAAATGACCGCCTTCACGATTCCGGACTCGATGAGGTCGCAAAAAATTAATCCCATTTTGCCGACCGTGAGAGCGCCGGAGAGGGTCATAGCCACAAAGCAGTCTTTATCGCGAGCCATTGCTTCCAAAACGTCGGCGGCGTCGCCAATCTGGCGGCCGGTGAAAGCGGTGTCACCCATGGCGCGCACCAATTCATCGATGGTGCGGCATTTCGAAAGATCCAACGGGAAAATCGGCCGCAACTTATCGCTGACGGGATCGTGAAGCACGCGGCCGGTTACTGATTTCTTGGACTGCTTCGCCATTGCATCTCCTGGATATCAAATGCTACGACAGTCGCCGCGAAGTGCGCATACATTTTGCGCGACATCATTGGTGTTGAACTGTGCACAGATTGATAGTACAAACTCGCCAAGAAAGGAAGAACAAAACAGCACGCCGGCGAGTTTGAACGAACATGTTAAAATTGTTTCATGGCAGATAAATTTACCATCGGCTTGGTTCAAATGAAATGCACGACGGATGCGGAGGAAAACCTCACGCATGCGATCGAGAAAATACGCGAAGCGGCCGCGCGAGGAGCGCAAATCATTTCGCTGCACGAATTATTTCGCAGCGAGTACTTTTGCCGCACCGAAGATGCGGAATTATTCAATCTGGCTGAACCGGTGCCAGGCGCGACCACCGAGAAATTGGCAAAGATCGCAAAAGAATGCAACGCGGCGCTGGTTATTTCGCTGTTCGAACGGCGGGCGGCGGGAATTTATCACAATACCTGCGCGGTGCTGGATGCGGATGGGACGTTTCTTGGTAAATACCGCAAAATGCACATTCCGGACGATCCTCTATATTATGAAAAATTTTATTTCACGCCTGGCGATCTGGGTTTTCCCAATTTCGATACCAAATATGCGCGCATTGGGGTGCAGATTTGCTGGGATCAGTGGTATCCGGAAGGTTCACGGCTAACCGCCTTGAGCGGCGCGCAAGTTATTTTCTATCCCACCAGCATCGGCTGGCATCCGCACGAAAAAGAACAATTCGGACCCGCGCAGCTGGACGCGTGGAAAACTATTCAGCGTAGCCACGCGATTGCCAACGGAGTTTACGCCGCGGTGGTGAACCGCGTGGGGTTTGAAGGCGGGCTGGTGAAGGGCGACGCGGGGCTGGAGTTCTGGGGAAATTCTTTTGTGGCCGATCCTTTTGGCAAAGTAATTTCGCAAGCGTCGAATGATTGCGAAGAAATATTGGTCGTGGAATGCGATCCGGCCATGAGTGAAGATACGCGGCGGAATTGGCCGTTTCTACGCGATCGGCGCATTGATGCGTACCAGCCGATCCTCAACCGTTGGCTCGCGGAATAATGCCGCGGCCGCGCGTTAGCTCCAAAAATTCTACAACCCCTAGCGACCTCGAGTACCGCATGCCCTCGGAGTGGGAACGGCATCAGGCCACGTGGCTCGGCTGGCCGCACGAAGTGACGGATTGGCCGGGAAAATTCGCGACAATTCCCTGGGCGTTTGCGGAAATTGTGCGTTTGCTGTCAGAAGTGGAGCGCGTTTTTCTGCTGGTTGAAGATCGCGCGGCTGAAGTGCGTGTGCGCGCCATCCTGAAGAAGGCGGGAGCGAATCTTAGCGCTATAGATTTCTTTCGCGTGCCCACCGATCGCGGCTGGATGCGCGATTCTGGGCCAATCTGCGTTCGAAACGCTGGTGGCGACGTGGCCTACAATCATTTTTCTTTTAACGGGTGGGCGAAGTATCCCAATCATAAGAAGGACGCGCTGGTGGTTGAAAAGGCGAATCGCCAACTGAAACACCGGCTGTGGCAACCGATTCATAAGGGCAGGTGGGTGGTATTGGAAGGCGGGAGCATCGACGTGAATGGGCGCGGAACGCTGCTGACCACGGAAGAATGTCTGCTTAGCAGGACGCAGGAACGCAATCCGGGATTTACGCGCGAGGATTACGCGGAAATATTTCGCAAATATCTGGGCGTTAGCAAGGTGCTTTGGTTGAATCGCGGAATTGCCGGGGATGATACACACGGGCATGTGGATGACCTGGCGCGTTTCGTAAACCCGGCGACAGTAGTAACCGTCGTGGAAGACGACAAGGCCGACGAGAACTACGCGCCTTTGCAGGAAAATCTCGCGCGGCTAAAGCAAATGACGGATCAGGACGGAGCCCCACTGCGCGTGGAAATACTGCCAATGCCGAAAGCGGTTAATTTCGATGGCCAGCGCCTTCCGGCGAGCTACGCAAATTTTTATATCGCGAACGGACTAGTGGTGGTTCCAACGTTTAACGACGAAAACGATCGTGTAGCGTTGAATAAGCTGGCGGAACTTTTCCCTGACAGAAAAGTTGTTGGGATTGCTTGCCGCGACTTGGTGCTGGGTCTTGGGACAATACATTGCATGACTCAACAGCAACCACTGGAAACTAGCGACCGGCTAAGTTTTGCCGAAAAGTTATAAGGCGGCGCCTGACTTTGATAGACTAGCCGCCATTATTGCGGCGACTGAGACAGGCATTGCGGAGGCACCATGATGACGACAATGTTGGCTACATTTTTTGAACAGCGCGTAGTAGTAGTGGAATACCAGCGCAGCATACTGGGCTGGATAATAATCGGCTTGATCGCCGGATGGCTGGCGGGAAAGATTTCACGCGGCGAAGGATACGGCTGCATCACCGACATTGTGTTGGGATTGGTGGGATCACTTCTCGGTGGATGGATATTTATGCGTCTTGGAATCCTTGGCGGCGGATTTATTTATTCGCTGGCTGCGGCAACTTTAGGCGCGTTCATTCTCGTTTCTATCGTGCATCTGATTGCTGGCAATCGAACATAAACACTAGCTTCGCGCATCCAACATAATAAAGCGCGGGTACTACAGAAAACACCTAACAGGCGCTGTACATCTGCTTCTTTCGCGTCCATCTAATGTTTATGCGTTGCGACCGTCAGTTGGTCGCGACTGCACTATGATACGATTCAACAACGCGTTTTGGAGATGACTTGAGTAACGTTTCATTGAATAAAAGTTCGCAATCCCTCACGGTAATTCCCCTCGGCGGTTTAGGCGAATTCGGAATGAACATGATGGCCCTGCGGTTTGGCGAGGACATTATCGTCATCGACGCGGGCATGATGTTTCCGGAATCGGAACTGCTGGGCGTAGACCTGGTTATCCCCGACATTACTTATTTAAAGCAGAATCGCGCGCACGTTCGCGCGATTGTGCTGACGCACGGCCACGAGGATCACATCGGCGCACTGCCGTACATTTTGCGCGATCTGAACGTGCCGGTGTACGGCACGAGGTTTACGCTGGCGCTGGTAAAAAAACGCCTGGAAGAAGCGGGGCTGCTGCAATCCACCACGCTGCGCGAAGTATTGCCGGGCCGAAGGGTGGAAATCGGGCCATACGAAGTGGAATTTATTTCCGTGACGCACAGCACGATCGATTGCGTCGCGCTGGCAATACGCACCCCGGTCGGAGTGATCATTCATACCGGCGACTTCAAGATTGATCAGACGCCGGTAGGTGGCGTGCCATTTGATCTGCACGCGTTTGCACGCTATGGAAACGAAGGCGTGCTGGCGCTTTTCAGCGATTCCACCAATGTGGAGCGGCCGGGGTTTACGCCGTCGGAGCGGGCGATTGTGCCGCGCATCGAGGAACTTTGCCGTTCGGCGCCGCGCCGCGTGATTTTGTCGTGCTTCGCGTCTTCCATCCATCGCATTCAGCAGGTTATTGATATCGCCTCGCGCGTGGGACGCAAAATCGCGTTCGTGGGGCGCAGCATGGTCGACAACGTGGAAATCGCGCACTCACTGGAGTGTCTGCGGATTCCGGACGGCATGGTGGTGCGGCCGCAGGATATTCGCGGCTTCGATCCCAAGAAGATTGTGATTCTGGCGAGCGGCAGCCAAGCGGAGCCGATGTCTTCGCTATCGCGCATCGCGGTGGACAATCACCGCTTCGTTTCTGTGGACGAAAACGATTCGGTCATACTTTCGGCGCGCATTATTCCGGGCAACGAAAAAGCAATTTTTCGCATGCTGGATCACATGTTCCGCAGGCGCGCGCTGGTTTACTACGACAACTCCGCGGGCACGATTCACGTGTCGGGGCATGCCAGCCAGGAAGAACAAAAGCTTTTGCTGCAACTGGTCAAGCCGAAATACTTCATCCCGGTACACGGCGAATACCGCCATCTTTTCAGGCACGCGGCGCTGGCGCACCAGATTGGTTGCGTTTCCGGGGAAATTTTATTGCTCGAAGACGGCAAGACCATTGAGTTCACCGAAGATGGTGCACACCGCCGCGATCCCGTGACAGCCGGACGCGTGTGCGTGGATTCCGGCTCGCTGGAAGAAATTGAAGAGGTGGTAATACGCGACCGCAAACATCTTTCCGAGGATGGCGTGGTGGTGTCCATCATCGCCATTGATAAGCACACCGGGAAAATGGAATCGCATCCGGAAATCGTGACCCGCGGATTGATGAGCGACAATGGCCAGGAATTAATTGCCGGCGCTCGCGCGGTGATTATCAATACCGTGGAACAATCCAACGCGGAAGAAAAATCCGACTGGGGCGTCATCAAGGAAAAAATTCGCGTGGACCTGAAGCGTTACATCAATAAACACACGTCCAAGCGCCCGCTGATTTTGCCGGTGATTCTGGAAGTCTAGCGCGGCATTTTTGTAATGGCTGATTCGATTCCATCCACTCAGGAAAATGTGTCTGGCGGGCTCGCTAGCGGGGGCGTGGCCGGTCCGGAGTCATCCCTTCCGGCGGGTCGCTTTGGCCAGGCTGCGTTTATTTTCATCTTTATAACGATTCTGTTGGATTTTCTGGCGCTGGGCATAATTGCTCCAGTCCTGCCCAACCTGATCATTCAATTTAAAGGCGGCAACATTGCGAGTGCCGCGAGTATCACCGGATATTTCGGGTTCGCATGGGCCACCATGCAATTTATTTTTTCTCCTGTTTTGGGGGCATGGTCGGATCGCTTTGGGCGGCGGCCGATTATTCTGATCTCCTGCGCGGGGTTGGGGTTCGACTACATTTTAATGGCGCTGGCGCCGACGCTGGGCTGGCTGTTTGTGGGCAGAGTCATTTCCGGGATTACCACTTCCAATATTTCCACGGCGTTTGCTTACGTTACTGATGTAACTCCACCGGAGCGCCGCGCCAAACAATTCGGACTGATCAGCGCGGCATTTGGACTTGGATTCATTATTGGTCCGGCGGTGGGCGGGTTATTGGGCAATGTGCATTTGAGGCGTCCGTTCTGGATCGCGGCGGGGCTAAGCCTGGCCAACGCAATTTATGGATTTTTCATTTTGCCGGAGTCGCTGCCGCCGGAACGCCGTGCGAAAAAAGCGTGGCACATGGCGAATCCGCTGGGCTCCTTGACGCTTTTGCGGTCGCATCCGGAGCTTGGCGGGCTAGCCATTGTTACGTTTCTTTATTATTTGGCGCACCAGGTACTCCCCTCGATTTTTGTGTTGTATGCCGATTACCGCTACGGATGGAGCGAGCGCACCATCGGACTTTCGCTCGCGACCGTGGGATTATCCGTGAGCCTGGCGTCGGGGTTGCTGGTCGGTCCATTCGTGAAGCGTTTCGGAGAGCGGTACAGCTTGTTGTCGGGACTGGGCTTTGGCTTTCTGGCTTTCTTGGCATTTGCGTTGGCTTCGCGAGGATGGATGGCCTTCGCGGCAATTCCGTTGATCGCTTTGTGGGGCATAGCCGGGCCCGCGATGCAATCACTGATGTCCCAGCGTGTGGATCCTACTTCTCAGGGAAAGCTGCAAGGCGCGGTCAATAGTTTGCGAGCGATTACCGGGATGATTGGGCCGTTGCTGTTCACGCAGGTTTTCGCAATGGCAATTTCTCCGCATGTGAGCGTGCATGTGCCTGGCGCGCCGTATTACCTGGCTGCGTTATTGATGCTGGCTAGCGCCAGCGTGGCGTATATTGTGGGTCGTCCGGCGGTTCCGGCAACCGCAGGGCAAGCGGCCAGGGAACACACATAAGAGTCGCGGGCTGATTTTTTCTCCTTCAACTGTCTCGCAGCGCGAAAGCTTTAGTGTTCCGCCGAAATGCTCGCGATCCGCAAAAATACCGCCTTACCTCAACCCACTGAAACTAAGCAAGTTATTTAGTACTACTTTTGGGCTAAATAAAGCTCAGTATTGTGTGTTTCTGACATTTCTGATATTTTTTGCGCGCACTGTGGGCTGAGCGAATGACCTGCTCGAATTGTGGCAGTTCTCGACTAAGAAGGTCGAAACGGAGTCTGGGGGAGCGAGTTTTTCTTCCCATTCTGCTGGTGCGCCCATTTCGGTGCGAAGATTGTATTTCTCGATTTTACGGATGGCTGTGGCAATCGCCGGGAAGTTCCTCAGCGGAAGCGGATGTTAAAAGCCTGGTATATCAGTCGTCCTCGGCTGCGCTGCACTCCGCAGGTTACCGCGTACGAGGCGTGCGTCGCAGAGTGATTGCAGGGCTGCGGCCATTTTGGGGATTAGCAGGCGCGCCCATCGCCAAGTGGCTGAGCAAACCCGTTCCCCAACAGCGATACACTAACGTCGCACTTGCAGCGGACGATATAAATGCCGTCGCCTCGCAGATCGGCTATCTCAACGTTCCTTCAAAGCAACAATCCGCGCCTGAAATACTGGGTGTAATCCCGGAACGCAAGATCGAGGAAATTTAAGATTCCTCGGAGAGTTCCTGGATGCCCTTTGCAGCACTCTTTCCATGCGGCGTTACGTAATACCAAAGGGCATAAAGTTGATCCGTGCGGTATTCAACTTTCGTTGAGTGCGGAGGGTTCGGAGAAAGAATGTAAGCGCTCACAAATCCTTCAGCGATCGCACGTTGGAGCGCTTCAGCCACTGTGGTTTCGCTTGCTTTAATTCCTCTAGACGCAGCCAAGTGCTTCGTCCGTTTAAGGACCATTTCAAAGTTCTCGTAATCGTCTGATACCTCGGTTATGACGCAATCCTTAAGGAAATCGGGTTCGTCGTGCATCACAGCTGCCCTCCCCCACTTCAGAAGAGGCTTGCGGCATACATATATCCGACGTTTCGGCTTTAGGCAATCGTTTCCGCAGGAACTGGTTCTGTCTTGTCAGGCCTTGCCTCGATACGAGCGCGGGTATAGGCTTCTTTTCTGGCGCTTTTGGCAGGCCGAAGGTCTGACGTCCGATGCTAGATGAGTCTCAGCGACAGACGGCTAGCGTTCACCAGCGGGGCTAGCTACCGCAAAATTGAATTCATCAAAACGAATATTTTAATAGGAGGTTGAAAAATGGCTACAGCAACGACCGTGATGGAACCAAATGTCAAGATCAGTGCTACCAAACTTCTGATTAACGGGCAGTGGGTAAATAGCGCTTCGGGGAAAACATTTCCGACGATAAATCCATCGACCGGCGAGGAGCTGGCGCGAATCGCGGAAGCGGATGCGGCTGATGTGGATAAAGCAGTGGCCGCGGCGCGCGCTGCATTTGAAAAAGGCCCTTGGCGCAAGATGACCGCCTCGCAACGCGGCAACCTGATGTTCAAGCTTGCGGATTTGATCGAAAAAAATCTCGATGAGCTTGCTCAGCTTGAGGCGCTGGATAACGGCAAACCGTACAGCGTGGCGCGCGCGGCGGACTTGCCTTTGACGATTGCGTGTTATCGCTACTATGCGGGATGGGCGGACAAGCTTCAGGGTAAAACTATCCCGGTGAACGGCAACTATTTTACGTACACCAAGCATGAGCCGGTTGGAGTAGTCGCGCAGATTATTCCCTGGAATTTTCCGCTCTTGATGCAGGCATGGAAGCTGGGACCGGCACTGTCCACCGGCTGCACAGTGGTGATGAAGCCCGCGGAGCAGACACCGTTGTCGGCGTTGCGTGTCGGTGAGTTGGCGCTGGAAGCGGGATTCCCTCCGGGCGTTTTGAATTTGTTGCCTGGATATGGCCCGACCGCCGGCGCTGCGCTGGCTCGCCACATGGACGTGGATAAAGTGGCGTTCACGGGCTCCACGGAAGTGGGGCACCTGGTGATGAAAGCGGCGGCCGAATCGAATTTGAAGCGGGTCACGCTGGAGCTGGGCGGCAAGAGTCCCAACATCGTGTTCGCGGACGCGGACATGGATAAAGCGATCGAAGGCTCGCACTTCGCGCTGTTTTTCAATCAAGGGCAATGCTGCTGCGCGGGTTCGCGTACCTTCGTGGAAGACAAGGTCTACGACGAGTTCGTGGAGCGCAGCGCGGCGCGGGCCAAGAAGCGCACGGTCGGTAATCCATTCGACAAAAATACCGAGCAGGGCCCGCAGGTGGACCAGGAACAATTCACCAAGGTGATGGGTTACATTGATTCCGGCAAGCAGCAAAAGGCCAAGCTGATGGCCGGCGGGAATCGCGTCGGCGACAAGGGATTCTTCATCGAGCCCACGGTGTTTTCCGATGTGAACGACGACATGAAGATCGCTCAGGAAGAAATTTTTGGGCCGGTCATGTCCATCCTTCGCTTCAAGGACATTGGCGAAGTCGTGGAGCGCGCCAACAAATCGCTCTACGGATTGGCCGCCGCGGTTTGGACTCAGGACATCACCAAAGCTCACGCCATCGCGGATAACGTACGCGCCGGAACGGTGTGGGTGAACTGCTACGACGTGTTCGACGCGGCCGCGCCGTTTGGCGGATTTAAGCAGTCCGGCATCGGGCGCGAACTGGGCGAATATGGACTCGCCAACTACACGGAAGTAAAAACCGTAACGATTAAGCTGTAAGCGGGTAGCTTCGAACCGGCAAGGTCCGGGGCAGGCAAGCTCTGAACGGGCCTGCGCATTAACGCGCAGGCCCGTAATCATTTCAAAGGCTCTTCGCGGTTATGATAACGACATGACTGGTGTGCTCAACGTGCGGTTTCTGCCCGCGGTTTTACTTTTTTATTTGGCGTTTAGTTGGGGCGCTGCAAATTCGCGCGGTCAATCAGTGACGGACGGCTCGCAGGCAAATGTCGGCGCGCAATCAAACCTTGCTCGAACGCGCGCGGAACATTTGCGCCATGGCATCAACCTGAGCGAATGGTTTGCGCAGGTGTACGACCCCAGAGGCTATACCAAGGAACACTTCCAGGCATGGAACACCGCGCAAGACATCGCGCTGATTAAGGCGCTGGGATTCGATCACGTGCGCCTGAGCGTCAACCCGCAGCCGATGTTTCGCCCGCGGCAGGCGGATGAACTTCCCGCGGAATATCTCAGCAACCTCGACGCTGCGGTAAAAATGATTTTGGATGCGAACCTGGCGGTGATGATTGATATCCATCCGGATTCGGACTTCAAGGAAAAGCTGGCGAAAGAAGGAGATTTTACCGAGCAATTTGCGGATTTCTGGCGCGGGCTGGCGCGTCATTATTCGAATCTCGATCCTAACCTGGTTTTTTTTGAAATTCTGAATGAGCCGGAAGCACGCGATCCTTACCGCTGGTACGGCGTTGAATCGCGGGTGGCCGTGGCGATCCGGGAAGGCGCTCCCAACCACACCATAATTGCTACCGGCGCGCGGTATTCGGACGATGACGATCTTTTGTCCATCGAGCCGCTGCACGATTCGAACGTGATCTATACGTTTCATTTTTACGATCCGCACGTGTTCACCCACCAGGGCGCGACGTGGGGAGAAAATTATTGGCATTTTGTGAAGGCACTTCCCTACCCGTCGACACCGGAAAATGTGGAGGCTTCGATTGCTGCTATTCCGGAGCCGGCGAAACGGCTCGCAGCCGCGCGCTATGGAATGGATCGTTGGAACGCCGCGCGGATGGATGAGGAGTTCGATCAGGTTGCCGCGTGGGCCAAGCGCTGGAATGTGCCGGTAATCTGCAATGAGTTCGGGGTGTTCCGCAAAGAAGCGCGTCCAGAACATCGCGCTGCGTGGATTTCGGACGTGCGCAAATCTCTGGAGAAACATGGAATTGGCTGGACGATGTGGGATTACAGCGGCGGATTTGGGGTGGTGACCAAGCCCAATGGTCAACCGATCGTTGACGAGCTCACGGTAAAAGCGCTGGGCCGCACCGTACCGCACTACTGAAGTGTTGTTACGCGCATATCAGCCAGATGATTTCGACGCGCTCTACAAGCTTGATCAGAGCTGCTTTCCGCGGGGGATTGCGTATTCGAAAACCACGTTGCGTTATTTTCTGGAGCTGGCGTCCGCTGAGTGTTTGCTGGCCGTGGAAGAAGGCGATATCGCGGGGTTCATTTTAAGTGAAATGGATGGAGCGCTGGCGCACATCATCACGCTGGATGTAGCGGAGGTCCATCGAAGGAGCGGGGTTGGCTCGCTGCTGCTGAACGCAGCGGAAAAGAAGCTCTCGGCGCAAGGTGTACGGACCGTGTTTCTGGAGACGGCGGTGAATAATCACGCCGCTGTAAACTTCTGGTCACGCCACGGTTACATCAACGAAGGTATTTTGAAGCGTTACTATTTGGGGCGCATTGATGGTTATGAAATGAGGAAAAAACTTACTGCCGGAGAAAAATAATAACCTCGTACAACAACCTCATAAACTAACTGTGAATCCAACGGGTATTGGGACAAAAACAAATTGGGAGCTTCGTGGTTATCGGCCTAGGTGTTTCTACCTTACAAGACCCACCCTCCAAAAAGCCGAGGGTGGGGCACCCTCCGTTTCTCGAATATGAAGATTTATTAATGTAGGACACGCTTCATTAATGAGCGGTGAAAAACTATCACAGTTCAGTGGCGGCGTTTGTGTAAGCTAAGAGAACGTCGGAGGGGACTTGCACGATTATCTTATGTCGGTGGTGTTGGGAATTGTCGAAGGATTGACGGAGTTTTTGCCGGTTAGCTCCACGGCGCATCTGCGCATCGCTGAATATCTGCTGAACATCAGCCTTCAAAGCGGCTATTGGAAGATGTATACCATCGTGATTCAGATTGGCGCAATCGCCACCTTGCCGATTTATTTTCGCGAGCACATCAAGCAGTTGCTTGCTACCTTCCCGCGCGGCGAACGCGGGGACCGCACGATAGTCACTCATCCATTGAGCCTGGTGATGATCGCGTTCGTGATTACCGCGGGGCCTTCTTATCTACTGACCAAAGTGATCGGCAAAAATCTGGAAAGTTTGTACGTGATGGGCACTGCGCTGGTGGTTGGCGGGGTGGTGATGTGGCTGGTGGACTGGATGAACGCGAAGTCGGAAGCCGCGGGTGAAGCCGGCGAAGCGAACAGCCGCATCCATACCTGGCGCATGGATAACATGAGCCTGGGACAAGCGATGTGGATCGGCGCCTGCCAGATATTGTCGGGGGTTTTTCCGGGCACTTCTCGATCGATGTCCACGATCACGGCGGGGCAAATTGCGGGCATGTCTCGAGCGGCGGCCCTGGAATTTTCTTTTTTTCTCTCCATGCCCACGATGGCGATGGCCGTGGCTTATTCCCTGTACAAGTCGATGCTGGGGAAAGATGAGAATCCGATCGGCGTAGCGCAGATCGATGCGCATCAATGGATTGTGTTGCTGATCGGGCTGGCGGTGTCGTTTGTGGTGGCGTACGGTGCGGTGGCGTGGTTTATGGGATGGGTGCGCAAGCGCGGGTTCGCGGCGTTCGCGGTGTATCGAATTATTCTGGGCGCGGTGGTTTTGTACTACGCTACGCGAATCGTCGGATAAAAAATCTGCCGCCAAGGTAACTCCTATAATCTTCGGTAAGAGAGTTTCCCAACCGAATTTCCCCCTGCTGAGTAAAGACCGCACTCTTTAGTCTTGAGCGCGATTTGCGTAAGATGCCACTCCGTGCGTTTGGTTGCGTGGGGAGAGCACAGTGGAAATAGCTATCGGTATCTTCGATTCAACGGGATGCGCCGAGCAAGCCGTGAAGGAGCTGCGACAGAATCAAATCCCGGGGCAAGCCATTATATTTTTGACCGCGTCAGAGAACGAAGCCATGAGTTTCACCAAGGAAATCGGGGCTTATTTCGGCGGCGTTATGGGTGGCGCGGTGCAATTCACAGCGGGCCAGATCGGCTCGGCGCTGGCGATGGTGCCTGGGTTCGGGCAGGTTTACGCGATTGGGCTAGGTGCGGCGGCCCTGCTGCATTATTTGGGCTCGAAGGTTGGTGCGACGGCGGTGAAGCGCTCGCTGGAAGCGTCGCGGTTTAAGCTCACGGCGCCCGAGCAGTCAGCGATAGACACAGCTTACTTTATTGATGTGCTGAAGCACGGACGGTCTATCGTCATGGTGCAGACAAAGTTCCGCGACGTGGCGGCGGAAGCCACCGCGATTCTGGATCGCCTGGGACTTGGCAAGCAGACTCCCACGGCGTCGAAAGGGGAAAGCTCCACGAGACGGGTGGAGGGCGTCACCATCGTGGATCTGCGCGGACGGATTAACTTCGGCGATGGGAGCACAAGGTTGCGGGAGACGCTGGGTGAGCTGGTGGCCTGCGGGACAACTAAAGTGCTGTTGAACATGAAGGAAGTCGATTTCGTGGACAGTTCTGGTATTGGAGAAATGGTGCGCGGGCACGTGCACCTGGCCAAGATCGGTGGCCAGCTGAAATTGGTAAATTTGAGCAGCCACGTAAATATGCTGCTGCAAGTGACGCGCCTGAATAAAGTTTTCGAGATTTTCGATGACGAAGTCGAGGGCATCAAATCTTTCGCTTCTGGATCGGCGGCCAATTCGACAAATTAGGAATTCGAACGCGATCAGGCAGGTTCATTCTCCGCCCTCAGCCAGCCTCTTCTCCAAAGAAACACCTGCCATAAAAGTGGTTGTCGTCTAGCGGACCTTTGATATCATCGTGCAGTTCGGGTTCCTCCTGCGGGTGCGCGATAGCGCCAACGCCCCGCGCGTCACTCAGCCTTCCCCAAAAATGCTGAGGTGAAATACTTGCGTCTTCTGACTCCTACCGAAAACAAACGGCTCAATGAGCTGATCGGATTTTTGTGCGTGACCTTGGCGGCGTTGACGGCGCTGGCTTTGATTTCCTATTCCCCGCGCGATGCGGCCTGGAATGTGAGCGCCAACGGCGCCGATTCCGTCAGCACTAACAACTGGATCGGGCCTGCGGGGGCGTATGGAGCTGACCTGCTATTTCAGGTGTTTGGCTTCGCGGCGTTTCTTTTGCCCGTGGCGTTGGCGGTGCTTGGGTGGCGCTGGCTGAAAAACCGCGCGATCAATTCACAGATTGCTACACTGATCGGCTACGCGCTTTTGTTGCTGGCGCTGCCGTCGCTGCTTACTTTGTGGCATTTCCCGGATGTGCGCGGCACGGTGCCGCCGGGCGGAATGCTGGGCTCGTTGGTTTCGGGCGGTTTACGAACAGGCTTCAATCCTATCGGCGCAAATTTGGTCGCGGTGGCGCTGTTGCTCACCGCGCTGTTCATGACCACGAGATTTTCGTTTTCTGGCGCGCACGCGTGGGCCAGCGGACCAAAAGGCCCGATCGGCGCCGTGGAAAAACTGGGCATTCTTCAAAAAGTGCAGGCTCGCTGGCACGCATGGCGCGGAACGCGTGAGCAAGACCAGTTGCGCAAGCGATTGGCGGAGAAGCGCCTTTCGGGGGGAAAGCCGGTGGCTCCGCAATCGGTGGGTAACAATTCAGCGCTGAATGAAAATTCCCGGACGATCGAGCTGGAAGACGAGAGCGACGTTTTTAAATCGAGGCAGGAAGAACGGGATGAGGAGCGGGCGGAAAAAGAAAGAGAGCGCGGCCACAAGGCGCCGATTTTTGTAGTCGACCGCGAGCCGGAAAAGCCCTCACTGCGAAAATCCGCTGCCGAGCCGAAGATCGCCAAAGGATACACCAATTACAAGCTGCCGTCCGTCTCATTGTTGCGCGAAGGGGAACGCAGCCAAAAACTCGACGAAACGGAGTTGAAAGAGCGGGCGCGGGCGATTGAAGAAAAGTGCCAGGAGTTTGATGTACAAGGGCGCGTAACGCAGATCAATCCCGGTCCGGTGGTTACCACGTTTGAATTCAAGCCCGAAGCGGGCATCAAATACAGCCGCATCATTGGCCTGACCGAGGATTTGTGCCTTGCGCTGCAGGCCGAATCGATTTTGATTGAGCGCATCCCGGGCAAATCCACTATCGGCATAGAAGTGCCGAACCTGACGCGCCAGACCATTGCGCTACGCGAAATTATCGAAGCGCCGGAGTTCATCAATTCGGCGAGCAAGCTCACCCTGGCCATGGGTCGGGATCTGCACGGAAGAATCCGCGTGACCGATCTGGCGGCCATGCCGCATTTGCTGATCGCGGGCTCGACCGGCACCGGCAAGAGCGTTTTCATCAACTCACTGATGATGTCCATTTTGTACAAGGCCAGCCCCGACGACGTAAAAATGGTGCTGGTCGATCCCAAACGGCTGGAGCTAAATCTGTACGAAAATATTCCGCACTTGATCGCGCCGGTGGTCACCGATCCTAAGATTGCTTCGAACGTTTTGCGCAACGCCACGCGCGAAATGGAAAACCGGCTGAAGTTGCTGGCGCAACGGGGCGTTCGTAACATCGACCAGTACAACCGTACGTTTCAGAAGCAGCAATCGCTGTCGCTGTTCGACAATGTGGAAGAGAGCGAACACAAGCCACTTCCCTACCTGGTGATCGTCATCGACGAATTGGCCGACCTGATGATGGTAGACACCAACAACGTGGAAGAGTCCATCACGCGTCTGGCGCAAATGGCGCGCGCGGTGGGGATTCATTTAATTCTGGCGACGCAGCGCCCGTCGGTGGACGTCATCACTGGCCTCATTAAGGCGAACTTCCCTGCTCGGATTTCTTTCCGGGTGGCCAGCAAAGTCGATTCGCGCACTATTCTGGACGCCAACGGGTCGGAATCGCTGTTGGGCAAAGGCGACATGCTTTATTTGCCGGCGGGCTCGGCGCGGCTGCATCGCATTCACGGACCGCTCGTGAGCGAAGATGAAATCGTGTCCGTGTGCGATTTTTGGCGGCAGCAGGCGCAGGCAAAATACAACGAACAATTGTTGGAAGCGCCAAAAGACGAGAATGGCAAAGTCGAAGCAGGCGGCGAATCGGAAACAGGCGAAGCAGCTGCCGCGGAGGATGTGGACGACGATCTGTATCAGGACGCCATCCGGGTGGTGTGCGACGCCGGGCGCGCATCCACGTCAACGTTGCAGCGCCGGCTGCGCATCGGCTACGGCCGCGCCGCGCGACTGATCGATCTCATGGAAAAAGACGGCATCGTGGGCCCGCCAGAAGGCACCAAGCCGCGCGAAGTTTTAAAGAATCGCAACTGGATGCGCGAATTCGACGAGTCCGGAGCGCAAGAATAATCACGTTGCGCGAGAATAATTAATCCCACGGATAATTTGACACGCACACTGCGCGTCTCTAGAATTTGTTCAGTGCCGGGGTAGCTCAGTGGTAGAGCGCCGCCCTGAAAAGGCGGGCGTAGCCAGTTCGATTCTGGCCCCCGGCACCACCGATACTGCCACGCCCCATGAAGTTCCAGGTCCCTGAAGCTACGTAGTGCTCTCCGGCTGGTGTCATAGTTATCTTGTCAATGTGTTTTGCGAAGATGGCACGTGTTTGGGCCACGTCGGAATTGACGATGGCTCGGATGTCCCGCATGTGGAGCATGACAAAGCTGCGGATATTGCGGAGTTTGACGCGCAATGAATCCGGCCGCGCTTCGAGCAGTTTCGCAGTTATGTCTCCGATCTCGCGTTCGCGATCGACTAAAGCCGCTCGTAGTGCCGGGGAAAAATCCCCCTGTGCTACAACCTGGGCGAGATTATTGACCTCACGCTCCAGCTCTTGCTTACGCCGGTGCATGCAATCCAATTCCCCGCCCAGATTGTCCAGTGCTTTCACCAATTGACCCTCGAAATTGTCGAGAACGTACTCGACCGCCTCTGGACGCATGACTTGTTCTTGTAGACCGCTCAGCAATCTTTCTTCTAGCGCACGACGGAAGACGCGGACGCTGTTCTTGCAAACGCTCGCCCCGCGGAAAGTATTCTGCGGACAGCCATAAACGACATCGCTGCGCCCGCGCCAGCGACCGGACACGATGCTGACATTTGCGCCGCATTCGCTACACTTCAGCAACCCGGAGAACAAGTAAGGTGAACTGACGGACCGGCCCTGCATTCCGCCCTTTCTCCCGATCTCGCCGTAAACCTGCTTGACGGTTTCGATGCGGGCCTGGACCGAAGCCCAAAGTTCCTCCGACACAATCCGTTGTTCGGGGATCTCGCGCACAACCCATTTATCCGCCGTGGTTCGCTTGTAGATGCGTTTGCCAGACTTCGAGCGCACTTTGATTGTCTTTCCCCACACAACGCGCCCGTGGAAGCGTTCATTCCGCAAAATCGTTCGGATAGACGACGGACACCACGAGCGGGAGATTCTTCCCTTCTGCGGCTGCGGCGAAATGACATGCTCCGCATTTAGTAGCTTCGCTACCTTCTGCAAGCTGTTCCCGCCCGCGTACATCTCGAAAATTCTACGAACGATGGCCGCCTGATCTTCACGCACTTCCAGGCGCACTCCGGTGATGAGCGGCCTGGCGTGCTGGTCCGTGCGCGTTGCGTCCTCGATTGGCACATTTCGATAACCGAAGCACCGGCCTCCAGTATGCAAGCCGTTAAGCGCCTTGCCCTCAACGCCGCGATGTACTTTCTTCCCGAGTTCTTTCAGGTAGAGCGAATCGACGATGCCGTGAGTTGCGAGCAGCACTTCGGCCTGCTCGGAATCGGTGTCGATGCCCTGGCTGACGAAGATGAGACGCACGCCCGCAAAACGAAGCTCATCGTGAATCGTGAAGGAATCTTTTAGAGTGCGGCTTAATCGGGAAGTGTCATCGACGAGAACAACATCAAAAAGCTTTTCTCTATTGGTAGCGGCGGCGAGCATGCGGCGAAGCCCGAAGCGGTCATCCGTCGCTCCTGAGATTGCCTCATCGCTGTAGATGTGTGAATCGAGAACCGACCAGCCGCGTGGCTCCGCATACTCGCGGCATTTTCGCACCTGGTCATCAATGCTGAGCGGGCTCTGCTTCTCGCTGGAGAAGCGGGCGTAAACAGCGCAGCGGAGTACTGGGCTCACAAAACCCCCTCGGCTGAAGCTGAAGCATCCACAACGAAATGTGTCACACCGTCTGGAACGAAGGCAAGGCGATTCTCGCGCTCCTGTTCCAACAGATATTCCTTCACGAGCGCCGGAATCACAACCGCGTCGAGAAATTCCTTGAGCGCAAGATCCAACGGCGCACCTCGTGGTTTCGTCTTACTACCGGATTGGGCTGGAGTCGCCATCGCTTAAGTTCTTACACTCCCGCATTCACGAAATGCTTGTTTCCGGGCGTCTTTGTGTATGGACAACCAAAACCTATACCCGCACCTGTAAGTACCTTTGTTTTGCGCGGCGTGTTACGCGAAATATGGGCTGGTTGGGACCTCCTGTCTTCGCGTACGCGGCACACGTCGGAACAGAACTTCGTCCCGCGACGCAAACCCGCCAGTGACACGCCACATCCTTTGCAGGTTCCCGGTGGATGGACATTCTTCCCGTCGCGGCATTCGCGGCTGCACCATTCACGCGATTCGCCTTTTTTAGTGAAGCGAACGGCTCCGAGCACGGCGCCGCACTTTTCACAAATTTCACGTGCGTAGACTCCGTGCTTTGCGAGCAGTGCGTAGCCCTGCTGGACGGTGAGCCGCACGGTTATTCCTCTTCCCCGCGTTGATAGTCCGGGCTGCCCTGCTTGCGCCTGGCTTTCACGTGCTCGCTAGCTGTCCAATCGCTTTCCACTTTTGCTCCTCGTGCCACATCTTGCTCATCTTCGCCCTGCGCTGGTTGAGAGCAGACAAATCCTTTCGCTTCCAGGGCCGCAATTTGGCTGCGAACTTTGCCTGCGACAATAGGGCTTGTTTCCTTGTCTTTTCCTAATGCGCGGTATGCTTCTTTGCGTTCTTCTTCCGACTCCCACAAGCTGGACACTTTCGTCACATGTGAAGAGGCTCTAGCTCGATTGCTCGATTGCTCGATTGCTCGATTGCTCGGATTCCTTGAGACGCTCTGCGTGCCTCATACCCCGCTCGTGAAGAATTTGAAATGGAACACTAGCTGCCGGAAGAGTTTTTGTTTGCGCGATGCCAGCCAACAAAGTTTTTATCTCACCTTCTGGCAGCAGGAATTGCTCGATCTTGTCGAAGTTAGTGTAAGAATCGATGAAACGTTTTTTGCCCCAGACGTGTAGCGCCTCCTGCCCGCAATCTTGTAACGTGAAAACTCCAGATGCCTTGGCAGCAGTTTGTACACGCTCCGTAAGTGTGGGCATACCGCGAGAAAAGCCTCCCGGCATATCGGGACTCCAGTAACGCCTACGAAGATCCAGCATTCTCTGCCATTCAATTTCGGCGGCTCCTTGTGTCGCGGCTACTCTTGCTTCATCGATTTCTCCTCGGATGTCCGCGACTTTCGGAAAAAATCTGCACCGCTGGACGGTCTTGGCGAGCGCGGCCGAAAGAACCGCATAACTTAGGTCCGTAAAGGACTCTTCCCATAATTGCTGATAGCCCTGCATAGCGAGATCTCCGAGCGCCTCGTTGCAGTTCAGCGAAAACTTCACGAGGTAATCTCTAATTAACTGGCGCTTGTCCGAAACCTGCTCTAAGCGTGGTTTTGAAGTTTTCATCGCGAGTAGGCTTTCGTCCACCGATTGCGTGCATGTTTGCTCCATTGGCTCCTCCTGCCCCAGCTTGCGGAATATCTTCGTCCTGCCAGCGTTTTTCTTTTAGCCAGGTCGCGGGATGCGGGATAACCTTGCGCTTCCATTGATCGGACGTGCGCCACTTCTCAAGGCCCGACAGGATCGCCGGATACTCGGCCAGGGGAATCTTCATCCAGGCGCGGCGGGCTGGCTGCTTCGCCTGATGACGGGGCCACTTATCCCAAAACACCTCGAAGGCCGCTTCTTTTGTTTCAAGCTCTAAGGAATCGCCGGGCGGGACACTCGCAGCGTGCGAAGCACGCGGACCATTGCCAGAACCTAAACCAGAACCTAAACCAGAACCAGAACCTAGGCAGCCATTGGCTAACCATTGGCTAACCATCTCTGCGTCGAGAGGTTTGGAGCGCGTCAATTCGATGTAAGAACGCAGGGCTTCCGCTGGCGGGACCGGTCCTGTCTCCGCGTGCTTTTTATTGAGCCGGCTTTGTGGCGGGAGTCTGCCAGCCTTATCAATTCCGACGAAAAACCCCCACATCTTGCCGCTCGGTCCATCGGGCCAGAGAAAGAGCAATCCCACGCGGCAAAACTCACGCTTGATCTCTTCGGCATCCTCGAAAGTGATCTCTGGGCGGTTGTAGGAGTAGACCGTTGCCCAGATGCGCCGCGTATCCGCCTCAAAGACGCCATTGGCGAGCGCGAGCGGAATCCAGTTGGCGTATTCGGGCCGCATCCATTCCGGCTGAATCCGGGCGAGCTTGTCGGACTTCCACAAAGCAGCGCCGTCGAGGATGCGTTTGTTCATCGAGAGGCCCCAGCGAACAGCGGGCAGTCTTCGAGCTTTTTCTGAATCGGTCGGCCTTGTCCGTCGGTGAGAACGCGATCTGCGATCCAGTCGCCACGCAACGGCTGCTGCTCGGCCTTTTTTGGCTTCTGCGGTAAAACCTTAGGTCGCGGTGTTGCGTCAATTAGGGTGTATCTGAAAGTTTTCTTCCCCTCGCGTTTTGTCTGTATGAGGAATCCTCGTTTTCTAAGCGAGCACACTCGATTAGGGGGCCGCATACCATAGTGGCCTTCTTGCAACAGCTCGTAACTGGTCACGCCTTTATCGGCTGCTTTGACCAAGCGTTCAAACAGCAACTTTTCATGCGACGCATAATCTTCGTCGGATACGCCACCGGAGCTGTATGGTCTTGCCTGCTTCATGCGCTCAAGTGAGGTACTCATGGAGTACCTAGGATCTGGCCCAAGTAGGTACTTTCCCCTAAACGAAACCGCGCCCCACGCAATTCTTGATCGGTCATCGTGGCCATGCGCCGCGGACTGAAAGCCTTTTTCCATGCGTGATGGCGCCGTGAGACTTTAGATTTCTTGATTTGACGAGAGTAATGCGGGTGTGTTGTACTGCGTCCTGTCCGTTCCATTAGTTTTCTCCCTCGAAAACTACCGGGCTGGCAGAGCGTGACGGCTCTTGTCAGCCCAAACTTTTCTTAGGCGTGGACCTCCGCGGCAACAGCAATCCCGCCGCGTTCTGGTTTCCGCGCTCTTCGCACCCGATTACGATTCCACGACTCGAGGCTTTTCCTAGTAATCAACCAACGGCCGTCAGCATCTTTACGAGCTTCCAGTCGCCCCATTAAGATCATGCGATGAAGGACATTCGGAAAAACTCCGTATTCCCGCACCGCTTGCGAAGTTGTAAGTTCCATCCAACCCCCTTTGGGTGTACGACGATATTGATGTCATCGCAACCGCGTCCGCAGAATACCGATCTGCTGAACCCTGGAACAGGGCGAACAACCCTGGGGGGATTTTTCGCCCCCCCCATTTGAGGGGGTTGCAAGAAAGATGGCAAGAAAGACGGTTTAAAGATTGATGTCGTGCTTGCGGAGAAGTGCTTTGAGGAATTGAACTTCGCGTTTAAGACTCTTGCCTAGATTGCTCGCATTTCTTCGATCAGGAATGAGTACACGCTCAATTTCGGCCCACGTCTTGCCCAGATAGAACATCTCTAGCGCAGGAACGGCAAGTTTTCGGCTGGACGGCCTTCGTCCCGGCTTAGTTCGTACTTCATTCCATATATCTACTTTGGAGGCTG
>Ga0182024_10002943_pt1 | contig 41454 bp, 33 predicted proteins | sample P32metaG_FD_120480 | JGI IMG/M metagenome (GOLD analysis project Ga0182024, IMG submission 120480) | Permafrost microbial communities from Stordalen Mire, Sweden - P3-2 metaG (Illumina Assembly) | ecosystem: Environmental > Terrestrial > Soil > Wetlands > Permafrost | place: Sweden: Stordalen...
ATCCCGATCGGCACGACGTGCGGGACCGTTTCGACGTGACGGGCCGGGTGGCCGTCATCACCGGCGGCGCGGGTCTTCTGGGCCTGCGTCACGCCGAGGCAATGCTGTCGGCGGGCGCCGCCGTGGCGCTGGTCGATATCCGCCGCGCCGAGGAAGTGGCCCAGGGAAGGGAGTTGGTCTCCCGCTTCGGGAACAAGACGATCTGCTCCATCCAGGCGGACATCACCCGCGAAGCCGACGTTTCGGACCTGCTCCGCCAGGTCCTGGAAAAGTTTGGCCGGGTGGACATTCTCATTAACAACGCCGCCAACAACCCCAAGGTCGAAGCGGGGTCCGGCGTGGAGTTCTCCAGGCTGGAGAATTTTCCGCTGGCCCAGTGGGACGCCGACTTATCGGTCGGCCTGACCGGCTCGTTTCTGTGCAGCCGGGTGATCGGGGCGGAAATGGCGCGGCGTGGTTCGGGCGTCATCCTCAACGTGGCCTCCGACCTGGCGGTGATCGCCCCGGACCAGCGGCTGTACCGCCGTCCCGACGTCGCGCCGGCCAACCAACCGGTCAAGCCGGTCACCTACTCGGTCGTGAAAACGGCACTGCTGGGGCTGACCCGATACCTGGCGACGTACTGGGCCGACGCCGGCGTGCGCGTCAACGCCATTTCGCCGGGTGGCGTGTTCAATGGGCAGCCGGAGGATTTCGTCGCCCGCCTGTCCAGCCTGATCCCCATGGGCCGGATGGCCGATGCCGATGAATACCAGGCCGCCGTCTTATTCCTCTGTTCCGATGCCTCGTCGTACATGACGGGCGCCAACCTGGTCATCGACGGGGGCCGATCCTGTTGGTAGCCGGAACGGCCCTGAGGCGCGTATTGCCGAGTCGCGCGTTTTCCATGGCGGGTGCTAACGAAGGAATCTGTAATGAATGAATCTAACGACAAGTCCGCGCTCGAACGCCTGTTGGGCCGCGAGGCTGGCGCGGTGGCCGCTCACGAGCAGAGCGCGTGGGACGAGGCGGTTGGCGGGCGCGACGTGCCGCTGGTACTGTTCGGCGCCGGGGGCTTGGGCCGCCGCACCCTTGCCGGGCTTCGTGAGTTGGGGATTGAGCCGCTGGCATTTGCGGACAATAACCCGGCTAGTTGGCACAAGCAGGTCAACGGCGTTACCGTCCTCCCGGTTCCCGAAGCCGCTGACCGTTTCGGCTCCAAGGCCGCGTTTGTCGTAACCATCTGGGGCGGGTACTCTACAGAGCGCATGAGCCAGCGGGTTGAATCCCTGCGCGCGCGGGGCTGCAAGACGGTCGTACCCTTTGCGCCGCTCTATTGGAAGCACCCCGGTACGTTTCTCCCCCATTACTCGCTCGATCTGCCGCACAAGGTATTTGAGCAGAAAGGGGACGTGCTGGCGGCGTATGACCTTTGGGCCGACGACGCCTCGCGCGCGGAGTACCTCTCCCAGGTGCGCTGGCGGACCGACTCGGACTTCGAGGGCCTGGCTGAGCCGGTGGCGCACGAGCTTTATTTCCCCGACGACCTGATCACGCTGCGCGACGACGAGCACTTCGTGGACTGCGGCGCATTCGATGGCGATACACTTCGGGCCTTTTTGCGCCACCAGGGGTCGAGGTTCGCCTCGTATGCGGCGTTCGAGCCTGACCCGCAGAACTTTGCCAAGCTTCGATCGACCGCCGACTCGCTGCCGCCGGCAGTCGCGGAGAAGGTGAAAACGTACCCGTATGCGGTCGACCGCAAAGCTGGGAAAGTCCGGTTTGGCGCCACCGGCACCGAGGCTTCGTCCGTGGGGGCCGGTGACACCGAGGTTCGGTGCGTCGCCCTGGATGAGGAGCTGGCCGGTTCGCGGCCGACCTACGTCAAGATGGACATCGAAGGCTCCGAACCCAACGCAATCGCCGGCTTTGGCCGGACAATCTCGGCGTCGGCGCCCTTCACGGCCGTCTGCGTTTACCACCTTCAGAACCACCTATGGCAAATCCCCCTGCTGATCCGGTCGTTGTCTGACCGCTACCGGTTTTACCTGCGTCCTCACCTGCGGGAGGTGTGGGACCTGGTGTGTTACGCCGTCCCTGCCGAGCGGCTGGCACAAGGGGAGCGCCGGTGAGGGCCGCGGTCGTCATCTCGACCGATCCGTCCCGGCCGGGCCTGGGGGCCGCGCAGTTCGTCGCGGGCAAACCGCTGATCGTCCGCGCCATCGACGCAGTTCGATCGTGCCGCTGGGCGGACGTCATATGCGTGGTCAGCACGGAGCCCGAAGTGCTGGACCTGGCGCACCGCGCAGGCGCCGCGACCGTCGCCGGAATCGCAGGACACGCTGAGGATGTGCGATCCGACCACCCGGCCGCCGTGCCGCTCATCCAGCACGCGCTGGGGAGCATCCGGCCCGTTGGCGATGCGATGCCGGAACACGTCCTGTGGGTATCTCCCTCTTTCCCGCTGGTTGAGCCGGAGGATTGGGAAGGGGCGATTGACTCGGTCAGAGAAACGGATATTGGCTGGACGTTCTCCGCGGTAGAGCCGGGTGGAGCGGTGTGGTCGCAGCCAACGGTTGACGGGGCCGCTGCGCCCGTCGCCGCCGCGCGCGGATCGCAAACCTCGGGCAGACTGCTGATCGACGCCGCCGCTTTCTACGCCTTTCGAACGGACGCCATTTCCCGCGATGGGCCGCTCTTCAACGCCGCGTTGCCCCGGGTGCTGGCCCGGGAACGGGCATTGGAGGTCCGGACACAGGCCGACGTGCAGGCGGCGGAGTACATCCTGCGGGCGCGCGAGCGCGACCGGGCAGTGCGCCAAATCCCGCGTCCCCTCGGGGCGATCGTGTTTGACTTCGACGGCGTCTTTACCGACAACCGCGTCGTCGTCTTCCAGGACGGGCGCGAGGCGGCGGTCTGCGATCGCGCCGATGGATGGGGGCTGGGACAGCTCAAAAAGAAGCTCACCGCCCCGATCCTCGTTCTCTCCACTGAGCGCAACCCGATCGTCCGCGCCCGCTGCGAAAAGCTGCGGCTCGAATGCATCAACGACGTCCCTGACAAGCTCCCCGTGCTGCGGGAGTGGCTCGCGAATAAGCAGATCGACCCGGCGGCCGTGGTGTATGTAGGCAACGACGTCAACGATTTGAGCTGCATGAGCGAGGTTGGTTGCCCGGTCGCGGTCGCCGATGCTTACCCGCAGGTCAAGGCCGTGGCGCGGATCGTCCTGTCGGCCGCGGGAGGCAAAGGCGCGGTGCGCGAGCTGACCGAATTGGTCGTCGCCGCCCTCGATCTTCCCGGGCCCGATCGAACTGGCGTTTCGATGGAGGCGACCTGATGCCGGGGAAGCACGCCGTGAATGACCCAAATGCAGATGCCGAATTCGCCGCACTGGCCGACGAATGGCGTCGGGGCCGGGGTCCATCATCTTCGATCGATGAGCTTGCGGCGCATCCGGCCTACCAGAAAATCATCGGGATGGGGACCAAGGCAATCCCCTATCTCCTGTGGGAATTAGAGCGACGCCCGGCACAATGGTTTTGGGCGCTGTGGGAGATCACAAGGCAAGACCCGGTTTCCGATGAAGACCGTGGCAACCTTCAGCGATCAGTTGCCGCCTGGCTGAAGTGGGGCAAGGAAAATGGCTACCCCCGAGCTGGTTGCCGCCTCTCGCGACCTGCCCGGCGGGCCGGCGCAGACGGCGACGTGGTGCCGAAGAAGGCCGGAAAATAGGAATGGTTGCAAAGGGTGAAAATTCTCACGCACAATCGCCGCCCGCATCCCGTCACCCGGTGATCGAGCAGGACCTGGCGGAAATCGTTTCCGCCGACCTGCCCTGGGACCGCCTCGACGGCAAAACCGTGCTGGTCGCGGGCGCCGCCGGCTTCGTGGCCGCCTACCTGGTCGAAACGCTGCTGTACCGCAACGAGCAAACCGGCGCCGCGGCCGCGACCCGCGTAATCGGGCTGGTCCGCAACCGCGAAAAGGCCGAGCGGCGTTTTCAGGCCTACCAGGGCCGCGACGACCTGGTCCTCGTCACCGGCGACGTTTGCGACCTGCCGCGGATCGACGGCCCCGTGGACGTGGTCGTCCATGCCGCGAGCAACGCCAGCCCCAAAGCCATCAGCCAGGACCCGGTCGGCACGATCTGTGCCAACGTTCTGGGGACGCACAACCTGCTGAAACTGGCCCGGGACCATCGCAGCGAGCATTTTTTGTTCTTCAGCAGCGGCGAAGTGTATGGCCGACTCGCGCCCGGGGTGCCTCCGATCCGCGAGATGGACTACGGCTACCTGGACCCCACCGACGTGCGTTTCTGCTACGGCGAAAGCAAGCGCATGGGCGAAAACATGTGCGCCGCCTGGCGCCACCAGTTCGGAGTGCCCGCCAGCATGGTGCGGCTCGGCCATACGTATGGGCCGGGGATGCAACTGGACGACGGGCGGGTCTTCGCCGATTTCGTTTCCGACATCGTGCATCGCCGGGACATCGTCCTGAAGAGCGACGGCCAGGCCGAGCGATCCTTCTGCTACCTCGCCGACGCGACGGTCGGGTCGCTCACCGTGCTGCTGAAAGGCGAGGCGGGTAATGCATACACGGTTGCCAACCCCGGCCAATGCGTGAAGATCATCGATCTGGCCGAGACCCTGGCGGGAATGTTCGCCGACAGAGGACTGCGCGTGGTGCGCGAAGCAGCACCCTCCCCGGACGACCCCGTCCGGGCTCCGAACCCGGGCGCGATACCGGATATTTCCAAAATGCGCGCGTTGGGATGGGCGCCGACGACCGGCATCCGCGAAGGCTTCAGAAAGACCGTGCTCAGCTTCGAATGAGACGCTCACAGGTCGTACATTCGGATCACTTCGTTTGGAAGGCCCAATACGTCTTTGATGAGGTGCTGGATTTCGACTTGGTAAATCCACGATGAGATCAGGATCGGCTCGGGCCGGCCTCGAACCTGCTCGGGCGCGAGGACCGGGACGCCACGGAGCAGGGTGCCCGAAAACTTGGGATTGGAATCGACAAACGCCGCGATTTTCAGGTCGCCCAGTTTCCCGAGTTCCAGGAGGCTTAGCGTGTGCGTGCCGACGCCCCAGACGATTACGGGCTTGCCGGCCTGATGGATGCGCTCCAGGACCTGCTCGACGTGGGATGCCAGCGCCTGGGATTTGGCGATGTAGTCGCGCAGCCCGCGTTCGGTATCGGCCTCCCTGACCGGCTGCCTTCGGAAGGCTGGCGTCTTCCGGAAAACCGAAACGAACGACGGTTCCACGGCCTGCCGGCTGAGTTCTGCGCGAAGCGGCATGGTGCTCACCTGGGCGAGTCCGTGGCGACCCATCAGGTTTTCCATCGATCCCGGTGAGAAGAAACCGATATGCTCGGTGCTGAATTCCTGGAACGGCGCATTCGGCCACTTGCTGAACTGGGTCGCGTCCGGCACCCCAATCAGAGCCAGGCCGCCGTCCACCAGCCGGGCGGATATCGTCGAGATCGCCGGCCCGAGGTCGCACAGGTGCTCCACCACGCCCATGAGCATGATCAGGTCAAACCGGTCCGTTTCCTCGCAAAGATTAGACAAGGACCGCGTGCGCACCTCAACCCCGTAGAGTCGTCGCGCTGCCTCCGCGCACCCCGGGGAGGGATCGTAACCGATGGCGTGTTCGAAGCCGCGGTCCAGGAGCACCTTTACCATGCCACCAGTGGCGCAGCCCACGTCCGCTATTCGTGCTGATTTCGACTCAACCAGCGATTGGACCCAATCTGCCGTTTCCTTAAGGCGGTCGTGGACCCAGTCGGGCTCGTTTCCGCCGAGGTGATGGTACTCGTAGCGGGACACGTCGCGGTAGAAACGGTCAAACGTCGCCTGGTCGGGGATGTTATCCGCGAAGCCGAAGCCGCAACCCTGGCAGATGACCACGTCGTACCCCTCGAGCAGCCAGTTTGTAGAGAGCTTGGCAAACCGCTGGCGAAACAACGTCACTTTCCGTGGATCGCCGCAAACCGGGCACGAGCGAGGCTTGAATGTTGTTTCCGGTGCCGGACGCGACTCAGATGGGAGCGGGCTCTTGGGTTCCATGGAATACAATCTCGCTAACGCCCCAGTTCAAAGGTCCGATTCTGAAGCCCACGCCATGGCGAGGTATTACCGGACGCGCCGTCAGATTGTCGGCCCGATCAAACATACCACGGACTTGGGTCGGGTCAAGTTGGTTACTGCGTCTGTGCGTCTGTGAGTCGAGGGCCTCCACGCACGACCCCGCGCGGTGCGTTGAGACATCCTTCTTGACACCCCCGTTGAACGGACCGAACATCAATAGAGGAAGCCTTGGGATGGCGACGGAGAATGCGACCATGAGCCTGGAAAACCTGCGCAAAGAGTTCGAGGGGGGCACGATGTCTAAACTCGACTATTCCTTCGCCATGCAAAAGGAGCACGCGAGACTTGCCGAATATGGGCGTTACCTCCAATCGACCGATATCTCTTCGATTACCATCAGCGACGATGGCGTCGTCATGACGTCGCGCCGGCACGGGGTCCGGATCGCCTGCGACCCGACCGACAGGGGGATTCCGCCGATCGTGGCGCTGAACCTCCGAGCCTACGAAGCAAGGGATGGCGGGCTCCTCTTATCGCTGGTCGACGACGGGATGACGTTTCTGGACGTCGGCGCCAATATCGGCTGGTACGCGCTGCACGTAGGCAAGATGTTCCCCCGCTCGCGGGTGTTTGCCTTCGAGCCGGTTGCCGAATCGTTCCAATACCTCAGCCGCAGCATCGCATTGAATGGCCTTGGCAACGTGCGAGCATTCCCTTACGGCCTGTTCGACGAGCCCGGCTCGCGCACTTTCCACGTGGACCCCGACATCAAAGGCGCCGCGTCAAGCTCGAAGGCGGCGGCCGGGTCCGTGCCGTGTGTTGGCGAGGTCGATACCCTCGACCGGGTCGTACAGAGGCTCGGCATCGGCGTCGATTTCATCAAGGCCGACGTCGAAGGCGCCGAGTTGTTCGTTCTCAAAGGCGGCCTCAAATCCATCGAGGCCACGAAGCCCGTCTTATTCCTGGAACTGTTGCGGAAACACGCCGCCACGTTCGCGTACCATCCCAACGAGGTCATCAAACTGCTGGCCGATATGGGTTATCGCTGCTTCACCGCCGGCGCCGGCGGCATGGTCGAGTTTTTCACCATGGACGAGCAGACGGTCGAAACCAACTTCGTCTTCCTCCATTCCGACCGGCACGAGGCGAAGATCGGGCGGCATTGCTCGCCAGGCGGAACGGTAGCGGCGCCCAAATGACTGCGGACGCGCGATTATACGCTGACGAGCGAGACGTCAGCTATTGCAATCGAAGCGGGCTTCCTAATCGGGGTTTGCAAGCTTTAATCCTTCCACGGGCATCGTTACATCTTTCTTCGTGGAGTGCGGTGGCGGGTACATATCACCCTCGAAGCCGGCGCCGTGGCGAGCGTCGGGCCGAACCGTCCCTTGCGCGCCATCGTATACCCTGAACGCGCCCCATCTGGGTACGGAAGAATAAGGGGCGCGATGGCTCAATTCGCACCGTCGCGAGTCCGATTAACCCTTTAAGGGCGATCATATGGTGGAGCGGCTGCACTTAACGGACTAATAATGTTTCCCCCATATCCCAATTACGGCGCATTTGGTGCCCCGAGCATCCCGCCTGGGGAATACGGCATTGAGCCTCAAGGGAGTGACGAGGCCTTCCACCCAGTCGAGGGATTCGGGTCGGATTTCGGGCCAGCGGTCAGCGCGCCTCGGGGACAACTCGCCTTTTTCTTCCTGCTTGGGGCTGCATGGGGCACATTGGCCGGCCTGAGCGCAATGACTCAACTGTGGGGTCTGCCCATGCAGTACGCACAGGTCGGGGGCCTGATGATGGTCGTCATCTGCCTCATCCTGCACGGGCGCGGGCCGCGATCGGTCCTGGCAGCGGCGGGGGACCCCGCCGGCGGGCTGATGTACCTTCACGGCTTCGTCGCACTGATTTCCGCCGCGGTTGGGGTCATGGTCACCGCCCACGCCTCTCTCATTCAAATGCTATTCGCGGCGCGCTATGCGTTCCTGCCGGTGGCGTTCGCGGCGATGATCTACGCGCGGGATTCCGTGCCAGGAGGTCTGGCCGCCTTGCGGGTGGGCCTGACTTGCTCGGGGGTCGTCGTGTGCGCCTGTAACCTGCCCTCGATAAAACTCAGTGCGCTGGTCGACCCGCACTTCCGTCTGAGCACGTTCCTGAACGCCAATGCAAATGCCATGGTCGGGGCGGTGACGGCGATAAGCCTTTTTGATTACGCCATTTCATCGTGGAAGCGCCGGCCGTTGCGAGCAGTGTTGCTGACAGCCCTGGGGGCCCTGGCGGTCTTCATTGTCTACATGTCCCGGTCCCGCACCGGCGCGCTGGCGCTGGTGGCGGGCGTGCTTCTCTTGACACTGTTAAGTGTGCGGCTGTGGTTGGGCGTCGCGGCGGTATTCCTTGCGATCCCGGTCTGCTTCGTGTTGCAGCGGAGCCTTTCCGACGTGGGCGGCAGCCTGTCCACGACCTTCGCGCTCGGCGAGCATGGCCGCGACCTTGCCACGCTCACCGGCCGAACGGAGCTCTGGAGCGAACTGATCAGGGACGTGTGGATGCCCAATTTGTTCCTGGGGGCCGGTCCCGGCGCCATCAACGCGGCGGAAAATGGCTGGCTCCAAAACCTTTGTGAAGTCGGTCTGCTTGGAACGCTCCCCCTGCTGGCGGTCGTTGGTCTGGCTGCGGTGGAAAGCGTCGTCCACTACCGCGACCGCAGCGTCCGGGGTGCGACTGCGATCCTCGCGGCCGGCGCCGTTGTGTCCCTGGCGTCATCCCAATTGTTCTCGTTCGGCAATCCTGCGAGCCTGCTGTTCCTGCTGGCTGTTGCACACCTGGTGGGACTGCGGTTCCGCGGCCATCGCAACCGCCGTGCGCGAAGCCTGGCCGCAACGGATTGGGGCGCTGACCAATGCGATGAACCATACCAGCGCCACGAAGGATACTTTTAGACCATAGAGGGCTGAATTGGCCGTCGTCAATTGGCCGTTGATTGAGGAACCGCCTCCGGTGCGCCGGTCCTGGCATTGCGGCCCGTCCCGGTTGCATCAGCTTCAACAGACCGCGAAAGCTCCCCGGGCTCGACGCGCGCCGGCCCATCCCGCCGCCCCGTCGTGTACGCCAGGATCGGCCGAACGACGCCGCAGATCGGACCCAGGTAGCTACCCCGGTTTTTCCCCGTGTCGTGGGCGGTGAAGCCGACGGCGTCTTTCACCTGGACGTCGATGTTGGTCGTGTCGGTCACCAGAAACGCGTTCACGCTGTAGTACCCGTCGTTGAGGAACTTGCCGGGGATGGTGAAGGTGACGTCGAACAGCCCGGCCTCGTGGGTAAACGTCTCGTTGCCGGTTGCGAAGACAACCACGCCGGTCTGGTGGATCAGGTGGAAGCTTGTGGCAATGGACGTTCCGGGGCTGCGGCACCAGTATTCGATCTGGACCCTCACCTCATCCTGGATCTCGATCTCGCTGGCCACATTGCCGTTCGACAAGACGCGCACCGCATGGAGCCGGACCTTCTGGTTGCCGGGAGCAGTTTCGACGTCGTGCCAGACGGCTTCACCGCTGGCGTCCTGGCCGCTGGAAATGTATTGGTTGACGATCTCCTGGGCCGGCCCAGCCGCGGCCACCCGGCCGCGGGTGAGCAGGATCGCCCGGGAACAGAGGTTCGCCAGGGCGGGCATGTTGTGGCTCACGAACAAAACCGTCCGGCCCTCTTTGGCCACATCGCCCATCTTACCCATGCACTTCTTCTGGAACTGCGCGTCGCCGACGGCCAGCACTTCGTCCACGACCAGGATGTCCGGCTCCAGGTGCGCCGCCACCGCAAACGCCAGCCGCGTGTACATCCCGCTGGAATAGTGCTTGACCGGCGTGTCGAGGAACTTCTCGACTTCCGAGAAGGCGACGATCTCGTCAAACTTGCGGCGGATCTCGGCGCTGCTCATCCCCAGGATCGCGCCGTTGAGGTAAGCGTTTTCCCGTCCGGTCAGTTCCGGGTGGAACCCGGTGCCGACTTCCAGCAGGCTGGCCACCCGGCCGGTGATGTCCGCAAACCCTTCCGACGGCGTGGTAATCCGGCTCAGGATCTTGAGCAACGTGCTTTTGCCGGCGCCATTGCGTCCGATAATGCCGAGCACGTCACCGCGGTTGACTTCAAAGCTGACGTCCCGCAGCGCCCAGAACTCTTCGGGGGTGGCCTCAGTGGAGCGTCGGCGAAACGGTTTGGACAGCCAGGCAGTGAGGGACTCGCGCAGGGACTTATATCCGCCCTGGGCTTGCCCCAGGCGGTAGCGCTTGCCGATACCACAGGCTTTGATGATTGAGTCACTCATGAGTGGCAGGCATTTGCCGGTGCCGGCGTCCATTTTACGCCTGATGCCCTGAGCGGGCATCGTGCACGGCGCCGGCCGACCCCGCCGCTTTAAGACATTACACGATAACGGCTGACGGGCAAACGTCGGCGGATGGCGATCGTTGGGGCATTCCCTTCTTGCCGCTTCCCGAACACCTCTGTCTCCAGGTCTCGCGGGGCGTGCCCAAAAATCCGGGGATCCGCAAGTCCCGGAGGGACGGCCGGTTGTAGCCACGGGCGCAAGCCGGCGAAGCCCGTGGGACCCAGTAGGACACATGTAGCCCCGGAGGGCCGGAGGGTGGCCCGATGGCCGACGGCCCCTCTGCCGCCCCTGCCGGGGCTGGTACTCTTCACGGCTATAGGTCCGGCGGGCTCGGGCCGGCTCGCGCCCGAGGCTACCTTCTGTAGCCGTCCGGGGCTGCATCGCCACCCCCCAAACCTCCGGGCACGTCCGGCGTGGCGTGGGCACGTTGCTTTTCCTGGGACAATCCACCCTTCAAGGATGCCGATAAAGAGCTGAATGGATACTGCTCGCTCCCTGTGGCTCGACCGCCGATTCCGGTTCCTGGTGATCGGCGGGTGCAATACGGCTTCGGGGTATTGCGTGTTTGCCGTGATATACTACCTTCTTTCGCCGCGCGTCCATTACTTGCTGGTCCTGGCGCTGGCGACGGTCGTCAACGTGACGATCTCCTATCTCACTCAGAAGTTCTTCGTCTTCAGAACGTCGGGCAACTGCCTGCTCGAATATCTCCGCTTCTACCTGGTGTATGCCGTCCCGATCGCCCTGGGGTTCGTGATGTTCCCAATGCTGGTTTCGGGGCTGGGGGCCAACCCGTACCTGGCGCAGGGACTCATCCTCCTGGTGACGGTGGTTCTGAGCTATCTGGGGCACTCGCGTGTTTCGTTCCGGGCCGTGACTTAGGCTCTGTCTGAAAACGCGACGGGCCGCGGCTGGCCGGAAATGCACCGTCTGCTTCGTTGTCGCTCCTCAACGACTCTTTCGGTTGAGTCGCTTCGTCGCGGGCGCCATCGCATACGGGGCATTTCCGGTCCGCCGCAAGGAGCGACGAGTTTTCAGACAGAGCCTAAAGGCTCTACGCCGCTGACGGCTGGGAGGTGCCCTTTGCCAGGTCGGCTATCGCGGGCCGGCGAAGCGCCTGGGCGAGCCGGTTGACGGCGTGGAGCAGGTCCTGCGCGGTGCGGATGGCGGGACAGGCGGGGTTGGACGGCTTGAGCACTTCCTGGGTCACCCGCGCCAGGCCCTGGGCCTCGTCGCTCTTGGGTTCGAACGCCACCAGCCCCCAAAAATCGGGGTTGGAAAGCGGCGAGTTGATCTGCACGGCCATGTAAAACAGGTCGACCGCCTTGTCCACCTTTCCGTAAGCGTCGTTGAGGATGGGAGAGGTGACGGTGCCGTTGAGAGTCATCTTTTCGAGCATGCGTTGGATCTGGCTGGTGCGCATCAGCTCGTCGAAGATCGTGGCCAGCAGCGGGTTTCCCTGGATGTTTTCACCGACGCGGACCGCCGACCCGAAGTCCACGAACCCGACCCCCTGCTCGGTGATGACGAAGTTGTCCAGGCGGAGGTCGAGGTGGATGATCCCGACCTTCTCGTGGATGACGTTGAGCAGATCGGCGGCCTGGCGGGCGAACTCCAGTTGCGTGAGCGTCCGGCCCCCGGGCGGGGCGGCGCGCAGCCAGTTCATCCACAGCCGCCGGACATAGCCGCGGCCGTCCTGCTCCAGGTCGATGACCCGGGGCACGCGCCCGGCGTAGTCCCGCGGCAGGTCGCGCTCCAGGATCTTGAGCATGGCGGCTTCGCGGGTGAGGAACAGCGGGAAGATCTTCTCCGTGAACTTGCGGGCCCGTTTTTCGATCAGCTCGCCGGCGGCATCGGGGAACTTGTGCCGCAGCCGCGCCGCGACGCGCTCGACGCTGGGGACTTCCTTCAGAACGATAAAGTCATGGGTCGAGGTGTGGTCGTTGACGAGCCCAACCGAGTAGGTAAAGCGCTCGCTGATTTCCTTCGGCAGCGTGAGGCGGACACGCCGGGCGACAAAGAAATGGGTCTTGCGCCCGAGCCAGGGGATTCCCAGCCAGGCGGAGCGGACTGCCGAGGGCTGGTGTGCCAACTCAAAGCCGCGCTTCACAAAGGCCTCTGCCGCCGAGCGGACCTGGCGCGGGTCGGCCGATGCATAGACGAATTGTCCGCCCCAGCGCAGCCGGGCGAAGATCAGGTCCGGCTCATGCGGATCGTCGTCGCAGGCGAGCAGGTAATCGTACAGCCCGGTGCTTCCCATCAACGGCGTGGTTGAGGCGCCCGTGCCGTACTTGCGGTACTCGGCTTCCGTGAGGAGGACTTTCGAGCGCACCAGCTCAAGGGAAGCGTCGAGCCCGCCCTCTACTCGACGCTCCCGGACCAACCGCGCTGGTCCCGGGTTCGGGAGCGCCGCAGTCATGCCGGCTTGCGTCGCCTTTATCATGTCCTGGTTTTCCCATGAAAGGGGCGCGGCTTGCAAGGGTTCTTAAGTAATTCCGCGTAAATTCTCACAATCATAACGGCGGGAACGGCACCAGGCACCGCGACGACTGACGATGTCTTCATTATTGCCCCTTTCACCTTGCCCCAATGCCCGCGCGCCCTATACTCACCGCCGTTTTCGTTCAGCCCGACCAAACCGCATCCTACACCAGCGGGCAGATAAAACCAACAGGAACCGACGCGATGCTCCCAACCGGCACAAATGTAACCATCCAGGTCAAAAGCAGGCTCAACACTGGCCTGGAAGCGATGGCGGTGTTCGTCACCGAAGGAAGCACGGACGCGGGGTCCGCGGCCGAGTTGCTGGCCGAGGACGAACGAGCTGCCGTCGCCCGGATGCTGGCGGCGGGAGTGGCCCGCGGCAAGCCGCGCGAGGTGCAGTCCAACCTGCTCGACACGCTGGCCACCGACAAGCCGGCCGATTACCGCCGACTGCTGGTCGTCGGACTCGGCAAAGCGGATAAGGTAACGCCTGAAGCCGTCCGCCAGGCCGCCGGCGCCCTGGCCAAAGCCGCCCGCCGGTTGCGGTTGACCAACATCGGCGTCGTGCTGCCCTTCCTGCACCATGCCGACGCCGAGTCTGAGGCGGACCTGCCTCATCATTCGACCAGCCCGGCGGCCATCGCCGAAGCGGTCGCGACAGGCCTTTCGCTGGCAGGCTTCGAATACACCGAATACAAGGGCACGGCCAGCAAGCGCCAGCAAGACGATGAGGAGCCCGGCGCCGTTCGCCGGACGTTCACGATTGTCTGTGGCGAGAAGAGTCTGCCCGACGCCCGCCGGGGGGTCGAGCGGGGGCGGACCATCGCCAACGCTCAAAACTTCGCCCGAACCATCGCATCCCGTCCCGGCAACGACATCAACCCGCCGTCGCTGGCAAAGGTCGCACAAGAACTGGCTAAAGACGTTGGGCTGTCTTGCCGCGTCCTGGACGAAAAGGAGCTGGCCAAGCTGAAGATGGGCGGCATCCTCGCCGTCGGCTCCGGCGCCAGCGCCACGCCTCCACGGATGATCGTGTTGGAATGGACTGGAAAAGCCGGCAAGGGAAAGGGTGCCCCGAATGCCAAGGCTAAAACGTCCCAACCGCTGCTGGTGGTCGGCAAGGCGATCACCTTCGATACCGGGGGAATTTCCGTCAAGCCCGCCGACAAGATGGGCAAGATGATCTTCGACAAGTCCGGCGGGATGGCCGTCCTGGGGCTCATGTATGCGGTGGCCAAGCTCGGTTTGCCAGTGCACGTGGTCGGCATTCTCTCCAGCGCCGAAAACGCCATCAGCTCCAGCGCCTACCGTCCCGGCGACATCCTGCGGATGTACAACGGCGTGACCGTGGATGTCACCAACACCGACGCCGAGGGCCGGCTGGTACTGGGCGATGCCCTGGCATGGGGGATCGAGACATACAACCCATCTGCTGTGGTTGACTTGGCGACGCTCACCGGAGCGATTGTTGTCGCCCTGGGCCACGTGCATGCCGGGATGTTCAGCAACAGCGACGCCCTGGCAGCCGAGCTATCGGTCGCGGCCGACGCCGCCGGCGAAAAAGTCTGGCGGATGCCTCTCACCGAGGAATATCGCGAGCGGATCAAGGCCGACGCGGCGGACATCGTCAACGCCTCCGGCCGCGATGGCGGGTGCTGCACCGCCGCCGCCTTCCTGAGCTATTTCGTCCCCGCCGACGGAGCGAAGAACTTCGTCCCTTGGGCGCACCTCGACATCGCCGGGATGGCCGACACCGAGAAGGAGCTGCCATATTACTCCAAGGGCTCGGTCGCCTGGGGCGTGCGGACGCTGGTGGAATGGGTCGCCGGCAAAGTTGAGCCGCGCGTCCCCCACACCGCCCCGCGGGCGGCGGGAGGGTGAGCGAAGCGCAACTATCGGATCGGCGAACGCGGTGCTAGAATCAGACACATATGACGATTGCAAACCCACAACCTCTGTATACGCCCGACGACGTGCTGCGCCTCGAGGACGAGGGGCTGTTCGAACTTGTCGATGGGAAACTGGTGGAAAAACAAATGAGTTCGATCGCAAGCCGAACGGCGTGGATAATCGGCGCCCGTTTCTTTAACTTCATTGACGCGTCGAAGTCGGGGGACGTCGCCTATGTCGAGCAGTCCTTTCAGTGTTTCCCGCATAATCCGGGTCTGATCCGCCGCCCCGACATTGCCGTGGTCCTGGCCGCCCGCGTCGTGGCGGTGCCCGAGGAAGGACACGTTCCGGTCGCTCCGGACCTCGCAGTCGAAGTGATCTCCCCTAATGACAAGATTTATGAATTCGAGGAGAAGTTGCTCGACTATCAAATGGGGGGAGTGAAGGTGGTATGGGAGGTGAATCCCAAATTCCGCTTCGTCCGAGTCCACCATCCGGATCGAAATTCTCGTTTCTTATTGGAGTCGGACATGCTCACCGGCGACCCCGTCCTGCAGGCATTCTCAATTCTCGTCAAAGACCTGCTTCCGCCGGGCGGCAAGGGGCACGCCTAATCCGCGTACAGGATGCCACGAGATGGGCATCCGCGAACAGGCAGGCTCCTTTCTTCTTCGCGTGTTTCTTGGCGCCGCGGTTGCCCGGTCACGCATCCGCGGCCCGGCCTGCTCGCAAGCCGACCGGACACACCGTATGCTTCATCACCCGTAAGAGGTTCTCGGCGGAGTGTTGTCCGAGACCATGGTTAACGAGAAACCGAGGAAAATGATATGCATCTGATCGCATTGCTTGGAGTCGTGTTGAGTTCGGCCCTGACCCCCGCGAAGACCTGGTGCGCCCCCGACGCGCCGCTCACCGTGTCGGTCAAGGCTGAAGGCAACGAACGGCTGGTGCTGACCCAGTTCGGCAGCGACACCGAATTGGGTTCCAAAGACGTCGCCGGCGATTCAACGCCCGACCTCAAAACACTCTTTCCCCAGGTGAAAGACGCCGGCTGCTACGTGCTCTACCTGGTCCCCAAGGACAAGAAGCTGAACGAGTTCACCGGCACCCCATTGGTCATCAAGGTCCGCGATGACAAGCGGCCGGGAACGGCTCCCGGGCCGATGGTCACCAAGATCGAACCGCTCCGTTACGTCGTCATGACCACCAAGCAGGGGCCGGTGACGATGGCGTTCTACTACGACGTCGCCCCGAATACGGTCAACTCCTTCCTGACCCTCGCCGAGCAGGGCTATTACGACGGCCTGTTGTTCCACCGCATCATCAAGGACTTCATGATCCAGGGCGGCGATCCGCGCGGCGACGGGACCGGCGGGCCGGGCTATAGCCTGGAGCAGGAGTTCAACGACCGCCCCCACCATGAAGGCGTTCTCTCCATGGCCCGCGCAACCGATCCCAACAGTGCCGGCAGCCAGTTCTTCATCTGCCTGGATTACGGACACACCAAGGCCCTGGACCACCAGTACACGGCATTCGGCAAAGTGACCTCCGGAATGGACGTTGTGAAGGCGATCGGCGCCGTCCAGACTGGCCCGGAAGACCGCCCTATCGAGAAGCAGGTCATTGAGAAGATGGAGGTCAAGCCAGTGACGTCAGCCGAGAACCCGTACGCGGGCCTGCTGAAGTAGCCTTCATCGGAGACAGGCTTGGAATTCGAATTTGCCGCCGGATTGCTGGCCCTGCCGCTGGCGGGGCTGCCGATCTTGCTCCATCTTCTGTTTCGGCGCAAGTCGCCGGTAGTGCCCTTTCCGACTCTGCGATTCATCCGTTCCAGCGTGCAGCATACCGCCGCGCGGCGTCGCGTGCGGCGGTGGCTGCTGCTGGCCTGCCGGGCATTGCTCCTGGCGCTGCTGATCTGGGCCATCGCCCAGCAGACCTCCAGGCCTTCATCCGCCTGGGCCGGCACGGGCCGTTCGACAGCCGCGGTGATCGTCCTCGACACCAGCTACTCGATGCAGTTACAGGAGCGGCAGACAACGCTGCTGAACACGGCGGGCGACATCGTCCGCGACCTGCTCAACAACCAGCTCCGTGGCGTCAAGGTGGCGATCCTGCGCAGCAGTCCGGCCCCTGCCGACCGGCCGGAGGCCGAGGAGTTGCGGCTGCAGGAAACGTTCCGGGATCCCAGCGACATCCGCTGGTCCACCCCCCTGCCGCAACCCGCTCCGCGGCCGCTGGTGGACCGCGCCGCCGCGGCCGTGGGGATGCTCGAAAAACGCGAGGCCGACGACAAGTGGCTGGTCATTGTCAGCGACTTCCAGAAAAGAGAATTCCCCCGCCAGGTCCCCGACCTGCCCGGCGGGCGGGTCGTGCTCATCGACCGGCACCCCGACGACCCGCGGACTGCCGGGATCACCCGCGTCGCCCTCGATCCCGCGCAGCCCACCCCGGGCGCCAACACTGACGCGGTGGTTGACGTTGCCGGCCGGCCCAACGACGCCAGGCAGGTGAACGTCTCGGTGCTATCCCGCGACGACAAAGCCAGGACGCAAGGCGCTCCCTCGCCGGCCAACCTCGACTCCTCCGGCCATGCCCGCCTCCGCTTCCCGCTGACCGTGCCCGCCCGCGGCTGGCTGCAAATCGAGGCGACCCTGGAATTGCAGGAGCCGCTCGCCTGGGCGCGCACGCGGTCGTTCCTGCTCCAGGTGCCGCCCCGGCAGATCGTGACCCTCATGGGCAGCCCCGAACTCCGGTCCATCCTACGCCCCGTGCGGCTCGGCCTGGACCCCAGCGAAGGCACGGCACAAGCCTGGGCCCTGTCAGTTCGCGATGGCAATGAGGTGACCGCCGACACCAACGTGGTCGTGCTGATGCTGGCCGACTGGCCCGACTCCGGCCGGGCCGGCAAACTGCTCGCGTTCACCCGCGCCGGCGGCACCGTCATCTGGTTCGTGCGGCCCGGCCTGGAACAGACGTGGGCCAAACTCCCACTTGAGCAGAAGGACGTGCTGCGCGAGCTTCTGCCGGGAACGCCGGTAGGCGAATCGCTGGTGTCGCCCGAAAACACCGTAGGCATCGCGACGCCGAGCGATCCGGCACTCACCGGGCTGGTCGATCCGCGCTACCAGCTCGACAAGGTGATCGTGAGGCGCTACGCGACGATCGAGGCGATCGACCCGCAAGCGGCAACCCTGCTAAAAGTCTTCCCCGAGACCCCCGCCCCCGGCCTTCGCGGGCACGGCCTGGTCTTCCGCAAGCCTGTCGGCGCCGGCAATGTCTTCACGATCGCGACGCTGCCGGACCGGCAATACACGTCGCTCTACCTGAACCCCACGTTCGTCCCGATGCTGGTGCAGATGTCCCTGCGGCCGCCGGAGCGGAGCGACGCGCAGAACGTCGAGCTCGGCCAGGCGCTGCTGGCCGCGGGCCCGAAATTCGCCGGGATCACCGAACTGCGCATCCAGGGGCCGCAGAACGACGTTAGCGTTGTGAAGCCTACCGCCGACCCGGCCCTGCCCGGCGGCAGAAAGTTCGTCTTCGACCGCAACGATTCCCCGGGCCTGTACACCTGGCGACGCCCTTCCGATGACGCGGTCCTGGCCATGGCCAACGTCCAATTCCCCGGCGCCGAGGCCGAGCTGGCCTACACGCCCGCGGCGAACTGCGCCGCCCCCGGCTCCAAGCCGGTGGTCGCCCGCTCCGCGGCCGAACTGCAAAGCCAGTTTGATGCCTTAAGCCGGCGCAAGCCGAGATGGACGGTGCCCATCGGGATCGTCATGGTGCTGATGTGCGTCGAGGCATTCATGGGAAGCACCGCCAGCGTTTGGAAGGGAGTGCGGGCGTTTGCGCCAGGCGTGCGGACCACGTGAGGACCTCCGCTGTTCATGGGCTTGGCCGGTCCTTTCCAGAATACGGGCAGCAGAGCGGATCCCCGACGACGATGTCCTGCCAGCCGACGAAATGCGACGCGGCATAGAAGCTCTCCGCCATGGTGTAGCCGGCGGTGTAGCGATCCATCAGGATCGTAGGAGAAGCGATCGCCTGGAGGAGCGGCTCATCGGTGTACCCCTTCCCGCAGGTCAGGCCGTGGGCAACGAGATCGACCAGGAGCGATTGTCCGCCCCGGGTTGGCAAGAACGTCCGGCCACTCGTCGATACGGCGGTGTCACAAATGGAGCCCGGCGCGAACGCGAGGCTCTGGTAAGCTTCGGCGGAATACTTCGCATCATTGCTTCCCCAGGAACAGTAGCCCAGGAGATCGGAGCGATGCCCGATGAACTTTTCCGTCAGGTCCAGCTCGTCCGGTATGCCACGCTTGTTCAATAGATCGTGAGCATTCAGCATGTCCGCGTTGTAATCGGACCATGGCGACTCATCCTTGATGACGGTCCCCTTGATCCGTGCCGGCTGCTCTGCCTTGTTGCCCAGGCCGAAGATGGGTTGGACATCGAACAATATTTTGCCATCGAGGAGGCCGTGTTCGGCTGTCAGGGCCCGGCTCACCAGGGCCTTTGCATCGGCTTCGGTATAGCCATCGAGCCGGGTCACCAGATAGCCGCCATATTGGGCGTGGGAAAAAGGCCCCTTGGCGTTCCAATACCGGTTGGACCAGCCGACGCCGGTCGCCCCCGAACCGGTTATTTTAATTTTCACCGCGTCTGGGATGTCCTGGTAATCCATCGCCGCCAGGTGGCTGTCGACGGAGGCGTTCAAAGGAGTGTCAGGCGAACTGCGATCGCCCCGTTCGCCAGTCTCTGCGCCCCGAATCCGGATGGGGACGCCCTTGGTCAGGACGATGAACTGGATTTCCTGATGCGCGGCCAGATAGTCTCGAATTGGTTTCTCGATTGCCTGGGTATAGACCGCAAGCGGGATGGTTTCATTGTCGGTCTTCGCCGCTGAGTCAACGCACCTGATCGAGATGACGTTCTTGACCTTGCGTTTTTCCGCGTAGTCATCGGCTACCGATTTGGAGATCGGGCTGTTCTCGTTAGAGACCAGCAGCACTTCATCGGGGCCTCGTTTCGCCGGCCCGTCGGCGTCATTGGCGTGGAGCAGGGCTGTCAGGAGCAATGAGAAAAGCACGGGGAGTAATACGCGTAATCTCGGCGTCGGCGAGGGGAATTCCGCTCCATTGTCTTTCATGCGAGTGAGCATAAGCCGAGTTGGAAACCTCAGCAATCTCGGCGTCCGGTTGCCTGGCGTGTGGCCATGTTACGTTGGTGGGAGGGTGCCATGGCACCTGAATGGGAAATGGCCGCAGCCGTCGCCTGGAATTGCAAGTGTCGCGGCTCGCAGGGGTCCGCAGCCTTCGATCATCCTGAGATCTCTCGCTCCGCATCCCAGTGTGCTTCTGGCCGATAGATTCCTGCGGAGCCGTCGGTCAGCACAATGAGCCATCCGCCCATGAGGCTAAGGTCGGAGTAAGCGTCGGCGACAGATGCGAACCGCTTGCCGAACCCAGTTGAGGAGTGAAACGCATAGCATGGGCTGCGCCGGTCAATGCAGTCCGTCCGGTTGCGGGTCGGACGGATTGCTCTCTCGAGGTCGTGATCCAGGGCGGCGAGAAGCTTTCGTCTGCCTTTTTCACTGCTCGCCAGACAAAAGAAGCGTTCCGCGCGTGCGGGGACCAGCGCAAGGCTGGCGAAGGTCATGAATGCCTGTTGGGCGTCCATACGCAATCACCAAATGGAAGGATCTCCATGCGCCTATATCAGAACGGCGCCCGGCCGTTGAGTTGGCGAAGGTGCATCAACAGGTCGTGCGCAAGACACCAGGTTTCATGGATGTCGTCGATGGCCTGCGGCGGCGGCCTCTTGCCGCTGCGCAGGGTCGTGATTGCCTGGTGCAGGTCGGGGACCCGCAGCACGGTCAGTTCTACCGTCAGTTCGGTGGTGCGGCCGTGGGCGCGCCGGACGTAGCTTGCTGCAATCACTCGGCGCAGCAGTTCGGCCACGGCGTTGGACTCGCTGCGGAACCCCTGGCGGAGTTGGAACTCCCGGATGGCGTTGCGCGTTTCCGGGGGAACGCCGGAACTGATCTGGACGAGCTTGTTCTCTTTGGGGGGCCGGCCCGGCCCGGGCCTGGAGTTGATTTTTGTCATGGCCGCCGATGATACCGCGCCGGACCACTGATTCCAGCGTGCGTTCCCCATTATACATTTGTTCACTTGAAATATTGTACATCACGCATAAAATGCCTTTTCGCAATGCAGAAAGCAGAGCGTCATGACGGACCCCGATAACGATCAATTTTACCGCCGGCCCAGAGCATGGCTGAGAGCCAAGCAGGCCTTCGGCGTCAGGCCCGGGACCGGGAAGGCCACCGACGAGGGAGGCGACCCCGGCCGGGCCATGGCCGCCCTGGAAGATTATTGCCGGATTTCCGGAGGCTGCGTCCGCACCGCCCTGGCGGTCGCCGTGCGCGCCTACCTGTCCCTGAGCGAGCGGGAGAAGGAACGGGGTTACCTCGCGTTCAGCCGGGACCGGGCCGGGCATGCCCGGGTACTGCGAGAGCAGTTGCCGCAGTCCGAGCGCGAAGCGCATGCGGCCGACTTCGCAATCGCCATGAAGAAGCTGTTCGGGAAGGATTGGACCTGATAGAAAGCAGGCCTGACAGAGTCGGGCGTACGCGCTCAATTCGCGAAACGATCAGTTGGCTCACGACCGCGTGACGGCCTTTTTGAGCTTGTGCGCTCCGCGGTGCAGGAACTTGGAGACGGCGTTGGTGGCGCTTTCGACGGGCATCAGAACGCTCTTGAGATGCTCATCCGGGCGGGCGCGAAAGATGGTGCTGTGGATGGTGCCATCCCAGCCGGCGGGAGCTTCTTTGGTGTAGTAATAGGCCGCGAAGCTCTTGCGGCTCTCCCCTTCGGGGCATTTGACGGCGTTCACCCCGTGGTAGCTGATCTCGTTGGTGTTGAACATGACGCAGCGGTTGAAGACCGGGCTGAACTTCTGCGCCAGCGTCTGCACTTGCGGGTCCCACAATTCGAACTCGCCGCCCCACTCGGGCTTCCAGTCCTTGTTCAGGTAGATGAGGATGTTGAGCCGGCGATGGAGCTGTCGCTCCTTCATGTAGTTGAAGTCCAGGTGGACGTCGAGGTGGCCGCGGGCGCCGGTGGAGTGGAGGCCGCCGCCGACGAACTGGGCGTCGCCTTCCAGGCGGGGGATGCCGGTCACGTACTCGATCAGATCGAGGAACTCGCGGCCGTTAAGCAAGTCGCTGCAGGCTTTCAACGGGGCGGGGAAAAGGTTGGAGTCAGTGACCTGGAACTTGCCCTTTTCGTTGACGTTGGTGAACGTCTGGCCGACCTTCTGGACCTGGTCGTAGGTGGGGAAGGCCGAGTAGCACTTCTCGGCGAAATCGGCCTTGAGGAAGTTATCGATTTTGAACCATGGGACCGGCTTGGCGTTCTGGAACGTCTGGCGCAAGGCATCACGGTCGATGGGGTTAATAAAGTCAGTCAGCATGGTTTAACTCGTATCGGTCCGCGTGCAGTTCCGCTTGACCTTTCGCGGGGAGTCTAGGGGTGCGGGACGGTGTCTGTCCATACGCGCCGTCAGTTGTCAGTGGTCCGTTGTCAGTTGTTGGTGGAGATTTAACGCCTTCGCATTCCAACTGACAACGGACAACTGACAACTGACAGGTTGGTGTCTTTTTTCTCAGCGCCCGGTAACATCGAGCCGACGTTAGCCACGGAAGGCAGTGGGTTCCACCATTCCCCGCGCGTTGTCAGGCATCAGCCGTGGCGTAATGTCTGGATTGAGCAGCGGTAATGAATCTTGTGACTTCTGCAACCGACTCTTCGTCCGCCCCTGAGCCGGCTAAGCGTGCCGCTGCGCCATTGGCTTTTGAATCGGCTGCCCCCGGTCCGGTCCGTAAGGCCGGGCGCTCGACGCATATCCCGGCGCTGGACGGGCTGCGCGGGTTGGCCATTCTGCTGGTGCTGCTGTTCCATTTCAGCATCCCCACCACCAATTTTACCGGACTTAAGCGGGCCATCGTGCATCTGCCGGGCGCCGGTTGGGTAGGCGTGGACCTGTTTTTCGTTTTGTCCGGGTTCCTGATCACCTCGATTCTGTACGATGCCAAGCGGACGGTCGGCTTCTTCCGCAACTTCTACATGAGGCGTGTGTTACGGATCTTTCCGCTCTACTACGGCGTGCTGTTTGTCGCGTTCGTGGCAGTTCCCCTGGTCCGGCCAATCACCTCCGCGACCTATCAGAGTCTTGCAAGCCACCAATTCTGGCTTTGGGCTTACCTGACCAACTACGTTCAGCCTCCGGGCGGGCCGGACTGGGTTCGCAGGGAGTATGTGGAGCCGGGATGGTCCTTGTTCACCCACTTCTGGTCGCTGGCGGTCGAGGAGCAGTTTTATCTCGTTTGGCCGGCGATCGTGTTCTTCCTGAACCGCCGGATCCTGATGGCGATCTGCGGCGTGCTCATGGCGGCGGCCTTAGCCATTCGGGTCGGGCGCGTGGTTGCTCACGCCGACCTGCAATTGAGCTATTACTACACGTTCTGCCGGATGGACGCCCTCGCGGCCGGGGCGTTACTCGCGCTGGCATCGCGGGGTGCGCGGGGGATGCATGGCCTCATGAAGCCTGCCAAGTGGATCGGCCTGGCCGCCGGGGCGGGGCTGCTGGGGCTGTTCGTCTGGAAGGGCGAGAGCTTTTCGTTCAAAGACCCAATGGTCAACACGGCCGGTTTTTCGCTGCTGGCCTGGTTTTTTGCTTGCGTACTGCTCTGGGCGGTGGTCACGCCGGCGGCGAGCGTGCCCGGGAGGTTCTTTAACTTCTCATGGCTTAAGTTCTTAGGAAAGTACAGCTATGGGCTTTACGTGCTTCACGGGCTTTTGCACCCGGCCTTGGACGCGTACCTTCCAATTGATCGGCTTTCCCGAGTATTGCACTCTCCGGTGCTTGGAGCGGCGGCGCATCTGTTTTTAGCGGCCGGAATTAGCCTGCTTGCGGCCGTGGCGAGCTGGCATTTGTACGAGAAGCATTTTTTGAAACTGAAACGGTTTTTTGAGTACCGATCACCGACCCTCACCGAGCCGATAAATGATGCTGGGCCAGTGCCCCGTCCGGCGGCGGCATCGACCTCGCCGCCGACTCCAGGCGTATAGGAATTGAATGTTGCGAACTCGTTTTGGGTGAAAGTGTTGCTATGCGGATAACGCTTTTCGTGGGCCGGCCCGACCTCGGTGGCGGGGCCCGGGTCATTTCAATCTACGCCGAGCGATTGCAGCGGCGCGGTCATGACGTGACCGTCTTTGCCCGGCCTCCGCGCACGCCGACCCTGAAGGAAAAACTCCGGCACGTGCTGCGCGGCCGCAATTTGCCCGCTGACACGTTGCCCAGCCCGAGTTATTTCGAGGGGAAGAATTTTAAGTTTACGCTGCTGGACCGGTATCGGTCGGCGACGGCAGGCGACGTGCCGGACGCCGACGTGGTGATCGCGACTTGGTGGGAAACGGCCGAGTGGGCCGCGACGTTCCCGCCATCAAAGGGCGCGAAGGTCTATTTCGTGCAGCACCATGAGGTATTTGCCGGCGACCCGAAACGGATTAACGCCACCTGGCAGCTTCCGATGCACAAGATCACGGTGGCGCAGTGGCTTTCGGACCTGGCTGCCGAGCGTTTCGGCGACCGGGACACGTCGCTGGTGCCGAATGCGGTTGACCTGGAGCAGTTTTCCGTACCGGTGCGGGGCAAGCAGGCGACGCCGACGGTCGGGCTGATGTACTCGACAGTACACTTCAAGGGCTGCGACGTAAGCCTGGCGGCGTTTACGCGGGCGGCGGAGCAGGTTCCGGGGCTGCGGCTGGTGTCGTTTGGAGCCGTCCAGCCGGCTGAGAGCTTGCCGTTACCAGAAGGGTCGGAGTTCGTCTTCCAGCCGCCGCAGGAGCGGATCAGGGACTTGTACGGGAAGTGCGATGCCTGGTTGTTCGGCAGCCGGTCGGAAGGGTTCGGGTTGCCGTTGCTGGAAGCGATGGCATGCCGGACCCCGGTAGTGGCCACGCCGGCCGGCGCGGCGCCGGAGCTGGTGGCGCAGGGCGGCGGCATCCTGGTGCCGCAGGAAGACCCCGACGCCATGGCCGCCGGCATTGTCAAGATCTGCCGGAGCGACGAAGCCGGGTGGCGGCAAATGTCCGATAACGCCTGGAGCGTCGCCAGCCGGTATACTTGGGACGACGCCACCGACCGCTTCGAGGCAGCCCTGAAGAAGGCGATTGAAAAAGGACGTTCCGGACGGGTGGCGGCGTAGCCCGGGAGTGAAACTCAAAAGCACGAAACTCGAAATCCGAAGCACGAAGGGATTCAAAAGAGGAAAGGAGAAGAAACAACACGGAGAAATCGCGGGTGCGCTGAGTGACCTCTTTGACGTTTGAATTTATTTCGGGTTTTGGGTTTCGAACTTCGTGCATCGGGCGAATGTCCCGCTGCCAGTGAGATAATAGATGCGCCTTTTTGCAACCATTGGCCTGTACGGCTACATCCCCTTCGTGCTGTTGCTGTTCGCGCTGATGCGGAACCGCCGGCATGCGGTCATCGCGGCCTACCTCATCGGCTGGGAATTCCTGCCGATGGACTCGATCAAGCTGCCCATCCTGGAACTGTCGAAGGTCACCACCTGCTCGGTTGGCGTGATGCTGGGAATCATACTGTTCGACTTCAGCCGCATCCTGTCATTCCGCCCGCGTTGGTACGACATCCCCATCGTCATCTGGTGCGTATGCCCGTACTTCACCTCGATCCAGAACGATCTGGGTGCGTATGACGGGGCGTCGTCGACGGCGACTCAAACCCTCCTCTGGGGCATTCCCTATTTCGTGGGGCGCATCTATTTCTACGACCTCGAAGGGCTCCGCGAGTTGTGCGTGGGGATTTTCATCGCCGCACTGGCGTACATTCCCTTCTGCCTTTACGAAGTCAAGATGAGCCCGCAGCTCCACCGCATGGTCTACGGGCATTTCCAGCATGACTTCTCCCAGACCCAGCGCTGGGGCGGCTGGCGGCCGATGGTCTTTATGCAGAGCGGCATCGCCCTGGGCATGTGGATGTGCGTGGCCAGCATGATTGGCGTCTGGCTCTGGATCCGGGGGACCGTCACCCAGATCTTCAACATCCCCATGGGGCTGCTCGTGTTCGTGCTGCTGGTGGTCACCGTCCTGTGCAAATCGCTGAGCAGCCTGCTGTTCATGGGAATGGGCCTGGGTGTGCTGTTCTGGATCATGTGGCTCCGCAACGCCCTGCCGCTCTACGTGCTGATCGCGATCGCCCCGGTCTATATGTATGTCCGCGCCAGCGGGACCTGGGACGGGCAGAACCTGATCGACCTGGCCCAGAAAAGCTTCGGCGAAGAACGCGCTCAGTCGCTCGAGACCCGAATCGAGGCCGAGAACCGGCTGACCGCGCGGGCCATGGACACCTCCGAGCACGACCCCTGGTACGGGTGGGGAAAATGGAGCCCGTATAAGACCTACGCTCCATGGCGCGTCGGGCACATGGTGGAGAAGTACAACCCCGACACCAAGGAGACGCTGAAGTATTTCAAGGATGAGTGCCCCACTGACGGCATGTGGGTCATCACGCTGGGCACGTTCGGCCTGCTTGGCGTGATCTCGGCCACCGTCACCATCCAACTGCCCATACTCCTGGCCCGCAAACGCCTGCCGCTTTCAATCTGGACGCATCCGCTGGGCGCACCCATGGCGGTCCTGGCGGTGACGCTGGCGCTGCACATGCTGGACAACCTGCTCAATGCCATGCTCAACCCGGTGTTCGTGCTGGCCATCGGCGGGATCAGCGTGCTGGGCACCAAAGGCGTCAAACGCCGCCCTGCCGCGGTGTCGCAGTTCGTTCCGCCGCTCGGCCCAACGGGGCCGACGGGGCCGGCTGGGCCGATCGGTGGCGGCATGGAAGGGTTCCCCGTGATCCCTGGCTTGCAGATGCCGCCGACTCTCGGGGTCCCGAACGGCTTGGGAAGGACTTCGCAGCGGCAGGGTTCGATGAGAGCGTCGGCGTCGCGTACGACGCCGGTGCAGCCCGTTGCGCGGGAAGCACGGAATCCGAAACACCAAGCACGAAATAAATTCGAAATCCGAAACACTAATGACAGAAATGGCGGAATCCCTCCGTTTTGAATTTCTCTTTTTTGTGCTTCGAATTTCTTTCGAGTTTCGGGTTTCGAATTTCGTGCTTTCCTTCGGTTTTCCCAACAGATGCGTCTGCTCATCGTCATCGTCAACTACCGCTCGGCGTCGCTGACCATCGACTGCCTGCGTTCGCTCGCGCCCGAGATCGGCAGCGTGTCCGGCGGCGTGCGCGTCGTCGTAACCGACAACGCCTCGGGAGATGATTCGGCGGAGAAGCTCGCCGCCGCCTTTCACGACAATAACTGGTCGAACTGGGCGACCTTGCAGCCTCTGCCGCGCAACGGCGGCTTTGCGTACGGGAACAACCAGGCCATCGGCCCGGCGCTGACCGGCGCGGACCGGCCTGACTACGTGCTGCTGCTCAACCCCGACACGCTGGTTCGACCGGGGGCGATCGCCGCCCTGTTGCGGTTCATGGACGAGCACCCGGACGCCGGCATAGCCGGGAGCCGGCTGGAGCACCCGGACGGCACCCCGCAACAATCGGCATTCCGTTTCCACTCGGTCCTGAGCGAGCTGGAAGGCGGCGTGCGAATCGGGTTGGTATCGAAGCTGCTGAAGAGCCGGGTTGTCGCCATGCCGGTCCCGCAAGCGACGTGCAAAGTGGACTGGGTCGCCGGGGCCAGCATGATCGTCCGCCCGGCGGTGTTCGAGTCGGCCGGTCTGATGGACGAAGCCTATTTCATGTATTTCGAGGAAGTGGATTTCTGCCTGAAGGCCAGCCGCGCCGGCTGGCCGTGCTGGTACGTGCCGGAGTCGCGCGTTGTGCATCTCGTTGGCCAGACGTCCGGCGTCACCGACCGCAAACGCGCCCACAAACGTCGGCCGGCTTACTGGTTCGACTCGCGGCGGCGTTATTTCCTCAAGAACCACGGCCGGGTGAAGACGTTCCTGGCGAATCTGGCCTGGTCGGCGGGGTTCGCCACCTTCCGCGTTCGCCAGTTCCTGCAGCGCAAGCCCGATACCGAGCCGGCCCGGCTGCTGCGGGATTTTGTCCAATACAACTTTTGCACTTTTTGTGTCGGGAAAGGGCAGGTGTAACGCCATGTCCGCACCGACCGTGGAGAACGGGAATCCTGTAGGGTCCGCACTGCGGACCGTAACGTCGGACAAGACCGAAATGGTCCGCAGTGCGGACCCTACTCAAAGTGCGAATACCAGACCCGGCTCGCGGAACTCGAACCCCACGGACATTGGCTTTCTGGCTCTGCTGGCCGAAGACCTCCGCACGCACGGCGGGAATCTGTTCGAACAGGGCTTCTGGGCGGTGGCGACCCACCGGTTCGGCAACTGGCGGATGAGCGTGCCCAGAATGCTCCGGTTCCCGTTCACGCTGCTGTATCGCTTTGGGTTCAAGTGGGTCGAATGGACGTGCGGCATTACCCTGCCGTATACGGTGACGCTCGGCCGGCGCGTCCGCATCTGGCACCACAGCGGGATGGTCCTGCATGCCGAGCGCATCGGCGACGACGTACACATCCGCCAGAACACCACGTTTGGCATCGCACGGAAAGATGCGCTGCATCAGTTGCCGGTGATCGAAGACCGCGTCGACCTCGGCTGCGGCGTGGCGGTCCTCGGCCCGGTCACCATCGGCCACGACAGCATCATCGGCGCTAATGCGGTCGTCGTGAAGGACGTGCCGCCGGGGTCGCTGGCTGTGGGAGTGCCAGCGAAGATTATCAAGACGTGTCAGTCGTCCGTTGTCAGTCGTCGGTTGTAAAGCGAAGATGATAACGAATAACCCCGAACCTGCCTTTAACAACTGACAACTGACCACTGACGACTGACAACTAACATATGAAAATCGGTGTCATAGCGATCGGCCGCAATGAAGGCGAACGCCTTCGGCAGTGCCTTGCGTCCCTGGTGGGGCGCGGGTTGCCGGTCGTATACGTCGATTCCAAATCCACCGATGGCAGCCCCGACCTGGCGCGGTCGATGGGCGCCGAAGTGGTGGCGCTGGACATGTCGATCCCCTTCTGTGCCGCCCGGGCGCGCAATGAGGGATTCGATCGGCTCATGCAGATCTGCTCCGATTTGACCTTCGTTCAGTTCGTGGATGGCGACTGCGAAGTCGCGCCGGGATGGCTCGACCGCGCCAAGGCCGAGCTGGAAAGCCGGCCCGAAGCGGGGGCCGTCTGCGGCCGGCGCCGCGAGCGGCATCCCGACGCCTCGATCTACAACCGCCTGGCCGATCTCGAATGGGACACGCCGATCGGCCAAGCCAAGAGTGTTGGCGGCGATTCCCTGATGCGCGTCGCCGCGTTCAAGGAAGCCGGGGGCTTTGATGCGACGGTTGCCGCCGGCGAAGAGCCGGAGCTTTGCCAGCGCATGCGCGAGAAGGGTTGGAAGATCTATCGAGTCGACGCGGAAATGACGGTGCACGATTCGGCGATGCTGCATTTCGGGCAGTGGTGGAAGCGGTCGGTCCGCAGCGGGTACGGCGCGATGGACGTGGCCACGCGGTTCCGACGGGGCAAGCAGGGCTTGTTTGTCGATCAGGTCCGACGCGCACGAAAGTGGGCAGTGGGTTGGCCCGCGGCGGTGGTCGGTGCATGGGGGCTAGTCATGCTGATTTGGGCGTTATTCGGAACCCTCCGGAACCGTCGACTTGCGGAAGACTTGGCGGCCCTGGCCGCAGCGTTCGTATTTGCCGCGGCTCCGCTCCAGATCATTCGCTCGGCGATGCAGGCCCGGCCGCGGGCAGGAAGCTGGCGGGTCGCTTTCGCCGCCGGGGCGCTGACACTGATCAGCAAGTGGGCGAATTACCTTGGGCAACGCCGCTATTTGGAAGATCGTGCCGCCGGCCGGAACACTCGTTTGATTGACTATAAAGCTGCCGGCTCTCCCCAGGCGACGCATGCGTGACTCAAACTACCAAGCCGATCTTCAGCGATACCCGCGACGGCCGTTCCTCAAGGAGCAGTCGGTGTGGGCGATCTGGGTCTACCGGTTCGGCCGGCGGTTGGACCGGCGAAAGCCAGGGTTTGTTCGAAAGCTGGGCGAGAAATGGTACTGGCTCATTTACCGCTTTGTCGAAACGCTCACCGGCATCAGCATTCCCAAGAGCGTCGAAATCGGGCCGGGCCTCAAGATCTGGCACTTTGGCAACATCTTCATTCATAAGGACGTCAAGATCGGGGCCCGCTGCACGTTGCGTCAGGGTGTGACGATCGGCAACCGCAAAGACGGGGGCCCTGTCCCCGTGATCGAGGACGACGTGGAGCTCGGCGCTTACGCCCAGGTGCTCGGCGGAGTGCGCATCGGCCGGGGGGCCAAGATCGGCGCGATGAGCGTGGTGCTGTGTGACGTGCCGGCCGAGGCTACCGCCGTAGGCGTGCCGGCGAAGGTGATTGAAGGTCGGAGAGAGAAGGCGCTCGAGGTGGAAACCGGCGTGACGGTTTAGCACCCGGGAATGGATTAATCCTCTTTCGTGCGGACCCGACTCTTATCGGACCTCCAGCTAAAGTTGCAGCTTTTTCCGGCCGTTGAGTCCTGCAGTTGGCTTTGGTGAATCTATGTCGACGTTACTCGATGAACATTCCCGCCCCGCCGTTCCTCGGCGCCAACCCCTGCGCGCGGCGGTGATCGGCACGGGGAAAATCTCCGAAGAGCACCTGCGCTTCCTGTCCCGCGACTCGCGAGTCGAACTGGCGGCGGTTTGCGACTTGTCTCCCTCGCTGGCCAAGTATGCCGCGACTCGGTTCAAGGCGGCGGCGGCTTTCAGTGACTCGGTGCGGATGCTGCAGGAGGCCCGGCCCGATGTGGTGCACGTCCTGACTCCCCCGCATACGCACTGGGCGCTGGTGAGCGACGCGCTCAATGCCGGGGCGCACGTGGTGGTCGAGAAGCCGGTGGCGCCGACCAATGCAAAGTTCCGGGAATTATGGAAGCTGGCCGAGGAGCGCGGGCGTCGGATCGTGGAAGACCACAACTACCGCTTCAACGAGCCGATCCTGGCGATTGAGGAACTTGTCGCCGCTGGAGAACTGGGTGACGTGCGTGAGGTGGACGTTCGCATGGCCTTGCCGATCCGCAAGGCGGGCGGGCGCTATGCCGACGAGAATCTGCCGCACCCCAGTCACAACCTGCCGGCCGGCGTCATTCATGAGTTCATAACACACTTGTGCTATCTCGCCCTGCGTTTCCTGCCGGCCGGCGAGATGTGGCGTGTCGCGGCGGCGTGGTCGAAGCATGGGGCCGAGGCCCTGTTCAAGTACGACGACCTGGACGCACTGGTGATCAGCGGCCCGGTACACGCGCGGATCCGCTTCACGAGCCACTGCGGGCCGGACTGCTTTGCCGTGACCGTCCGCGGGACGCGCGGGTGGGCGGAAACGGACTTGTTCCAGCCGCACCTGCGTGTGGTGGTCCCGCGTAAAGGCGGGCAACAGCTTTCGCCGCTGCTGAACCATTTATTGAACGGCGCCAATCTAATGGGAGCAAGCGTGCGCGGGTTCCGAAACAAGGTGATGCAGAAAACGCCCTACGAAGGGCTGAGGACGTTCCTGGATCAAACATATGCCGCATTGTGCGAAGACAAACCGCCGCCTGTCACTTACGATGACATGGACCGGGCCAGCCGGCTTGTCGATGCGTTGCTGGAGGACGGGTCGAGGGTGTAGAGGGTCTATGAATCTTCTGGTGACTGGCGCAAATGGGTTCCTGGGGCGGCATGTCGTGGCCGAGGCGCTGCGACGCGGGCATTCGGTGCGCGCGGTGGTGCGCTCGGCCGGTGATGTGCCACGCAACGGCTGGCGGCCCGGGGCGAACTTCAGTTTCGTGCAGGCTGACCTGCGCCGGCGCAAGGGGCTCAGCGACGCGGTCGCGGGCGTGGACGCCGTCCTGCACTTGGCGGCCGCCAAGGCCGGCGACATGTACGCGCAATATGGCGGCACCGTCGTCGCGACCGAAAACCTGCTGGCCGCGATGAGCGAGGCGAGAGTTCGGCGGATCGTCGCCATCAGCTCGTTGTCCGTTTACGACTACCTCAAGATGCGCAGCTTCTCCGTCCTGACCGAATCGTCCCCGCTTGAAACTGATGCGTTCGATCGCGACGAATACGCCCATACGAAGCTCGTCCAGGAGCGGCTTGTCCGCGACCATGCGACGCAGGAGGGCTGGAATTTCGTCATCCTTCGCCCCGGGGTGATTTACGGCAAGGACAACCTCTGGACCGCGCGACTGGGCATCCGCGGCGGGAAGGTCTGGCTGCGGACCGGCGCCTGGGCGAAGCTGCCGCTGGCATATGTGGAGAACTGCGCCGAGGCCATCGTGACGGCGGCCGAGCGGGCGGGCGAGGTTTCGGTCAAGGGCAACGTGTTCAACCTGATAGACGATAAGCCGCCGACGCAGCGCCAGTATGCCCGGCAGCTCCAGCGGCGGATGTCGCCGCGGCCCATCATCGTGCCGGTCGCCTGGACGGTCATGCGTTCGCTGGCCCGGATGGCGGTCCTCACCAACAAACTCCTGCTGGGAGGTCGGGCGAAGGTCCCCGGGATTTTCATTCCCGCGCGGCTGCACGCGCGGTGCAAGCCGTTGCGATTCGATAATGCCCGCATCAAGCAGTCGCTCGGCTGGTCGCCGCGATATTCCCTTGAAGAGGCGTTGGACCGAAGTTTCGCCGTTGAAGCGGATGGCGGCGCGGCCGGTGCCGGAGAGGCTTGCTCGGCCGCGCAAGATCCTGCACGGCCGGACATGATCAAGGGGGCGGCGTGAGCTCGGCCGGCACCTCTTCGCCGCTGCGCGTTGCCTACATGACCGGGCAGTACCCCCGCGCCACGGATACGTTCATCCAGCGCGAGGTGGCGGCGCTGCGCGATCGGGGCGTGTTCGTGCAGACCTTCTCCATCCGCAAACCCCAGGCAAAAGAGAATGTCGGCCCCGAGCAGCAGGCTGAAGGCGCGCGGACGCATTACATACTGCCCTCCAGGTTTGCCGCGCTTTTGAAAGCGCATGCCCGCTTGCTGTTCGCAAAGCCGGGGCGATACCTGGCGGCGCTCAAGACCGCCTTGACCGTTCGCCCGCCGGGGCTGAAGGCACTAGTCTGGCAGGCGGCCTATTTCGTCGAGGCGGGCGTCGTGGCGGACCGGGTGGCGGCATTGGACCTGTCTCACTTGCACAACCACTTTTCCAACTCCAGTTGCTCGGTGGCGATGCTGGCGGCCCAGCTCGGCGGGTTCACCTTCAGCTTCACGATGCATGGACCGGCCGAGTTCTACGAGCCCAAATACTGGCGCATCGACGAGAAGATCCGCCGGGCGCTGTTTGTCGCATGCATCAGCAACTTCTGTCGCAGTCAGGCGATGGTCTTCGCTCCGCAGGAGTGCTGGGAAAAACTGCACATCGTCCATTGCGGCGTCAACCCGGCAGACTTCAAGTCCGACCGCGCGGAACACCAACCGGGCGACAGCTCGCGACTGTTGTTCGTCGGACGCCTGGCCGCCGTGAAGGGATTGCCGATCCTGCTTGACGCTGTCGCGAGGCTTCGGCGGAGCTGGCCGCGAATCAAGCTCACAGTGGCCGGCGACGGGCCTGACGGTGAGAAACTGAAAGCCCAAGCGCGGCGACTGGGGATCGAGGCCAACGTCGAATTTTCCGGCTATCAATCGCAGCAACAGGTGCGCGAATTGCTAGGCAGGAGCGACGTGTTCGTGATGGCCAGCTTTGCCGAGGGCGTCCCGGTGGTGTTGATGGAAGCGATGGCGGCGCGCGTTCCCGTGGTGGCGACGCATATCGCCGGAATACCCGAGCTCGTCGAAGATGGCGTGAGCGGGTTCCTCGTGCCTCCGGGCGATCCAATTGCACTGGCTGAAAAAGTAGGCCGATTATTACGAGATCGAAATCTGCGTTCTGATTTCGGACGGGCTGGTTCGGAGAAAGTCAGCCGGGACTTTAATATTCTCACTGAAGCCGAAAAACTGTGTCAGATACTCACGACGGCCATTGCTGGCTCGCCAGCTACGGTTCTAGCGGGCGTGACTGCGACGACGGTTGAGTGTTTACGAGCGATGGGCGCGGCTTGAGCCGCGCGCGGAGGGAGTAGTCGAATTCCTATGCAAACCTTCGCTTCAACAGCCAGACCTGCCGAGGCGGTGCGCTCCTGGAATGAAGCGGGCGCGGAAGGCGCGCTGCACCCCGATCCGTCGACCCCTGTCGCGCCCAAGATCCCTTCCCGGCGCTATCTGCTGGTGACGCCCTGCCGGGACGAAGCCAAATATGCGCGTCGGACGTTGGACAGTGTGACGCGACAGACGGTCCTGCCGGCACTGTGGATCATTGTGGATGACGGTTCCAAGGACCAGACGCCGGAGATCCTTCGCGAATATGCGGCGCGGTTCCCGTTTATCCGCGTCGTGACCCGCGCAGACCGGGGTGATCGAAAACTGGGTGGCGGCGTGATTGACGCATTTTATGCCGGCTACGAAACCATCGACCCCGATGGCTTTGACTACGTTTGCAAACTGGACTTGGACCTCGACCTCCCATCGGCGTATTTCGAATCGTTGATGCGGCGGATGGAAGGTGAGCGGCGCATCGGGACGTGCAGCGGGAAGCCGTATTTTCTCAACGCCCGCGGCGAGAGGGTCAGCGAGAAGTGCGGGGACGAGAATTCAGTTGGAATGGTCAAATTTTATCGGACTGAATGTTTCAAGCGGATCGGCGGGTTCGTCCGAGAACTCATGTGGGATGGCATCGACTGCCACTGCTGCCGGATGTTCGGCTGGGTGGCCGTGAGCTGGGATGATCCAGCGTTGAATTTCGAGCATCTCCGGCCCATGGGCACCAGTCACAAGAACTGGTGGACCGGCCGGGTCCGTCATGGAGTCGGGCAGTATTTCATGGGCACCGGGCCGGCGTACATGCTGGCCAGTTCGGTGTTCCGGGTTACCCATCCACCGGTAGTGATCGGGGCGACGGCTATGTTGTGGGGTTACGTCCGCAGCATGGTGCGGAGAAAGCCGCGCTATGGCGACGGCGCGGGCGGCGTGTCTGACGAAGCGGGCCGGCAGTTCCGGCGTTTCCTGCGGCGTTACCAATGGCAGTGTCTGCTTTGCGGCAAGCGCCGCGCGACGCAAGCCCTGAATGAACAACAAGCTGCCGTCTGGGACCCACAATCGCCCAGCGCCGCCAAATCATGAAGTCATTGGCATGCATGAATGGAATGGCGATTGCCTTAACTGAAATCTCAAACGGATCTTACGTCGTTTTCAGGCACTGAATGTACGGGCGGATTACGCCGATGGATGAGAAGGGATAAGGCAGATCGTCGTACACTATTCTCTACATTGCCTTTTTGGGCCAGACCAGAGATAGTGTGTGGGCATCTTTGTGGGTTCCAGCAATGGAGTTGCATCGGATAAGAGTCGAGCCAAAGCGAAATCTGAGCCGGCTGTTTTGTGGCAGGACCAAAGCCGCGTACAGGTGGCGACTGTAGGTTCGAATAAGTGCAAAGGGCGTTCGAGACCGGTTGAAAATGTGCCTCGTAGGAACGAGGCTGCGAGGTCGGAGCGAACCCAACCGTTTTGCGGGTTCGCTGAATCGAAGGAACGTAATTTTCTGACCTGGCAGGGTGTCGTATCGAACATGCATATGTATTTGCGCTACGGAGATCCATCTTGGGACACGCCTGAATCGCCGAGCAAGCCGGCGATACAGCCTGCCATCCATCGGCGTCGTGAGGGAACGACCGAGCCTGGGTCGCGGCTCCCGTCAATCAACCTTCACGGGGTGCGTCTGCATTCGATGACCGAAGTCGCCAGCGTGCGGCACATTCTCAATTGCCTGGACCACGGGCAGGGCGGCGTGGTGGTGACGCCCAACCTCGATCACCTGCGCCGCTGCCGCAAGGACATGAATTTCGCGGCATTGGTGGCCGAAGCGGATTTGGTGGTCGCCGACGGGATGCCGCTGGTCTGGGCCAGCAAGCTTCAGCGAACGCCGCTCCCCGAGCGCGTGGCGGGGTCGAACCTGATCTCCAGCCTGTCCGACGGCGCCGCCGCTCGCGGGCGTTCTTTGTTCCTCCTGGGCGGGGCGCCGGGGACCGCCGACGGCGCTGCCGAAATCCTCCGCAAACGCTACCCGGCCATCAAGATTGCCGGGACCTACTGCCCCCCTGTCGGTTTCGAACGGAACACGCGGGTGATGGGTGAACTGACCAACCTGCTGACGGCCTCGAAGGCGGACATCGTATATGTCGCCCTGGGGTCGCCCAAGCAGGAGCGGCTCATCGCCCGCACCAAGCATCTGTTGCCCAACGCCTGGTGGCTGGGCGTCGGCAACAGCTTCAGCTTTCTCTGCGGTCACGTGCGGCGTGCCCCGAAGTGGATGCAGTCATCCGGCCTGGAATGGGTCCATCGGCTGGGGCAGGAGCCGCGCCGCCTGTTCAAGCGTTATGTGGTGGTTGGCCTGCCCTTCGGGACCAGTCTTCTGGGCCGCGCGGCCCTCGGTGGCATCTCCCGGCGCCTGTCCGGGAGAAGACAGACCGTCCCGTCGGTTGTGCCCGAGGCGGTGGACGACACGGCGGGCAAGGCCGACGGCGAGTCGCTCGTCAAGCCGCTTAGCGCCACGCCCAATGCGCCGACTGATGTCACGGCCGACCCATCACCGCGGATGGCAATCCGGATTTCGCCGGTTCAGAGCGAATCGCAGGTGGAACTGGGCCCCACGAGCGGCTCGGGCCGGCTGTCCCGGCTGCGGGCGCTGGTCCTGCTCGGCGGGTCGGTGCGCCCCACCTTGCTTTCGACCGCCACCGAGCGTTCCGTCCTCGATCTCCCGCTCGATGAAAAGGGCTCGCTGTTGAATTTCTGGCTCAGCCAGTCGCTGGACGTGGCTCAACTGGCCGGGCTGACGACGCTGCCGGTCCGGGTCATGGTCAACCAGGGGTCACCGGAGCCGACCAGCGCCGAGGAACGCCATTTCGGCCTGTTCCAGGTCGAGCGCGACCGCTCCGAATACCGCGGCACCGGCGGCGTGCTCCGCGACCTGGCCGCCGAATACGACGACGAGGACCTGATCCTGGTCGCCAACGCCGCCCAGATCATGCTCGACCCGCTGGCCTTGGTGGCGTCGGCGCTGGAACGCCGCGGCGGCGAAGTGGGCCTGGTCTCGCACGAAGACGGCACGCCCACCGGCGTCATGCTGCTCACCTGCAAAACGTTGCGGACCATTTCGGAAGTCGGCTACGTGGACATGAAGGAGCAGGCCCTGCCGCAGATTGCCTCGCAGTTCACGGTCCGCGTCCTCCCGCGGCGCCGCCCCACCGGGCTGCCGATCCGCAGCCTCGAAAACTACATCCAGGGGCTGCGGCTGCACCACCGGCTCCGCGCCGGCAAACCGGCGGTTACCGACCCGCTCGCCGAAGACTGGGGCCCGGCGTTTTCGCTGATCGAGCAAGGCGCCGTCGTGGATGCCAGCGCGCGGGTACACGATTCGGTGGTGCTGGCCGACGGGGTCATCGAGCCGGGCGCCGTGGTCGTGCGCTGCGTGGTTTGCCCCGGCGGAGTCGTGCGACGCGATCGGACCGCGGTGGACCAGTTCATCACCGGCACGAGCGAGTTCCGTTCCCGCAGGCCCGACCAACCGCCGGGCGCTAATCGACACCAGAGCGTTGTGTCGGCGCTGCCGATCATCGCACCAGCCCCGGCGACTGCCGCCGCCATGGCGGTCACCTGCGTAACCACTACACCAGTTACGTCCGCCGCCGTTCGGGTCGGGGGAATGGCGTCGTTCTCGTAGGCCAAGCCTACAGGCCGGCCCCGCTTGGTCCGATTTCTTTGATGGATCTTATGTCTGCTCACCCGCAAGCCATTCCCTCCACCCTGAACTACCGCCCGGCGGCGCTGGCTGGGCCGCGCTCGAGGCTGCGTTGGTTCCGCACCGACCGATGGACGGCCGGCCACCTCATCGCGGCAGGGCTGATGGGTACGCTGGGCATCCTGGCCACCTGGGATGCCTGGGACGACATATTCCGCCTGGCTCGCTCGCCCTCCTGGACCGACGGCGAAAACACGCACATTCTCCTGGTCCCGATCGTCGCGGCCTGGATGGTCATCGTCCGGCAACTCCGCATCCGCCATTGCAAGCCGACCGGCACGATCATTGGCTTCATCACCGCCGCACTGGGCTGGGTTGTCTACCTGGTCGGCTACTATCGCGGGTATCTCTCGCTGTGGCACGCCGGGGCGGTTTTGGTCATGCTGGGCTGCGTGCTGAGCATCCTCGGCAAGCATGCTTTGTTCCGCTTCTTCCCGGCCATCGCGGTGCTGGTTTTTCTCATCCCTGTCCCGACGCAATACCGCCTCAAGATCGCCGGGCCGCTCCAAGCCTGGACCGCTGAAATCTCCCAGAGAATTCTGGAGCTGTTCGGCGTGCCTGTCGAGCGCGCCGAGAGCCGGCTCACCATCAATGGCCAACCTGTAGACATTATCGAGGCGTGCAACGGGCTCCGGGGCGTCTTCTGCCTGATCCTGGTCTCCTATGCGTTCAGCTTCGGACTGCCCCTTCGCAACGGGGTTCGGCTGGTCGTCCTGCTCGCCAGCCCGCTCAGCGCAATCCTCTGCAACGTCCTGCGGATCATCCCCACGGTCTGGATCTACGGCTACTACTCGCACAATACGCAAGTGAGCAACCAGGTGGGCGACCTCTTCCATAAGGCCAGCGGTTGGCTGATGCTGCCGGTGGCCTTCCTGCTCCTGCTGGGAATTATCAAGGTGTTGCGCTGGGCGATGGTCCCGGTGATGCGCTACACCCTGGCCTCATGAAGTCAATGACTTCCATCCTCGCCGCTCCCGTGGCTTGCCTGGCCGTGTTGGCCGGCATTGCCCTTGACAACGCCACGCACGTCAAGCCCGAAGACGCCACCGCATATCACGCGGTGGTGAAGGCCCGGCTTGAGGCTTGGCCCCAGACCATTCGCAACGGTGACCAGGAATGGACCAGCCGCGATTGCAAGGTCCCCGAAGCAGCGGTTCGGCTGTTGCGACCCAACGCGCTGATCAGCCGCCATTACGAGTGCGTCAATGATGACGGCAAAGCCGCCGACCTGCTGATCGTCCAGTGTGGCGAAGCCACCGACATGAGCGGCCATTACCCCAGGAACTGCTATCCCCGCAACGGCGAGAAACTGGTGCACGAGGAATCCCGCGTCTGGCAGGTCGGGGCGACGTCGATCAGCGGCATGGAATACCACTTCCAACCCCGCTCGCTCGGTGAATCGCGCAAGTGCGTTTACAACTTCTTCGTCCTCCCCGGCAAGGGCATCGTGCCCGATATGGACGACGTGCAGAAGGCCACGGCGGACTATCGTCGCCGCTACTTCGGCGCCGCCCAGTTCCAGCTTGTCTTTTATTCGGACCTGTCGCAGTCGGAACGAGACAAGGTTTTTGCCACGATCATCGGAGCCGACCCCGACATTTTTTCGTTCCTGAACCCGCCCGGCCTGTGAGAGTTGAGATGGACTGCCTGTGCCGATTACGCGGCGAACTCATCGCCGGGCAAAAAGTAATGTAAGTCATTGCCTGCTTGCTGGCGCTGATATTGCGACACCTGCCGGTCAAGCAGGCCGATATGAGATAAAGGCTCGATGCCGGCAACAGCAAAATTGAAAGTTTCGCTTGACGGGCGGGCGACTTTATGGTTTAAAGTAAGCGGGTACCCGGTCGTAAAGTGCAACGGAATCGGTCGCTCGGACCGCACGGGTCGAACTCATGCGGATGAACGAGCCTTAACGTGGGCAGGATCGCAATGAGCAACGAAATTCAATTGGCTTTGAACGGCTACGGCCAGGGCCTCCCGGCCCAGGCTTCGCCCTTTGGCGGGGCACTTGGCGCCGCGGGCGCCCAGCCCAACGCACTCAAAACGGTCCAGCGCGTCTTGCGCGGCCGGTACATCCTCGCCGGCGTCCTGGCCTCGATCTTTGCCGTCGTCTTCGCCGCCGGCGGCTTCCTGGTTTCCAAGCCGGCCTACAAGAGCGATGCCAAGCTTGAAATCGACCCCGGCATCCCTCTTCCCGGTGAACCGATCGAAAAAGTCATGGCCATGCAAGGTCTCTATGTCGCCAAGCAGATGGTGCACCTCACTGACGAACGCACCCTCGTTGCGGCGATGAACGATCCGCGATGGCAGGCCCTTCGGCCCACGGCGGACCCCAAGGCCCTTGAGAAATTCGCCAAGAACCTGACAGTGGAGTTGCCGCCTCGACAGACCAACTTCATCCTAGTCACCTATTCAGACAATGCCAAGGATTCCAAGCTCGTCGTACAGACGGCGGTTGCCTGCGTCATCAAGGCATTCAAAAACATTTACGGCCAGGAAGACAATCAAACCCTCGATACCAACATCGAAGCATTGCACAAAGAGGAGGGCGAGCTGGAGGCCAAGATCGATGGTTGGCGCGCGGACAACGAAGCGCTGGGCAAGGACGGGGCCGATGACGGTGATGTCGTCAAAGCGCATGACCTGGCGGCGCTGGACATCCTGAAGATGATCAGCGACGACGAGCAATTGCTCCACTCCGCCGCGGATGAAAAGAAGATGGCCGAGAAAGGTGGCACGTCGCAGAAATTCACCGCCGATGATTTCGCACGGCTGGGAGAGCCCAGGATGGCCAGCGAAATGAAGCAGTATTTGGAAGACAGCGAGCGCTACAACGCCCTGATCCAAACGCTCGGCCTGAATAACCCCGCCGTCAGAAACGCCAAGGCCATGTTGGATACTCGGCTCGCCACGATGCAGACCTATGCCGATCAATTGAACGAGCGGTTTGTCATTCGCTGGCGCGCCGATGGAAGCGGCGGAGCATTGATCCCCCGGGACCTGACCGACCTGCAGAACAGGATCCAGCGTGAGAAAGAGTTGTATAAGCAGCGGCACGACGAGGTCGCGGACCTGCGTGCCGCGATGCGGAAGATCAACGAGAAAAAGGTCCAAATCAACAATGCCCAATTGCGCTTGAAGGAAGTCAACGACGATTTGCGGCAGTTGATCTACGTCCGCGAACATGCCGTCCACACCAAGTACCTCGATGAGGACGGCACGCAGCCGACGTTGGACAAAGACCGCCGGCCGATCCTGGCTGCCCTGGGGTTCATGGGCGGCGCGGGCCTGCCGATCGGCGTCATGCTGCTGATCGGGATGTTCGACAGCCGCTACCGCTTTAGCGACGAGACCAACTCGGAAATGAAGGGACTGACGCTGCTGGGCATTCTGCCCAACCTGCCCGACCGCTTGAGCGATCCGGAGCAGGCGGGCATCGCCGCCCACTGCGTCCACCAGATCCGCACCATGCTGCAGATCAATGGCGGGCCGGAAGAACGGCGCGTGGTCGCCATCACCAGCGCCAGCCCCGGCGACGGTAAAACCAGCCTGACCCTGGCCCTGGGCCTTTCGTATGCGGCGTGCGGAACGCGCACGCTCCTGATCGACTGTGACCTGATCGGCGCCGGCCTGACCGCC
>Ga0182024_10002944_pt1 | contig 41453 bp, 35 predicted proteins | sample P32metaG_FD_120480 | JGI IMG/M metagenome (GOLD analysis project Ga0182024, IMG submission 120480) | Permafrost microbial communities from Stordalen Mire, Sweden - P3-2 metaG (Illumina Assembly) | ecosystem: Environmental > Terrestrial > Soil > Wetlands > Permafrost | place: Sweden: Stordalen...
ACGACCGCGACGACAAGAAGGCGGCCCAGATGGCGCGCCAGTTTCTGGTGAAGCAGAACGCCAGGTTCCGCAATTACATGATGGATGAACCCATCCTGGATGCGTTTCAGAAGTTGGGAGTGCAGGGTATTCCCGCCGTATTCATTTACGATCGCACCGGCCGGCAGCGCTACTTTCTCAATGCCGACGATCCCAACCGCCAGTTCACTGCAAAGGATGTTGATGACGCCGTCGCCAGGCTGCTATCGGAGCCCGGACCGGGGCTATAACCGGGGCTATAACGTTGCGTTGGAGGCTGCACTCCGATATGATTCAACAACAGATAGGCTCGCCGAAGGAGGCCTGGAAAATGCGTACGCTACAAGTGGTGCTCGCGGGTTGTGCGATGGGGATTACGGCTTTGGCCGCTACCAGCGCACCCGCTTCCGTGACCTTTAACAAGGATGTTCTGCCGATTCTCCAGAAGAACTGCCAGGGTTGCCATCGGCCGGGAGAAGTGGCGCCTATGTCGTTGCTCACCTACACCGACGCGCGTCCGTGGGCCAAGGCGATCAAGGTAGCGGTCGGGACCAAGAAGATGCCGCCATGGTTTGCCGAGGTCGGGCACTTTGCCAACGACCGCCGGCTGAGCGAGGCGGACATTAACACGCTGGTCGCCTGGGCGGACAACGGATCACCAGAGGGCGACGCTAAGGACAAGCCGGCACCGATCACTTTCCCGGAGGGATGGAACATCAAGCCGGACATGATCATCGAAATGCCCAAGGACTTTCAGGTCGCGGCTAAGGGCACCATCAACTATCAGAACATCCTGGTCAAAGCGAATTTCCCAGAAGACACGTGGGTTATCGCTGCCGAGATGCGTCCCGGCAATCCCAAAGTGGTGCACCACATGCGAGCGATCGTCCGCCCGCCCACGTCCACCTGGCTATCGACAGCGGTTCCCGGCGAAGCGTACGAAGAAGGCTCCGCGGAGATGGGTGGCGCAAAGCAGGGCACCGATCTGCTGGGCAAATACAACCCCGGACTAGGAGCGCAGCGCTTCGACGTGGATGGCGCCGCGAAGTTCGTGCCGAAGGGTTCGGATATCGTCTTCAATATCCACTACACTTCGATCGGCACGCCGCAGACCGATCGGTCGAAGGTCGGATTGGTGTTTGCGAAGAATCCTCCCAAGGTTCGCTACTGGATGTCGCCGGGCACGCCCGCGGCCTTCAATCTGGCCATTCCGGCGGGGGACAACAATGCCGAGGTGGTGAGCGAAGTTACGGTCGGGGTCGATGGCGCGAAGCTGGTCTACATCCAACCCCACCTGCACCTGCGCGGCAAAGATTACGAGCTGCGCGTGACTTATCCCACCGGGGAATCGGAGGTCGTGTTCAAAGGTACCTGGAATTTCGACTGGCAGGTGGGATACCAATTGGCCAAGCCATTGGCAATACCCAAGGGCACGAAGCTTCTGGCAGTCGTGCATTATGACAACTCTTTGAACAATAAGTTCAACCCCGATCCGACGAAAACGGTTTGGTGGGGCGATCAGAATTGGGACGAGATGCAGTCCGGTTTCCTCGGCCTCGTCTTTGACGTCCACACCGATGCCAGCAAGGTTTTCATCGCGTCCGGGCCCAGTCTTTTGCCACGCGGCACGTCCGGGCCGACCCTCGCAGCCATGGAAGCGGCCGGCAAGAAGTAAGAGAAAGTGTCGCGCTGGAAACCTGACACAGGCAGGAATGCCTGTGCTACTCAGGATGTGCGCTATGCGCTGGCGCATGAGCCGCCATGCCCTTCAACTGGCATACAATTGACCTATGCTTTTGAAACGCATGTCCATGATGACCATCGCGCTTTTGGCAACGGCCGCAGTGCCAACATTTGCGCAGACCGACATTAAAGCGACTTTCGTGAAGCACCTGAAGACCTCGCGAGACTTCACTCTGAAAGTGGCGGATCAGATGCCGGAGGCGTCGTATGACTTCAAGCTCACGCCGCCGCAAATGAGCTTTGCCCAGCAAATCGTCCACCTGTCGCAGGAACTAGACGGGTTTTCGGCCCTACTCTCCGGCGAAAAACCAAGTGGGGCGAAGCCGCCGTCGATGAACAAGAAAGATGTGCTCGCGTTTGCACAGCAGTCTTATGATCGCGCGATCCAACGCGTATCCAAACTGACACCCGAACAGATTTCGAAGTCCTACGATACTGGAGACGGATCGATGACCGGGTTAGAAGTGCTGATGTTCGCGCTCGATCACACGACGCACCATCGGGCGTCGGCCGAGATGTATCTGCGCGCCAAGGGCATCAAACCGACCGACTACGAATTCTGAGAACTTTTCGTAGCACAGGCCTCCCGGCCTGTGTCAGGTTTTTGTTAGCACCAAGGAGGGAATCGTGAACAGCTTTGCTTATCGCGTAGTCGCAGCAGTTGCCTTGGCCGCAGCGGCACTGGCCGTGGCTGCCCAAACTAACAATCGCGACGAGGCCAAGAAGCCGCTGGCGATCGCCTCCCAAGGCGCCTTCTTCGTGGGCGGCGAAACCAAGCGTTCCAGTACACCGCCGCCTGCCGTGCCGGGCGCCAACGCCGCTCCCGCGCCACCTGACGACATCACGGTCAACCAGATGTACGTGCAGTATCAGGTGCCGGTGAATGCCGCCCAGCACGTTCCGGTGGTCATGGTGCACGGATGCTGCCTGAGCAGTATGACCTGGGAGACCACTCCTGACGGGCGCATGGGCTGGAGCGAATACTTCGTGCGCAAGAATCGCCCGGTGTATCTGGCGGACCAGGCCTCGCGCGCCCGCTCGGGTTTCGACGCCACTATCATCAACGCGGTAAAGCAGGGAGCCGCGCCGCCCAGCCAGCTTCCCAATGTGCTCATGGCCGGCCACCAGACTTCCTGGGCCGTGTTCCGCTTCGGCGCTACCTACGGCTCGCCGTTTCCCGACGGCCAGTTTCCCATCCAGGCGGTGGACGAACTGTATAAGCAGATGATTCCCGACTTCAACTCCGTGCTGCCGTCGCCCAACCCCACCTGGAAGGACATGGCGGCGCTGGCGGTGCAGCTTCACGGGGCCGTCCTGATGGGCCATTCCGAATCCGGTTTCTACCCGGAGGAGGCGGCCATGATCGATCCCACCGGCGTGCGGGGCATCATCTCCATCGAGATGGGCTGCACGACCACGCTGAAGCCCGAGCAACTTTCCACTCTCGCGAAGATTCCGATCCTGATCATGTTCGGCGATCACCTGGCGGACGTGGAGGGACGCTTCGGCACTATATGGCCGGCGAATTTCGATAGCTGTCAAAAGTTTGTGGACCAAGTCACGGCGGCGGGGGGCGATGCCGAAATGATGTCTCTGCCCAAGATGGGCATCAAGGGCAACAGCCACATGCTGATGCAGGACAAAAACAACCTGCAACTGGCCGACCTGATTCTGGCATGGATCGATCAACACGTGGAAGGCAAGAAGACGCACCATCACTAAGCAGGAGGAGCGCAGACACACTTCGGCTGCGCGTTGCGGGACGGCCGGGCTTCGGATTGCTCCGCGGACTTATCGCCGTGCGTGTCGGCCGCCCGATAGTTTGAGCCGGTTCTACGAAGGCATTGGAATCGCTGGATGGCGTTACTTTTTTCCCGCTCGTTTCGAACCTTGACTCTCTGATGCCCCGCGGGCGGCGATACAAGCTATCCGGTGACCGCAGGGTCTGATGAGATCGATCTCAAAATCTTCCGTCGGTGTTCTGCCCGTAGGGAACGTCGCAAGGCGTTAACGGCCTCCGGAAGTTCAGCACCACCATAATGCAACGCTCGCTGGCCAGCGAGAGAGTGTTGAGGCTTACGCGGTGGGGCGCAAGCCTCTGTTCGATTTGAAGGTAGCAGGGGGAGACGCGCCGGGCCGGTCGTCGGCTTGGCTAAATGACTGATATGTTGGCTTCGAAACATTTCTCATGCCTGTGACTGCAAAATAGCCGTTATATGATGGCGGCTGGCCGGACGTATGATCACTTACTACGCGCACAGCGCGAACGACCAGGGCGACTGGGATCCGTTGCGAATGCACCTGGAGGACGTCGCCAGACGGGCGCGCGCATTCGCCGAAACATTTAGCGCCGGGGAGGATGCCTATCTGGCTGGTCTTCTGCACGATCTCGGAAAATACGGCGATCTATTCCAAGAGCGGCTTAGGGGAAAGGAAAAGGGGTTGGATCACTGGTCCATCGGTGCGAGCGTGTGTCTGTCGCAGTTTCTGAACGACAAATGTGCGATGGCCGTTCAAGGGCACCATGTCGGATTGCAGTGGTGGGAGAGGGAAGAGCTGCGAAAGCTCTTGCCGAACGAATTGGAGAAGCATATTCCCGAGGGACGGCGGCTCACAGAAAAGGATCGCAACGTTTTGCTGGAGCGCCTGAGTGCGGATGGATTGGCGCTTCCGGAGAAGGTCTCGAAGACGGTCAGCGACGCCAAGAGCGCCGCAGCAATGCTCGATTTGCGAATGCTGTTTTCAGCGCTAACGGATGCTGACTACCTATCGACGGAAGAGTATTTCGATTTTGAAGCAGCGCGTTTGCGAGGACCCGACACGGAACTCGGGCCTGAGGAGGCGGCTGACATCTTGGACCGGCACTTGGCAATTCTCGCCAAGCGGGGCGATTCCTCCTCGGATGTGGCCGCGATTCGGCAAGACTTGCTGGGGGCGTGCTGCGCCGCGGCCGAGACTACCCCGGGCCTGTTCACTCTGACGGCACCCACAGGGGCTGGAAAAACACTTAGCACTCTGGCATTCGCGCTGCGGCACGCGAAGCGATACGGTCTGCGACGGGTCGTTGTCGTGTTGCCATTCCTGAGCATTATCGACCAGACGGTTCGTGTCTACCGGGAAGCGCTCTCGAGGGTTCCGGGCGGTGTTACCGAGCGCTACTTACTGGAGCATCACTCGCTGGCGTCGGAGGCAGTGGAAGGAGAAGGGAATAGTCAGCGACTGCAAGGAATGTTGGCGCAGAACTGGGATGCGCCCATCGTGATTACCACGAGCGTACAGTTCCTGGAATCGTTGTTTTCCAATTCTTCGTCAGCTTGCCGGAAGCTGCACCGGCTGGCGAGAGCGCTGATCGTATTCGACGAAGTGCAGACACTTCCGTTGAAGGTGGTCTTGCCGACGCTGGCGACCTTGTCGCATCTGACGACGCGCTACCAAAGCTCAGTGGTATTCTCAACGGCGACGCAGCCGGCGTTCGGGCATCTTGATGCCAAGGTACAGCAGTTTTGCACAAACGGGTGGCGGCCGCGGGAGATGGTACCAGCCGAGCTGCGGCTCTTCGATCGGGCGCGTCGGGTCCGCGTGGAGTGGCCTGAACGCGAGACACGGATTAGTTGGGAAGACCTGGCACGGCGGTTCACGGACCTGCGCCAGGTATTGTGCATCGTCAATCTTAAACGTCACGCCCGAGATTTGTTTTATCTCCTGGAACCGCACTGGAGCGGCAATGCATTCCACCTTTCCACCGCGATGTGTCCGAGACATCGGGAGGTGGTGTTGCAAGAAGTGCGGACGCGCTTGGCAAACGACGAGCGGTGCGCGCTGGTGGCGACACAGTGCGTTGAAGCGGGCGTGGACCTGGACTTTCCAGCAGCGTTTCGAGCGTTGGGGCCGCTGGATGCGGTTGCCCAGGCGGCAGGCCGTTGCAATCGAAATGGCAAGTTGAAGGAGGGAGTTCTTGAGGTTTTCGTTCCAGAGGACGAGGGATATCCGAAGGGCGTCTACCAACAAGCGGCGAAGCTAACGGAAGCTCTGCTGCAACGCCCGGAGAGGCTCTCCATCGATAAACCGGCCCACTTCGAGGAATATTTTCGAAACCTCTATTCCATCGTGAACCTGGAGGACCGGGAATTGCTGGACGCGGTGCGAACGAAACATTTTCCCGAGGTTCGGAAGCACTATCGCATCATCGAACAGGACACCGTGAATGTGCTGGTAGCGTACGATCGCGAGCGCTACGAAGAACTGGCAAAGGAGGCGCGAGAGAAAGGCTTGAGCCGGAGCTGGGTGAATCGCGCGCGGCCGTACGCGGTGAATTGCTTTCGCCGCGATACGAAAGGAACACTGATGGAGCCGGTTCCCTTGAAGGACAGGACGCCCTCGGGCGACTGGTTCCTCTATCGTCACGCCGACCACTATGACGCCCGGACGGGGTTATGCATCCCGAAAGAGATGGAGCTATTGGAGGGATAGTCGAAGCAGGATAGACTGTTTGTTACCATCGCCTTCGGTGGAGGCGCGGATTGAAACTTGCTCGTTGTAATGCTGACTTAGGTTAACAGTTTTTAATACTCGCCCCTGTTAATTTATTCTTGCTAGTTGTTATTCTCTGGATCTAATATTCTGAGTGGAGGAAGCAATATGCATCCGCACACGCAGGTGTTAGAGGTCTGGGGCGATTTTGCCTGCTACGCCAGACCAGAGCTGAAAGTTGAACGGTTCTCCTATCCTTTGCCCACTCCCTCCGCCGTGAGGGGAGTCTTCGAGGCAATCTACAACAAACCTAAAGAATTCCGTTGGCAACCCGACCGAGTCGAGGTGCTGAACGCTCCTTCCTACATCGCGCTGCGACGTAATGAAGTGAAGGAGAAGGTGAGCGCAGCGGCGGTAGAACAGTGGGCCAAAGGCCAGAAGATGCCGGAGCCGATCTGGGCGGATGGCGACCGCGACCTTCTCGGCTCGGACGAGAAGGGCCGCACGCAGCGGCAGACCATGGCTTTGCGAGACGTCCGTTATCGCCTTCACGCCACGATCCGGCCCTGGCCGGGATTCGAGAAACAACTTCCGGCGTTAGAAGCACAGTTCCGGCGACGAGCGGAAGCCGGGAAATGTTTTTACCAGCCGTATTTCGGGTGCCGCGAGTTCGCAGCTTATTTCGAATTGCGCGGCGCCGAGACAGCCAGTCCCGAACCGGTTCCGTGGACGGCCGACTTGGGGCTGATGCTGTACGACGTGTTCGACCTGTCGCGGCCGGGCAAAGGGGATGACGCTCCTGCCATCAGTGCTTTTCGCGCAAGCGTGGAAAACGGAATCCTGCGCGTGCCGCCTTACGAGACCGCAGCGGTGATAAAGCTGGCGGGAGGGTCGGTCTGATGTTGCATCAAATTGTGGACTATGCGAGTACGCACGACCTAGCGGCCGAACCGGGGTTTTCTCCGAAGGATGCTCGCTGGGCAATTTTGTGTACCGCGCGCGGCGATTACCTCGGGGTTGTGGAATTAGGCGATACAAGCTTAAAACGGAATCCCGGAACGCATTTTCGAAAAGCGCCAGACCTAAGCCAGCCGGAGATGAAAGCGGGCGGTGTCACTAAGAGTCACTTCCTAATCGATACGACTGCCGTAGTTGCCAGCTATGGCAAGGAAGCAAATCCGGAAAAGCACGAATACTTCCTGAGGTTGCTGGAAGAGGCATCGAGCGCAATGCCGGTCCTGGGTGCAGCGGCGAAAATGCTGCGAAACGAGGAGAATGCCAAAAGATTGCGCGGCGATCTGGAGAAACAGAAGGCCAAAGCTACGGACAAAGTCACGGTGCAAATCGATGGCACGTTTGTCGTGGAGTCGGAGGCGTGGCACGAGTGGTGGCGGGAGTTTCGGAGGGGGCTGCAAAAGACCAAAGAGGGAGGCCGCAAGGCAACGGGCGGGAAAATGATCTGCTTCCTGACCGGCGAAGCGGTCGACCCCGTGGCCACGCATCCCAAGATCACCGGGCTCACAAGTGTCGGCGGGCTGGCGATGGGGGACGTTCTCGTCGGCTTCAAGCAGGATTCGTTTCGCTCGTATGGGCTGGAGCAATCGGCCAATGCGGCGATGTCCGAACTGGCGGCGAAGTCCTATCAGGCCGGGCTGAACGACCTGATTGCCAACCACAGCGTGCTACTAGCCGGGACACTGGTAACGCACTGGTTCCGGAGCCGCATTGCCAAGGAAGAGGACCCATTGGATCTGATCCTGGGCCCCAATGATGCAGAGGAGTTGAATGCACAAATGCGGGCAAGGAAGCTGCTGGAGAGCATCCGCAACGGCGAGCGCCCGGACCTGGCGAACAACACGTATTTCGCACTGACCATCTCCAGTAACAGCGGGCGGGTTGTGGTGCGCGACTGGATGGAAGGGAGCTTTGTTGACCTGGCGAATAATGTGGACGCCTGGTTTTCCGACCTCGACATCATCCGCCGAGATGGCGCGGGCAGGGCCAAGCCGCCCAAGTTGGCGGCGGTGCTGGCGGCGCTGGTGCGCGAATTGAAAGACGTGCCAGCCCCGATAGCCGCCAAGCTCTACCGAGTAGCGGCGCGGGGCGAGCCGATACCCTTTGAGGCGTTGGCGCAGGCATTGGCGCGGGCGCGGATCGACATACTCCAGGGAGAGCAGCCGAACCACGCACGCATGGCGTTGATGAAGGCATATCACATCAGGAAGCGGAGGCAGGAAGGAGCAGTCATGGACGAGCAATTGAAACCGGAGAGGAATTCCGGGTTGGAGCATCCGGCGTATCAATGCGGACGGCTGATGGCGGTGCTGGGCAAGCTACAGACATCGGCGCTAGGGGACGTAGGAGCGGGCGTGGTGCAGCGGTACTATGCGTCGGCCAGCACGACCCCGGCGCTAGTGTTTGGGCGGCTGGTGCGAGGGGCGCAGTTTCATTTGAACAAAATCGCCGGCGACAGGCGCGGGCTGGCGGTTTGGTATGAGCGGCAGATCGGTGAGATCTGCCAGCAGATCGGTAAATCGATGCCGCCGACACTGAGCTTGGAAGACCAGAGCTTGTTTGCGCTGGGCTACTACCAGGAATTGGCGGCGCTTTGGGCAGGCAAAGAAGACGACACGAAGGAGGACAAATAACATGGGCCAGGCGATTGAGAATCGTTACGAATTCATTTTCCTGTTCGATTGCGAGAACGGGAACCCAAATGGAGACCCAGACGCCGCGAACGCACCGCGCATAGACCCGCAGGATATGCACGGGCTTGTTTCCGACGTGGCGCAGAAGCGGCGCTTGCGGAACTACGTGCAACTCGCGAAGGGCAACCAGATGCCGAATGCCATTTTCGTGGAACATGCGACGAACCTGAACCGGCCGATCGCGCAAGCCCATGAACAAACCGCCGGAGGAATTGCGGAGAGCGACAGGGGAGCCCCGAAAAAGAAGGTGGACCTCGCGCGACAGTGGATGTGTAAGAACTTTTACGACGTACGAGCATTTGGCGCGGTGATGAGTACCGGGCTCAACGCGGGCCAGGTCCGCGGGCCGGTGCAGTTGACCTTCGCCCGCTCGGTGGACCCGATTCTTCCTCTGGACGTTTCGATCACGCGAATGGCCGTGGCCGAAGATGTCAAAGGAGCGAAGACGCTGGCGGACATGATTGCGTGGGAAGATAAACAACCCGAAGAGAAGTTGCGCACGATGGGACGCAAAAGCCTGATTCCCTACGGACTGTTCGTGGCCAAGGGATTCATCAGCGCCAATCTGGCGGAGCAGACCGGTTTCGACGACGCGGACCTACGGCTGCTGTGGCAAGGAATCCTCAACATGTACGAGCATGACCGTTCGGCCAGCAAGGGCATCATGACGGTGCACCCGGAGTATGCTTTCTGTTTCCGGCACGTAGGGACGGACACCGACCTGGAGCAGCGCAAGCGCGAGGCCAAACTGGGTTGCGGACAGGCGCATCGGCTCTTTTCGTTGGTGACCGATGGCATTCGACACAAGGACGGAGTGGAGACGGCGCGATCGATCCACGATTACGAGCTGCCCTCGTTGGAGTCGATCCGGGAAGGATGCCCAGCGGGAGTGGAGGCCCATCGCCTGGCCGACCTGATCTGACGATGTACTCCGAAGACGAACTGCTGCCCATTTCCGGTTTGCAGCACCTGCATTTCTGCGAGCGGCAGTGGGGGCTGATCCATCTGGAGCAGCAGTGGGAGGAGAACCGGCTCACGGCGGAGGGCCGGCTCCTCCACGAGCGCGTCCATGAGGCGGGAGCGGAGTCGCGCGTGGACGTGCTGGTGGCGCGCGGGCTGCACCTTCATTCCTTCCGGTTGGGACTGACCGGGCAGGCGGATGTGGTGGAGTTTCATCGAGTGGAAGAGGGAGCGGCGAAAGCGATTTCTTTGGCCGGCCGGCAGGGATGGTGGCAGCCGTTCCCGATCGAGTACAAACGCGGAAAGCCGAAGGCGGACTCGTGCGACGAAGTGCAACTTTGCGCGCAGGCGATCTGTCTGGAAGAGACCCTGGGCGCTTCTATCCCGGAGGGGGCGCTGTTCTACGGGCAGAATCGGCGCCGCACCGACGTCCGATTCGATGACGAACTCCGGGCGCGGACGGAGGGGCTGGCGCGGCGGATGCATGAGTTGTATGCCGCAGGCGTCACTCCGTCAGCATCGTATGCCAAGAAGTGCGATCGATGTTCGCTGTACGATCGTTGCCTGCCGCGGACAATCTCGAAGCGAAGGACCGTGGCTCAATACCTGGCCAACGCGCTGCGGGAGGATGGGGAGACATGAAGCAACTACTGAACACGCTCTATGTAACGACTCAGGGCGCGTACCTGGCTAAGGATGGTGAAGCGATTGCAGTGCGCGTGGAGCAAGAGCTGAAACTGCGCGTGCCCATCCATACCTTGAGCAGCGTCGTGTGCTTCGGACAAGTGTCGTGCAGCCCGTTCGCCATGAACCTGTGCGCCGAGAGCGGCGTGGGCCTGGCTTTTCTGACCGAGCACGGACAGTTTCTGGCGCGGGTGGAAGGTCCGGTATCTGGGAACGTGCTGTTGCGGAGGGCACAGTATCGATGGGCCGACCTGCCGGATCAGTCCGCGGCCGTGGCACGGGCGGTGACGCTGGGGAAGGTGGCGAATTGCCGGACGGTATTGCAGCGGGCGCTCCGCGAAAAACCGGATGCGGACGGCGCAGAAGAATTGGGGAAAGCGGCAGACCGGCTCGGCCACCTGGTGGACACCATCGCGCGCGCATCTGAGGTGGACGCGATTCGCGGGCATGAGGGGGATGCTGCGCGGGTGTATTTCGGGGTGTTCGATCACTTGATTACGGCGTCGAAGGAGGATTTCTTTTTTCGGGGCAGGAACCGGCGGCCGCCGCTGGACAATATGAATGCGCTGCTCTCGTTCGTCTACACTCTGCTAACGCACGACGTGACGGCGGCGCTGGAGGGCGTGGGACTCGATCCGGCGGTGGGTTTCCTGCATCGGGACCGTCCGGGACGACCAGGGCTGGGGCTGGACCTGGTGGAGGAGTTGCGGCCGGTGCTGGCGGACCGGCTCGTCCTGTCGCTGGTCAACCGGCGGCAGGTGCAGGGAAGCGGCTTTCGGCGCACGGAGAGCGGCGGGGTGGTGATGGACGACGCGACCCGCAAAGAAGTGCTGGTCGCGTATCAGAAGCGAAAGCAGGAGGAGATGGTACACCCTTTCCTGCAGGAACGGGTGGCCTATGGGCTGGTGCCGCATGTGCAGGCATTGCTGCTGGCGCGCTACATTCGGGGTGACCTGGACGGGTATCCGAGTTTTCTGTGGAGATGACGCGATGATGCTGGTGGTGGTGGCATATGACGTGAGCACGGAGTCGGAGGAAGGTCGCAAGCGGCTACGCCGGGTGGCTCGGGTTTGCGAGAACTGCGGGCAACGGGTGCAGAACTCGGTCTTCGAGTGCCTGGTGGACGCGGCGAAGTGGACGCGCGTGCGGGCGGACCTGATTGGGGAGATTGACCAGCGCGACGACAGTCTGAGGTTCTACTTTTTGGGCGATAACTGGAAAGGGAGGGTGGAACATGTGGGGGCCAAACCGTCCTATGACCCGCAAGGTACGTTGATTGTTTGAGACTGCGCGGACGTGGAGCGGACATGAATTCACCGGGGGGTCCGCGCTTACGGGTAAGGATAGTCGCATGAGCTATTTGCGGATGCGGTGAGCGAACAGAGTCACTCTCATGGGTGAATGATGGCGAAGGTTCGCGGGATTGTAGAAAGAACGCCTTGGCCCTCAGTTAGGTAGGGTCGGGCCGGTCGCGCCCCGCGCGGGGCGCGTGGATTGAAACGCAGATTGACGGCGCGGGCGCGTTTAACCAGAGTCGCGCCCCGCGCGGGGCGCGTGGATTGAAACTTAGGCCAATCGGTCTTATTTTCAAACCACTTCACGGTCGCGCCCCGCGCGGGGCGCGTGGATTGAAACTTTCCACCCAACGGCAGCGGCGGCACCAGCGGGGGTCGCGCCCCGCGCGGGGCGCGTGGATTGAAACTGTTATCGGAGAGACTGGTGGCGTGATCATCGGGTCGCGCCCCGCGCGGGGCGCGTGGATTGAAACGACCAGGGCCGCACAATTGAGCCGATGCTTCTTTGGTCGCGCCCCGCGCGGGGCGCGTGGATTGAAACCTATCAGCCCATGACGAACGCTCAGGCGCTTGCTGTCGCGCCCCGCGCGGGGCGCGTGGATTGAAACACACAAGCCACAGCGAAGCGGCTCGGTCCCGAGGCAGTCGCGCCCCGCGCGGGGCGCGTGGATTGAAACGCCCGCGTGAGCGGGCGCCGTGTTGCCGCCGCGGAGGTCGCGCCCCGCGCGGGGCGCGTGGATTGAAACAGACGATGCGGCCGCGTGGGCGTTGAGCGGACGGGTCGCGCCCCGCGCGGGGCGCGTGGATTGAAACTTTCATACAGTTCGAACGGCTTCCCCGACCGGGGTCGCGCCCCGCGCGGGGCGCGTGGATTGAAACAGCACGCACGAGGCAGCATCGTTCTCGAGTTGGAGTCGCGCCCCGCGCGGGGCGCGTGGATTGAAACAGGTAGTAGGAGTAGGAGTTGGATGAAATCCCGGTCGCGCCCCGCGCGGGGCGCGTGGATTGAAACCGCGCCGCCCGCAGGTCAATCTTGAGCAGGCGGCGTCGCGCCCCGCGCGGGGCGCGTGGATTGAAACACCAACCGCTTTATCGATTCCCAGTGGATCCATGTCGCGCCCCGCGCGGGGCGCGTGGATTGAAACAGGTTGAATCCGGCGTTGGTGTTGTCGGTCTGCGTCGCGCCCCGCGCGGGGCGCGTGGATTGAAACTTCCTGAGTGGCATGATGAGGCCGAGAGTAGAAGTCGCGCCCCGCGCGGGGCGCGTGGATTGAAACAGCCCTCCAGTCCAACATTGGGACGACCCAAGCGTCGCGCCCCGCGCGGGGCGCGTGGATTGAAACTCGGTCTCCTGCTATCGCAGGCCGCGCGCATCCAGTCGCGCCCCGCGCGGGGCGCGTGGATTGAAACTTCTGCCCAGTCCTGGAAACTGCGCCGCCGCTCGGGTCGCGCCCCGCGCGGGGCGCGTGGATTGAAACAGGTACTTCGCTACGCCGTTTGCGAGATCAGAGCGTCGCGCCCCGCGCGGGGCGCGTGGATTGAAACCGCGCACCGCGAGGCCTGCCCGCTGGGTTGCCGCGTCGCGCCCCGCGCGGGGCGCGTGGATTGAAACTCTCTCAACGTGGCGACCGTCTCAGGCAGCGGGGTCGCGCCCCGCGCGGGGCGCGTGGATTGAAACATGCACTCAGGCCGGAAAGAGTTCATTCTGCCGGCGTCGCGCCCCGCGCGGGGCGCGTGGATTGAAACCGCAACAGGGTGTGGGCGTGCTGGCCAGTTTCACGTCGCGCCCCGCGCGGGGCGCGTGGATTGAAACAGCTCTCCCGTGGAAATCTCAATCACTTGCGGGTGTCGCGCCCCGCGCGGGGCGCGTGGATTGAAACAGACGTATGCGTAGACGAAGACGAAGACGTTCGTCGCGCCCCGCGCGGGGCGCGTGGATTGAAACCAACTCCGACAGTCTGGCGGCTACGTCGATATCGTCGCGCCCCGCGCGGGGCGCGTGGATTGAAACACTCTAACTTGCGCAAGATGGGAAGTCAACCCATGTCGCGCCCCGCGCGGGGCGCGTGGATTGAAACACCAATCTTGTCAACACCGTCACCATCGCGATCGTCGCGCCCCGCGCGGGGCGCGTGGATTGAAACACCAATCTTGTCAACACCGTCACCATCGCGATCGTCGCGCCCCGCGCGGGGCGCGTGGATTGAAGCGCATTCGTCACAGGGCTCCGAAGCGACCGTGATCGTCGCGCCCCGCGCGGGGCGCGTGGATTGAAGCGCCTGTTCGATGAGCTTGCCCATGATCAGCTCCGGTCGCGCCCGCGCAGGGGAAGATGCGGGAAGACGCGGCCGGGAATTGCTAAGTGGCTGATTTTCAGGTGTGGGGATTAATTCCCAATTCTGTGAACGGAAGGGCAGCGCATGGCGCTGCCCCGCAAAATTGCAAATGATATGATGTGCGGACAAGCGCTCAGGAGGCGCGTCCGCATGATGAAATCGGCAACCCAGTTCTGGCCCGCTCTCGCACTCCTCGCTCTGCCGCTCGCGGCGGGTCCGGTGCCCTCGGCGAAACCGGAAGAAGTCGGGATGTCCTCGGAGCGGTTGAAGCGCATCGACCAGATGGTCCAGCGACGCATCGAGGCCGGCGATCTTACCGGCGCGGTGACGATCGTGGCGCGCAAGGGCAAAGTCGTACACCTGGAGGCGCAGGGGCTCATGGACCTGGACTCCAAGAAGCCGATGACTAAGGACACGATGTTCCGCGTCGCCTCCATGACGAAACCGGTCACGGGGCTGGCCATCATGATGATGATCGAAGAGGGCAAGGTTCGCCTCACGGATCCGGTGTCGCGCTACATTCCGGAGTTCAAGGGAATGAAGGTGGCGGTGGCGTTGCCGGCGGCGCCGGGTCGCGGAGGAGCAGTGGAAACGGGTGCTGGTCCGGCCGGCCGCGGTGGAGCGGCAGCGGGCCCGCCGGCGCCCCAGTTCTACACCGTGCCGGAGGAGCGCGAGATCACCATCCGCGATCTGCTGACGCATGTTTCGGGCCTGGCCAGCGGCCCCATGAGCAACAGCGAAACGCGCAAGCTGAACCGCCGTCCGGAGGAGAACCTGGCCAGCTACATTCCGCGTCTGGGGACCACGCCGCTGGAGTTCCAGCCCGGCTCGCGCTGGGCGTACAGTGCGCAGGCTGGGTTCGATACGCTCGGGCGCATCGTCGAGATCGTTTCCGGAATGCCCCTCGACCAATTCTTCCGGCAGCGTATTTTCGAACCGCTGGGAATGAAGGACATCGCCTTCTGGCCCTCCGAGGAGCAGTGGCCGCGCGTAGCCGGCGTCTATCAGCGCACCGCTACCGGCTTGGTTAAATCGCAGAACCCTAACACCATGTCGAGCCAGGTCTACTTCATGGGATCGGGCGGCTTGATCAGCACCGCTTCCGACTATCTGCCTTTCGGGGTGATGCTGGCTAATGGCGGCCAATTGAATGGCCACAGGCTGCTGAGCCCCAAGACGGTGGAGATGATGCGTGCGGTGCACGTGCCCGACACACTGCCCGGACGCGCGCCCGGGGAAGGTTACGGCCTGAGCGTCCGCGTGGTGAGCGACCACGCCAAGCGTGAGACGCTTCTTTCCACGGGCAGCTTCGGTTGGAGCGGCGTTTATGGCACGCACTTCTTTGTGGACCCGGTGGAACAAGTGGTCGCGGTGCTGATGGTGCAGACCGCGAACCAGGAAGTGAGCCGCGATTTCGAAGACATGGTGATGCAGGCGGTAGTGGAGTAGCGAGTAAGAACCCCCGCTCCCTTACGGTCGCGGTTCGGTAAGCGGTCGCGGTTCGGTAACGCGCGCTACAGCGGCCGCGAGTTCGTCTTCTTCTTCCGGGAACACCGTTCGCAGGTCGAGGATCAGGCGGTCGTTTTCAATGCGCGCGATCACGGGCGGCTGGTTCTGGCGAAGTTGCCGCTCCTTGCCGACGACATCGGCGCCGGCGATGGCAATCAGATAAGTGGGGATGGGCTGCTCCGGGGTGGCGCCGCCGCCGATCATCGATTCACCAGGTATGAGTTCCGCACGCAGGTTGGCCCGCCGTAGGAAAGCTTCGGCTCGCGCGCGCACCTGCTCGGCCGTCTGCCGGATCATGGCCAGAGCCGGCACAGCGTCCCAACGTTCCAGCAGCAAGTTGCGCAGGTTCGCTGCGAGCGCCTGGTGGATCATTTTGTCCAGGCGCAGCGCGCGGAACATGGGATTACGCCGCAACCGCGACACGATTTCCGGCTTGCCAGCGAGGATTCCGGCTTGCGGACCGCCCAGGAGCTTATCGCCGCTGAACGACACCAGGTCGACGCCCGCGCGCAAGCTGTCGGCAACGAGAGGTTCCGCGACACGGTAAGGCCGCAGGTCCACCACGCATCCGCTGCCCAAGTCCTCATACACGGGGATGCCGCGCTCGCGTCCCAGCGCAACCAACTCGCCGAGCTCCGGCCGCGCCGTAAAGCCCTGGATGCGAAAATTGCTGGGGTGAACGCGGAGCAGCAGCCGCGTGCGCTCGGTGATGGCGGCGCGGTAGTCGTCGATGCGGGTGCGGTTGGTGGTGCCGATCTCCTGGAGCGCCGCACCCGAGCTTTGCATGATCTCGGGAATGCGGAAGCCGTCGCCGATTTCGATCAGCTCGCCGCGCGAAACGATCACTTCTGCACCGGCGGCGAGTTCGTTCAGAGCCAGGTAAATGGCGGCGGCATTGTTGTTCACCGCGATGGCCGGGACGCCGAGCAACCGTTCCAGCAGCTTACCCGCATGCACATCGCGCTTGCCGCGGCGGCCTGTAGCGAGGTCGTATTCCAGGTTGGTATAACCGGGCAAGATGGAGAGCGGCCCCAAAGGAGCGCGCCCGAGGTTGGTATGAAGCACCACGCCGGTGGCGTTGATCACGCGACGGAGCGAAGGCTGTTCGAGAGCGGCAAGGGCCTCTTCGACGCGCGCCTCAATACTCAGTCCATTAGGCTGTCCGGCCCGGATCTCGTCGCGGATTTCCTCTAAGGCGCGGCGGATCTCGTCGCGGAGCAACGCCCGCGGAAACCTTGCCAGGGCAGGGGACAGGCGTTCGAGAATCTCGTGAACGGGGGGAAGTTCCCGGAGGAGGTCGCTTTCGGCCACGATACCGATGGTACTTGCTTAGCGCGAAAAAAAGCAAAAAAGTGGCCGAATTCGGTCGATGAGCTTAAATATGCAGATCTTCGCCAGCGCTTTGCAGGGCTTAAACGCCGCCGAAACGCAGCTCGATCAAACGGCGAGCCGGATTAGCCGCGCCGGCGGTACGGAAAGCGGGGCAGCCCCGGATTCGGTGGATCTCTCCACGGACATGGTTAACCTGCTGACCGCCAAGCAGCAATTTGCCGCCAACCTCAAATCGATCGGAGCCGGCAACGAGATCGACAAGCACACGCTCGACATCCTGGCGTGATCCGTAATCGGGAGCAGGCGCGCGGAGAAACGGTGCTATACTTTTTACGTTAGCTGAGGATATCGGTGAGGCTTTTCAGGCCAGCCCATATGCCCCGGCAAGTCATTGAACACCTTCGGGGCGTGGCTCAGCCTGGCTAGAGCGCCTGGTTCGGGACCAGGAGGTCGGTGGTTCGAATCCACTCGCCCCGACCAATATTTTAAATAACCTACCGGATAATTCGGGCCATCGACAGATTTGCGCTGTGGGAACAATTGTAGAACTCGTCTTTTTCCGGCGAGACCGCGACGGCGGTCGCGGGTGTCGTACAAACGAACCACACGTTCCTGTTGCATTCCGATGTTGACGGCCACGCGTGAGGAAGCCGTGTTACAAGGTTCGATCAGGGCGACGATGCGATTCCGACCTCCGCGAAAGCGGCAAGTCGCTGCCCTGAATATGAAACTGCAGCAAACCGCGGATCGCCTCAATCGGCTCACTGATGCGTACGTAGACCAGGCCCTGGAGCGCGATCTCTTCGAACAGCGACAGGTCGCCATCGCATAATACTAGTGCGGGGCTTTTCCGAAGCACCGGCGCGCCGCGAATTCTAGGTTCTCGATCCGCAAGTCACGGACAGCTTGCAGTGCGGACCTCGTTACCCGAGCGTTTCGTCGAAGAATCGCAGCAGACTCTTTACGTCCAACGGCTTGGTGAAGTACGTCTGTGCGCCCGCGGCCAGTAAACGGCTGATGTGGCCCGGCGTGACATCGGCGGTGATCATCGCGACGGGAATGCGTGCGGTGTCGTGGTCTGCCCGTAGGTAGCGCAGAACCTCGTCGCCAGGTAGATCCGGAAGGTGTAAGTCCAACAGGATTAGGCGAGGCTGATGGAGCCGCGCTAATTGCAGACCCATTCGGCCCTGGCATGCAGATACCAGCTTCAGGTCGGGGCGGTTTGCTACAATCCGTTCCATCAGGACGCTGTTCGAGGGGTTGTCCTCCACGTACAAAATGGTCTTGACCCCGGGAGCATCCGCGACCGGTCGGGGTTCCGAGGCCTCCCAAAGATGTTCACTCGTTGTCAATGGGCTTTCACAGGCCGGCAGTTCCACCCAGAACGAACTGCCTTTGCCCAGCTCAGTTTCAACGCCCAATTCTCCCCCCATTACCTCTGCCAGCCGCTTACTCAATGCCAAGCCGACCCCGGTACCCTCGATGCCTGCGTTTTCCGCGTCCAGTCTCTCGAAGGGGCGGAACAGTAGGTGTACTTTGTCCGGAGCGACACCCATTCCGGTATCGCGCACTTCCAGACGGAGCTGATCAGATCCGGTACGTTGGCAGCCGACCGTCACTTGACCGCCTTCACGATTGAACTTGACTGCGTTGGAAAGCAGGTTCAGCAAGATTTGTTGCAGCCGTTGCCGGTCCGCGAGCACGCATTCTTTCCAGCACGATGAGGCCTGCACTATAAGCCTTATCTTCATCTGCGTGGCCAACGGCTCAACGAGCGCGATGGCCGACTCGATCGCCTCTTCGGTCAAGACGGGCTCTACTGAGAGTGTCAGCCGGCCAGCATCCATATGGGCGATGTCCAACACTTGGTCCACCAGCTTTAACAGGTCCCGGCCGCCTTTGCCGATTTGATTCACGCTTTCTAGCTGGTCGGGCTCCAGCTCACCGTACTCGAGAAGCTGCGCAAACCCTATGATCGCGTTCAGAGGGGTGCGAAGTTCGTGGCTCATCCGAGATAGGAATTCATTCTTGGCGCGATTGGCCGCCTGTGCTTCCCTGGCGATCTCGGCGGCCTCATCGGCTCGTTTGACCGCGGTGATATCGCGCAGGACCATGACGCCCCCGCGGCCGGTCTCGTTGTTCTCGTTCAGCGGCCGGGCCGTGATAGATAGCCACAAGCCCTGCGGTTCGCTCTCGCGGCGAACGAACACCAGGTCCCGGTCGACTGTTTCACCTCGGATGGCCCGCGAGAGTGGCAAATCGTCTAGCGGATAGGGCGTTGTGGCGTCCGGAAGGAACATGCCGCACTCCTGCGACCATTGCCGGTGCGACGCGCCGATCCGTCCCTCGCCGAGAATCTGTTCGGCCACACGGTTGAACAGCATAATCTTCCCGTCTTGAGCCGCAACCACCACGCCGTCTCCCATGCTGTCAAAGACCCAGTGCAGCAATTCAGCCTGTGCACGGTATTCGCGTTGTGCTCGTTCCAACTCTTCGCCGCGCTTGAGCAGGGCCTCCGAGGCCAGCTTCTGCTCCGTGATGTCGGTGCGGATCAATACGTATTGTGCGGGCTTACCGACTGAATCCACGAGCGGCACGATGGTAGCCTGAGTCCAATAAGTGGACCCGTCTTTGGCTCGGTCCTTGAGTTCTCCCTTCCACACCCCGCCCCCGGCAGTCGTGTTCCACAGATTCTCCAAATACTCCTTGGTATGATGGCCGGACTGAACTATGCGATGGCTCTGGCCAAGCAGTTCCTCCGAAGAATATTTAGAAATGGCGCAGAACTTGTCGTTTACGTATGTGATTTCACCATTCGGATCGGTGAAGGCAACGATGGCGTGTTCGTCCAGAGCAAACTTAAGCTGCATGATCTCATGAAGAGCTCCCGCCATGAGTTGCTGTGCCTGCTTCCGTGCTGTTATGTCGCGTGCAATCTCGACGGCGCCGCACACTTCACCGGGCGCATCGAAAAACGGTGAAACTGTCACAGAGACATCGATCAGCCGTCCATCTTTGCACTGTCGGACGGTTTCCAGGTTACGTACAGCGTCCCCGCGACGTATAGATTCGAGGATCTCACTCTCCTCCCCAGCGTAGTCCGCGGGGACGAGAATTTGTACAGACTGCCCAATTACCTCCGACGCGGTGTAGCCGAACATGCGTTCAGCCCCCGGATTCCAACTAGTGATTGTGCCTTCGATCGTTTTCCCGACGATCGCATCGTCCGACGACTCTATGATCGTGGCGTAGTACCGTAGAGTGCTCTCCGCCTCAACCCCGTGGGGAGCCTTCGATACCGAGCTCGCCGGTTCAAGTGGACCGGGTCGGGCGCCCCAAGCCGCCTCCCGCCGATGATGTGGGATGGGATTTCCAGGCGTCATGGGACTCCTGAGTGATGATTCTGATTCTGTCAGATCGCCTGCCGAATGTCTTATTCACTTTGGGTAAGCCTAGGTCGAAGGACAGATTCTAACTGTCGTACCGTGTAGCTCATAAGTAAGGATGTACGCATCGCCAGGCCAATCGACAGCTGTTCATGAGCGAAACCAGCCCATAAAGCAATACTGCCTGACGATAGTATATATTTCCCGGATTCTTATTCACTACTATTGACCGGGGCGAGCCGCTGCAAGGAGGCCGGCGCAGTGCGCAACGAGATAAGTCGACAAAGTCGCGTCTTAATCGAGCTTTACAGACATGCGCAAAGACGGCTTAACTCCCGTGCCTGATCGCAATTCCATCCCGCCGCGGATCCCCGTCCACACACCAGAAAAACACCACCAGAAGCTCGCGCCAGAACGTCACCGCGGTCTTCTCGTTTTTCATTTGGCAGGTCAAATCGCCGCTTTTCCCAGGGAGAGCGTGGAGCGCGTTACGCCGATGGCTGAACTGGCTCATCCTCCGGGGCTGCCTTCTGTTTTGGAAGGCGTGCTCAATTTGTCGGGCACGGCGGTGCCCGTCCTACGGATCGACCGGCTATTGCAACTACCACCCCAGCATCCCGGCCTGTACTCCATGCTGATCATCCTTAGAGACGCCTCAGAAAACCGGATCGCCGTGCTGGCCGACCGCGTGAGCGGGATTCTGACCGTGCCGGCTGAAGAGTTACTCCCCATTGGCAAGGAGGGCTCATTCAATGGGTGTTCCGAAGCAACCGTACGCGCAGGCGAAGAGATCATCCATGTGCTATCTCCCGATCAGATCCTCTTGCAGAAGGAACGTGAGGCGCTATCGCAGTTTCAGAAGCTCGCCCAACTGCGCCTGCAGGCTTGGGAGGCAGCACGAACGTGAGTTCCACAATGCCGCCTCTGGACGAGCGGGTATGGGATCCCGGCTATTCGCGCCTCAAGGACTACGTCATCGAAACAACGGGTCTCGCTTATTACATTGAGAAAGATGCCGATTTGGTTCGTCGGATCAGTCGACGGTTAGCTAGCGTAGGTGTGGCGGATTGTCGCTCCTATCTCGAGGTCTTACACGACCCGTTGCGCGGGCCCTCCGAACTGGACGCCTTAATCACCGAGATCACAATTGGAGAAACGCACTTCTTCCGCCATCGCGAGCACTTCGACGCGCTCCGCGATGTCGTTCTACCCGATCTGATCAACCGCACCGGGCCCGATCGGCGCTTGCGCATCTGGTGCGCCGGCTGTGCGGATGGGTCGGAGCCCTATTCGTTGTCCATTTTGATGAGACGGGAACTGGCGCATCTGCTCTCCGGGTGGGAAGTCACCATTCTGGCCACAGACATCAACCGCCGGTGCCTTTCGGTTGCTCGGGAAGGCAAATTTGAGGAGTGGTCTCTGCGGTCTACGCCCGAAGAACTGAGACGCGCCTGCTTCCGGAAAGACGGGAACCACTGGAGAATCGAGCCGCAGTACAAAGAAGGTGTTGCTTTTCAGTACCACAACCTCGTGGAACAGATGTTTCCATCGCAATGGAGTGATCGTTCGTCCTTCGACCTGATCGTCTGCCGGAACGTGATGATTTACTTCGGGCCGGAGCTGATGAGGAGAATCGTCCGCCAATTCCACGAATGTCTCGTACCGGGAGCCTGGCTTTTGGTTGGCCCGTCCGAACCGAACATGACTCACTTCACCTCGTTCCGCGCCGTCAATGTTCCGGGAGTGACTCTGTATCAGAAAGGTGAGCCCGCTGCAAGCCCCGAGGCCGTGAGTGCGTTTACGATGCCAACGCTGCCACCAGTTCCGGTGGTGGGCGAGCCGGATCTTCCTGTAACTTTTCGACATACGAATGAAACAGCTCTCCCGACGCTTGCCGACGTACGCCGGCGCGCCGACCAGGGTGATTGGGAAGATGCCGCCAGGAGCTGCGAGCAAATGATCGAGAAGGATAGCCTCAACTCCCACGTCCACTTTCACCATGCGTTAGTCCTCGAACAGATGGGCAAGAACGCCAAAGCGGAACAGTCTCTGCGTCGGGCCATTTACCTGGACAGGCGGTCGGTGCTGGCGCATTACCACTTGGCTCTTTTGCTGCGCTCGCGAGGCGACCTTCGACAGGCTTCGCGTTTCTTTGACAACGCTCTTGAGCTCTTGGTTTCGTTGCCGGGCACGGATACTCTGCCCGATGCGGACGGAATAACCGTGTCTGAGCTACGGAAGTTGGCCCAGTTGCAGTTGCAATCTCTTAACGAGCACACATGAAACAGGCCACGATCAAATGGGAAGAAGTTCGGAGGCGGCTAGAGGCGAGCGAGCAGGCCCTCAATGAGTCTCTCGCCGCAGGTCCCCAGCGAATCGCAACCGTGTATCGTCAACGCGCGATCCGGCTTGCCAGCCCACAGGCCCAGCAGAAGGCCATCTCTCCCGGCGTTCCAGCGCTGATATTCCGGCTGGCACGCGAGCGCTACGCCATCGAGCTCAAAGAACTGGCCGAAGTGCTGCCGTTCGCAGGTTGCATCGAGGTGCCCGGCGGATCGCCTCACTTTCTCGGAGTGATTAACCTGCGTGGAGAAATCCGGCCTGTAATCGACTTGGGGCGGCTGCTTTCCAACGCTTCCGGCAGCAACACTGGCTTTGTCTTGATGGTGCACCGCGAGGCCGGACTGAAAGTCGACGAGATTGAGGACCTCCGAGAGATCACACCGGTCGCAGTGGCCGATTCGAACCGCGGCCGTTTCGTGAAAGGACTCGCGTCGGGGACGCTGATGACGCTTGATGTTGAAACTGTGCTGTCCGCTGTATTTTCCAGAGAGGAGTCTTGACCAGATGCAAATAAATATGAAAATCGGCACCCGAATATTGGCAGGTTATGGGTTGGCCGTGTTGCTCGTTGGGGGCATGGGGGTAGTCGCATACCGGAGCGTGGGCGAACTCGTCGACAGCGCTAACTGGGTCACGCACACACACAAGGTGAAAGAAGAGATCTCTAAATCAATTACCGCGCTGACTGATGCCGAGACTGCGCAGCGGGGTTATCTGCTCACCGGTGAACAACAATATCTGGAGCCTTACACTGCCGCTGCCAAGTCCATTAAGCAACACATTCAGGCCATTCGCGAGCTCACTATCGACAACCCCTCTCAGCAGGCGCGTGTAAGCACCTTACAGGCGCAAATAACAGAACGGGTGAATAAGCTGGCTGGTGCGGTGGATCTACGGAAACAAGGGGGCCGGGCCTCGGAGTTAACCACACAAATGGATCAAGGCCAAGCCGCAATGGATGAGGTTCGCCGGGTTGCCGACGAAATGGATGCTGAGGAAAACGCCCTGTTGGCGCAGCGTGACCAGCGGGCGAAGTCGACGGCTGGTTTCGCCCAGGCCGCGATCGTCTGGGGCGGCTTACTGATTCTCATCTCGGTCTCCACTGTCGGCGTGCTGATTCATCGATCGATAACCCGTCCGCTTACTGCGTTTGTGCGATTTGTGGGGCAGGTGGGGGAAGGCGATCTTACGCAACAGGCGAAGATCTCCACCGGCGATGAGTTGGGAGAACTCGGGCGATCTCTCGATCGCATGGTGGCCGGACTCAAGGATGTTGCCGGCCAGACGCTCGCAGCCACGGAAAACCTGACATTGGCCTCAGCCGAAATTCTGGCTTCCACGCAGCAGCAAGCTGCCAGCACGGGAGAACAGGCTGCTGCCGTCCAACAAACCACCGTAACTATGGAAGAGGTCACGCAATCCGGCGCCCAAATCTCGGAACGGGCGAAGCAAGTAGCCCTGGCGGCCGAAGCCACCTCCGCCGCCAGTCATGCCGGTCTGCAAGCGGTTCAGAACACCAGCAAGACCATGGAAGGAATCCGTGAGCAGGCCGAGGCCGTCGCCGAAAACGTCGTATCGCTTAGTGAAAAGACGCAGGCAATCGGCGAAATCATATCGACGGTAAACGATCTTGCAGAACAGTCCCACCTGCTCGCGTTGAATGCGGCTATCGAGGCCGCCGCCGCTGGTGAGCACGGGCGCAGCTTCTCGGTGATTGCCAGTGAAGTGAAGAACCTGGCCGACCAATCGAGAGAGGCTACCGTGCAGGTGCGCGGAATTCTCGGCGACATCCAAAAGGGAATCAACAGCTCGGTCATGTTGACGGAAGAAGCTGTCAAACGTGTCGAGTCCGGCAAGGAACAAGCCGACGTAGCGGACCGCACTATCCGCGAGATGACTCAAAACATCCAGCAGAGTGTCCAGGCATTCCAGCAAATTGTCGCAGGCTCTAACCAACAACAGATCGGTTTCACACAGGTCATGCAGGCCGTGCGGGATATCGGGCAGGCCAGCCAGCAGACGGCCGCGAGCACGAACCAGCTCGAAAAGGCGGCCATGAACCTCACAGGGCTTGCCCGGCAATTGCAAACGGCAGTCGAGAGATACCGCGTATAGAGGAATCGGTTTGTGAAAGACATCCACCAGAAGCTGCTGGCCACATTTCAGATCGAGCATCGCGATCATGTGGAACAGATTCGCTCGCTTCTGGCAAGCATCGCGCAGACTTCAGGGCAGCCCGGCGGCCCGGAATTGGAGGAAGTCTTCCGGCGGGCCCACAGCCTCAAGGGAGCTGCGCGTGCGGTAGACCTGCGCCCCATCGAAGGGCTGGCGCATCGCATGGAAACCCTGTTCTCCCGGGTGAGACAAGGCACGCTCACTTTGGACCGAGACGTGAGCGCCGTGGTGTCGCAGGTTCTCGATGCCACTGAAGACTGCATCGTGGCGCTCGCAGAGAACAGACCGTCGGCCACTTTCGCCGCGGCTTTTCAGGCGATCGAGCGAGTTTTGGGGATGAAAACGGAGACCTTCGCCGAGGGGCCTCAGGAGATTCATTCCACAGTTCCGACGTTCCAGCCAGTCGAGACGGTGCGGATCACCGCTCAAAACTTTGAAGGACTCTTCCGGTCGGCGGGAAGAGTGCTGGCCGAGAGCCAGCGCCAGGACGTGGTAGAGGATAAGCTGAATCGGCTGGTCTGCGACATTGCCCTCATCGCCAACGAAAGCGAACGCGTTCGCAAGTCCGTTTCGGCGGCGCTGCGCCGTCCGGACGCCCGCGGTGAGATCGCACGGCTGACAACGTCTCTAGACTCGATAGACCGGCAGATGCGGGCCGTCTCCCGCCATGCGGGGGTCGTTCGCCGGTTACATCAGAGCAGCTCCTGGAATATGCGGCAGCTCGGAAAAGAACTCCAGCGGGATGTGTGGCAGGCGCGCATGGTGCCGGCCGAGAGCTTGCTGGAAGGCTTTCGAAAGATGGTGAGGGATCTTGCCCGCGACGAAGGAAAAGAGATCGAGTTTCGTTCTACGAGCGCAGGCGTACATGCCGACCGGCGCGTGCTCGAAGCCCTGAAAGACCCTATCATGCACCTGCTGCGAAATGCCGTCAGCCACGGCGTCGAACCGCCGTCAGAGCGCGAAGGTAAGGGGAAGCCGCCGTTTGGTCTGCTGACGCTTCGAGTCGATACCAACGGGCAGCGTTTGACGATCGTCGTCGAGGACGATGGCCGCGGTGTTGACCTCGGGCGCGTGGCCCAGGTCGCCGTCCGGGATGGACTTCTCTCCGAATCGGCCGCCCCTCGTGCGTCGGCGCAGGAACTCACCCGGATCCTCTTCCGTCCCGGCTTTTCGACCTGCAAAACGGTGACCAATCTCTCGGGCCGGGGAATGGGACTGTCGGTGGTCTATGAAGCGGTTCGACGCCTTCAGGGAGATCTGGACATCCAACCCGCCGGTGGCGGCGGAACTACCATTACCGTTTCGGTTCCGCTTTCAATTGCAACCCACCGGCTCTTGTTGGCGACTTGCGGGAAGCACGTTTTCGCTATTCCTATTCACGGTATCGAGTGCTTGCGGCGGATCAAGCTGGCCAGCATCGAGACGACGGAAGGAAAACCGGTTGTCGTCCTGAAGAACCAACCCGTAGTCTTGGCGAGCCTTCCAGGATTGTTGGGTTTCGGAGATTCGGTCACGCAAACCGACTCCAACATACTGCGCGTTGTGGTTCTGCGCTCTGGGACCCAGCGGCTGGCGGTAGGCGTGGATGGGTTCCTCCGCGAAACAGATGCCGTGATCCAAGATCTGGGGCCTGCGGCCGGCTGTGGCGGAAAGGTCTCAGCGGGCGTGGTGCTGGAGGACGGCGGCATCGCTTTCCTGGTCAATCCGATGGAATTGATTCAGAGTTCCCTGCAAGCACGGCCTGACTCCCGCGCCGTGCCTTTCGTGAAGACGGCCGAGCCGGTGCCGGACGCCAAGCCATCATCCATTTTGGTAGTGGATGACTCCCTAACAACCAGGGCGCTGGAAAAAAGCATTCTCGAGGCCCACGGCTATCAAGTACGTGTGGCCGTGGACGGCGTGGAGGCGTTAGCGCAGCTGCGCCAGGAAAAGGCGGACCTGGTGATTGCCGATATTGAAATGCCTCGCCTGAACGGCTTCGGGCTGATCGAAGCCATGAAGAAGGATCGCGAACTGGAGCGCATCCCCGTGATCATCGTCAGTTCTGTGGAACGCCGCGAGGATCAGGAACGAGGATTGGGCTTGGGCGCCGACGCCTACATCGTGAAACGGAAGTTCGATCAGGGGGAATTGCTCGGCGTGATCCGGCAGATCCTCTGAGCGCTCAATCGTTATGAAAAGAATCCGAGTGCTCATCGTTGAAGATTCCAAAGTGATCCGGCAATTCCTCGAATACATTATTGGGCGCGATCCACGACTGGAAATCGCTGGAGCCGTGGAGACCGCCGAAGAGGCTTTGCGGATTCTGGCTTCATCTTCCCCGGATGTGATCTCCATGGATATCCGGCTGCCGGGGATGAACGGCTTCGAGGCCACCCAGTGGATCATGCGTGAACGGCCGACGCCTATCGTGGTCGTCTCCGCGAGCGTCGAGAGGGAAGACTTGAAGATCACAATGAATGCGCTGCGAGCAGGCGCGCTCACTGTCCTCGAAAAACCCTCCGGCGTCACATCGGACGACTATGAGGCGCTCGCCGAACGCCTCTGTACTCAACTTGCGATCATGAGCCAAGTCAAGGTTGTGCGGAGGCATGGGGAAGCCCGGGCGCGGCCAACGGCGATTCAGCGGAGCGCCCCTCCCGATGCCGGCTACCGGGCTTTGGGCATCGTGAGCTCTACCGGCGGCCCCAGTGCTCTCGTTCAGGTCTTGGGCCGTTTAGGACCGGATTTCCCCTTGCCGATTCTGTTGGTGCAACACATCACCGGCAGCTTTCTCGAGGGATTCGCCGCCTGGCTGGAGACCGTGTGCCCATTTCCCGTGGAGATCGTCGAAGGCCGAGTGGTTCCGGCGCGCGCGAAAGTATATCTGTCGACGCGAGATCATCATCTGCGAGCCGAAACCGGATACATTCGCGCCGACCCCGGCGATCCGGTATGTGCGCAGAGGCCCTCCGGAACGGTTCTATTTGAATCTATGGCGAAGGCGTATGGTAGCCAGGCGCTAGGTGTGCTTCTCACGGGAATGGGGGACGACGGAGCACAGGGCATGCTACAGCTTCATCGGGGTGGCGGATATACGATCGCTGAGGACGAGTCCACGGCAGTGGTATATGGCATGCCAGCCGAGGCCGTGCGCCTAGGAGCCGTTGCCGAATCGCTGGCGCTTCCGGCAATTGCCCCGCGAATCATGCAGTTGATTATGGCGGGAAAGGAGGCGGTTGAATGGAACTACTCTCCCAGATTTTGATCGTCGAGGACTCCGAAACACAGGCGCTGCAACTGCGCTATTTACTGGAAGAGGAGGGTTGGAGAGTTGCGCGCGCCTCAACCGGCGAGTCTGCGCTCGAGGAACTGAATCGCAATCTGCCCGCTCTCATCATCGCCGACTACCACCTGCCGGGTATTCGCGGCGACGAGTTGTGCCGGCGGATCCGAATGAATGTTCGCACGCGCGGTATTCCCATTCTCATGCTGACCATGGACGAAGCCCACGGCAGCGAGTCGGCCGGCCTAGACAGTGGGGCCGATGACTACGCCTCGAAATCTGTCGCTCCGGAGATTCTCTTGCTCCGGGTCCGCACTCTGCTGCGCAACTCCATCGGCCGGTCCGCCGTCCTGGCTTCGCATGAGTCTCTCTTCCGGCGCGCCCGCCTTTTGGCCGTTGATGACAGTCCCACTTATCTCGAGTACCTGGCCGAGACGCTCGATGGCGAGGGCTACGAAGTGACCAAGGCCAACGGCGGAAATGAGGCGCTGAAACGCATCGCACAAGCAACCTTCGATTGCGTAATGGTCGACCTCGTCATGCCCGATATGGACGGCGTCGAAGTCTGTCGCCGCATTACCGAGTTGGAGCGTGAACGCATCGTGGGCCAACCGGCTGCGGTCATTATGTTGACGTCCCGCGAAACCAAAGAGGACATGACCCGTGGCCTGGAGGCCGGGGCGGACGACTTTGTCGGGAAGTCCTGCGACATGGCGGTCCTTAAGGCGCGGATTCGGGCACTGCTCCGGCGCAAGTTCTATCAGGAAGAGAATCAGAGGATAGTCGAGGAACTCAAAAACAAGGAATTGGAGGCGGTTCGCTCCAGAGCCGAAAGAGAAGCCGCGGAAGTGCGAGCCGGCATGGCGGAAGAGCTCGCTCAGATTAACACTGAGTTGGAGGAAACCAATCGAAAGTTGAAAGCGACACAGACGCACCTGATTCAGTCCGAAAAAATGGCATCGCTGGGTCAGTTGGTGGCGGGTATCGCCCACGAGATTAACAATCCTCTCGCATTCGTACTTAATAACATCTTCGTAGTCAAGGAATGGCTGGAGCGGCTGGGTACGGAAGGCCCGAAGAACCTCACGGAGTCTTTACAGAGCGTTAGTAAGATGCGCACTCGCGTCAGTGACATGCAGGAAGGCGCCGAGCGCGTCAGAGACCTGGTTTCCAAGCTCCGGACCTTTTCACGACTGGACGAGGGAACGTTCAAAACGGTCAACATTCACGAGAGCATCGAATCGGTATTGCTCTTCTTGCGGCATAAGACCGAAGGGCGGATCGAAGTGGAGCGGCAGTACGGCCTAATCGACGACCTCGGCTGCTTCGCTGGCGAGTTGAATCAGGTTCTGATGAACGTGATTGCGAATGCCATTGACTCCATTGAAGGAGCCGGCAAGATCACTCTGACTACCACACAGCGGGACGGGCATTTTATTATGCTGGTCCGCGATACCGGGAAGGGAATTCCAGAACCGATACGGAATCGAATATTCGAACCCTTCTTCACCACGAAGCCGGTGGGGGACGGAACGGGACTTGGTCTCGCGATCTCGTACGGGATTGTGAAGGCTCATAAAGGATCGATCGAATTTTCAAGCAAAGAAGGTGAGGGCACGGAGTTCGTCTTGAAGATTCCGACCTCATTGCAGGGTGCAGCATGACAAAAACGGACGTCAAACCGACAGTGCTAGTCGTAGATGATGAGCCGCGGATCCTTGATTCGATCCGCGCTTTGCTCGAACAGGACTTCGAGGTCGAGGCTAGTACCAATGCGCATGACGCCCTCACGATTCTCGAGAACGCCCCGGTGGCAGTCATTCTGGTGGACCAACGGATGCCTGGCCTGACGGGAGATCAGTTCCTGGCCAAGGCCCAAACGCTATCTGACGCGACGCGTATTCTGATCACGGGTTATGCCGATATCGACGCGTTAATTCGCGCAGTAAACCACGGTGGGATCTTCACGTATCTGCCCAAGCCGTGGGAGCCACTGCAGCTTAGAGGTACGGTGGTGAAGGCGGTGGAACGCTTCCAGGATGTTAAGCAACAGAGGAAGGCCGCGGAAATCGTGTCTCAGCAGCAGGAGGCGCTCGCCCGCTCGGAAGCCGCTCTCCGCGAGCAGACCAAGCTCCTTCGATCCATACTCGACAGTATGGCAGATGGCGTCCTAGTCGCCAACGAGGATGGGGAAATGCTCCTATTCAACCCGGCTGCCAGACAGATGGTCGGTCAAGACACTACCGCCGCTCGCCAGTTTGAGTGGAGCGAACACTACGCAATCTGTCAGCCGGACATGATAACACCCTTTCCTTCGAAAGACCTTCCTCTGGCAAGAGCTCGCCGAGGACAGACCGTGGACGGGGTGGAGCTCTATATCAAACAGAGCAAAATTTTCGTCAGCGTCAATGGGCGCCCTCTCCGGGACGACGCTGGGAGTGTGAAGGGAGGCGTCGCGGTAGTCCGCGACATAACCGCGCACAAGCGGGCCGAAGAAATGTTGCTTCGAGCCAAAGAAGAAGCCGAGCATGCCAACCGAGCGAAGAGCGAGTTTCTGTCTCGCATGAGCCATGAATTGCGCACGCCGCTGAATTCCATACTAGGTTTCGCGCAAATCCTCGAAATGGGCCCTATGCGCTCCGAACAGAAGGATTCCGTAGATCAGATTCTCAAGGGAGGACATCATCTGCTGAGCCTGATTAACGAGGTCCTGGATATTGCTCGCATTGAGGCAGGAAAGCTGGCGCTTTCGCCAGAGCCCATCCTCGTGCGTGAAGCAGTGGATGAGGCGGTGGATTTGGTCACTCCTCTGGCCGATCGCCGCCAGGTCACGGTTTCTAGAAAAGCGTCTGAAGCCTGGAGCCAATACATACAAGCCGATCGCCAACGGCTAAGGCAGGTCATTCTGAACCTCCTTTCCAACGCCATCAAGTACAACCAGGATGGCGGTAGCGTGACGGTCTCATGCTCGACTAATGGGCCCGGCCGATTGAGAATCGACGTGATCGACACGGGTCTTGGAATCCCACCCAGCAAAATGGACCTATTGTTCAGCCCGTTTGAGAGGCTTGGAGCAGAAGAAACCGGCATTGAAGGGAGTGGTGTTGGCCTCGCTCTTTCCAGGAAGCTCGTCCAGACTATGGGTGGAACGATCGGAGCAACCAGCGAGTTGGGTTACGGCAGTATCTTCTGGGTGGAATTCCCGCGGGCCGACGAACAACTTCAGCCTGACGAGCCCTGCCATCAACACGAATCGGGTCATAAATCGGCGGGTGTTTTGCCGAGGGCCTGTACCGTGCTCTACATAGAGGACAACGTTTCGAGCGGCGCCTTGATGGAACGCGTATTCGCCGCCCGACCAGGAATCAAACTCGTTTCAGCTATGCAAGGCCGGATCGGCCTGGAGTTGGCTTTTGAGCACCTTCCCGATCTGATTCTGCTGGACATCCACCTTCCCGACATGCGCGGCGACGAGGTCTTGCTTCACTTACGTGCTGATCCGCGCACTCGCGACATTCCTGTCGCGATGGTCAGCGCCGACGCCACTCAAGGGCAGATCGACCGACTCGCGACTGCCGGGGCGCAAAACTACTTCACTAAGCCACTGGATGTCAAAAAGCTACTCGCGTTTGTCGACGCCACATTGCAGCGCGCAACCGGTGAGCAATTGGCGGGGCCATTGTTGAACTAAGGAACGCGAAATAGTGGCAGAGATGGACGTGTCCGTTTCACTGACAGCTTAATTGTCAGCGCCCTGCAGGTATCGTGGCACCATGGAAATCGAAAACACGATACGACAGACTACTGTGGGATGGCCGCTTCTCCATCCAGGGAATCCGCAACTTGCATAGGTGGTTCCAGCGGCTCCACCAGCCGCTCAATACTAGCCACAGCCTCAGCCAACTTGCCTCGCACGCTCGCAATCCGCCGCGCCGCGCTAGAGGGCTCCTCTTCCAACTGTGCTATTTCCACTTGAGCTTCCTCCAAGTGGCGCCGAGCGACCAGAACCTGCTCGATCAGCCCTTTGTTTTGGTGACTGATCTGCCGGTACAACCGCTGAGTTTGCAGTAAGTTGTGCACGCGGAGAATGACATCAGTGGCATCCACTGGTTTTGTAATGAAGTCATTAGCGCCTAGGGTCAGCGCCTTCTGTCTCGCGGTGCGGGAAGCGTCGGCAGTTACCACCAGGATGGGCAGGTATTCGTCGTCTGGGATCCACCCTCGTAGTTGGACGATCACCGAATACCCATCTACCTTCGGCATCATCAAATCGAGAACGATCAAATCAGGCCGGAAGACTCGAAGTTGATCAATCACCTCGCGCGGGTCGGTCGTGGAACATACATTCTGGTAACCCTCTTGTTGCAGAATGCGCTGCATGACCAGGATGTTGGAGGTCTTATCATCAACGATCAGTATCCGGCTATCCTGGATGACCGCTTTATGATCGGCAATCATGGATCAACCTGTAGTGGGCCTGCAAGAAGCCGTGAGCCGGATCCCGCATGGGTTGAGGTTAGAGATGGTAGCCGCTCCGCCGAACAGTTCGAGGATGCGGGAAGCCACGGGGGGGCCGAGCCCCATGCACCGTCCAGCCGTGGCGGCCTCGCCTATAGAGAACAGCTCAAAGAACCGATCGACCGCAGGCTCCGACAGACGACCACTTGGGCTGTCGATTGTGACCCTGTGCGAATGAGGGACATTCTCAGTGGCGAGTGTGATGACATCCCTCGGTTGCGAGAACTTCACAGCGGTTTCCAGTAAGGACTGAAGGGCCTTCACCAGCAGTTCCGGATCCCCTAGCACCGTGCCGAATTCCTTTGGCGCTGGCGGCAGTCGAACCTCGCGAGACTGGGCAAACGCGCTGGTGTTGTTAATCGCATCGTTGAGCACCTCCGCGAGATGAACGGGCGCGGCAGCAAACCTCTGGCTTTGCACTTCGATCTGGCTCAAGAGCAAGGCGTCGTCGAGAATAGACAGTATCCTTTGGCGAGACTCGGAATACATATCGCGCAATTCGCTGATGTCCGATTTTGTGCCCAATTCATCGAGTACAATCTCGCTCGTACCCAGCAGTCCGTTCAAGGGCGTCCGAAGCTCATGGGAGATCAACTTAAGGAAGTCGCTCTTTGCGTCGTCTAGAATCGCCAGCTGTCTGTGCGCTTCTCGTAGTTCAACTGTGCGCGACGCGACGGTTTCTTCGAGAACAGCGTTGTGACGCTGTATCCGCTGGTAAAGCCATCGTGTCTCCAGCAGATTGTAGATGCGAAGGGCGGCTTCGGTCGCATCGATCGGCTTCGTCAGAAAATCTTTTCCGCCCAGTGTTAGTGCCTTCTGTCTAGCCTCGTGCGAAATGTCTGCCGTAATTACCAAGACCGGCAAGTAAGAATCCGCGGCCAGATGCGCTGTAAGATCGGCTAGGATTGTATAGCCATTCACTTTCGGCATCATCAAATCGAGCAAGAGCAGATCCGGTTGAAAAGTTTCGAACTCCTCGATTGCCCGTGACGAATCTGTGACGGCCCGAAAATGACGGTATCCGTGATGCTCCAAAATACGCTGTAGAAGCAAAACGTTCGCCTCTTGGTCATCAATGATCAAGACCCGGCTATTTTGGATGATTTCCGGATTCATGGCTACCTCCGTGGTGAACTGAAACGGTGATTCCATCACAATTGTAATGGCCGAGATTCTTGTGGATTTGTATGTCCTTAGATAACCCGCCTCCGCACGGAGGTCACCGTCACGTTAATTGTTGACCGAAGCAATTGGCGACCACCTGCCGCAACATGCAGGGGGTCGACCCTGTTGAAAGCTAATGATGATGACCAGGCCCTCAGTGAACCGGGCCGGTCAATTGTAGCGAAAAATGCAGCTAAGGGAACCTCACGGCTCAACAGTCCTCAACAATCGAATAGCTAACCCATTGAAAGGAAAGAGGGATTGCTAGCGTGAAAACCGGAGATCCATAATACCCAAGGCGGTGCTCGACGTGGCAAAGAAATCCATTTTCAAATGCTCACGTTACAAGGAGTTGCGACGAGCCTGCCCGACCAATCCTCCTCAGCTCGTCCGGCTGTTGAACTGACATTCCCTCCGTGATAGCGTGGTCTCCTGGTCTGGTTCGATGGAGGCATGAAGGTGCGCGCTTTCTTTCTGGCGATCGCGTGTTTTGCAATCGGGGTCCATTTTCAGGCAACGCCCGGCGTGGCGCAAACTTCCCACCCGATCGCCCTAACTGGGCGGGTGAGCTCGGCAGAGGAAGGGCCCATGGAAGGAGTCTTGGTCAGCGCCAAGAAGGCGGCTTCCACCATGACCATCACGGTGGTCAGCGATGAGCAAGGCCGGTATCGGTTCCCTTCGTCGAAGCTGCCGCCGGGTGAGTATGCGCTGCGCATTCGAGCTGTGGGATACGATCTGGACGGCCCCGGCACCATCGAAGTTGGCGCGGGCAATACCGTCACCGCCGATCTGAAACTTCGTAAGACCACAGACGCGGCGGCGCAACTCTCGAATGCGGAGTGGTTCGCGAGCCTGCCGGGGACGGAGCAGCAAAAGGCGTCTATCAGGAACTGCGGGCACTGCCACACGCTGGAGCGCATCATGCGATCGCGGGCCGATGCGGACGCGCTGGTGAAGGTGGTGGAGCGGATGTCCACGTATCCGCAACTCTCGTTTCCGCTGATGCCGCAGAAACTGGTCGCTACGCGGATTGGCGGCGGCGAGGATCCGCTGGAACAAAGGCTGGCAGTATGGCAGCGGCAGGCGCAGTATCTGAGCACCGTCAATCTGAGTTCCACCGACCATTGGAAGTATCCCTTTAAGACTCACTCCCGTCCCAAGGGGAGGGCGACCCAGGTCATTTACACCGAATACGATCTGCCGCAGCGCACCCGGCAGCCGCACGATGTGATTGTGGATTCAGAGGGCATGGCTTGGTATGCCAGCTTCGGCGAACAGATCCTGGGCAAGGTAGATACCAGGACTGGCAAGGCCACCGAATACCAGGTGCCCCGGTTGAAGGCGAACCTTCCCACCGGCATCCTGGCTTTGCGCTTCGATAAGGACGAAAACCTTTGGATGGGGATGCAGTTCCAAGGCGGCATCGCCAAGTTCGACAAGAAGACTGAGAAATTCCAAACCTGGAGCCTTCCGCCGGAGTTGAATGGAGACTACGTGCAGATCAACCAGGTAAGTCCGGAACACGCTTATGTGGATGGGAAAGTCTGGTTGCAAGATGCGGGCACTTACAACGTGTTGCGGCTCGATCTGAAATCCGGCAAGTTCGAGGTCTTCGCCCCGTTTGCGATTCCCAGGCCCAACATTTACGACGTGATCTCCGACACCCAGAACAACGTCTACTTCACGGTTTTCGGAAAAGATAGCATCGGCATGATTGATGCAAAGACAGGGAAGATTACATTGCATCAGACGCCCACGCCAGGCTCAGGACCGCGACGAGGTATGCTCGATCAACAGGGCCGCCTGTGGTTCGGCGAAAACCACGCGGATCGCATTGGGATGTTCGACACAAAGACGGAGCAATTCCAAGAGTGGCTGCCGCCGACGGCCGGGTCGTGGCCATACGATGTAACTGCCGACAAGAACGGTGAAGCCTGGTCCGGCGGCGAGTTCACCGATACGGTGCAACGTCTGAATCCGAAAACCGGTGAGTTCGTCGAGTATCTTCTGCCGCGATTTACGAACGTCCGCAGAGTGTTCGTCGATAACTCGACCACACCGGTCACGTTCTGGGTGGGGAACAATCACGGTGCATCCATCGTGAAGCTGGAACCGCTGAACTGAGGCGGGCGTCGCGGCGGCCTATCCCCGATCGAGGGCGATGGTGTAGTCGTACCACTCGACAATCTTTCCTTCTTTCAGGAAGAACACGCCCACACCATGCCAGGACTTCAGGGGACCACCGGTGAAATGATCGATTCGCTCATTGAAGACCATGGGGCCCTTGGCGAGCGTATCCAGGACTTCGAACTCCTTGACTCGATCCAGGAAGCTCTTGATGCGCTCGCTCACGGCTTCTTTGCCCTTGACAGGCTCCTGGGTTTCGCTTACACGGTAGGCGGCGTTGCCCGCGAAGAACGACATCACCTTGTCGAGATTATGGCTGGGCCACGCTGCGCAGAAATCGGTGACGATCTGCGCGTTGGCTTTCTCGGTGTTGTTCCAGTCGGCGGCATTCACTCGACCGGGGAGGGCGAGCGCTGCCGTCATGGCGGTGCCGGTTGCGGTCAAGGCTTTTCGGCGAGTGAATGAGGTGGTTGGTTTCATATTCCATCCTTTCCAAGTGTCACGTGCCAGTCTATCAATGCCCGAAGGCTAGGGGTCGTTCGTGGGAGAGCCGGCGGCGGACGAGGAGCGCGGAGTGGGTCAGCACGCGCTTCTCGATTCGGTATCATTGTTCGAACCGGGCACGGGCAGCCCGAAAGCCAACGATCAGGGCTTGAGGAGGATTGACGTGAAGAAACTATTTTTCGTCTCAGGAACTGTCACGGGTCTGACGCTGTTGCTACTGGCGCCGCTGCAGGCTCAAACGGAGATACGGCCGGCGCCTTCGAAGCAAGCGACGCGAGATATCAAGATCATCTCGAGTGCCGGCGCGCGCGCCCTGGCGGACGCCTGCACCGCTTGGGCCGAACAGAATAAACAAATCGTGGCTATGGCGATTTTGGATTGGGGCGGTAACCTCATCGAGTCCCACGCGATGGAAGGCGCGCCGATGAACGCGATCGAGACCGCGCTGTTGAAGGCAAAGTCGGCCTTGCGCTGGCGGCGTCCCACCTCCGAGACGAATAAGATGGTCCGGAGCGGTGAAAATCTGGCGCCCACTTTCATGCACGACTTCCCCCAACCGGGTGCGCTTCCGATCGTAGTCAGTGGCCAGGTGGTCGGGGCCATGGGCGTGTCCGGCGCCGACGGCGAGAAATGTGCCCAGGCGGCGATTGACGGGGTGTTCCAGGGGCATGCGGTCTCTTCCGCACGATAAGAACCATGGGCAGGCGTCGATTGAGTACCAAACCATTAGTCAGAGCCTTTGGTTTTGCCGTCAGCGTTACGTTCTTCCTGGCACCCAGGCCCGCTACCGCTCAAAGCGAGTGGTTGACGTGGGGCCACGATCCGGAACGCACCGGCTCCAACCCGGACGAGAGGATCCTCAATAAGGACAATGTCTCTCAACTCGAAGTGAAGTGGACGGCGCAGATTTCCACCGCTCCCAAGGAATACGTTCTGTCCACGATGACGGCTCCCGTGGTGGCTACGGTCAATACGCCGCAGGGCCCTGCCGCGCGCGTTTTCGTTGTCGGCAGCGACAATACTCTTTTCGCGATCGACGCGGCCACGGGGAAAATCGCCTGGCAAAAGGCGAACCCCAACGCCATGAAGGAGCCCAAAAAGGGCGATTACCGGTGCCCCAACACGCAAAATGCCACGCCGGTGATCGATAAAGAGGCGGGGATCATTTATGTATCGACGAGCGATGGAAAGCTCCGGGGCTTCAGTCTGCTGGATGGCGAAGATCGCATTCCGCCAACCGATTTCACGGATCCGTTCGCGCGCAACTGGAGTCTGAATCTGATCGATGGAGTCATTTATTCACCCACGGCCCGGGGTTGTTTGGATATGCAGTCCCACTTTACGGCGCTGGACTTGAACGATCCGGTACGGCACCCGCTGGAGTATTACACCAACACCGGAATCACATCAGGCGCGTGGGGGCGCGGTGGGCTCGTCCGGGGACCGAAAGGCATTTTAGCTCAGACTGCCGACGGCCCTTACGATCCAGGCTCCGGCAAGTTTGGCAATTCCGTGGTGGCTTTGACTCCCAAGAATTTCCGGTTGCAGGATACGTTCACTCCGGCGAACTGGGAATATCTGAATAAAACGGACCTGGACCTCGGCTCAGGAAATCCCGTTGTCTTCCCGTTCCAGGAATGGACGCTTGCGGCAGTGGTGGGCAAGGAATCGGTAATTTATCTGCTCGATGCCAATCATCTGGGCGGGGCCGACCACCACACACCGCTTTACACCTCACCGCGCTGGGGCAACGATGAGGCTAAGCTTCACGACCGGGGAATATGGGGGATCACGACCTGGAAGGATGCGCAGGGAAGACGGTGGCTGTATGCGCCCATGCTGGGCCCTCCAGCCAAAGACGCGCCGAAGTTCCCGCAATCCTACGGAGACGCGGCTCAGGGCAGCACCATGGCATTCGAAGTTCGCCGGGACGCGGCTACCGGCAAACCAACGCTGGCGCCGATGTGGATGTCCCGCCAGATGCACGCGCCGGAGCCGCCCACGGTGGCTAACGGAGTGGTTTACGTGCTTCTGAGCGGTAAAACGTCGGATGAATCGCGGGGGGCGATAAAAGCCCCGGCAGGCCTCGACCCCAACGCGGTTCTGTATGCTCTCGATGCGGAAACCGGACGGGAATTGTATTCGAGCAACAAGCTGATCGCGAGCTTCACTCATTTCAACGAACCCGTGGTTGCCTGCGGCCACGTTTACGTCTGTACCTGGGACGGGAAAATCTATGCGTTCGGACTAAAAGAATAGCCGGCGACAAGATCGCCAGCGCTACGTAACGCCGGCGGTCTTCGCCGCCGGTGCCGTGAGTCTAACTCCCTCCCAGCGCCCGGACTTCCTCCGATGTCAGCCGACGCCATTTTCCGATGGGCAAATCTTCAATGCCCCTCCCTTCTTCATATTCGCTAGCCTCGATTTCCTAATCTACAGAGGCAAGTCTGATCGAGTGACATTAACGTTACCCAGGCTTTTCGCGAGTCGTTCGACAGCATGTAGCACAGAGCGAGACCAAGGCCCGGGAGAACACCGAATCTCGCTGATTAGAGAAGGATCGAATGCTAACTCCACGTACGGCGTTATCGCACCGCCTCTGGTACTGAATTTCAGTCCGTTTGTTGTGTTATCAGCTGTTTCGACTTTAAATACTCGCCACTCCTCCTCCGAAGCAAATGCTGGGTGCTTGAAGAATAGTGCCAAGATGAGAAGGCGCTGGGAGACTCTTAGAAGGAAATCATCAACAGGACCCACTCTCTCTGCATCGGGTATATCCAAAACGACCGAACGCAAACGATCAAAATGCTCCATTCCACGATCAAGCATTCGGTGAACTAACGCCCGCTGAATGTCGCTCTCATAAAACATCGGGCCCAGTGCAAACTCATTCCGATTGGCACGAAGTGTCAGTTCAGCAAATGTGACGCTGATTGCGGCCCCACCCGTGGGGCTGTAGCCACGCCACTGAGTCAAGACGCCATTTGACCTGCAAAAACACACCCCGTGTACAAAGATGAGTTTTCCAAATGCCCCACCAAAGTCCTGTCTTCGGGAAGGCCTGCACGAAACTCGCCGCGATTGGATGATCCTTGTTTTCTTCGAGCACCCCACGCACCACACGCAAACCGTAGTGAATCTCAGACTGGTCGGCACTCGCCATCATGTCTGAAAGAAAGAATTTTCGAGTGGAGACAATCCCGACTAATCCCTCGATGGACGTGTAGTGAGATAGGTGGGTTGGCTCAGTGACATGCTTCCAGTATTTCTCCGAGGAACCGGCTCAAGTCGGCCTCGACTTCGTTCATGAACATCTGAATTCGTTCTGCAGACATGGAAGTCTCAACCCAGCATTGTGGCATCACGCCGCCTGGAGCGCTTCGCCGCCGCCGTTGCCGCGCGTAAGGCGAAGGCGAGGCATTCAGAACGGTGAAGGCTAATCTTCATCCTCATCGATCTTCTTCCAATAAACTGTGACGCTTGGTTTAGTCGGAGGGGAACTGTCATCCAAAGTCCAGTGCTGCCCCTCATCGAACGATACGATAGGTTTGCCCTCAGTGCTTATTGCCGTTCGGACAGTCGATACTTCCGGCTCGAAAGAACAGTTCTTCTCGCCAATTGGAGCCTTGAGAAAGTCGCAGTCGTGGGGCTTCTTCATTTTCGTGACACTCGACTATGGCACTCCATATTGAATGGAGTATCTGAGCTTGCTGTGCCATATGGGATCCACGGCCCACAGCCAAAGGAGGAATATCACTACTATACAACCCACTGAGTCCCACGCACTCTTTGAATCTGCCGCCATCTCATGCACCTTCCATCGAATTGAGGTGTGACGTTTGCGCCAGATTCAGCACCTGTCACTGTATTCAAGTGGCGATCTGGCTTGACTGTTCACGATAGCGTCAACAGGTTGACTGCACAACGGGGCAGTTCGGGCGCGAAATGTCATGTAATCGCCCGGTTTCCCGACAACACCGAAGGCGTGCGCGGCCCGTTGTGGCAAACTGGTGAGGGAAGGATGCCCATGCGGACGGAGATCCCCATTCCGACTGCCCGGCTCGAGGAGTTCTGCCGCCGGTGGAAGATCGCGGAACTCCGCGTGTTCGGATCTGCGCTGCGCGAAGACTTCCGCCCGGATAGCGATCTGGACTTGCTGGTCAGTTTTGCCCCGGATGCAGACTGGAGCCTGCTGGATCACGTCGAGATGGAAGAGGAACTCTCCGGTATCATCGGGCGCAAGGTGGATCTGGTCTCGCAACGGGCCATCGAGCGGAGTTCCAACTGGATACGACGCAAGGCCATCCTGGACAGCGCGGAGCGGTACTTTGCCTCGCGATGACGCGCACGTCCTCGACATCCTCAAAGCCGCACGGCTAGCAATCGAGTTCAAAGGGACTGCGGAGAAAGACGAGTTCCTGCAAGACGCGAAGACCCAATCGGCGGTTTTGCACCAGCTTCTGATAATCGGGGAGGCAGTCAAGAGGATATCGCCGGGGTTCCGGACGGCGCACCCTGAGGTGCCCTGGAAGCTGATTGCCGGAACCCGCGACAAGCTCATCCACTCTTAGGAGGGCGTTGACCTCGAGGAGGTCTGGAAAATGGTGACGTCGGATCTGCCCGAGCTAATTCGCTTGATCGAACCTCTGGCGCCGGATACGCCTTGAAAATCTGGGGAGTTGGAGACACCACGGGCGTGGCAAACTGATTGGGGGACGAAGCCAGGGCGACGGAACACAAACCACCGCTCCCTCCGGTCACGGCTTCCATGAGAAGGCCTGCTCCTGTCAAGAACCCCCGCTGAAAATCTTGCGGGGGATTCACAAGGGGGCGAAGCCCTCTTGTGGGGGGAGCCGCGCTTTTTGCGGCGTGGGGGGAACCCTCCCGCCCCGGCTTTCCCCGGAGGGGAAACGGGA
>Ga0182024_10002945_pt1 | contig 41442 bp, 34 predicted proteins | sample P32metaG_FD_120480 | JGI IMG/M metagenome (GOLD analysis project Ga0182024, IMG submission 120480) | Permafrost microbial communities from Stordalen Mire, Sweden - P3-2 metaG (Illumina Assembly) | ecosystem: Environmental > Terrestrial > Soil > Wetlands > Permafrost | place: Sweden: Stordalen...
CAATCCCGAACTGGGGATGGGACTGCTCGTGGCTGAAGGTGGAGCCTATATCATGAGCCGCGTATTCCATCCGTCTACCCCTAGCAGTTAAACGGCTTGGGCCGGTAAGCTGGCAGTGGGATTGGCAGTGGGAATTATGAATGCCGTTTGATGCCCGCATTTTATTTGCACCAATAAAAGTTAGTTCCGATTTGATGCGTCAAGCAGCTGCCACCGCTTTTGCCGGACGAGAACCAGCCAACCTTGCAGTTCTGTACGGAAACCAATCTTCCGGACCAAAGTCGGTGTGCAAACACTTTAAGGAGTTCACTACGATCTCTTTGTGGGGCGACTGCAAGGATGGTTTCGCTCCATTCAGGCAAGAGATAAGTAAGGCGTTGCCGGATGTGAAAGTAGTCACTGTAATGGTTTCTGACCGCGCCTGCACTGGCGGTTGGGAGATTCTACAGAATGGGGAGATACTCGACACATTCAACACCAACATAGACGATGATGTAGACGACATCAGTTACTGTAACTGTGGAGCGACACCATTCCAAATAGCTTATGGTGCGAATCTAGGCAAGCTGGACGAAGAGGTCTCTTTCGTTCGCGACTTTTTTGATTTGGAACGCATCAGTGGCGTATGCATCTACTCGGAGGGTGACCTGGACACATACACCCCTCTTTCAAGAGTTCATATTAAGCAGGTATTTCAGAACGACTTAGACGATGCAATTGTGGAGGCAATTCTAAACTAGCCACTGACATGGCGCAGAGCTGATGCAATCCCAATCCCATCTACTGCCACCACGATCTGAAGCGATGAAGCTCAGAAAGCGTAGTAATCCTCTGGAATTGTCTGCGTTGGACGCCAGTCAATCTCGCCGATTTCGGCGCTTTTATACCGCAAGAACACTTCGCTCATTAGTTCCTTATTGAGCTTGGGAATGTGGTGCGTACTTGCTTTCGCCCACAGATATGAACGTGTTGGACTAATCAGCGCGGCTTTTGCCAACCCAATTAAAAGGAGGAAAAGATGTTTGCATAAGGACCCTTGCAAACCACCACATGGAAGGACGTTCTGAGTGCAGCAAGAGAACGCTCCCTCTTGCGTCAAACGACATGCATACAAAAGCTTGGCATTCGTCTGACTCTTAACCACGCCCAAGATCTCGCCTTCCTTCACTTCCGAAAACAGCTGGAAACTCTCCTTCTTCAGCATCTTGAAACTTTTTTCCAATCGAGCTTGTTCAAAGTCATTTCTTAGCTGCACAACAAAGGTATCAAAATCGAGAGTGTTGATCTTATCGTTCAGCTCTGTTTTCAACTTCTGGAGTTGGCTCAGAAGATGTTGATCGGTAGGTGCAATCAGCCTTTCAGCTGTGTCCAAATGTTCGCGCACCGGTGTGAACATTCGGCTGAGCATGTATGCTTGTGCCCGCCCAAGGTGTGCACTTGAACACTCGCTTCCCCCGAGATTCGCTTGTATCACTTGGGCGAAGGACACTATCGCATTCTCCAGATCTAGGTTGTTGAGCTCTTCTAACCCCTGCGCCAGCAGTTGGGATACACGCTCAGCAAAATCAGACTTCAATTTCTGCAATTGCTGAACAAGCTCTTTGTCCTCCTTGCTGTTCTCGTTACCGTTCTCATTACTATTTCCAAGCAGTCGAGATAAGTTGTCTAGATCATCGCGTGCTTCTTTTATTTTTGCGTTGGATAGATACGATCGGGAGCGACCAAGCAAAGCCGCCGGTCGCAGATTATCACTGAGATCGCCAAGCAGAACTTTGGTGAAGGAAGTTATTGCGTTGCCCAGATCACCCTGATTCAGCTGCTGCTGCCCCAGAGCTAGAGTTTGCGCCATACGTTCATCATAATCAGATAGCATAATTACTTACATCGCCTCCTTCAAGATGCCAACGCTGATGAGCCTTTCCAACCACAGGCGCCGCAGTTCGCTGGCACCTCGTGCGGAAGGCTCAATGGGACTGGCCCAATACCAGCGCGTCTCCGCCGGCACAGACATTCCATGCCCCAAGAAATATTGGTGCGTATCAACAAGCAACCCGTTCCTTTCTCTCACGCATTCTTTGATGCCTTGATTCAAACTGTGTAGGTACGGCAGCTTCGCGCCGATATCACCAAATCCGGGCAAATTACCAGTACCATCTGTAGGATCATATATAGTGCTACCGATGATAACCGATCTCGGCAAATACTCGTTCAGCAAATTGAGAACAGCAGCAAACCTAGATAGTATTTGATCGACATGCGGCTCCAGATTGGCTTCATCAGTTCGTGTCATCGAAACGAGCGCAAGCAAATCGTTGCCACCAATGGTGATCGTGACGACAACAAATTGACTTCGATACTTTTCCAGAAAAGCAAGGTGATCAGTCTCAAGCAAGTCAAAAGTGGTGGCACCATCCAGGGCAAGATTGACAAACTCTGCGTGCGGATAGGCGCTGACAATGTCGCGCCCATCAAAGTCAGGCCAGACTTCGTGCACGTTTCGGAACAGCAGCGAACCGGCTCCCACACACGGGTTCACATCCGGGTTTGCGTGGCTCAATTCATAATAGGGATATGTATCGATGCTCATCGAATCACCGAGGCAAATGTAAGCGGCGAGGTCATCCATGGTTTTATGAGATCCTCTTGTATGTCTACGTTACCAAAGTGAAAGACCATAATCTTTCGGGTTGAAACAAGCAAAAGCGAGGAAGAGCAATCCTGCAAGCTCGGCAAATATGAGCACTATCCGACTTGTCTGACCAAACCTTCGTGACCAGAAGTACGTGGCTATTGGAAGCTGAATTCCAGCGATCCAGTATTCGAGCGGAGTTGTAATCCACATCATAAAGCACGCAACATACAGACAAAACAGATAGATAACGACTCCGAGACCGACCGCTAGACAAATCGACAAGTTCATCAGCTTCTTCTTCATGCCACTCCGTCGAATCGCACCTGCGCCCTGCTGCTACCTAAACTTAGCATAATGCGCGTTTGAGACGGCTCCATTTTGCACATAAAAATAGTGGCACGATCACACAACAGGCGGTCATGTATAACTTAGCTGCCGACGCAAAAAAGACAATGCACCTTGCGAAGTTGAATGCGCTCAACTCGGCTTGCGCATCAGTTGAGCCTGCTCATGTTTTCCAGGCACTTTTGGACGATGAACAAGAGATTCGTGACCTTTTGGCCCCGGCAAAGAAAGCGCTGGCAACTTCACTAAAGCTGCTCGGCAAGCAACCAACCGCCAGTTCATTGCATACCTATGCAGGCGAAATGCAAAAGCTTGTAGATTTAAACATCACGCTTAGCCCATGCGTGACCGAACTCTGCGTTAGAGCCCGCGGTCTGGCGAACAGGTGGAAACATCAGTACGTGGGCAACGTACACCTGCTCCATTCGCTGGTTGGCATGGAGTGTATTGAGCTTTCGGAGATCTTGACTGATTTCGGGTTGGACCCTTATGTGATTCTGGCACAGTGCCTGGTCATCTTGAAACGCCTGCCGCCAAGCGACGAGCAGCGATTCTTTCATGGTCCTGCCAGTAGTGATGTGCAGCAATTCTCCCAAGCCTGGCGCCCTGAATCATCCAAAGGAACCGAAGAGCCACAACCGACCGAAGTCTGGAAGAATCCTTGGAAACTTCCACGTCCGCCTCAGTTTTTCACAGCAAACTCAAAGGAACAAGGGACGCTTGAACCGTCTCCCCACGAATCACCTAAGCCGCCCGAATCATTTGCGCCAACTGAGACATTTGCACAACCCAGCGATTGGATGAGCGAGACAGTTCTCGACACCATATCTAGTGCGATGGATCGAGCCAATCTTCACGCAACGTCAATCCATCCAGATCATTTACTGCAAGCACTGCTCAATGAACCAACTGGAATGATCAGGAGATGTCTTGAACCGTGCGTCGGGGTAAAACGGCTGGAAAGCGAGCTAATCGACAGCCTCGAGCACACGGAGTTCCCGATAGACAACCAACTATTCTCAAGACAGACAATGACCATTGTGACCAAGGCGCGGGCATTTGCCGCCCAAGGGGGACGCAAGCACATTGAAACGGAGGACCTGTTTCTTTCATTGCTCGAATCCGCAGTCAAAGCAGAGTGTGATTGTGTTCTCAAACGTGCGGAACACTTGGGGAAGATCAAGGGACACTATTCCAGCTTGATGGAGGAGTCAAAATCATCATTTGGCAGTTCAAGCACGCAGGCCGCTCAACGTACCAGTTGTGTCATCTCTGGTCGTGTTTCCTACTTGGTTTTGCAGCTGCTGAACAGGGCTAAAGATGTAGCGAAACTAGAAGGACGGATCGAAATTACAAACCTTCATTTGCTAAAAGCGTGGCTTCAATCGACGGAGATAGCCGAGCAATCTCTTGCAATGATGAGGGATTCCGTGCTTGAAGAATTGAACCGCTTGTCTGAAGAAGTATCGAAAGAGTGTTTGGCTGGTCAAAGCGTCCGCATCGATACCACTTTTGGTGTCACGCCAGCAGGCGCAGAATTGGATCCAAAATTTTCCGATGAGGCGAAAGCGACATTGTCTCTTACGTTTGACGAAGCGCGAACAATAGGCGATCAACTGATTCAGCCTAATCATATTCTGCTGTCAATGTTGAGTCAGAATATAACGGTCATAGACGACTTACTGAAATCCAGAGGCAGCCTCACCACCCAGACTTTTAATAAGGAGTCAAGCAGTTTTTCCAACATCGGGTTGGCATATTCAACTAAGGAAGTGCTCAGGCGGAGACTGAAGTGGTGCAGTCAATGGCACAAGGAAGCCTGGCGCAGAACATTCCCCGACTCCGCACCCGTCTTGGATCTGGAAATTGGTGATATCGATTCGATTGTCGAGAAAGAGCGCTGGCCAAGATCTGATCAAGAGCCTGAGCACATATGCGCCCTTTCTCCAGCGAGCAAGGATCTGCTGGCCAAAGCCCTGAAAGAATCGACAAAAGGCGGTTGCTCGGAGATCGGAGTTGAGCATGTGGCCATCGCTCTGGCCATGAACGTATCTGGAATATCTGGCGCAGTCGCAAGCGAGGTTTTGCTTGACCTGAATGCTTGCAGTTGTTGGCCAAACGGTCCTAGTGTCGATCCGACCGTGCTGCCCCGCGGAGGCAAGCGCGCACGTTTTCAAAAGCTTTCATCAAAAGCCCATCAACTATTGAAACAGGCGTGGTGGCATGCCCAGAGTTTAGGCAGCCGGCAAGTGAATCCAGAGCACATCCTTCTTGCTATAGCCACCGAATGTGATGGCATATCATTCGTCGCTTGCCAGATTTTGGATGTTGATGGACTTGCACTTTATGATGCGCTGATGCATCGGTTGCAAGCAAAAAGCGCTTGATCATTATCGGCCGCTTTGCTCTTAGGTCTACTCACACAGCATGTTTGCGCCCTTGGGTCTCGACCACATCACCGACCTGCAGTTTGCGGCCTCGGCGAGTTTCCACCTCACCGTTCACTCTAACATCGCCGTTCTGAATGACATATTTTGCCTGACCACCCGATTGAACAATGCCATGAAACTTCAGAAACTGATCCAGCCTAATCGCATCAGAATTCGCATCAGAATTCTCTTTGATGTCATTCATTTTGCAACCACCTCAGATGTTTGGCGCTTCTCCATGCAGCGACACAGCCAGGATCGCTCAACCCCAGCGCAGACTCACTCCACCATGCTGGCGTGCAAAGCGTCCGCCGCATCGCGCCGCAAAGCAATTGCGTGCTTAGTGCAGACTTCGGAGAGTCTTAAACTCAGTCGTCGAGCTTGAATCCGATTTTGACCGTGACTTGAAATTCCGCCACTTGACCATCTTTAATCAAGCCTCGCTCTTCGATTACTTGAAACCAACCGAGGTTGCGAAGGCTCTTGCCGGCTCTCTTAACGCCTTCCTTGGTTGCTTCCGCGAAACTTATTGGGGATGTGCCGACAATCTCAGTGATTTTATAAACGCCACCAGACATAGAAACTCCTTGACCTGCGTCGAAAAATAATAACCACCTAATTTAGGGTATTGGAAACCAGTGCTGGATTGCCCTGGCGAAGTAATTACAATCGTTTACTTGCCAAACCTAGCTCAGCGGGCGGAACGGGGCGGGAACGGGGCGGGAGCGTGGAACCGGGCTGAGTCCTGGGATCCAAGGGAGTCCGAAGCAGGCGGGACGCCTGCGCTCCGGATCGCGCTCTCGGAGGCTTCCGGATTATTCCTTCTCGTACGGCAGAGTGAACCAGAAGGTGCTGCCTTCGCCCTCGACGCTGTCGACGCCGATACTGCCGCCGTGCTGCTCGATTATGGCTTTGCAAATCGCCAAGCCCAAGCCCGTTCCACCCTTCTTGCGGGTATCGGCGGCTTCCACTTGCTGAAAGCGCTCAAAAATAGACTCACGGAAACGAGCAGGAACTCCTCTTCCGCGATCGACAACCTTGAACTTGAGCCAATGGTCCAGCTCTTCGACTTCCACATCGACGGTCGAATCGGCGGGGGAAAATTTGACCGCATTCGAGATCAGATTGACCAGCACCTGCACAATCCGGTTTGCATCGCCCGTGCACTCAAAGGCGCACTGTTCAGGCATGCGGAGGGTGACAGAGCGTGAGGCGGCAAACACGTTCACTGAATTGCAAGTATCCTCAATTATGGTAGCCAATTCGCATAGACCGAGCGAGAGCGAGATGGTGCCTGATTCCAACTGTTCCAGATCCAAAAGATCGTTGATCAGATTCATCAACCTTTTGACACTCTTTTCCGCAGACCCTGCAGATTTTGTCACCTTTTCGCCGACATTGCCGTAAGCGCCCATGGCAAGCAGGTTCAGGAATCCTCCAATCGAGGTTAAGGGCGTGCGCAATTCATGACTGACCATGGCAACGAATGCCTGCCTCAACTGCTGAATTTCATAGCGCGACGTCACATCCAGAATGCTGGCCAGAAAGCGAGGACCATCCGGCATTTCGAAATCTGCCAGAGAAAATTCTGCCGGAAACTGAGTACCTTCAGTTGTTTTCGCTGTCAGCTCGCTAACGAAGCCTTTCGGTTTGTCTTGCAGTTGCACCCAGAATTCGAGCGCCTCCAGATTCTTTGGTGCCACGAAGAAGTCTGATATATGCTTGCCGATGCCCGCCAGCGGATCGATGTGAAACATGGCGGCAGCTGCCGGGTTGATAAACTCAATCACTCCGCTTCTGGCCAGCGAGACAAGCCCCACCGGCACACCATTGATGATGGCGCGCACCCGTTGCTCGTTGACATCAGCCTGGATTTTTTGCGATTCAATTACGTCATAACGAGAGAAGAACCAACCGACAAATGCCACAACAATCAATACGCCAATCAGGGCAGTGCCACCGCTAGCGATGGTTTCGTCGAAGAGCTTGTTGGATTCTCCCATGCGCACTGCGTAAGCGAGAAAGGGCACCACTGCGCATACAGCCAGTGCCCCGGAGCAGATGCGCCGCACGAACTTGCCACCTGTGGTATCGCGCACAATAATGTTGGTCAAACCCTGTGATGCATCCAAAAACAGCAGTCCAAAACAATAAACTACGAACGTCAAAGAAGTGACCGCAGAAAGTTTGATGCAGCCAAAGAAGGCACACAGATCGTCCAGACCACAAATCTTGCACATAAAAATAAATATGTGCGGCAACTGCATCAATAGAGCCAGAAGCTGCATCGGCCTGTAGCCAAGCTTTTGCCTGAAGGTAAAGAGCATCAGGCAAATGCCAAGAATGAAAAATGAGAGGGAAGTATCAGGCTGCATCGGTCCTGGAAATGTCAGGGGAGTGGAATCTCCCTGTTGGTACAGCGTATACGCCAATTGCCAATCCTTTTCCAGCGTATGTTCCAAGAAAGTGACACCGCCAGCAATGCCGACCAGGCAAGCCAGCGACAGTCCGAAAATACTGGACAGCCGTCCCTTCAGGCGCTGCATTATCAGCAACCCAACCGAAGACACAAAAAACAGTATCGCCGCCCCGGGTGGCATAGAAGGCTGATGGGCGATAGGATGCTTAATCCAGCTTATATCCACCGCCCAACCAACTGTTTCTACTGCGCCAGAAACAACCACGATAAATAATGCTGCCGCTGCGCAGCGGCTAAGAATTTTGCGCAACGAGTAGTCGATGCGAGCTTGAGGCAACTGAATCTCTACAGTATCGCCTTTGCTACTCGCTCGGGTTACCAACGTATTAGATGGTAGACCAGGCACATTCGTCACAAAAAATCCCCAGAGCCGGTTATTGAGATTCTACTGTCAATCTCAAATCTTCCCAGTCTGGGCTCTGGTCAATCTTGAGCGGGCGCTCTCTTTGCTTCGATGTGGACAATTCTGTTGCCGAACTCGGGCAACGTTGCGATACCGGCAATGGTGCTTTCGTTAATATGCCCATCCACTTCTGCAATGGGCGCTTTTGAGGATGTCACGGTCCTCATGACTCTTGATTTGGAAAAATCGATGAACAGTTTAAAACTTCCACTCTTTAGGTCAATGTCTCCGCTGACGGGGAATTTGCCCAGCAAACCGCTGTAAATTCCCTCAACATGACCATCTACCTGGGTATCAATCGACAGCTTGGGATGGCGCCTGAATTCGATCACATGGGCCTTCCACAGTCCGGTAAAATCGACATTGTCAGCGCTTTCCGTGACCTCGATCTGTCCCAAAAGTGGTGCGGCTCTACTTTCTTGCGCATTTGCACCAGTGACCGGGGCGATGAAAAATACGGTGAGAAGCACTCCAAGACTGGCGCGAGCCAACGTCAGTCGCGCAGCGATAAACGAATAACCTGGTATATTGTGAAAGTTTACGGTGAACGGATTGCTGCTTTCAAACTTGCCTACAATGCCAAACTGCGGAGCTTCAGTTTCGGCTGCGTAAGTGTTGAACAGCCGATCCCAGAGCATCAAAATGCCACCAAAATTCTTATCGATGTATATCTTGTTCCTTGCATGGTGCACCCGATGAGCAGCCGGCGTATTGACGATCCCCTCAAGAATACCTAGCTTTCCAATCGTTCTCGTATGCAAAACGAATTGGTAGAACAAATTGGCGATGAAAAAGAGTATTACTTGTTCCGGTTTGAAACCGATGACCACAAGCGGTCCAAAAATGATGGGCGCAGTCAGGCGACCGAGCCAGGGAAGACGAAAACTCGTGGCCAGATTGAAGCTCTTGCTGGAATGATGCACCTCGTGAAAGAACCACAGAAACCTGGTCGTATGGCTCCAGCGGTGCTCCCAGTAGTAGACGAAATCGGTGAGAATTACCGCTACGAACGTGGTCGCAGCAGTGTTCTGAATATCCAATAATTTGAAATGCTCAAGCATTTTCAGGGTTGTGTAGAGGTATCCTACAAAAAGTGGCGCTGTCAATCTGGCAAGAGCAAAGATGCCGAGATTGCACAGTGTATCCTTCAATTCATACAGCCTCATCCCTTTGACTGCGGAGAATGTGATTTCCAGGACTATTAGGCAGGAAGCCACGACCAGAAATGGCACCAGCAGTGCCTGGACATATTCAAACATTGAGCACTCCTTGCCCGTCTGAGCGTTTTTGCGGCTTACAGAGTCGGATACACGGCGCAAACAACAAAGTTTCGCCCCGCCTCAATTAATTTTGAATAAGTCGCTGAATAAGGACAATCATCTTATTGAGAGATCGCAGGCAAAGTTCGCAGTACAATGGCAGCGATTCCCGGAGCGCATTTCGTGGCTAAGATACTTGTCGTTGAAGATAATGAAGAACTGAGCCGAATGGTCAGCAAACTGCTGACATTTGAGCATTATCAGGTAGAAACTATTGATAACGGGCGGGTAGCAATGCACCAGTTGCGGCTCTCTTCCTATGATCTTGTCATTCTCGATTGGGAGTTGCCGGAGTGCACAGGCATCGAGATTCTCAAAGACTTTCGTGCTCGTGGAGCAACCACACCTGTTCTTATGTTGACCGGTCAGCGCGAGCTCGACCATAAAGAGGCTGGATTCGACGCCGGAGCAGACGATTATCTGACCAAGCCTTTTCATATGAAAGAGCTGTCTATGCGGGTCAAGGCACTCCTTAGACGACCAGCAGCGCTTGTCCAGGGCACGCTCACGGCTCGGGACATAGTTTTAGATCCGTCCACGTTTACGGCCAACCAGGCAGGCAAGTCTCTTGAGTTGTTGCCGAAAGAATTTGCCTTATTGGAATTCTTGTTGCGTCATCCAAACAGTGTTTTTTCACTGGAGGCGTTGTTGAGCAGGGTTTGGGAATCTGATTCAACGGCGACAGCGGAAGCAGTTCGTTCGACGATGAAAAGGTTGCGCAAAAAAATTGAGCCTGAAGATGAGAATGCGAAGCCCCTGATCCGCACCGTCCATGGTGTCGGTTTTATTTTAGAGCCGTGATCTCATTGGCGACGTATGGGATTTCCTTCTCGTCAAGGTAAGGGATGGGATTTTTGGCCCTACGCGATTTAAACGAATTCGTTTAAGTCTTTTCAAATCAAAATCAGCCGTGAAGTAAGTCCTAAAAGCCTTGACTGGAACAGTTTTACGGCGAATTTCGGCTATGGCAACGCGCCAAAAATTATAAACAAATTCGTTTAAATCACGTAGGCACTCAGAACCAGCGTAGACGGCATCGGCATAATTCGCCTCATGCTAATTTCCATTTTACACTTTACTTTCGGTGGCATTCACCTAGACGAAGAACGGCTCCTTGCGGAACCGTTCTTCTGCGCTCTTCCTTAAATCAAGCATCTACCTGGTGTAGGTGTAAGTGCGGGTGTAGAGTGAGCTTTTGCTGGCGTCAATTCTTGGACCCGAGGTGTTATGAGTCATTTGAGTGATGAGACCAAGCGCCGAGTCATTTAGAGAGTGGCTCTGCATTCTGGCCGCTGTTCTTACTTCCACCATGCGGCGGGTGGCATCTTGTTTGGCGAAAAGCGCAGCCGCTTGTGCATCGGCCTTGATTTGTCCGGCTGCAGCCATCGAGTTGGCCACGTAGAGTGGATCGCCGTAGAAGGAAACGTTGTCACCGCCATCGATTGCACCGTTCATATTTTTCATGTCGGCATTGGCTTGGTTAATGATGGTGCTAGCTCTGGTGCTGCCATCGTTCAGTACTCGCGTGCCTTGATTGCTGCCCTGGTTGAGAATTTGTGTGCTCACTGACTTTGCTTGTGATCTGATTCTATCGATCGATGAGTGAACTGATTGCGCAGATCGGCTCGTGCTGCCGGAATAAGCTTTGAGCGCCTGCAAGCAATAGGCAGCAATTGTTGGGGAAGGATTGAGTGCCAGGCAGCTGCGATATTCATCGATAGCGCGTTGATGCTGGTTGGTCTGGGCCAGGGCATTGGCGAAGTAATAATGCGCTTGCGCATTGCCGGGCTCTTTCGCCACCGCATCATTGAGATAGGCCAGGGCTGGTGCAAATCTGCCTTCTGTATAGAACTTGAGCCCGACGCTGAGTTCAGTGCTTGTTGCGGCTTGGGCAGCGCCGGAGAAAATATTCAAGACTGAGATCATGCCAACCACCAGAGCTGCCTTGATTTGGAAGATATTTGTCTTACTCATTGCCCGTTCCTCATTAAGTCGATTGCCTTCATGTCACCAACTTACCAAGCGTTTCGGTCAACGCAGGATCAATATCGGGTCAGCCGTGGGTCATAGCAGAAACAGAAAGGTAGGCAAATCGTTGTTTCTCGATTATGCTAGTCTTCATTACTGGAGCCATGGATCCGAAAGACAATGTCGCTCGCATGAAGGTGACGAGAAATGCTCTCGCGGAGAAGGCGCTGTTGAAGTAGTCAGCTAAGACAAAAGCACTTCCAGAGTGACCTTGGTGCCTTTGCGCGGTGGTGACTCGAACCAAACGCGAGCGGGATAGACGCAGCCGATCAGCTCGGCGCGTTCACGGATTATTCCCGCGCCTGTGCCACCATCTTTTGACGAGCGCGATTGTTGAGACTGCATGACAGCGTCTAAACCAACGCCATCATCGGCGATGCTCATATTAAAGCAGTCGTTCTCTAACTGAATTTGAAAAACTACGTTGCTGGCCGAGGCGTGTTTAGCGGCATTATTCAAGGATTCTTGAGCAATTCGATAGACATGCAAGGCAATTTCATCCGAGAAATCGGGCAACTGGTCAGGGCAAATAAATTGGCATTCGCAACCGGCCCTGACGGAAAAATTGGTGCACAGATCTTGCAGAGCGGCGCGCAATCCGCAGTCTTTGATGTCTCTGGGTGAGAGCTCCTGGCATATTTCGCGCAGGCGCCTGGCAATATCTTTCAAGACACAAATAAACTCCTCTTCCGGCATCGGCTTTGCATTCGACAGCGATCTTTGCAAGAGCATCACATCGCCTAAAACAGAATCGTGCAATTCGCGAGCGAGTTGACTTTGGATGACCTCTTGTTGATCGACAATTTTTTGCATCAAAGCGTGTTTTTCCGCCAGTAACGAGCGAACAGAACCGGTAAAGCTGTGTCCGGCAGCCAGCAGTTTCATCTGGTCGGGCATGCTTTCATAATCAGTTCTTGATCTGCTGGTTACGTCTTTGAGCAAACCTCGAAGGAGCATATGCAACTCTTCCGGGTTGACTACAACCGCGTTCAAGCTCCACGCACCATATCCAGTATCAGATAAGGTCAAACACAGTTTTATTCTGGACGGCAGTTCGCTTTCAGGAAGTGTGGGCAGCTCTGTTGATGGAATGATGAAACATTCAATTATGGCTGGATATGCGCGCACTGATAAGCTCCAAAATGCAGTCGATACGATTATGCGCGTCGGTAAGATCTGGTTGGGCGTCAGTGTCAGCCCTGCCGCTTCGGAGGCAAGTTTCTGCACGCTCACTTTCAACGGCTCATCAACTATGGTCGAATTGTAATTGGCAGACAGGCGTTCGTAAAAGCTCAATAGCAATTCCATTTGCGCTTCCGTGGAGACACGAGCTTCTTCCGTGTTCAAGTTGACGTGCCGCTGCATCAAATTGAAAGCGTTGAGATAATTCTGTTTCAGTGGATTGTTACTCAAGCTCTAACTTCCCATATCCATTTTCCACAGCCCAGGCGATCAATTCTTCTCGACTATTCAAAGACAATTTTGCCGCCAACACGTCGACTTGTTTGCGCACTGTCTCGGGCGCCGTCACCCGAGCGGCCGCAATTTCTTGATATTTCATGCCGCGAGCGAGCATGCGCAAAAGATGTTGTTCTGTTTGCGTTATTTTCGGTTGTCTGGCTTCGAGCAACTCTTCTGAGATGATCGGTCTCTTGCCGCCGGCAACATCTCTTATCGACTGCGTTACTTTGGCGATTGGTTCAGACTTCAAAAGGTATCCTGCCACTCCTTGACTGAGCACCAAATTCAGTATCGCGGTGCGACTGTCTCCTGAGAAAACAATGACGGCCGTGTTGGGAATGCCGCAAAATCTTTGTGTCAACGATTTTGGTCCGGCTGAATCGGGAAGATGCAAGTCAAGCAAAACTACGTCAGGGCGCAAATCTTGAGTGAGCCTGAGCCCCTCTTCGCTGCCTGAGGCAACGCCCAGAACATTGATGTCCTTCTCCACAGACAGTTCTGCCTTCAGCCCCTTTAGCGTGGCTTCATGGTCTTCCACAATCACAACTGAGATTGGTGGCACGTGTGTTTCCTTAATCGGCGATACATAAAGCTTACCCTGTGCGGCAGTGGCTCAAGCGACTTTGCCCCCGCGCTGCTGCGCCAAAGCAAGGTGTGTCGAAACCTATTTGCCTTGGCCCAATTTTACAAATTGCGAGCAGATGATTCCGCCTGGGCGTGCATTGAGTTCGATTCATTGCGCTTTGCACCGCCTTCGTCGGGTGATTTAGACCCTTCATAGTGGATGCAGACAACCGTGACGTTATCTGGGGCGCCGCCCTCTAAGGTTCGTGCCACCAGGTCATTGCACACTTGCACCGGATCCTGGGAATCCTTGATGATGCCAGGCAGCTCCTCCTCCTCGATCACAGCAGGCAGCCCATCGCTGGCAATTATGATCCAGTCGCCTGGCTGATTATCCAGCGTCATGTAATCGCATGCCACCTCTTCATCGTGACCCAGGCAACGGCTGATCAAATGTCGAAACGGACTTTCCTTGGCTTGTTTTTTTGTCAATCTGCCGGCTACAACCATCTCCATGACCACGGAATGATCGGTCGTCAAAACTCGCGCCTCGCCATCGCGCACAAGATATGCACGAGAATCACCGACGTGAGCGATATGCAAAAGTCCGTCGTCAGATTGAACTGCCGCCACAATAGTGGTTCCCATTGATTTTTTCGTATCAGATTGGGCCTGCCTGACTACCTTGTTGGCTCGGTCAATGGAAACGCAAAGCCATTCTTTGAGAGCGTCACCCTCGCTCTTATCGGGGCTGTTGGTGCTGCGGTGGTTTTCCAGCTCCTCGACTGCCAGTTTGCTGGCCAGGGCACCATTTTCGGTGCCACCCATACCATCAGCGACGACAAAAACGCGCAAGTCGGAGCTGATACTGAAGTTATCTTCGTTATGGGAGCGGGTCTTGCCGCGATCAGTTAGCCCGGCAGCATGCCAGGTGATTTTATTCATGCACCTACGTCCTCATTTAGTTTGTTTTTGGGTTTCGCCAACCCCTGAACTCATCATAGGAGGCTCAATCATTTCTGTGAATTACCGGATCCGGGTAACTTTTCCTTGTTCGCCATCAGAAAGCACTGAATATGGGAGCCCGTCTATACGTTGCAAACCTGTTCGTGCAGGTTGCGCGAAACACTTATTGGTACTCCTTCGAGTAAGTTCCAGAAATAATCAAGGTAAGTACCTGATATTTTCAGGGGGTAACCCCTATCGGCTAGTTATATGAAATGGGAATGAAGAAGCAGAGGGAAGAGCGTTGGAAAATTAAAGGCCAGGTAATCGCAATGTGTACTAGAGAGAGAGACCAAAACTTCCCCTATCGCTTCCTCCTTAGATGGAGCTGGCCTGAGCATATCGACCGAGCACTACGCCGTCTTTTGTGGGCCTGGTTGAACGAACAAGCGAGCGGCTTAACTGAGAATGAGCAGCTGCGCGCCTCTGATTATGCAGCTGCACAATTGATGTGGCTTATAGTGGTCAGCCCTGACACCCCGGCACCGGTGCTCGACATTTTGTCAAAATCAGCTGGTGAAGCCAGCCTCGTGCGCATAGCAGAGAATCCGAATGCCTGGGCGAGCACACTTACGCGCATGGCAGAGCACCCCTCACACTTAGTGCGAACGGCAGTGGCCGACAATCCCAACACGCCCGAATGCGTCATGTTGTCTCTGGCTGTGGACGATCATGCTGATGTGCGGCACGCTGTGGCAGAAAATGCAAATTTGACTGAAACACTTTTGCAGTGTCTGGCTACTGACGAAAACTGTCTTGTTGCTGCTCGCGCGCGACAGACCATGGCCCGCCTGAGCGCCACTGTCGAGGCTGTGCAGCTGGCGGCATCTTCTCATTCAAAACGGGTCGCTAGCGCTTAGGTTATACGCGTCACCTTATACTCGCGTCACCTTATACTCGTCGACATCGACACCAGGTCGTCCCTTATGAGTGCCTACGTGATTTAAACGAATTCGTTTAAAACTTTTGCCGCACTGCCATAGCCGAAATTCGCCGTAAAACCGTTTCAGCCAAGGCTTTCAGGACTTACTCCGCGACTGATTTTGATTTGAAAAGACTTAAACACATCGTTTAAATCGCGTAGGGCCAAAAAATCCCACCCCTTCCCTCGCTAATCTGCACGCTTGTAGGCGTAGGATCCCCATTCCTGAAAAGACCCTAAATGGAATAGGATTGGGCGAATCCACAGCGAGACAGCCGGATGAGCGATTCGCGCATTCCCTCTGAGCCAGTTAAGACCGGTCATGCCTACCAGATAGGCGGCGACGGCTCTGGGCGCCAACCACCTGCCGAGCAAGCAGGATCCCCCTTCCTCACCATACCTGGCTTCAACGCCCCCACCATTGCCGGCCTCAACGCACCAGCCGACGGCTTTTTAGGCAACGGCGGTCTGGCAAATATTCCCCGCTTGGGCGATTTTAACCACATTCAGGGCACATTTTCCTTTGGTCAGGAGATCATCCCTACTCTAAAACCGGGAATGGTTCCCAATCCACTTGACCAAACCGTTTATAGCCGGAGCTCGGAAACAGCAAGGGTATTCGACAACAATCACGACAGCGTTGTGGAGATTTATGGTCCGCCAAAAGATCCGACCGTACAACACGACTTTGCCGCCTCTGGCTTTTTTCTGGATGATCACGGTGACATTGCCACTGCCTATCATGTGGTAAGAGACATCGCCGCCATTCATGTCGACACCGCCGATGGTGTCAAACATGAAGCGCGAATTGTCTCCTGCGATCCCGACTCCGATGTGGCCATCATTTCAATTGATGCCGGCCATCCCACACAAGCAGCGACTCTTGCCGCCAAAACCGACGATTTGCAAGCCGGCGACTCGCTCACTGCCATCGGCCACCCGAACGGGTGGGGCGCTGAGTTTGCGTCTCCCGGTCACTATCTTGGATCGGGACCGCTGGCAAGCCTCACTCCACCTGAGTATTTCAAGGGTGTCAGTGCCAAACAACAGATGTTAGTCACGGACATGAACACTCAATTCGGTAACAGCGGCAGTCCTGTGTTCAACGCCAAAGGCGAAGTTGTTGGGCTTCTGGACAGAGGAAACGGCTCTTACAGCTACTTGATTCCGGCCGCCTCTATCAGGGCAGTTGCGCAGGGCAGGAGCGCCTCTGCGCTACCTGCAGCCGGCACTGGCGCGCGCACAGATGCCACAGGCGGACAGCCGCTCTTGCCTGTCGCACCGGCAGATCGACTACCATCGAATCATGCCTTTTACGTGGGAGCGGTGCTCACGGGTGGCAGCCACTTTTTCCCGGATGGACATGCCTTTAAAGGATATGCCGCTCGAATAGGAACTGTGCTCTCAGGCGCGGCAGGTCTTGAAGACTTTCTCAGCACCGATCGCAAATCGTTCCTTGATTCATTCTCAAGCGGCTCACCTCAAGATAAGTTTCGAAGCTCAGTGAGCCTGGCTTCCGATGGACTTCTTGTTGGGGCAGCGATGACTGGATTTATTCCTTCGCTCAGGGCAGCGAGTGTGGGCATCAGTCTTGCTGGAACAGCCTTGAAAATCGGCAATAGCGCCCTTTAGTCCATGGTTGTCTAAGCGGGAACTTTCAAATTCAACCAGCCGTCAGTTCCAGAGATAATTTCAACTGGAGGATAAGACATGAATTGGGATTCTATTGAAGGCGACTGGAAAAACATGACTGGTAAAGTGAAAGAGAAATGGGGCAAATTGACGGACGATGATTTAACCGTCATAAAAGGTAAACGCGAACAACTGTCTGGCAAACTTCAGGAAAAATATGGCTATGCCAAAGAAGAAGCCGAAAAACAGTTGGATAGTTTCATCAAAGCTATGTAAACTTGCAGACAAGGGGCGCTCCCAGCGCCCCTTCCAACTGCTCGATGTAGACATATGAGAGCACCGATTGCACCGTTGGTGGCATCTGTGGTGCTCAACAATCTCTTCACCAATCTGTTTCCCGCATCCGCTGAGAAAGCTGATACTAACACACCAAACATCTCCACATATTCCATCTAGACTGGTCCCTTGGCCGGAACGAACCTGGATTTTCCTCGTCCATAATTCAGACGCCATCATCAAGATCAGCAATGAGAGGATTAAACCATGGGTATCTTCCTGAAACCAGATTACCTTAAGCGATATAAGGACATTGCTATGCTTTTGATTAAGTACGGCAATTCTGACCTGGTCAAAAATGCAGGTCTGGAAGAGGCTCTCAGCGGTGATGCGCCATCGGCAGATGAAGTTAAAGGCAAGGCGGAGGAGTTGACACAGGATCTGGAAAAGATGGGTCCGGCGTTTGTGAAGCTCGGTCAAGTTCTTTCCACGCGACCAGACTTCTTGCCTGCCCCGTACCTTGAAGCACTGGCGAAGTTGCAAGATAACTGCGCACCGTTCCCTGTTGCAGAGGTGGAGAAAATCATTGAGGATGAGCTTGGTGTTCGCTTGTCCAATGCATTTTCAGAATTCACGCCCGAGCCCTTGGCCGCAGCCTCGCTCGGTCAAATTCACCATGCCGTGATGAGGAGTGGTCGCGAAGTGGCGGTCAAGGTTCAACGACCCGGAATTCGCGAAAGTATCATTCAAGATTTGAACATACTGGCTGACGTTGCAGAATTTTATGACACACATACTAAGGTTGGGAAGCGATACGAATACGGAAGGATGCTCGATGAATTTCGCAAATCCATAATGCAAGAATTGGATTACCGCAAGGAAGCACACAACCTGGAGACTTTGAAGGCGAATCTGAAAGAGTTCAGCCTCATTGTGGTGCCCGAACCGATTACCGATTACAGCAGCTCAAAAGTGTTGACCATGGAGTTCATCCATGGCAAGAAAATTACCTGTGTCAGCAAGTTGGAGCAAATCGAGTTAGATGGCGCACCACTTTCGGAACAGGTTTTCCAGGCATATCTCAAACAGATTTTGGTGGATGGATTTTTTCACGCCGATCCTCACCCCGGAAATGTCTTTCTCACCACAGACAAGAAAATTGCCCTCCTGGACTTAGGAATGGTGGCACGCCTGACACCAGTGATGCAAGGAAAGCTCCTCCAACTGATCCTCGCTATCAGCGAGGGGCGCCCTGATGCTGCCGCTAATGTGGCCTTTGCAATTGGGGAACCGAAAGATGACTTTGACGAATTAACTTGTCGCAATCAGATTGATGAGCTGATCCAAAATCACTTAGGCGCAAACATAGAAGAGATGCAAATTGGCAAGGTCGTTCTGGGAATAACCAAAGCTGCTGCCGATAATGGCATTCGTGTACCAGCTGAACTGACAATGTTAGGCAAAACCCTGCTCAATCTAGATCAAGTTGGACGCACACTGGATCCTCAGTTTAATCCTAATGCTTCGGTGCGCCGAAATGCCGCCCACATAATGGAACAGCGGATGTTCAAAAGCATTACGCCAGGCAACACTTTTACCGGATTGATTGAAACGAAAGACTTTGTCGAAAAACTTCCTGGCCGAGTCAACAAAATCTTGGATCTTATGGCCAACAATAAGCTCCGGATGAAGGTTGATACCATCAACGAAACTGTGCTGATTGACGCCTTTCAGAAAATCGCTAATCGCATCACCACCGGATTGGTGCTTGCTGCTTTGATTATCGGAGCGGCTCTGCTCATGCGTGTGCCCAGTTCATTCAATGTTTTCGGTTATCCTGGGCTGGCCATAACCTGCTTCCTTCTTGCCGCCGGCGGCGGATTCGGCTTGGTGTGGCACATCAGCTTCTACGACCAAAAGCCGCAGAAGTTTGATACCTAAGCCGAATTTGACAACAACGGAATTTGACAGCAAGCCGAAGTTGACAGCTGAGCTACAACAGTTTGACGAGTAATCCAGGCAGTTTGACGACCGCTCCACCCCAGTTTGACGAGCGATCCACTACGGGCTCATATATAATCCAGGCATGTTTGGCAAATTGCGCGGAAAAACCTATGTCGTGTCCACAATCATGGCGGCTTACCTATCAGTCGGCATGACTTTTGCTGCTGGTGAAGCCACGTACAATGGTGGATTGCAAGCTTACAAGAAAAAGGACTTTCGATTGGCAGCACAGCAGTTTCAGGCATCAATTGCTCAAGGCAATAAGACGCCAACTGTGCTTCTCTATCTTGGTCATGCTTACTTTGGCAGTGGGGATGTGGCACGATCGTTAAAAGCATATCGCGACCTGGCGGATAACTTTCCATCCAGCAGCGAAGCGCTGCTTGCTGTTCAACAGATCAGAAGAATGGATCCAAATATGGCGCGCAAGTATGCAACTTTGTCTTCAAGATCTTCAGCTTCTTTATCATCATCTCCTTCTCCCTCGTCTTCTGCATCGGCTGCCGAGGCATCTAAGCAGGAGTTGATCTCAAAATTGGTTATAGTCGAGCCAAAATTTGGACATGCAAGAGTAAGACAGCAAACTATCGATATTGTCAAAACCGCCATCCGGCGCCTGGATCCGCGCTACAGTAAAATGCTCGCTGATGGCGGCGCTTCCATCACCATTGCTCCTAATACTCTCGATCGGTGGCCCGACGGAGGAGGAGACACTGTCAAGCTTCCCGGATCAGATACCTTGATTGCTGAAGCGGGAGGACAAACTTACCATCGAGAGAATACGGGTCCGGATATAAACATATTCGAGCGCCCAATTGTGCGCAACACAAAACAGCTCAAGGAGCCGTTCAACGACGAGGAGCTTCTGAGAACGGCATTTCATGAAATGGGCCACGGCGTCGATGATCTACAGAAACTTTCCATCGATAGCAGATTTCTGTCCCTGCAAGCACAAGATACAAATGCATTATCCAGCGATGATAACGCTCAATATCACTATTACATAAGACCGATGGAGACTTGTGCCGAGATTACAGGCGGTCTGATCGGACATAACGAAAAGGACCCAGAAACTGCGAATGTCATAAGATGTTTTCCGCTAACGGCCAACTGGTTAAAGCAGCAGCTGAAGTTCTGATTCAATAACGTAACCTTGAGGTACCTTGATGGCGCGTCGATGGCCCGGATCAAAATGAGAGTTCATACTAAAGAGTTCGCCATCTAACGGATATACAACCTGCGCAACCAAATGGACCAGAGCCTCAGCACCAAATCCGGTGCTATCCCTTACTTGTAACTTTGGATTTATCTGGCACATTAAATGATTATCTGTTGCGCGGCGCACCAGCATGGAGACGGGAAGTGCGTTTTCTTTGATCGACTGTTGCTAATTTAGTTTACCCGTTTGCAATTCGGTAGCAGTTCCTCGTCTCAGTCGTTAAAATGGCAACTTACGCAAGAGTGAAGCGGACGGCCACAGCCTCAAGTAGCCGATCAGGGTTTCCTCAAGGAAGATTGCCATCAACGTGGAATTAGCGGATCGTATCAAAAAGCTGGTTGCTAGCTCAGCCGCTATTGTGCTGGCTTGCCTGCCCTCAACCGCTGCCTTGGCGAAAGAGCCCGCCAAATACGACAACGGCGGTAAGAACAGCAAATACCTTACTGAACAAGATCCTGCTTCTGGCGCCGCACCCTGTATCAGCTGGATAAATCCGCTGGTGAAGCCACGTTTGGCGCTCTTATGTATCCACGGACTAGGACTGTATAGTGGCTCGTATCAAGCTTTCGGGCAACAAATGGCTCGGCTTGGGATCGCTACCTATGCTATCGATGTGCGTGGATTTGGCTCCTGGATGAAATCTCAGGGACATTCAGAGGTGGACATCAAGACCTGTATTACCGATGTGAAAAGCGCTCTTGAAGCGATACGGCGGGCAAATCCCGGCTTGCCTGTTTTCTTGCTGGGAGAGTCAATGGGAGGCGCAATCGCCCTGCGTGTGGCGTCAATGTATCCTGACCTGGTTGAGGGGCTGATCTCATCCGTTCCAGCCGGGGACCGCTTCCAGCAAAAGAAAACCAACCTCAAAGTTGCGCTCGAGTTTCTCAGAGGAAAGAACAAGCAGTTTGATGTTGGCACCAAAATAGTCACCCAAGCCACACAAAACGAGAAGCTCCGGCAGGATTGGTCATCGAATCCCCTCGATCGAATGGAGCTTTCGGCCAGTGAATTGATCCAGTTTCAGAAGTTCATGAACGACAATCATGACGCATCGAAAAATATCACCGATGATCCGGTCTTATTTGTGCAAGGCACTCAGGACAAGCTTGTTAAGCCCGAAGGAACGTGGGAACTCTTCAACGAGTTAACTACGCCAGACAAGTATTTCTTTGCCGTACCGAGTGAGCATTTGATTTTTGAAGAGGGACAGGACAAAGCTGCAGATCTTGCCCGCCTGACGACAATGGCTTCAAACTGGATGCACATGGTGGCAACAAAGAATGGCACCATTGCTCAAAACGGCAAAAACAATTCAATTTCTGAGGAGACGACGACAACAGAGCAGCCGATGGAACAGCATGTCAGCGAGGGCTTTGCTAAGCTTGTGCGTGGGCAAAACGAGCAAGCGTTGCCTTTGATGGAAGCCGCTGTGATGGCTAATCCAGCTAGCACTCAGGCGCACTACTGGTTGGCGGTGACATATGCACGATTGCACAGGCAAAAAGAGGCGCGTGCGCAAATGCTTAAAGCCTTTGCAAATGGAGGCGGCTCTGATGTAGAGGCACCACAACCCAACGTCTCGAATGCCAATGCAAAAAGCACTGCCGGAGCAGGAACTCAAGATACAAGAGATACAACGGTAGTTAAGGTCGATCCAACCGCTCGCAGCGTGACCAATGGCAGACCTGCTGTTGTTGCATTCGCCGCAGCCTGGTGTGAACAGTGCAAACCGATCGATGGATTCCTTGCAGAGGCGCGCACCATGCTTGGCAATAACGTGAATCTTGTCAAAGTGGACATCGATGACCCCAACAATCTTGCCCTTTCAAAACTGTTTAAGGTCGGTCCGATACCAACAATTATTTATCTGGACAAATCTGGAAAGGTTGTCTCAGAAACGATCGGTCAAACAAGCTTTATTAACTTCGCCAAGGGAATGAGTGGAATTGTTCGGTAAATCGTTACGTGTTACGTAACGCGTAACGCTTTACGATCGCCTGGATGGAAGCTCTGGACTGGTATTAGAGGTATTACGAGTTACCGTATTACGTAACGCGCACCGCATTACGATTTCCCGAATGCACGCTCTGGCTTAGGTATAGGGGATTATTTGGGTGTTACGTGTTACGTAACGCGTAACGTTTTACGATCTCCGGCATGGACGCTCTGCAGTGTCCGTGTTTGATGCCTTTTCTCGTCGTCTCTTATGTATCGAGCGAAAACGCCTGGCCCAAGCCAGGCGTTTTATGGACTCACTTTATCGATTCGCGCTAGGCGCCTACTCCGGCGAGCGCTGTTTTTTCGCTGCCGGCGCCGTTTGCCAGGCGAATGCCCAGTGCATCTTGACCGATGATTATGCGCTGAATTTCGCGTGTGCCTTCGTAGATGTTGAGCACTTTGGCATCGCGGAAATATCTTTCCACTGGATACTCATCGGAATATCCGTAGCCGCCGAAAATCTGCACTGCGTTGTGACCGGCTCGGTTAGCCGCTTCCCCGCAGAACAGCTTGGCGATGGATGTTTCACGTGTGTTGCGAACGCCTTTGTTTTTCAAATGGGCAGCGCGCAGATAGAGCAAGCGTCCTGCTTCGCAGTCTGCCACCATATCCGCTATCATGGCTTGCACTTGCTGGTGTTCGCCAATCGGTTTGCCGAAGGTTTTGCGCTGCATGGCGTAGGTTGCGCAAGCGTCGATGCATCCTTGCACCAGGCCCACGGCCCCTGCGGCCACAGAGAAACGCCCGTTGTCTAAGGCAGACATCGCCACCTTGAACCCTTCCCCAACCTGGCCCAGAATGTTGGCCGCCGGAACTCTCACATCATCAAGGAAAAGCGATGATGTATCGGAAGCGCGCAAACCAAGTTTGCCTTTGATCGGCGCTGCAGTGAATCCTTTGCTCTTCGTGTCAACGATAAAGCAGGTGATGCCCTTGTGGCCTTTGGCTGGATCCACAGTGGCGAAGATCAGTGCATGTGTAGCAATTGATCCGCACGAGATCCAAACTTTTTGTCCAGAAAGCAGATAATCGCTTCCATCTTTGACTGCCCGAGTTTGCTGATTGCCGGCATCACTGCCCGCTTCAGGCTCGGTCAGACCGTAGCAACCAATGTAGTCACCGCAGCAAAGTTTGGGCAGCAGCTCTTGCTTTTGCTCTTCCGTTCCCCACTTCAAAATGGTCAATGCCACCAGTGAAGTCTGCACCGAAAACAAGGTTCTGGTGGAAGAACAAACGCGATTGACTTCTTCGGTCATCAATCCGTAAGCGATGTAATCCTGCCCGAGACCGCCATATTTCTCAGGCACCGGGCAACCAAGGAAGCCCTCGGCGAATATTTTCTTGGCGATATCCCAATCAAATTTGCAATCGCGGTCGTTCCTTTGTGCCACTGGAGCAATCTCCCGTTCAGCAAAATCGCGCATGTGTTTGCGAATTGCAATTTGCTCTGGCGTGAAATCAAAATCCATATACGTTTCTCCGATTCAACTTATAACTAAGGTCAATGATTCAACTCATAACTAAGGTGCAATTTTCTCTTCATCCTTCTTATGAGGATGATTGTCGATTTGAGCTTTTTGCAGCATGCCGGAATAATCAATGTACACGGCTTTCCACTCAGTGAACTGATCGATGGCAGTGGAGCCTGCTTCGCGGTGACCGTTGCCGGTTTGCTTGATGCCACCGAAAGGCAGTTGGATTTCCGCTCCGATAGTCGGGGCGTTGATGTAAACGATGCCCGATTCAAGCTGCTCGATGGCAGCAAAGGCGCGGTTTACATCGTGAGTGTACATCGACAACGACAAACCGAAATCGGTGCCGTTGGCCACTTCAATCGCTTCTTCAAAACTGTCGACGGCAATCAGCGCCACGACTGGTCCAAAGATCTCTTCCTGAGCGATGCGCATGTTTGGTTTTACATCACCAAATATGGTGGGCTCGTGGAAGCAGCCGTCAGCGAATTCGCCATCGGTCAATATGTGGCCGCCGGTGAGAAGTGTAGCTCCCTCTTTTTTGCCGATTTCAACGTATTCGTTGATGGAGGCAAGCTGAGACTTGCTCACCACTGGTCCGACATGAACTTCAGGATCGAGACCGTTGCCCACCTTCAACTGTCTTGTGCGAGCTACGAAAGCGTCAGCGAACTCTTTGTAGCGGCTTGCGTGAATGATGATTCGGCTGGCCGCGGTGCAGCGCTGACCGGCGGTACCGAAGCCGCCCCAGACAGCGCCTTCCACAGCCAACTCGAGGTCGGCATCTTCCATCACGCAGATGGCATTTTTGCCGCCCAGCTCACAGGAAATGCGCTTCATCAACTCGCCGCATCGACCGGCAACGCGCTTGCCCACATCAGTAGAGCCGGTAATGGAAATGGCGCGAACGCGCGGATCTTCAACCAGGGCCATTCCCACTTTGCCACCAGATCCGGTGATCAAGTTGAGTACGCCGGCCGGCAATCCCGCTTCGATTAAAATCTCGACCAGCATCAAAGCACACAACGGTGTGTCGCTGGCAGGCTTCAGTACGACTGTATTTCCGGCAACCAGGGCCGGGAATAATTTCCAGCTTGGAATAGCGATGGGAAAATTCCACGGTGTGATTAAGCCCACGACACCAATCGGTTGGCGAATAGCCATGGCAAACTTGTTCGGCAACTCGGAAGGCACAGTCTGACCGATCATGCGGCGCCCTTCGCCAGCCATGAATTTGGCCATGTCGATTGCTTCTTGCACATCGCCGCGAGCTTCTTTGAGCACCTTGCCCATTTCACGCACCATAGTGTGCGCCAACTCTTCTTTCCTTGTCTCCAGAAGATGCGCCGCTTTCATGAGAATATCGGCTCTGTGAGGAGCAGGCACCTTTTTCCAGGCAGGCAGTGCAGCGGCGGCCGCGTCAACGGCCTTCTTCACATCGTTGGCAGTAGAGGAAGCGAAATGACCGATCACTTCATTTTGATTGGCCGGGCTTGTGCTTGTGAAAGTCTCGCCGTTCTCAGCCTTGACCCAGCGGCCACCGATATAGTTGTGGTAGATGCGCGGCGACTCTGTTTTGCCTTTCGACTCTAGACTCTTTGTAGTTGTACTCATGTTTTCTCCTGGTATCGAATTCAGAACTGCATAAATCGAGAAGCAGGCGCAACGCCTGCGCTCCCGGGAATAACTTATAGAGCAAGACATTTCTCAAGAATTTCCATCGCTTTCTCAGCTTCGGAATCGGAAATATTCAGAGCTGGAATCAGCCTGATCACCTGACCACGGATGCCGCAAGTCAAAACGATCAACTTATTTTCGAGGCACTTCTCGGCTACTTTCTCGGCGATCTCTTTGCTGGGATTGCCATCTTTATCGTCAAAATCGATGCCGATCATCATGCCCAGACCACGCACTTCACCGATGTGCTGTTTGCCTTGCGCAAACTTTTGCAGGCGCTTTAGCATTTCGCCGCCAACCTTGGCTGCGCGTTGGGGCAACTTTTCATCTTCTAAGACGCCGATGGTGGCAAGAGCGGCCGCGCAAGAAACCGGGTTACCACCGAATGTGGTGCCATGCCGGCCGGGCGGCCACTTGCTTGTAATTTCGCGGCGAGAGATAAATCCGGATAGGGGCATACCACCGGCTATGCCTTTGGCCATAATCAAGATATCGGGCTCGACCGGTTCGTGCTCGCAAGCGAACATCTTGCCTGTTCTGCCGAAGCCTGTTTGCACTTCATCGATGATCAACATGATGTTGTGCTTAGTGGCAATTTCTCGCAACTTCGTCAAGAAACCGTGTGGTGGCACAACATAACCACCTTCGCCTTGAACGGGTTCGATAATGAAGGCAGCCACTTGCTCAGGATGAATGAATTGCATGAACAGCGTTTCAATGTAATCGAGCACTTCTTTCACGCAAGCTTCAGGGTTGTTACGGAAGTGAGAGCGATAAACATATGGAAATGGGGCTGTGTGAATGGAGCCTGGTAGCGGCTCATACTTTTCCCGGTAATAAAGTTTGGAGGTGGTGAGAGCCATTGTCAGCATCGTGCGTCCATGGAAAGATCCACGGAAGTTGATGATGCCTGGTCGTCCGCTGACATAGCGAGCCAGTTTAATCGACCCTTCGACAGCTTCAGCACCGCTGTTGGCAAGAAAAACAGAATCAAGCGTTGCCGGGGTGATCTCGGTCAATTTCTTGGCCAACTCGATGTATGGCTTGTTGTGCACTGTAACTGATGTATGAATAAGCTCAGCTGCTTGCTTCTGGATTGCTTCAACCACTCTAGGATGGCAATGACCGACGTTGGCAACAGCGATCCCGGTTGATAAATCGAGATAAGCGTCGCCGTTCATATCGTAGATGTAGGACCCCTTGGCACGATCGGCCACAATGCGAGCAGACCGCGACAAAACAGGGTTGACATAACGATCGTCGAGATCCAAGTAGGCCTGATTCTTGTTCAACTTCTCAGCCATTACCATGAAGAACTCCTTTGCAGTGTCAATCCAGTCAATCAGTCAACGAACGCTCGCTTGGGCAAAAACGCTTGGGCAAAAAGCAATGCCACTTGCTTAAGACGCAAATGCGACTTGCTTAGTGCGCGATTAATGAGGCGGAGCCTGCATTTCGCGCAGCGACATTCGCTTAAATATATGATCATATCAACTTATGATGCCGAAAGTCCCATATTTAGCTTTATTCCGGTATTTGAGCCCCCATTGAGCATGTTGCAAAGAGACTTTTTTAGACTCTTCTATTTGCCTGGAGTCGTTTTTAAAGCGGCCCTTGTAGGGGTGCCTGTAGAGAGACACTTGTAGGGGTTACCAAATTTGGTAACCCTCAAGATTAAACGAGATTTCTTACCGCGCCCTAAAAGACTGTTCCTATCTTGCTTTACAAGGTCTTGCAATTTTTGCCATCGATTGTCAAGGTTACCAAATTTGGTAACCCCACCTCAAATTCTCAAATTCTTCAATTGAGGTACCCCTGGGTAGGACAAGTTTGGATAGGATGGATGGATGGATGGAACCATGCATTGATGAATGGATGCATTATTGATGACTGGATGAGCTTAGTTTTTGGGATTTCCCAGGGCTGATCGGCGGGCTGCCTGGCGCTGTTGCCGCTTCTGTGAGAGAGCGCCTGACTTGGCGTTTGGCTTGGGCTTTGTCTTGTCTTTAAAGGCAATCGCATAAACTTCATCCAGGTGTGCCACCGGAATCAGTTGCAGACGCTTCTTCACGTAATCTGGAATCTCCTGCAGATCCTTTTCATTTGATCTGGGCAAGAGCACCGTCTTCACGCCGGCTCGCAGTGCCGCCAGCACCTTTTCCTTCAAACCACCAATAGCAAGAATGCGCCCGCGCAAAGTGATTTCGCCTGTCATAGCAAGATTGGCCCGCACTGGTCGCTTCGACACTGCAGACAAAAGCGCTACAGCCAGCGCAACACCGGCTGACGGTCCATCTTTTGGGATCGCCCCTTCGGGAATGTGCACGTGTATGTCGATGTTGTCGCCAAAGTTGGCGTCGATACCAAGGCTCTCCGCGTGACTGCGGATATAGCTAAAAGCAGCATGAGCAGACTCTTTCATCACGTCGCCAAGCTGCCCGGTCAGTTGCAATTTGCCCTTGCCCGGCATCGTGTTGACTTCCACAGAAAGCGTTTCACCACCGGTTTCTGTCCAGGCAAGCCCGGTAACGATGCCCACTTGAGGTCCACGCACTTCGTTTTCGCGCACGATTCTGGCTGGTCCTAAAAACTTTGCCACTAGTAGCGGTGTCAACTTGACGATGTCTTTGGGATTTTTGACAATTTGTGCCGCTGTTTTTCTGCAAATGGTGGCCAAGTTTCTCTCCAGAGCCCGCACACCGGCCTCACGAGTGTATTCCTGAATCACCTTGCGCACGCAGATAGACGTCACCTTGAGCTGCCTTGTCGAAAGCCCATGCTTGTCGAGCAGCTTTGGCAAGATATGCTCATCAGCAATGGCCATTTTTTCTTCTTCCGTATAACCTGAAAGTGGTATCACTTCCAGCCGATCGTAAAGAGGGCGGGGAACATAATCGAGAGCATTGGCAGTGGCAACAAAGACAATTTCGCGCAAGCTGAACGGTGCATCCAGATAGTGATCAGTGAAAGAGTCGTTCTGGTCGGGGTCCAACACTTCAAGCATGGCCGCAGTCGGATCTCCCATGTAGCTGCGCGTCATCTTCTCGATTTCGTCGAGCAAAATAACTGGATTCTTAGTGCCTGATTGTTTGATTGCTTGAATAATCCGCCCCGGCATGGCACCAATATAAGTGCGCCTGTGCCCGCGGATTTCCGCTTCATCGTTGACGCCACCAAGGGAGATGCGAGCAAACTTTCTGTTCATCGCTTTGGCGATCGATTTGACCAGACTGGTTTTGCCAACCCCTGGTGGACCGACCAGACACAATATGGTGCCCTGCGGATACTTGGATAACTTGCGCACAGCCAGATACTCCAGAATCCTTTCTTTTACCTTGTCCAGACCAAAATGATCTTGCTGCAAGATCTCTTCGGCGGTGTCAAGGTCAATCACCTCACGCGAGCGCTTGCCCCATGGCAAGGCCACAAGCGTGTCGAGATAGGTTCGAATAACAGCAGCTTCCGCGCTTTGCGGCATCATCTTCTCCAGGCGCTGCAATTCTTTTTGCGCCTTCTCCAGGGCCACGCCTGTCATTTTCGCTTTGATAATTTTCTGCTTGTATTCAGCAATTTCGCCGGTCTGTTCGCTGTCTGAATTGAGCTCATCTTGAATAATGCGCATCTTTTCGCGCAGATAATATTCACGTTGCGTTTTTTCCAAATTGAAGCGCACTCGATCGTGAATCTGCTGCTCCAGATCGGCCAGCTCCAATTCGCGTGACAAGAGCACACTGACATACTCCAGCCGCTCAGTGCTGTCAAAAATTTCCAGACATTTTTGTCGTTCTGCCACTTCCAGCCCCAGGTAAGTGGCGATGATATCTGCCAGGCGCCCGGGTTGTCCGATTCCAGAAACAGCGAGCAAACTTTCAGGATTGATTTTCTTGGTCGATTTTACATACTGCTCAAATTTTTCCACAGAGACACGAATCAAAGTTTTGGTGCCCTGGTCGTCACGCACGATCTCTTCTTGTTCAGTCACTTTGGCCGTAAAATGCGCGGCCTCATCGCCGACCTCATTGAGGCTGACCCGACTCGACCCTTCGACCAGCACCTTGACCGTGCCGTCAGGCAGCTTCAACATCTGCATAACTTCTGCCAGAGTGCCTATTTCGTAAATCTCATTTGATTTCGGCTCTTCGCACTCAGGATCTCTTTGTGCCACCAAAACAACAAGCCGATCGTCACGCAGTAACGCCTGCTCAAGCGCAGCGATAGATTTGGCCCGGCTGACAAAAAGCGGTGTCACCATCTGCGGAAAGACGACTACGTCTCTCAGCGGAATCAGGGGAAATGTAATGGAGCTTAAGTCGGCCATCGGCTCGTGACCTTGCGAAGATCTGATCAGGCGATTTCACCTTTTAGTTTAGCCTTGGGCAACTGCAAGAGTTCGGCTGTGGAACGTTTCTCCACCAGATCTTGGGTGATGTGGCAAACTTTGATATCGGAGCGAGAGGGCACCTCGTACATGATGTCGAGCATGATCTCTTCCACAATTGAGCGCAGCGCCCGGGCACCAGTTTTGCGTTTTAACGCCTCACCAGCGATACCGGCGATGGCCTCCGAATCGAATCTCAACTCCACCCCATCAAGGGCCAGCAACTGTTGATATTGCTTGATAATGGCGTTCTTGGGTTCGACCAAAATGCGAATCAGAGCCTCTACATCGAGGGCTTCCAGCACGGCAACTACCGGCATGCGCCCAACAAACTCAGGAATCAAGCCGAATTTGAGCAAGTCATCAGGAGCCGTCTCTTTCAAGATCTTGCTTGCCCGCAGGTCTCGTTCCCAGGCAGTGGCTGGGCTGTCGGCGCCAAAACCGATGTTGCGGTTTGACGAAACGCGCGCTTCCACAATTCTGTCGAGCCCGACAAAGGCACCACCGCAAATGAAGAGAATGTTGGCCGTGTTGATCTGGATAAACTCTTGATGCGGATGTTTGCGACCACCCTGGGGCGGCACATTGGCCAGAGTACCTTCAATCATCTTAAGCAACGCTTGTTGCACGCCTTCGCCTGAGACATCACGGGTGATGCTCGTGTTTTCCGACTTACGCGAAATCTTATCGATCTCATCAATATAGATGATGCCGCGCTCAGCCTTCTTAATATCGTAGTCGGCAGCTTGATAGAGGCGTAAGAGAATATTCTCTACATCCTCGCCCACGTAACCGGCTTCAGTCAAGGTGGTGGCATCGGCAACGGCAAAGGGGACGTCCAGCAATTTAGCTAAGGTCTGAGCCAGAAGTGTCTTGCCGCAACCAGTTGGTCCAATCAGCAAAATATTTGACTTTTGGATCTCCACTTGATCGGACAGCTCGCTGTTATGGCTGATGCGCTTGTAATGGTTGTAGACGGCGACCGAGAGAATTTTCTTGGCCATGGTCTGGCCGATGATGTGTTGATCGAGAAACGATTTGATCTCTTGCGGTTTCGGTATATCTACCAGTTGCGGCAAAACAGTCTCAGACGGGCTCGCTGCCGGGCTGCCTTCGAACAGCTCCTCGTCGAGGATCTCATTGCAGAGGTCGACGCACTCATCACAGATATATACGCCGGGTCCGGCAATCAGTTTCTTTACTTGATCTTGGCTCTTTCCACAGAACGAGCATTTAAGTCGATTATCTGACTGCTTTGCCATTTTGTTTCCCTATCTCTTTCCATCATTCTGACAGATGCTTGCACAAACGTCAGAACCCCGACCTGTAATCTTCCGCCTAAACAGCAGCTAGCTTTGCAGCTTGTTCATCGAGGCGCATGATCACTTCGTCGACAAGACCGTACTCCTTGGCTTCCTCGGCGGTCATGATATTGTCGCGATCGGTATCCTTTTCAATTTGCTTGACGGATTGCCCGGTATGAAGTGCCATCAACTCGTTAAGTTGTCTCTTAATGCGCAATATCTCTCTGGCTTGAATTTCGATATCCGTGGCTTGCCCCTGGGCGCCGCCCAACGGCTGGTGAATAAGAATGCGAGAGTGAGGCAAAGCCAGGCGCTTGCCTTTTTTGCCGGCTGCCAGAAGGAAGGCGCCCATGCTGGCTGCCTGTCCCAGGCAGATGGTGGAAACATCTGAGCGGATATGTTGGATAGTGTCGTAAATGGCGAAACCGGCAGTGACCGAACCACCTGGTGAGTTGATATACAGACGGATATCTTTTTCCGGGTCTTCCCCTTCGAGAAGCAAAAGCTGCGCCACCACTAGATTAGCGATGGTGTCGTCAACCGGGGTGCCAAGAAATACGATGCGCTCGCGCAAAAGTCGCGAGAAGATGTCGAATGCACGTTCACCACGGGCTGTTGTCTCGATCACAGTGGGCGGATAATAATTGCTCGTCACCATCGGCGTGATGCTCCACAAATCATACAGATAGCTCATGGTTGGCGGGTTTTGACGGTCGTATGACATTTTCTTCCTTCCTTGCCTCAACAGTTCCTGCTTTTGTTGTTTTCAGAGCCCTTCGAGAGAAGCGAGCAACGCTTATGACTTAGTTTAGGCCATCGGCAGTCGATACTATCTCACTTATAGGTCTTAATCACAGATTAAATCCCGGTTTTAGCTCTTTTGAGCGGATTTTTGCGAAGTTTTTTTACTCTGGGCCTCATCTTCGCTGGAGCCGCTTTCACCTTCCTTTTCACCTTCTTTTTCAGCCTTGTGGTCGTGCTCACAACCATCGTGGTGATGGTGCTCACCGCCTTCCTGCACATGCGCAGGCGCTGGCATCTCATCCTCAGGCACATACTCGATTTTGGCTTTGCCGACCAGGAATTGAACCACTTTATTGGTCAAAACTTCTTCCATTACTTGACGGCGCAATTCATCGTTGCGAGCCACTTGCTCAGCCGAAAGGTTGTAGCGAGCAGCAATTTCAGCCAGGTAAGGAGCAATCTCATCGTCATCGACTGTAAGCTGCTCAGCCCTTACTACAGCACCAAGAATGAGACTGGTGAGCACACGCTGCCGCGCTTCATTATATTTAGCCTGGCGCACGGTTTCAAAATTGGGTGACTGCTCAAAGGCTTCCCAGCTCTCATTCTGCTGTTCCAGATAGCGTTTTGCCTGTTGCAACAACAGATCACGCTCTCTTTCTACCATCGATTCAGGAATGTCTACGGCAGCGCCTGCGACCACAGCTTCCACAACGGCGCGCTGAGAGCTTATCTCTTTCTGCTGATTGACTTCCTCGGCCAACCGCTGCGTGAGAACCACCTTCAGCTTCTCAAGCGACTCCTGACCGATGGCTATGGCCAGCTCATCGTTGATCTCGGGAATGAATTTTTCCCGCAGCTCGCGCAAATCGACTTTGAAATTGGCGTCTTTATCAGCTAACTCTTTGTTTCGATAGTCGGGCGGGAATTTGACATTGATGTCAAAAACCTGACCTGGTTCTTTGCCGATCAGCTGTGTGCAAAAGCCTTCCAGGAAATTTCCTTCTTTCACTTCCAGGGGCACCGCTTCTGCTTTGCCGTTCTCAATCAGCTTGCCGTCCACGAAACACTCAAAATCGATGAGAACCGTGTCACCTTCCACTACCGGTCTGCCTGCTCCCTGCTTAAGACTGGCTCGGCTTTCAGCGATCGCCTTGAGGGCGTCGTCTAAGGCTGTGTCGGGAAGCACGGGCTCAGCCACTTTCACTGCCACTCCGGCATAATCGCCCAGAGTCACTTCCGGTCGCACTTCGAACTTAGCATGCAGCTTGAGGGGCGAGCCCAACTCAAATTCGCACGAGTCGATCTCAGGCTGAGTGATCACATCCAGATTTTCGTCTCGAATAACACGACCTAAAAGCTCGGGCACCAAAATCTCAAGCGCCTCCCGCTTGATGTAATCAACGCCCAACGACTTCTCAATGATGTTTCGGGGCGCTTTACCTTTACGGAATCCTGGGATGTTGACTTGTTTGCTCAAATTGCGGCAAGCTTTTTCATATGCTTGCAAAGCCTTCTCTGACTCCAATTCGAGTCCCATTAGGACGACGTTTTTGCCTTCCCTGTCAAGGGTGACCTTCATTTGATTTATCCCTATGAAATTGCTTGTGATAACGAGAGCGGATTCTGCCGAAAACCGCGAACAAGCCCCGATTTTACCATGTTGTGGACGACAGTTTTAGCCCGCCACCTCATTTAAGTTCTATCCCACTTTCCTTTCCTTGGGCAAATTTTGCTTGATTTTATATTTGCCGGCGCCAGGCAAGCCGTCGCATGACACTAAATACGGTGCCGCCTGGCAGGCCAATTACCTGGCGCTCAGTGTTGCACGTGGCCTGGTGGGTGCGGATCGGCAGGGATGGTGATGCTCTGTTGTGATACCAGAAGAGCAACAATGAGAGCAAAATTCAAAGTCAGGAAAGTGCCAAGAAAACTGGCCCCAATCAGCAACTGCCAGGTCAAAAGTGCCTGCCTGGGCGAAAGAGTATTAAGAATGCCAAATCTGTTGGCCACGTAAAAGGTGAGCATGACACCGACCAGGGCGTCACAAACAAGGACAAAGGCGACCCGATGGGGAGCCAACTGGGGCACAAGCCCGGAGACTACGGTGAGGGCAATGGCGATGCCCAAAAAGATGCTCGTTGCTCGATCGCTGTCTCGCACCCGCACATCGTCGTCTCGGGAGAGGCTGTTGACGTAACGCAAGGCAGCCAATGAGCTGTACCAGCGGGAACGGCGCTGGATAATGCTGCCCGAGCCCTGTACGTAGCTTGGATTGCCGGAGGCGATTGTGTCGGTTTTATTGACAGGCAAAGGGGCGATCGAGGGAAGTGCGGCAGAAGGGGCTCCTACCTCAGGCGGCTCAACTGCATTGGAATCGTCTTTCGCCGTCAGCTCAGGCTTTGCAGATGCTTGCTCCTGCCCGACTGGCCGCTTCTGCGCATCACTCATCCAACATGCTCCTGGACTGCTTGGGCAGACTCACAACGTCCCTTGCCTAAATATAGCAGGCAGACGTCCAACTATTGCCGCGCAATAGCCATATCGCTTAGCGAGATTCCGATAGCAGCGTAGCGATAGGGGAAGAGCAAAGCCAAGATTAGAGCCATGAGCGCAGCGCAAACCATGCCGAACAGCTTGGCAGAGAAGGTGTGCCCAGCTGTTCTTGACCTTGATTGAATTTAAATGGAGCGGGCCACGAGGCTCGAACTCGCGACCTATTCCTTGGCAAGGAATCGCTCTACCACTGAGCTAGGCCCGCATTTTGACTCCCTTGGACTCCCTCCTGGCAAGGAGGCGTTCTACCACTGAATTACTCGCGCATTTAGCGATAGATCCACATTATACAAGGCGGAGAAGCGAACTCAAATTTTTTTCAAGATTTGCTCAGAAATTTTTCGCAAAAGTTCTAGCGCGCAGCCAATGCTGCTTTGGGCGGACGTCCAGACAAGCGCTTCTCAACGTCAGCCAAGATTCTCACCACCTGATAAGCGTTGTTGGCGTCTGTGCGCGGACGCTCACCAGTGGAGAGACACTGCAAGAAATGCTCGCACTCCAGAAGCAGCGGCTCCGAGTCGGAATAATAGGGATACTCGATGAGCATGCGCCCCTGCCCTTGCCTGGTCTGGCTGTGCAAGGTCAACTTGTTTTCTTTGTCTGTATCGTTCAAAACAGCTGTTTTCAAACTGCCGTTAACGGTTAAACGCACTAGCTTTTGGGGATCGATCCAGCTGTTGCGAATCTGACCGGGAATTACCTTTCCGTCAGAACACGGAAAAACCAGGTCAAGATAGGCGACGTCGACAAGCCCGTCGGCTTGCGTGTCCCAACCGCCCACCCTGCTCACTTCAGCGCCGCTGCAATCAAGCAAATAGCTCATCATGGAAATGTCATGCGGAGCTAAATCCCACAAAACACTCCAGTGCAGCCTGGAGGAGTTGAAGTTCATGCGGTCCGATTTAATGAAGAGAAGATCGCCCAGTTCGCCTGAGGCAATCAACTCTTTCAAACAATTGACGGCAGGATGATAGAGGAGCAGATGACCGACCATCAAAACGAGATTCCTCTCGGTGGCAATCTCATCCAGCTCCTCTGCTTGTTTGACATCGCGAGCAAGAGGTTTTTCGACATACACATGCTTGTCGGCCAGCAAGGATTCTTTCGCCAGAGCGAAATGCGTATCGCTGGGTGTTGCGATTACGACCGCGCTCACGCTTGGATCTTGCAGAATGCTGTCGAGACTATCTGTGGCCCTGACGCCGCGATTTTCCCGAGCAATGCGCTCGAGTTTGACACGATCGGAGTCGCAGACTGCAGCTAGGGCACCCAGATGAGCGAAGTTGCGAACCAGGTTTTTACCCCAGGCGCCACAACCTATAACCGCTACCTTGGGTAGCTCCAACGAACCTCCTACTTGCCCTTCTTATTTACGGCTTCGCTGAATTCCTTACCAACTCGGAATCCAGGAACGCGCTTGGCGGGAATATGTAACGGCTCGTTCGTTTTTGGATTGCGTCCAGTGCGTGCTTTGCGCTGGCGTGATTCAAAAGTTCCAAAACCAACCAGAGTTACCTTTTCACCTGACGCGACATGCTTGATCACCGTTTCCATCATCTTGTTGATGACTTGTTCGGCGTCTTTCTTTGTTGTGCCTGCTTCTTTAGCGACTACATCGACCAGTTCAGCTTTATTCAAGACTTTAACCCCTTTAGCGGACTCGACCACATGATTCCGGTGAGATGCCTGAACCGAGACTCCTAGTTGCATCACATCACCGAACAGGAGATGGTACAAGCTTAAACTTGGATTTGCCATCTCTTTTAATGTCAATTAACTAAAGCGAAAACCGTTGTCCCGCTTGAGCCAAAGCCATGTAGTGCTTACAACTGGAAGCAATGCTAGCATAAAGTTGAGCTCTAGCAAGCCGTTCAATCGGCATGTATTTCGAGAATTTATTCATGCATGTCTTACACCATTGCACCATTACATCCACGCTGCGAGATGCCTGGGTCGAGGTCGATCTGACCGCCCTGGCAGATAATGTGGCTGTAATCAAATCCTGGCTGCGCCCGTCAGAGTCTGCCGTTCAGCTTATGGCGGTTGTTAAGAGTGATGGCTATGGACACGGAGCTGAAGAGGCAGCGGCGACATTCCTGGGCGCCGGCGCCCGGTGGCTGGGCGTGGCCACCCTGGAGGAAGCCATGCAGTTAAGACGCAGTCAGGCAAAGGCGCCGCTGCTCATCCTGGCGCCCGCTCCAGCGCGGGGTCTGGCCACAGCACTTGAATACAATGTAGATTTGACGGTCACCTCCAACAAACAAATCAAGGATGTGTCGGCAGCCGCAAAAGCGGCAGACAAAAGAGCGCGTGTGCACTTGAAGGTCGACACAGGCATGCACCGCCTGGGGGTGCCAACCAATCAACTTATAGAGCTTGTCGACGAGATTCGCACGCAGAGAAGATTGCACCTTGTCAGCATCTTCAGCCATCTGGCTAAACCAGATGACAGCGAATTTACTCATAAGCAAAACGACGCCTTTGTCGACTCCCTCTTTGCACTTTCAATGCAGAGGCCAGACGTTCGTGAATCCGTCTTCGCTCATCTGGCTTCCGGCGAAGCGGCAAGGCGATTTCCCATTACCCACCACGACATGGTGCGAGTGGGGCTATATCTGTATGGATTGCAATCTCGGGTGGTATCAGATGTAGTGCGACCGGCAATGTCTGTGCGCGCCCGCATCAATCAGGTCAGGCTCGTAAATGCCGGGGAAGGAATCGGCTACAATTTGACCTGGTCGTCATCTGCGCCGGCGCGGGTTGCCTCCATTCCCATTGGTTATGCCGATGGAGTGCAAAGAGGTCTGTCGAATAAGATGTCGGGTCTCTTGAAGGGAAAACTGGTGCCCCAGGCCGGTACGATCAGCATGGATCAAATGCTTTTTGACGTCACCGCAGTGCCTGAGGCTTGCGAAGGAGACGTGATTACTTTGATCGGATCGGACGGCGATAGGCAGATTCATCTGGCTGACTGGGCCCAAATGTTAGACACAGTCACATATGAAATGGCCTGTGGACTGCGCGTTCGTTTGCCGCGGATTTATACACGAAGTCAGGACAGCACATAATCAAGCGATGAAAAATATTGGCTTGTTCTGCGGCACTTTTAATCCTATACACGTCGGTCACCTGATTTTAGCGGAATGCGCCAGAGAGCAGTTCCAATTGGAGAAAGTCTTGTTTATCACCAGCCCGCAGCCACCACATCGGCAAGGGGAACCGCTCTTGCCAGCGCCTGCCCGTCATGAGATGGTATCGAAGGCGGTATCTGGTAATCCCGCGTTCGCAGCTTCGTCGGTTGAGCTGGAGCGATCGGGTCCATCGTATACGTTTCATACGGTGCGCCACTTCCAATCAGAGTTTCCCGGTTGCCGCATCAGCCTTTTGATCGGCGAAGACAACCTGCACTCTATCAAAACGTGGCATCGCGCCAGTGAATTGATCGGCATGTGCCGCTTGCTTGTCGCACCACGGGTAATGGCAGATGGAGACAACGCCGCTAAGCTCACACTATCTCCAGAAATGCCGGATGCTCAAGTCGACTTCATAGATTTTCCCCATGTAGAAGTCTCGGCTACTTCCATTAGGCACCGCCTACAGTGCGGGAAATCAGTGCGATATATGGTGCCGCCAGAGGTGGCGCTGATTCTGGAGACGAAAGGCTATTACCGGTGAAGTGTATCGGATGGAGCCCGGCAGCGCCTCTGAAAAGTTCCAAATTCGATGTCGAAAAGCCTCTCGACACGTTTACTTACTTAATGTGTGGGCATCATTCTTATAGCGATTTGATTAAGTGGCGGCAGAGTCTGGATGTCTCAAGAAATAAGTTTGGAGCACACAATCTACTCGGTCACGGATGATTGTCCTGTTTGCCACGTCCATCAAACCGAACCAGCTCTTCAGTGCCTCAATTGCAACGCGATCTTAGTGGCAGGGCTGCGCCGGGGCACCGTCATCGCCAATACATATGAATACATCTGCCCAATTGGCACCGGCGGCATGGGCTTAATTGTGAAAGCCGTCAATAAAGACACTAAAGATGAAGTGGCGGTGAAATTGTTGCTGCGCAACACAAACGCTTCCGACAATCGCCGCTTTCAGCAAGAAGCAAAAGCAGCGAGCATGCTGTCACACAAAAACATAGTTGACGTGTACGATTTTGGTTTTTGTGAAGACGAGTCACCATACATGGTTATGGATTATGTCGTCGGCGAAAATCTGGCCCATCTAATTAGCCAAAAGGGATCTTTATCTCTTAGCGAAGCTCTCCACCTTTTCGATCAGATTTGTGACGCCATGTCTTTTGCCCACTCGAAAGGAGTCATCCATCGCGACCTGAAGCCAAGCAATATCATGCTCAGCGGACACAATCGAGATTTCGTCAAAATCGTTGATTTCGGCATCGCCAAAATTTTGGACGAGAATTCATTCCAGAAGAATTTGACCCACACCGGACAAGTGCTCGGCAGCCCGCTGTATATGAGCCCAGAACAGGCATTAGGAAGAAAGGTCGACACGCGAACAGACATTTATTCTGCCGGATGTGTGCTCTTTCATGCCTTGACTGGTGCACCGCCAATTGAAGGTAGTTCCTCGATGGAGACCTTGTTCAAACACTTGAATCAAGCGCCGTTAACTTTGTCGGAAGCATCGCTTGGCAAAAAATTCCCACCAGCCCTGGAAGAGATCGTGGCCAAGACATTGCGCAAAGAACCAGGACAGCGCTACCAATCGTTCGACCAATTGAAGTCAGATCTGCGCGACGCAGGCAGTGGACGAATTGCTCAGGCAAGCGTTCCCGGCCAGGCGCAGGCACTTCGCTCGTCACCATCTGCTACAGCCAAGATTGCAATTGTGGTGGCATGTATTGGCGTCTTGCTCAGTGCAGGTAGTTGGTTCTGGATCACCTTCCACGACAAACGGACCAACCAGACTGCAACTGTTGCGCAGCCTGAAAATGAAAAATCTAAAGCGGACAATTCACCAGAAAAGAGTTCGAGTGATTCTAAAAGTCCAGTCCTGCCTGAAGCAGATGATCCCAGTCTCACGACTCTTTCTCAACTCGCCATTGATGGTTGGACAGCTTCTCAAATTGCCATGAATGACCAAATGAAAGCTTCTCAACGCACCATCACCCTGGCCGAAGATTCGGCTAATGATAGAGATCTCGAATTTCTTGTTAATCGGGCGGTAGAAACCAAAGCTTCTATAGAGGGTGTGGATATTCGCGCTGTGCACCTGTGCACAGTCTCAGACGAAGGATTAAAAGTGTTAGCCCGACTGCCTCTCAAAGAATTGACAATAGACAAGACGGTTGTCACCGGTAGAGCATTGGAGACGATCGGTCAGATGAAATCACTTGAAGAGCTCCATCTTCACGGCTTGCCTGGTACAAATCCGCAAAACGTAGCCTATTTGGGCAAGTTGAAAAACCTAAAAATCCTTGATTTGAGTCGTTGTGAAGAGCTGGCTGGCAGTGATCTTGCCGTTCTCTCCAGCTTGCCTGGTCTGACCACTTTAGACCTGAGTTCGATGCAGCACCTGGGCGATGATGGAGTGCGTTACATAGCCGGTCTTCCTCACCTGGCTAAACTGACTATCGGCTGGACGAAAGTGCATGACCCTGGTTTGGAGCAGCTGGGTCGAGTCAAATCTTTGCGCACGCTCAGCCTTGAGGGCTTGTTGATCACTGACAAAGGATTAAAGCAGATTGCTAAACTGCCTCAGCTTTGGAATCTGAATTTGTCCCGATCTCATATCGATAGCAATGCCGTAAAAACACTGTCTCAGTTCCACACACTGAATAAGCTTTATGTTTGGAATTGCCCAAACCTGCAGGAAAAAGATATCACCCAGTTGAAAGCAGCTCTGGGCGGCCGTCGCGTGCTCACTTCGAAGCCGTCGTACAAGTGGGACACTGAGTAGTATTCAAGCCGGCTCGCTTGATCAAGTTCAAATTTGAAAACGACGATTGAGCCAGGAGAGCACATCTTTTTTACGCGCCGCCCAGGACTGCTGCGCTAAATCAGGGTCAGTGATGTCTGTGCCATCAGTTTCTCTTTTTTCGCTGAGGAATTCGGCTAGGGCATCCATCAGCTCTGCGGCCGACTGGTAGCGCCCTTCCCTTGCCTTGGCAAGACATTTGTCCACTATTTTGCTCAGTCCGGTTTGCACCACAGGTGGTACCTCCGGTAGCGAGATTTCCGGTGGCTGGTCGGTGACATGCTTGACCAGTATGGCAATCGGATCACTGCCGCCAAATGGCGCCCGGCCCTGCAGCGTTTCAAACAGCGCGCAGCCGATCGAGTATATGTCTGAACGGGCGTCAACAGGCTCACCCCGGCATTGTTCCGGGCTCATATACGGCGGGCTGCCCAAAACATGACCGGTCTGAGTAATTTTGGCAATCCCCTGCTCAACTTCCGTTGTCCGAGCCAATCCAAAATCTACCAGTTTGACCATGACGTCGTTTGCTCCGGTTTTTACGAGCATGAAGTTGCTCGGTTTTATGTCTCGGTGCACCACTCCCTTTTTATGCGCGTGATCCAGCCCAGCGCAAGCCTGGTAAAAAATGTCGATCACTGCGGCAACAGGC
>Ga0182024_10002946_pt1 | contig 41431 bp, 41 predicted proteins | sample P32metaG_FD_120480 | JGI IMG/M metagenome (GOLD analysis project Ga0182024, IMG submission 120480) | Permafrost microbial communities from Stordalen Mire, Sweden - P3-2 metaG (Illumina Assembly) | ecosystem: Environmental > Terrestrial > Soil > Wetlands > Permafrost | place: Sweden: Stordalen...
CGGGAATCGAACCCGCGTTCTCAGCTTGGGAAGCTGATGTTCTGCCGCTGAACTACGCCCGCGCGATGGCCGGGACCCTAGCAAAAGGCCTGGTCACCGGATGTTTCGGCGGTGGTTGGGCTTGATCTCCATCTCCGCCCTGGCCCGTCGTGTCCTTCGCGTGACCGCACGAGTGTGCACTTGGGTCACGAGACGGTATCAGCGGGCATGGTCCGACATCGACGTTCATCACGACACGCCCGCTCATTGGGCCTGGGCGCGGGTTCGAGCCCGCCATTGTCGTCCTCCCCATTCGAACAGCGCGGCGACTGCGAGCACGCCCAGGAACGGCAGCTGTTCGTCGCGGGCGATCCGCGACCCTTCCCGACGCTGCCAGCGTTACCACGCGGTTGGTGTCGAGATCCGAGCCTGAGTCAGCGGGGGGTCATCTGGTTGCCGATCGGTCCGAGAAGGAACCAGCCGGGTTTGCCGACCCCATTGGTCTGCCCGGGAGCACTGTCGCCGCTGAAGTAGTACAGGAGGTGCCCGTAGTAGGTGACCTGGTTGGGAACCTGCCCGTCGGCCTTCGCCAGTTCTGCCGTGCTGACCGCCGGTCCCGCCGTGACGGGAGCGCTCGCCGTTATCGCCGGCCACGCCGACGCACATGTACCGGTGCAGGTGCTCTTCGCCCCGTTGTCCGCCGGCCGGAAGTACAGCGCGTGTCCGTTGGGTCCGACTTCGAAGATTCCTTGAGGACCCTTGGCGAGGCTGACGGTGAAGCGCGATGGCGCCGCCGCACCGACGGCCGCCAGTTCTTTGCCCAGATTGCTCGATCCACTTTTCGCCGACGTCGACGTGACGGGCGAGGTAGCCGGCGTGGTGGATGTTGCGGTCGAGGTCGTCGTCGAAGCGGCCGTCTTCGACGACGACCCACAGGCCGCGGCCACCAGTATCAAAGCGACGACAAGGATAGCGGCACGAGTTGGAGTGGTACGCATTGCTCGCACGGTAGTTTCGTCTGCGGCCGTTGGGGTGTCGCCCCTGTCGGCTTGGGCGCTGGTGCCACCCACAGCGCGAGCGAGGTGACGCATGTGTGGGGGCCGGGGAATCAAGAACGTCCCTGTTGAAGCGTCTTGGTCCGACGGAATTGCTTCGTGGTCACCTACATCGGGAAGCCCGATGTCAGCTGACTGGGCCGCGAACGTAGTCTTTCGACAAGCCTGCAGATCGGACGACGTCATGTGGAAGTACGCCGTGCCCGGAGCCTTACTGTGCCTACTCGGCGTCGTGTGGTGTCTCCAGGGTCTTGTCGGCAAGACCAGTTCTGGCGGCATGAACGGCCATCCGATCTGGGCGGTGTTGGGCGTCATCACACTCGTCGTGGGTGCGATCATCCTCGTTGTCGGTAAACGGAAACAAGCCCACACCAACGTCTGAGCGACTCGGCAAGTCCGGCGACGGCCACGTCACCCCGCGTCGCCGACGCCGCACTTCCGGCGTCACCGGCGGCGCAGGGTCGAGCTCCGGCGGCTGCTGACAGAGGCTGTCGCCGATTGCGGGACTGTCACTGTCCTGGCCGGAGACCACGCTGACGATCCGGGTCGTGCGCGCGTGTGACGCGGTGTTGAGTCAGTTGTCGGCGAGGACGTCGACGTTGATGGTGTGGTAGCCCATCGCACCATATGGTCCCGGGGGTTCGTTGTCGCCGTCTTGGAGTGTGCCGGTGCCGTCGGTCGCGCGGACACGGAGCTGATGGGTTCCGGGGCTGGCGTCCCAGAGGTAGTCCCATTGCCGCCAGGTGTCGTCGCTGAGCGGGTCGGCGAGGTGGGCGGGAACCCAAGGCTGGCTGTCGACTTGGACTTCGACGCCGCGGATGCCGCGTGTCGGCGCCCAGGCGACCCCCGCGACCGGAACGTTCCCGGCCCGCACAGATCGGCGCGAATGGGGGACGTCGATGCGGGATTCGGTGAGGATGACACCTTGCTGAGCCCAGCCCCGTTGAACCCAGTAGGCGTCGTACAGGTCGAAGCGGCTCAGTTCGATATCAGACAGCCACTTGGTGGCGGACACGTACCCGTACAGGCCGGGAACGATGAGTCGCGCGGGATAACCGTGTTCGAGCGGAAGTGGCGTGCCGTTCATGCCGATGGCGATCATCGCGCCGCGGTCATCGAGCGCGGCGGCGGTCGGGAACCCGACGGTGAACCCGTCGACGGAACGGCCGATGACTTGGTCGGCGCGCGGGTCGACACCGGCACGGGCGAGGAGGTCGCGCAGCCGTACGCCGCGCCACGCCGCGGTCGAGATGAGGTTCCCGCCGACGAGGTTGGACACGCAACAGATCGTCACGTACTGCTCGATCAGTTCCATCGCCGTGAGATCGTCGAAACTGAACTCGATCGGTGTGTGAACCATGCCGTGGATGCGTACACGCCATTGTTCGTAGTCGATTTGCGGGTAGGTGATCGCGGTGTCGATTCGGTAGAAGTCCGCGTTGGGAGTAACGAGTTGTGTCACGCCAGCAACGCCGACGCTCATCGCCGCGGTCGGCGGGGCAACGGGACGCCGCGCGGCCGGTAACCCGATATGTTGGCGGGCGAGCTCGACCGCATGCACGCCTCGTTCGAGGAGCTTGCGGCCAACCAGCGTGCTCGTCGCGGCGAGCAGCGCCGCCCCGGCGGCGAGTTGCAGGAACGCTCGACGGTCGCCCGCCGTCGAAGGTTGGTCCGGCCTCGTCGGTGTTCGAAGCAGCAGCCACAAGGTGGTAATACCGGCCGCGACACCACACGCTGCGGAGAAGACGGCCGACTGGTCCGACGGTTGCGTGTCCGCGAATGCCGCGAGCATGCCCGTGACTCCGAACGCTGCGATGCCGATCGCGCCGGCTGCGAGCACGCGGCGTGACAGGACACCCAGCGTGGCGCCGAACAGCAGCGACGCAATCACGATGCCGAACACGAGCGCTGTCTTGTCGTTCGTACCGAAGTTGCGTTTCCCGAAATCGACGAGCGCGTGCGGGGCGTGATTGATGACCCAGTCGCCGACCGCAACCACCAACGAGCGGCCGTTACTGACTCCGGCCGCGAGTTCGGTCACCGCCAGCGCGACCGAAGCAGCCAGCAACCCCGCCAGCGCAGCGGCCCAAACAGAGCGTCGTGAACGTGAGGGTGACTGGACTCCGATGCGCTCCACGATACGGACCTTCACGAGCGTCCACCACGCGGCCGACGGGGCCGGCCACCACGTACGAGCCGGCTGTCTTCGCCCGGGCTCACAGTCTCGCGACGGTCGCGTTGTGGTGATCTTTCTCGCAGAATGTGCTGAGCTCGCTCAGCGCCGGACTGCCAGCCCTGCCGAGCGCGACCACTCGCCGCTGTCGGTCGGCGTCCGCGCAGCCCCCGCCTTGTGGGCCGCCGCGACCGGCGCCGGATTGCTGCGATCGCGCAACGTCGTCACGACCCGCAAGGGCGTCGCGGTCGTGCTCGTCCTGCTGGCCGGATAGCCGGCCGCGTTGGCGCTGTGCGAGAAGCCGCCACGCGCCCGGAATCGGCGCCGTGAACGACGTTCCTAGGTCGACGGAGCTGATGGCCGGTCCGATTGCTGTCGGTACTTCATGCAGACGATGAAGATCCCGAAGAAGACGGCGACCAGACCGGCCAGGATCGGGCCAAGTGTCGGTCCTGTCATATCTGCTTCCACCTACGTCTCAACGCTCGTCGAAGATCGTCGGCGCGCAAGACATGGAGGCACGTCCATCCATACGGCAGCTGCGACGGGCGGGTTCAACGACGCGCAACGGACGGCAGCTTCGGGCAGGTCCGACAGGCGGTGCAGAGCATTGCCTGCGCCGGACCCAACGCCGTGACGATCTCTCCCGACGTACGCAGCGTGTCGTGAATCACTCCGGCAGTGATTGCGGACCGTTGTGAACTTCAGGCGGGCTTGCGACGTAGCCCCTGGTAGTTCTCGGACTGCGGAGGCCGACAGCAATGACCACGACACACGGACGGGATGCGACGAGCCGCGAACCGGAAGGAACGCGCCCCTCGCGCCGGCGGCGCCGCCGCCGGATCATGGCCCTGAGCGGACTCGGCGCCTTGGCTTTGGGGGCGACGTTCTTAGGGTGGAGCGCACGTATTGACGTCTCGAATGCGTCGGGTGCCGATGCCGGCGTGTTGTTGAGCGCCACTCCGGTGGTGCAGGTTGCCACCAACGCCACCTACGGAAATATCTTGACCACCAACTCCGGCAGGGCGCTCTACACGCTGGACACCGACCACAACGGGCTCAGCACTTGCACCGGATCGTGTCTCTCAGTGTGGCCTGCGTTGACAGTTCCGGCCGGCACAACCCCGACCGGTGGATCCGGTGTGACGGGGACGGTTGGTGCGTCATTGCAGTCGAACGGCACTTTTCAGGTCACCTACAACGGATCTCCCGTGTCCACCTTCATCGGAGATACCGCGGCCGACGAGGTCACCGGACAAAATGTCAACGGGTTCTCGGTCGTGAACGTCGCCTCGACCACGACCACCACGACGACATCGCCGACGACCACGACAACGACGCCGGGGTCGAGCCCGCCAGCCGCGCCGACCGGGGTAAGAGCCGTGTCCGAATCGACGGTGACAGGCTCGGGCTCGCTGAAGGTGTCGTACACCGCTGGCACGAACAACGGCTCGGCGATCACGAAATTCACCGCGACCTGTACGTCGAGTGACGGCGGCGCGACGAGAACGGCGGTACACGCAGGTTCGACCGCGGCGCCGATCACCGTCTCGGGCGTCACGACGAAGAAACGCTACGCGTGCAAGGTCACGGCCACGAACGCGGACGGTACGAGCCGAACATCAGCACCTTCGAATGCGGTCGTCGTCGGAGCACCTGCCGCGCCGACCGGTGTGCATCCGGTACGGGTCGGTGTCGGTGAGGTCAAGGTGAACTTCTCGCCAGGTGCGAACAACGGCGCCAAGACCATGGGCTACACCGCGGTGTGCGTGTCGTCGAACGGCGGCGTGACCAAGACCGGTACGCGGACCCGCAGTCCGATCACCGTCACCGGGCTCACCCGAGGCAAGGCCTACACGTGCACAGTGAAGGCCACCAACCGTCGGGGAACCGGACCATCCTCGGCAGCTTCACCTCCCCTCAACGTCTAAACAACAAGTACGCGCCAGACGAACAGCTGCACACGGCCGGGCGGATCTTTCACCGTCGGCGTGATCAGCACGATGATCGGGCAGCGAGGTCCAGTCCGCCGTCGCGTCGCCCACCACTGCCGACACGGCGCAGACGTCTTCGTTACGCCGAGCCCGCCGGCCGGGAGCGGCCGGTGTGCGCTTGCCGGTCCGCTCGTCGTCGTCCAGGCATACGTCTGTCGGCGAACACGGTGATCATGTGGAGGGAACCCGCGCGTTGAGCACAACGTGGTTCAGGCCGTCGGTCACCCAAATCCGTTTCGCTTCGGCAAGGGGTACGGCGGACATAAGGTGGAGGTCGGTCTGACGTTTACTCCCGCTGAACGTCCCGGCCGATATGCGGCGTCCACCGTCGCCGGTGAGCCACAGGTAGTAGTACTGCCCTGGTTTGAGTCCGGCAACCTTGACGTCGACCATTGTGCCCGCCGTTTCGGGGTGCAGCGTCGCGATCGCGGTCGCGCCGCCGACGCTGGGAAACGCGACCCGAATTCCGGACTCATTTCCGCCACTTCCCACGAGCAGCACAACGGCTATGGCTGCTGCGGCTGTGAAGGCGGCGGCAACGCCGACTCGACGCGCGTGTCGAATCCGTCGCGCGCCGCGCTCACGGGTTATACGGTCGAGCACGCGGCCCGGGAGGGCGGCTGGCGGCTCAGGCGGAGCGTTGAGCAGGGTCGCGATCGAGACCGCGTCGAGCGTGCGCGCGACCGCACTGAGATCGCGGAGCTTGGCGTGACAGTCCGCGCACCCGCCGAGGTGCGCGCGTAGCCCGCTTTCCTCGGTGATGTCGATGCGACCGAGGGCGGCTGCGCCGAGCGCACCGTGCCAGTCGCGGCACGTGTCAGTCGTCACCGTGACCAACCCAACTCTTCCAGCGCGAGGCGCATCGCCCGCAACGCGTAGAAGACGCGACTCTTGACGGTGCCGACGGGCACCCCGAGGTATGTGGCCACCTCGTCGTAAGCGCGGCCGTTGTAGTGCACTTCGATGAGGACCGAGCGGTGTTCATCGCTCAGCATGCGCAGGCCCTCTTCAACTTGCCAGCCCATCAGTACTTGATCGAACGCTTCGTCCGTGACGAGACCGTCGTCGTCGGACGGCGCGATGCTCAGCGGCAGTCGAGGCCGCACGGACCGTGCGCGGGAAAGGTCGATCACAACATTGCGGACGATGGCGAAGAGCCAGGTGCGCAGCGATCCCAATTCTTCGTCGAAACGGTCGGCGGCCCGCCACGCCCGAACGAAGGTTTCTTGAACGGCTTCTTCCGCGAGTCCACGATCACCTAAGGAGCGCATCGCGAACCGGTAGAGCTCAGGACCGTGTGCGGCGTAGACAGCGCGGACACCGTCATCGGTTGCCAGCACCGGTCGCGAGCCCGCCACATCCGACCCTACGGCCGGCGACTCCGTGCGGTTCATCGCGAACCCCAAGACAGCGGCCGTCGTGTCTCGGGCACGACGACGACCCGGCGGCACCAACTCGGAAGGTGACGCGCTCCTCGGGCCGGTGACCGGCGCCGACGGTAGCGTCATTGCACCGACTTCATGACGCACCGAGGTTTCGATGACTGAGGCTCGACTGCAGGGGCCGCCGCGCGATGAGGACGAGATCGCGGTGGTCGCGCGGGCGGTGTCGGCGCTGGCGAGAGAGCTGGCCCCAGAGACGGAGCGGTGTCGGCGGCTCGCCGACCCGCTGGTCGCGGCGTTGCGCGAGTCGGGCCTGTTGCGTGGTGGTGCACCGCTCGAGGTCGGCGGGTTGGAGCTCGCGCCTGGAGCGGCGCTGTGGTGCGCAGAGGAGATCGCCCGCGGGGATGCGTCTGCGGGGTGGTGTGTGTCGATCGCGATCACGAGCAGTTTGTTGGCCGCCTACCTGCCGGCCGAGAGCCGCGATGAGCTGTTCGGAGTCGAGCAAGCGGTGGCCGCTGGGGTGTGGGCGCCACGCGGCCGGGCACAACCTGTCGAGGGCGGCGTGGTCGTGTCGGGCCGTTGGGCGTTCTGCAGCGGGATCTCCCACGCGGATCTTTTGTTCGCCGGCTGCCTGATCGAGCGTGGCGCGCAGTCTCCGACGTCCAGGGAGGTCTTGCCGAGTGTGGTCGCGCTGCGCAAGGACGACCTGGCGATTCTCGACACGTGGCACACGTTGGGGTTGCGCGGCACCGGCAGCGCCGATGCTGTCGCGGACGAGGTGTTCGTGCCCGCGACGCGCATGTTCTCGCTGTTCGCCGGTCCGGTGCTGGATCGTCCGCTCTATCGGTTCCCGGTCTTCGGGTTCTTCGCGCTCTCGATCGCCGCGGCCGCGTTGGGAAACGCGCGGGCGGCGATCGACGAACTCGTCGGACTGGCCGGAGGCAAGGTCGGCCTCGGGTCGAGCCGCACTCTCGCCCAACACGCGTCCACACAGTCGGCGGTCGCTACGGCGGAGGCGTCGCTGCGTGCGGCGCGGGCGCTGTACTACGACGTCATCGACGCTGCGTGGCAGGCGGCGCAGGGCCACGATCCCGTCTCGGTCGCGCTCCGCAATGATCTGCGTTTGGCGGCCACGCACGCAGTTCGCGCGTCCGCGGAGATCGTCGGGTCGATGTATGACCTCGGGGCCGGCACCGCGATCTACGACGAGTCGCCGTTGCAGCAACGATTCCGCGACGCCCACACTGCGACGGCGCATTTCCAGGTCAACGAGGTATCGCGCGAGCTTCCCGGCCGCATTCTGCTCGGCCAGTCCGCCGACTCGACGACATTGTGAGCGGACAGATCGAAGCAGTGTTGCCGTTCTGGTTCGACCGACCCGACGACGAGGCGCTCGACATCGCAAGCGAGGTTCGGCGTTCCGGCCTGGGTGCGCTGTGGATCGGCGAGATGGCGACCTACGATTCCGTCGCGCTGGCCACGGCTGTCGGGCATCGCACGCCCGGTCTGCGATTGAAGATCGGTCCGATGGCCATCGGTGTCCGGAGCCCGGTGTCGATCGCGCTCGCCGTTTCGTCGGTGGCCGCGCTGACTGGCAGCGGCGTTGATGTTGCGCTCGGCGCGTCCAGCCCGACGATCGTCTCCGGATGGCACGATCGCGACTGGGCGCAGAGCGCGATCCGCATGCAAGAGACGATCAGCTCCCTCCGGGCGATCCTCGCGGGTGAGCGTTCCGACCACGACGGCCGACATGTCCGTACCCACGGCTTCCGGCTGCGGCGCCCAGTTCCGGATGCGCGCATCTGCGTCGCCGCGTTCGGTCCGGTGATGACGCGCGTTGCGGCGCGTCAGGCCGACGAGGTCGTCGTCAACCTCGTTCCCCCCGAGCGCGTGAGTGTGGTTCACGCGATAATCGCTGCGGAGGCTTCGGCCGCGGGCCGGCCGGCACCGCGGCTTGTTGTCTGGCTGGTGGCCGCGCTCGATCCCGGCCCCGAAGCCCGCGTGCAGCTCGCATCGCAGCTCGGGGTCTATCTCGCGTCCCCGGGCTATGGCGAGATGTTCTGCGAACTTGGCTTCGCCGACCTCGTGCAGCGCGCACGCGGCGGCGCACGTCGATCAGAGTTGGCTGCCGGAATTCCCGACGAACTGCTTGCGTGCGTATGCGCTCTCGGCACGCGCAAGGAACTGGCAGACAGGATTTCGGCGTACTTCGACGCCGGTGCCGACGTCGTCGCAGTGGTGCCCTCCACTGCCGAAGACCCTGCCGGCAGAGCCGTACTGACCGCTGCCGCGGAGAGCTTTTGTAGCTGAGTGAGTCAGGGCTGCGCGGCGAAGAGCCGCCGGACGCCGGGTACGCCCTTCAGTTCGTACTCGCCGCGTTCGCAGAACGCGATGTCGGAACCGGCGACGAGTTCTTTCACAGTGTCGGAGACCAAGACCTCTCGAGGGCCGGCAACCGCGCCGACGCGCGCCGCGATATGAACGGCGAGGCCGGCGAGGTTGTCTCCGCGTACTTCGCATTCGCCCGTGTGCAGGCCGGCCCGTAGTTCGATGCCGAGGGTTCCGGTCGTCGAAGTGATGGCCTGCGCGCATCGAATGGCGCGCGCCGGTCCGTCGAAGGACGCGAGAAAGCCGTCTCCGGTTGTGTTGATCTCTTTCCCGCCGAAGCGGACCAGTTGGTTGCGTACGGCCTCGTCGTGCGCGTCCAGGACCGCGCGCCAACGCCGGTCGCCGACGGCGGCCACTCGTTCGGTGGAAGCGACGATGTCGGTGAAGAGCACGGTCGTGGGGATCCGATCGACGTGGTCGGCATGGCCGCGTCCGTTGACGGCGAAACGTCCGGCCGCGAGTCGTACGGCGAGCAGACGACCGATCAATTGCAGGCTCTTGCGTACGCCGGCATCAACGTCTGCGATTCGCCCGAGATGCAGGCTGTGTTTCATGGCTTGTCCCGTCGGGCGCGGATCGCCAGCGGCGACGATTCGGGAATGATCTCGACCGCCCGGATCCACAGCGTGACCCCGGTAACGAGCGCGGCGATGGCTAGCCGTTCGCGAAGTGGGAGGTGTGAATACACGCGACTCGACAGTGGGTCGGCGCGCGGCTGGGTGTCTCGCATTTCAGTGTGCATCGCGTCTTGCTCCCGGATCGTTCGGAACGTTTCGAGGAGATACGTGACGGTGTTACGTCGGCGAGGCGCGCATCTCGTCACGGTCGTCGTGTAACCCGCTTGCGTATCTGGGGGCATGAACAAACAACACGAAACACCGAAGAAACTGCAACGTCATCGCAAAACGACCCTGCTCACAGTCGGTGGAGTCTTCGCGGCCGGTGCCATCGTCCTCGCGACGGTGGGTCTCGGTGGAGGCAAATCGGCGGCCGGGAACACCATGGCCGGCATGGCCGCGGCGGCCCAATCGGCCGTGAACACAGCTGGCGCTTCCACGCCGGTTGCGACCGACGCGGTCGACATCAAGAACTTCGCGTTCTCGCCGGCAACGATCGCCGTGACGGCCGGTTCGACAGTGGTGTGGACCAACGACGATTCGATCCAGCACGATGTTTCCTTCGATGGCGGCAGCATCGTCTCGAACGTCCTGAACCACAACGACACGTTCTCGCACACGTTCCCGACCGCCGGGACCTATCACTACATCTGTTCGATCCATCCGTTTATGCACGGCACCGTCATCGTCACCGCCTGAGGGAGTCGACATGCAACCGCAACTCAGTCCCAGGCTTACGCAACGTCCCGACACCGCGCATGAGGCGACCCGGCCCGACCTACACGTCGTTGCGACCGCACGATCGGGGCGCCTGTTCCGGATGTTCGGGATCGCGACCGCGGCGCTCGTCGCGGCGGGCGGGTACGTGCACCTCTGTCTGTACCGGCACGGCTACCGAACGATCCCGAAGATCGGCGTCGGGTTCCTCGCACAAGTGGTGACGTCGGCGATCGTCATCGTGGCCCTCGTCATGGGACCCCATCGCGTCGCACGCCTCGCCGGAGCGGCGCACGTGAGCGACCGTTCGGCCGGGTTCCTGACCGGGCTGGCGGCCGCAGCATTGGCCGCCGGCACCCTGGTCGCGTTCGCGCTCACCCGCACGCCGGGCGGCCTGTTCAACTTCCAAGAACGCGGTCTGCAACCGGCACCCCAGGCGCTGATCGCGCTGGTCGCGGAGATCGGAGTGCTGGTCGTGCTCGGGGCGTGGCTGATCGCCGACCACGTGGTGCAGCGGGCGGTTCGTACTGCCGGGGTGTCTCGGGTGTAACCCCGCGACGTATCTCAGGAGTGATGGATGTCAGCCAGTCTCGGTACCCGTCGGTTGTCCCCCCCGACCGACGTGCCGTCGTCAGCGGGACCGCGTGCGTCGATGGGTGAGAACCCCCCGCCCCGCCCCTCCGCCGCGGTCCCCGACGACGACCGCAAAGACGACCGCCCCGGTACGATCCCGCATCTGCACAGCGTCGGACCGGATGCCTACCCGAACTGGGATGCCATCTACCTCGACAACGTCGAGCGGCTGTACCGGATGATGTACGCACGAGTCGGCAACCGCGCCGACGCCGAAGACCTCACCGCAGAAGTCTTCCAAGCCGCGCTCAAGCCGCTCCGCTCTTCGGCATCAGTCGGCGAAGTTCGTGCGTACCTGCTCGCGACTGCACGGACAGTGCTCGCCTCGCACTGGCGCCGCCACTACGGCACCGAGATCACAACCATCGACCTGACCGTCGACCGCGCCGCTCTCGACGAACCACCCACCGAGTCGGACGCGCCGCGCCGGGTTCGAGAGCTGCTGTCCCAGCTCCCTGAGCGCTACGCGCGCATCCTCCAACTGCGCTTCCTCGAGTCGTGCACACTCCGAGAAGCAGCGAGCGCGATGAACATCAGCCTCGCGAACGCGAAGGTGTTGCAACACCGTGCACTGCGCCACGCCGCACGACTCACCGGAGCGAGCCAATGAACGCGCGACGAGTCACCGCCTTTGTCGAATCGCTTCGGCGCAACCGCCGACCGAAGGCGTTCACAGCGGCCCCCGACGACGTCGAGGTGATGCGCGCCGCGATCGAGCTGAACAACGCCGCGCCGGGCGCTGCGCTGCCTCGCGCCGAGTTCGTGAGCGATCTGCATCGTCGCCTCGCAGACCAGCTCAACGAAACGGATGGTCCGGCGGACCTCGCCGCGGCTCGTCTCAGCCGCCGCCGCGTCATCGGCGGGATCGGCGCAGCCGCGGCCACGGCGGCCGCGGCTGCAGTCGCGGGCGCCGTCGTCGACCGCGAGCTCCTCAACCCACATGCGTCACCGTCGGTCCCGACGGCACAGGAATTGGTGCCCGACGAAGGGGCCTGGCAGCCGGTCCTCGACGCCGCCGATCTCGGCGATGGTCAAGTCGCACGGTTCTCGACGGTATCGAACGTCGGGTTCGTCGTGAACGACAACGGCAACCTCTCGGCGATCTCGGGAGTGTGCACACACCAAGGCTGCCTCCTCCGGCTCAACGAGGCTGCCGGACGCCTCGACTGCCCTTGCCACCGTGCGTCGTTCTCGCTGCACGGTGATGTGCTCCACCAACAGTTCAAGCAGCCACTCGCGCCGCTCCCGCACATCCAGGTCAGGGAGAACAACGGTCAGATCGAGGTCAACGACGCACGTCCCGCGTGAACGGGCCGGCGTCGGGACCTGAGTGAACTGATTGCACGTCGCCGCGACGCGCGACGTTTCGGTACGCGGCGATGTCGCGTAACCCGCCGGCGTATCTCCTCGGGACACACACACCCGCGCCTCGCGCGAACCAAGGAGATCTCGTGACCAGACAACACTTGCAGGCAACGAACAGGCGTGAATCGAAGCAAGACGTCGTCGACCCGACGATCTTGCGTGCTACCGGCGTGGGCGCACTCCTCGGCATCGGAGTCATTCACTTCGTGCAGATCGTTCCCACGCTCCAACAGACGCCGCTGCTCGGCCTCGGCTACGTCGCGCTCATCGCCGCGTCCGTCGTGGTTGCGGCGTGGCTCACTGTCGCGAACGACATCCGCGCCTGGGCTGCCGCGGGACTCCTCAGCGTCGCCGTGCTCGTCGGATACGCATTCACTCGCCTGGTTGGCACGACCTTCGACAACCAAGACGTCGGGAACTGGTCATGCACATTGGGTCTCGCCTCCATCTTCGTGGAGGGATCGCTGCTTGTCCTGAGCGCCTCCGCCTTAGGGCTCGCCAAGTCCACGGTCACCCAACGTTCGTTGGTGGTGCCGACAAGGGCGCCAAGGCGACACGAGCTCGATCGGCGCTTTCGGTCCGGTGCGGCCCGTTGAACGTCTTGTTGTTGCTAGCTGGCCAACTCAAGCCGTCGTCGCGCGACGACACCGGTTGAGCACCGCGGAAGGCGCCATGTTCGTCGTGTCGACGTGTCGCGGCACGACGGATCGAGAACGAGATCTTGAACGGGCGACGCATCTCGGACGGGAGAACGTGCTCCCAACGTGCATGTCGAGTTGTGGCTGGCACCGCCCAGGAGTTACGAAACGCGCTCGACGGATACGCACCCGCCGATCCAGCGCGTCGATCGGGGCGGTTCGACAGGACGGGCCAAGACGGTCGGGTCGAACAGATCGAGGTTGCGTCCGGCCGCTACTTCGGCGGTCTTCACCTCCGCTTGGGATCACGCGCGGATACGTCTCGTCCTGATTGTCGAACCCTACAGAGACCACGAGCGGGGCGTACGTTGCTGGCGCCGCCAGCGGTCAGACCGGCGCTTCTTCCGCATTCGATCGCCGCGATCTTTTCGGTGTCAGTCCTGCGCGGTGCGGTCACGGGAAGAGAGCTCTCACGAGTGTGTCAGGTCCGCACGGAGTTTTCGGCGGCCCGTTGAACTCTGCGGTCGTGTGACCCGTACTCGCAGCGTACGTCCGTTATCGCGCCAGCTCGGAGGATGAGGCTTTGCAGTCGTTTCGTCTTACGGTTCTCCTGATTGTCGCGTCCGCCCTCGTGGCGGCGGCGTGCGGGCCTTCGTCGCGTTCGGCCAGCGCGTCTTCGCCGACGACCACGTCACCGTCGACCAGCACACTGTCGAGTTCGACGACCGCACAGTCGGCGTCGGCTGCGCCGTTCCTCGCCGGGCTCAATACGGTCACCAAGATCGGCTCGACCGTTCCTGCCAATGGTGACGTGAACCCTTACGGGGTCGCGATCGTGCCGGTTTCGGAAGGCAGACTCGTCGCGGGCGACACGTTGGTGAGTAACTTCAACAGCAAGGCGAACGTGCAAGGGACCGGGACGACACTGGTGCAGGTGTCGTCTACGGGCACGTCGCAGTTGTTCGCGGACCTCTCGCATTTGCCGGCCGGCGCGTCGTGTCCCGGTGGGGTCGGGCTCACGACGGCGCTCGGGATTCTTCCGGGCGGTTGGGTCGTGGTCGGCAGTCTCCCCACCGCCGCCGGTGGAGCACTTCCCAGTCCCGATCCCGTCGGTTGTCTCATCGTCGTGAACGATGCCGGTACACCAGTGGAGACCGTCACGAACCCGGACGTGGTCGGCCCGTGGGATATGACGATGACCTCGACACCGAGCACAGCATCGTTGTTCATCTCCAACGCCCTGGGCGGCAATACCAGCACGAAGAACGGGGTGCCCGTAGCCGGCAATTGCACCGTGGTGCGCATCGACGTGTCACTCACCGCCGCCGCCCCGCCCAAGGTCACGAGCACGACCGTGATCGGCACCGCATATCCGTGGAAGGCGAACATGGCCGCCCTGGTGCTCGCCCCGACCGGTCTTGCCCTTGGCTCGAACGACACCCTGTACGTGGAGAACGCCCAGACCAACACGATCTCCGCGATCCCCGACGCCACGACGCGAACGACGGCGCTGACCGCAGCCGCGACCCAGATCGCGTCGGGTGGTGCGCTGAACGCGCCGCTCGGCATGGTCGTGGCACCCAACGGCGACATCGTCATCGTGAACGGCAACGACGGCAACGCGATCGAGTTCACGCCCGCCGGGAAACAGATCCTGACCAAGACGCTGGTCAAAAACGGCGCCGGCGACCTGTTCGGTCTGGCCATCGCACCGAACGATCAGAGCATCGTGTTCGTCAACGACGGCGCCAACGCGCTCGACCTCTACCACGCCTAGGACGACCATGCCGACCATCACTGACAGACCGGTTCGTGAGACGCGAATACTCGCCGTTGCCGTCGTTGTTGCGCTGACGTTCGCGTTTGCCGCGTGCGGCGGAGGCTCGGGCGGCAGCTCGGGTACCGCTGCGATCTCGATCAAGAACTTTGCGTTCACGACCACGCCGGTACAGGCGGGCGCGACCGTCACCGTACGGAACAACGACGCCGTGACCCACACTGTTACGTCCGACGACGGCAAGTCCTTCAACGTGACGGTCGACGCCGGAAAGACCGCCACGTTCACCGCCCCCGCCGCGGGAACGTACAAGTTCCACTGCAACATCCACAACTACATGCACGGCACGCTCACGGTCACCTAACAGCTACGAACCCAGGGGTTCTTCGATGCGTCGCTTCGTTCCAGTCCATTTGGTCGTGGTCGCCTTGGCTGCAACCTCGTTGCTCGCGATCTCGTCAGTCGGGAGTGCGGGTGCCGCAGCCGGCGTGCCTCGCGCGATCGTCCATACGGTCATGATCGAGAACACGAAACTCGGACCGGTGCTCGCGAACAGCAAGGGCCGCACGCTGTACATCTCTGTCAACGACACAACACGCGGCAAGAGCAGCTGCACCGGTGAATGCGCGGCCGTCTGGCCGCCGCTCCACATCACCGCCAAGCCGACCTACGGCACGGGCGTGAAGGCTTCGATGTTCACGGTCATCACTCGAACCGATCACACCAAGCAGCTCGCCGTGAACGGCAAACCGCTCTACACCTTCATCAGTGACACGACCGCGAAACAAACCACCGGTGAGGGTGTCAACGGCTTCTTCGCAGTGCGACCGAACGGCACAAAATACTGAATCCTGATGTCGGAGCCACTGGCCGCGGCCCCTGTCGGCGCTGTCGGACGCGGTGCCTTCATGCGTGCCGGTGATTGCCGTCGACGATCTGCGACCAGCATCGCGGGTGATCGGCCAGTCCCGCCACCAAGGAGGCGACCGGGTCGGCGCGTCCCCAGTGGCTGGTCACGACGACCGAGGACTCTGCCGGTCGCCGTCCCGCGAAGCCGTACACGTCTGTGGGGACGCGCCGCAAGCGCCTCCCCACTTGAAATGCTGCGGTTGGCTTCGGCGAGGACGAAACCAGGTTGGTCAGGAGGAGTCGGATCGTTCGGTGAACCTCGATCCGGCTTCGGACGTATTGTCTGAGTGCGGGGGATGCCGCTTCAGGAGGGGTGTCCATGCGAGTATCCAAGGTTTTCCGATGGGCAGCGCTTGCGGCGCTCACCGCGATCGCGCTGAGCGCTTGTTCGAGTAGCTCCAAGGCCGCCTCGACAACGACGCCTGCCGCCCCCGGACCGGCAACAACCGCCGCACCGGCAACGACGTCGAACGGCGGTACTGCCGCAACGGCCACCGTCGCGAGCGCGATGACAAAGCTGGGCGTGGTCCTCGTCGACGACAAGGGCATGACGCTGTACACCTCGTCAGGCGACAAGACGCCCGGCACGAGCTCGTGTACAGGTACATGCGCGAAGGTATGGCCGCCGTTGACGGTCACCGGCACGCCGACCTATGCCGCCAGCCTCACCGCGTCGGCGTTCTCCACCATCACCCGAGCGGACGGCACGACACAACTTGCCTACAACGGCAAACCGCTCTACACCTTCGCGAGCGACGCGGCTGCCGGCGACACGACCGGTCAAGGCGTCGGCGGCTTTTCCGTCGCCACCACGACCTCAGCCGCCAACGCCGGCGTGCCGACCACGGCGGCAACGACCGTTCCCTATGCGGGAGGAGGCGGCTACCAACCCTAGGAACGCGCCCAGCCGACGCGTCGCCCGAGCGAAGCAGACGATGGTCTCGCAGCACCGCCGCTGACGTTGACGTTGATCGGGCCGAGCGAGACCGAGCGGCTTGTCTCGCCGAATTTGTCGTGGCCGCACCGACCATGAGCGACGCAAGCTCACTTGCGCCGGGCTGTCTTGTCGATCAGCCGGTTGCGCCGGGGCCACGCACTCGGCGGGGCCTTCACGTGGACCTCGAGGACGGCGGGGGAGTGTCGGCGCAGGATTGAACCTCGCAGCCTGCCGGCATGAGCACACCCCGACGTGCGAGCTCGACGGACGTGACGAGGAAGTCCGAGGTCATGGCACGGTCGGCGGGCGCGACGACGGTCGACCGGTGCGCTCACCATCGGACTGCTCACCGAAGTCGCCACCACCGACGTGCCGTTCGGGTTCCGTCACGGTGCGGCACGCCCGCGGCGACCCGGTCGCCGCGGACAGCTTGGACATTGGGAACCTCAACGGCGTCGGTCAGGTCGACCAGCGCAGCGCGATCGACGACGCGACCCGCCGGGCGTTCGTCATGATCGTGCTCGGCGTCCCCGACGGGACCATTCACAGCCAGTTCGTCCACCACGGCATCGGCCATGACCGGCGTCTGGGCGTCAGGATCTGTCGTGTGCTGAGCGACTTCGGTCCCGAATGGTTCGCGCGGCCGTCCGGCGATGATCTCGGACCAGGTTCGGGCCCGCCGGTGACATGCACGACGCTCACCGTGAACTACTCGTTCGAGCGAGGCGCCGAGGCAGCGATTCATAGACCATCAGCAAGAGAGGCCTGGCGAGGTCTGTGGTCTTCGCGGGCTTGCGGTCCACTTGGAAGCCGAACAGGGAGCGTTCATGCGCAAGGTTGCAGGGTTGTTGTTGGCGGCGGCGATGGTGCTGCCGATCGGTGTGATTGCTTCTCCGGCAGGCGCTGCCGGTGGCACGGTGTGCGGGACTTCGGCAGGTAGCGCGACGTTCACGCCGCCGTTGCCGATCCTGACCAGCAAGACGAAAGTGTTCGGCAACCTGGTCGCGATTGGAACCCTCGGGAAGTGTGTTGGTGGCGGCGTGACCTCGGCGCACACGAAGTTTACGAGCACCAAGAGTACGACCGGTTCGAACTGCACGACGCTCGTCACCTACAACCCCACGGCCAAGCCGACCATGGGAACCGAAGTCATTACGTGGAACACCGGCAAGACCTCAACGGTTGCGCTGCAGCTCCACCAGGTGAAGGGCCACGCGACGGAGACGTCAGTGACCGGAACGATCACGGCGGGTCTGTTCATGGGCAGCAAGCAGACCGGAACCCTCAGCTACACGGCGCAGACGAACGGCTGCACCAAGGTCCCGCTGAAGACCGTCACCTACAAGCAGCTCACGAGCAGCACGATCAAGTAACGAGTCGCGAGGTCGCATGACCTGCTCGATGCTGGAGTGGAGGATCCCATCGCACGTTCTCGTGCGGTGGGATCTCCCGCGTCACGAGCCGAAACGCGACCGGTCATCGAAGTCACTCCACATCGGCAAGGCATCGACGCGGAAGTGTGATGAAACCCGTGAGCCGGTCGTCGGCGCCTCGGCCTTGGTCGTTGTGCCCGACCTGCGAAGCATCATCGCCTCATTCTGTGCCGAGGCGGTTGCGGACGACGAGCACAGGACAGGGCGCGTGCCGCACCACATGCTCGCTGACCGAACCCAGAAACAGCCGCCCGAAGCCGGAACGGCCATGCGAGCCCACGATCACGACGTCAACGCCAAGTCGGTCGGCGACCCGGCAGATGACATCGGCGGCATCACCGACCTCCACCACCTGGTCCACGTCGACGTTGGATAAGGACGCGGCAGTGTTCGTGAGTTCTGTGCGTGCCTCGCCTAGCTCCGACGCCCACGCCGCCTGCTGCTCGGCCTCGCTCAAGACCGACCCCTCGATCCCGCCCGCGTCGTCACCCGGATCTCCCTCGGTCATCACGCTGAGAAGCGTGACCTTCTCGGCCGGACCCAACAGCGCGCAACCCGCACGCGCCGCCGAGATCGACACGTCAGACCCATCAGTCGCAATGAGAACATGCATAGGTACGTTCTACCCCAGTCAGGTCGCGGTCTTCGCCGCTGCCGAAATCGCGGAGACTGAAACGTTGAGGTTGTGCGTGGCGTGATCTGAAGGTCCGTGCCTTTCGGCCGGTATCGGGTCCTCGACCGGGGCGATGACGGCTCGCGCACCTCGGAGGTTGATCGCTCCTCGAATCTGCGCGACACGAACACGGCTTCGTTGCGTAGTGAACTCGAGGCCGGTGTGCGACGTCCGACGCGTGCCGGGGTAGGTCGCCGAACAGAGGTGTCGACGCCGGCCTACCTTCGATATGTCGTCCGTCGTCCGTGCCGAGTTGGCCGGATCGTCCGATCCGAAACCTCTCGTGCGACCGGCTGCGAGTCGCTGGACCTTGGACCACGCAAACGGCGTCCGCCCGGCCCCGCGTGTGCGACGGCAACGGCATCGGCAGACGTGCACTCCTCAGCGCGCCCGACGGAAGCGTTTGGCTTTGATCTCCGCCCGCGATCTGCGCGGGGCCGCCGACAGCGAGTCGTCTCGGGTCGCGGCGCGTGGGGAGCTCGCGTCTCGCTGCGACTCGCAGGCCGCCGTGACCGAGGCGTGACCGTCGTGGGCGACATTTGCGCTCACGAGGCGATACCACACGGACCGCACGAACACTGCGACAAGGGCTTGTGCCGATCGCGGCTGCTCGGAAAACCCGCATCCGTCGCTTGGGAAGCTCATGGTCTGCCGCTGAACGACGCCCGCGAACAGGCCGGAACGGGACCAAGCGTGACGTCGCTTGGTCCGGCCGGCACTGCGTTCGCCGCATAGTGTCAGGGTGTGATTCTCTCCGACATCTCGATCCGCAAGGCGCTGGCGGAGGGCCGAATCATTATCGAGCCTTTGATGGATGGCGGGGTGCAGCCGTCGTCCGTGGACCTGCGCGTCGACCGATACTTCCGCGTGTTTCGGAACGACACGACGCCGTTCATCGACCCGAAGTTCGCGCAGGAAGACCTTACTGAGCTCGTCGAGGTCGGCTCGGAGGGCAGGTTCATCTTGCACCCGGGCGAGTTCGTATTGGGCTCGACGCTCGAACGTGTCGCGCTGCCCGACGATCTCGTGGCCCGATTGGAGGGGAAGAGTTCACTGGGGCGGCTCGGGTTGCTGATCCACTCGACTGCCGGCTTTGTCGACGCCGGATGGGACGGTCACCTGACGCTCGAGCTTTCCAACGTCGCGAACCTTCCGATCGCGATCTATCCGGAAATGAAGATCGGCCAGATCTCCTTCTTGCACATGACCACGCCAGCCGAGCATCCGTACGGCAGCGGCGCCGCGGGTTCGAAATACCAAGGCCAGCGTGGGCCGACCCCGAGCCGGTACTACCTGAACTTTCGGGACCGCTGAAATATCGCCGGGTCGGCGCCTTGGAGCGGAGAGGTCCGCATGCGAGCCTTCGTCACCGGGCAGGCGATCCGACCCAGTCCGTCGAGGCGGCCCGCGTTGTCGCCGCGATCGAAATGGAGCCCGGCCGCCGTCACGCTGGCGCGCGAACCTGACCGGATCGCCGACGAACGAACCGTCAACTGTTAGCAGCCGCTGGCGGCCGGGGGTGGGCCGATTCGGAGGTTCTCGACGGTGAGGTGGGACTCGCCGGGTTCGACGGTGATCTCGACGTCGTCCGGTACGGCGACGGCGCCGACGATGTGATCGCCGACCACCAACGCGGCGGCGCGCTTTCCGATCACGAGCGCGAACGGGAGGGTTCCGTGGTGGAACGCGCCGGTCGCGACCGCGATCGTGTCGAGCAGGATGTCGTTCGCGTCTTCGACACTGACGTACGAGCCGTCGAACGCGAGCTTGAGCTCCGGTTGACGTCCGGTCCGATCTTCGACGTGGAACACGACCGCGGGCGCTGATGGTGTGCCGTCGTCGAGCGTACCGTCGATCCGTTCACACGCGTGGGTCGCGAGCGGAAGACGGTCCTGGCTCATCGGCGTCGCGTTCTGCGTATAGCTGGCCGAGTCTCCGTCGAATGTCCAGCCGGAGCCGGAGATCGGAGGCTGCGGCGCGGTCCACACATCGGGTGTCGCGCCCCGGAGCACGGATCGAGCGAGATCGTCGCGGAGCTCGACTGTGCCGGCTGTGCCTGAGAACACTGTCGTGAAATGCGTCGAGACGTACTGGGCGAACGGTATCGAATCGACCGGCTGGGTCTTCAAGAACGCGGCGGGGTTCGCCTGGCGGAGGTCTTCTTGGAACCACTTCCAGGTGTTGTGCAGGATGTACTGCGGTCCGGTTTGTCCGAGGTAGATCGATCCGATCAAGAAGTAACGCTGCTGAAATCGTGTGGCCGGGATGCGGCGATAGTTCGGGTAGATGTACTGGTCGTCGGAGTAGGCGAGCAATGGGTCGCGGTCGCGCGAGACGAGATCGAGGACAGCTTGCACCGAACGATCAGGGCCCGGTTGGTCGGCGCGTTCGAGCTGTACTGCTCGGTGAACGCTGGTGAACCCGCTGGTGATCGAGGCGGCTGCGATCAGCCGATCGGTCGAGCCGCTCGAGAGCACGAACGACAGCACGACTGCGATCAACGGCCACGCGATCGTGGTTCGAGATATCCGCCACCGGGCGGGTATTGCCGCGACCACGTGGCCTGCGAGTGCGGAACCGATCATCGCGGACGGCGCGGCAATGACGGAGAAGTAGTGCGTCGAGTACCGCTCTCCGCTGACCAGTTGAAACCATCCACCGCTCAACCAGCCAAGCAGTGACAGGTGAACGATCCGCGTCTTGCGATCGAACTTCAGCCACTTGGCGATCGTGAGACAGATGAACGCGGCAATCATGACGAACAACGCGGGCCGGTTCCGGTAGTAGCCGTAGAAGTGGCTCCAGCCGCGCGCAAGTTCCTGACTGAAACTCAAGCCGATCCCGCGGTACTGGTAGCTCGCGTAGGTCCACCAACTTGCCCAGAAAGACCCGAAGCTGCCGCGAACGAAATACCACACTGGTGCGCTGACGAACGCGACGATCGCCGCGATGACGGTGGTGCGGCGAAGGGCCGAACGTCTCGTCCGGTCGCCGACTCGTTGCGTGAGCAGGAGTAATGCTGCGATTGCGATCGCGGTGGCGTCGACGAAGGACGGAAGGATCGTTTGCACGCCGAGCCCGACCAGCGCGCCGGTCGCGGCGGCCGCAGCCCATTGCCGGCGCCGCGAGCCGGTCCACGGCCGGTCGTCGAGTGTCGCCAACCATGCGACGGCGAACAGTGTGACGAGAAGGTTCCGGCTGTACAGCAGCCCGGAGTATGCGGCGTCCGAAAGCGTGAAATGTACGAAGACTGCGGCTGCTGCCGCGAACGCGACATGTCGGTTTGCACCGGTTGTCAATGCGGTCCGCGCCGCGGCGAGGCCGAGCAGGCATGCACTGAACGCGACCATGATCGAAATCACGTAGAAGTGGCCGTCGTAGCCGCCGACGCGCAGCGCAATGTCGTGCGCGACGTCTTCGAGCGGTCCTTTGGGTGAGATGCCGTTGTCGTAGTAGCTGCCGCCGAATCGGGCGGCCCTGTCGACCAGGCTCTGCGTGAACACGGCGTCGTTGCCGGCTGCTTGTATTCGGTTGCCGATCAGGGTGACGACGCCGACGACTGCCAACGCGAACGCGGTAAGCCAGCGTGTTAGGTCGGCGGGGCGCGGCAGCCTCGAATCAGGCACGGGCTTGCATGCTCGCCGGCCCGGGAACCGGGGTCGCGTCCGCGCGTCGGCGCGCCGCGTCGACGGCTGATGCGATGACGATCACGAGGATCACCGACAGGCGGCTCAGTGCGCCGATCATGTGGCGTTCGAGTTCGACGGGATCGCCGCCCCATGTCGTGTAGCCCTCGATGAGCGTCAGGGCCAGGGCTGCGGCGGCGAACACCACCACACCCATCCCGCGTTTTCGGCGCCAGGCAAGCACGGCGGAGGTGACCATGCCGGCGAGCGCGAGGGTCAACCACACCACCAACCCGTCGCGAGTTGTGGGACCGCCGAGCTGCAGCGGGATCTGCCGGGGAAGACGGTCGTAGACGCCCTGGGTGTCGTACGCCTGCACGTCGCCGTCGAGGATCGCGGGAAGATCGTTGTTCATCAGCCGGGCGTAGTGCGGTGCGAGGACCACGAGGGACAGCACCAGCGCGCGCGGGCCTGCGCCGCGCGCCCAATGTCGGTACTTCGCGAACGCGGGATCTTTTGAAAGGTAGAAGTTGTCGGCCAGGCCGCCCTTGCCGGTACGGGTGCGCAACGCGGCGTTGAGCGGCATTCCGTGCCCGGTGAACCATTTCGTCAGCACGGGGTCGGGAAGGACACGGATTCCGACGACGTCATGGAACGACAGCTCCGCTCGGTGCGATGCGCTCGCCGAGAAGTAGGAGTAGCCCGCCGTCACCGTCACCAAGACGGCGCCGACCGCCAGGGTGCGTCGGATGCCCGGCTCGAGACGACGGCTGAGGCCGGACAGCGCCAGCGCGACCGGCACGATCACGACCGTTGCGGGCAGCACGTGCGCGTCGCGTACCACCAGCCAGGCGATCACGAACATCCAGCCCCATCGCGCCTGGGCCCGCGTCGGCGTGGCCGCGAAGCGCCACCAGGCTGCGATCGACGCGAAGCCGAGACTGATGGCGAGCGACTCGCTGAGGATCTGGGTGTTCCACATCGCGTACTTCGCCTGCACCGCGATACCGACGAACGCCAATGCGGTGATTCCGGCGACGACGCGTGAGTGCAGGACCCGAAACGCCGCGAAACACAAGGCGCCGACGACCGCGCAGTACAGAGCCGTCTGCGCGACGACGGTGACGAGCGCGTCGCGTCTCAGCGCCCACAGCAAGAGGGGATAGCCGATCGGCCGGAACGCGAAGTAGAAGCTCGGTCGGAACGGTCCCTTGCCGGCGACCGCGAGGTAACCCTGCTTGGGGTCGACCGCGTCGGGCCACACCGCGAGGAAGTGGGTGCTCCAACCCGCACCGAGCAGGCGGACCATGAACAGCGCACTGACGATCGCGCTGGAGTAGATCGCGACCCGATACGGCGATGAGACAAGGCGGTCAGACTCCGCGTCGTTCGCGTCGTCCGCCATGTCCGGCGCGCTAAATGCCGGTCTGGAACGTCGCAGTCGCAGGAGGCGCGCCGTCGGCCTCAGCTTCGATCGCGTCCCACAGGATCTCAGAGATGTCCTGGACGCGAACCTCTTCGTCTTTGCCTTCGCCCTTCACGCCATCGTCGAACATCACATAGCAGAAGGGGCACGCAACCGCGATCCGGGTGGCGCCGGTCGCGATCGCCTCCTGGGTTCGTTCGGTGTTGACGTTCTTGCCCGTGCTCTCCTCCATCCACATGCGCGCGCCGCCCGCACCGCAGCACATGCCCCGAGTGCCGTTCCGTGGCATCTCGACGAGGTCGATGCCGGCGAGGGACCCAACGACCCGGCGCGGTGCGAGGTACACGTCGTTGTGGCGGCCGAGGTAGCAGGAGTCGTGGTAGGTGACGCGCTCTTCGAGGGTCGCCCCGGCCAGCGAGAGGCGGCCGTCGCGCACGAGTTCGTCGAGCAGCTGACTGTGGTGTACCACCTCGTAGTTGCCACCCAGTTGCGGATATTCGTTCTTGATCACGTTGAAGCAATGCGGGCACTGCGTGATGATCTTGGTGACACCCATCGAGTTGAACGTCTCGACGTTCTGCATGGCGAGCATCTGGAAGATGTACTCGTTGCCGGAGCGGCGGGCCTGGTCACCGTTGCAGAGCTCGCTCGGTCCGAGGATCGCGAAGTCGATACCTGCCCGCTGGAGCAACTTCGCAAGCGCGCGACTCGTCTTCTTGTTGCGGTCGTCGAAGCTGCCGGCGCATCCGACGAAGTACAGGTACTCGTGGCGAAGCGGCGACCCGGCCTCGACGATCTCAACGCCGGCAACCTGGTCGGCCCAGTCGCCTCGGTCGCCCTGGTTGAGGCCGTACGCGTTGCCCGAGTTCTCCATCGACCGGTACGTGTTGCCGAGCTCGGCGGGGAAGTCGCTCTCCATCAGGGTGAGGTAGCGGCGCATGTCGAGGATTTTGTCGAGGATCTCGATGTTCACGGGACAGATCTCGTCGCACGCCTTGCAGCTGGTGCACGCCCAGATCTCTTCGGCGGAGATGCGTTCGAAGACGGAGTTCGCGGTGATGTCGATATCGCCGGCGACGCCGACGGGCGGTGAGACGGCAGGTGACCCCGTCGCGGCCATCACCTCGCCGACCTTCAACACGATCTCGCGGGGATCGAGCGGTTTGCCCGTCGCATGCGCCGGGCACACCGACGTACATCGACCGCACACGGTGCACGCGTCGGTATCGAAGAGTTGCTTCCAGGTGAAGTCCTCGATCTTGACCGCACCGAACGACTCGAGGTCGGTTTCCATCAGGTTGGGCATGGGCTTCATCGCGCCCTTGGGTCGCTCGCGATCGCGCAGATACATGTTCATGGGTGACGTAAACATGTGGCGCAGCTTCGTGACGGGAAGGATCGCCAAGAATGCCAAGAACGCGACGACATGGATGGCCCACAGCCACCGATGCGTGTTACTGAGCGTATGCGGGGACCATGTCTTGATCAGACCGGAAAGCGGGTAACCGACGAACGACCATTTCTCGAACGCAGGCCGGGCGACGAGCGCGATGCGCGCCGCTTCGGTGAAGAAGCCGGTGACGCCGATGATGAGGAATGTGCCGAGGATGACCGCGTCTTCGGGTTTGGTTTTGATGCGGATGCGGTAGGGCCGCTGGATGTAGCGGCGCCCGATCGCCCAGGCGATACCGACCACGAAGATGACACCGGCGAGATCGGAGCCGAACGAGTAGGCCTCATAGGTCCGGCCGTGCAAGAATTTCAGCGATCCCGGGAGCTGGTGATCGAGTTCCAGCAACACCGTCGCCATGAACAGCCCGATGAACCCGAAATAGATACACGAATGCATGACCCCCGCGGCGGGATCGCGCAGCAAGGTCTGCATCCATACGCCGGAGCGGAAGTCTTCGAAGCGGCGTTTCGCATTCTTGCGGGTGGTGCGGCGGTCGTCGGGACCGCCTCGTTCGTAGTTGCGGACCCGTAAGGACGCCAGGTAGGCGACGATCAACAGCATCGTCGAAACCGACGCGTAGAACGCGACCTTCATCGCGGTCGGGATGTCGATGAACACCGGCCGGTCGATCGACGACGTGTGGTGCCAGTGCGTGAGCGCGGGCACGACCCCGGACGCGACCGTGAACGCCGCCACGGCGACACCGACACCGAAGACGACCTGATGCGGCCGCGGCCTGCGCACGCCGAGGAATCTAGTGGTGCACGGCGTACAGACCCCGGTTGATCGAACTACTGCACGGAACGTGCGTCGGCGTCGCGGAGCCGCTTCGCCATGCCGGCGAGCATCTTGCGCGCGAAGCCCGGCACCTCGTCGACGATGCCGGCGAACTCCCGCTGGCCGAGCACCACGAGCTCCATGTCGGTTTCGGCCACCACCGTCGCATTGCGGGGCGCCTTTTCCAACAGCGCGAGCTCGCCGAATGCCGCGCCGGGGCCGAGGGTCGCGATCTTGCGTCCGTGCCGGGTGACCCGGGCCGTGCCGCTCAGGATGACGAAGAACTCATGGCCGGTTTCACCCTCGGTGACGAGCGTCTTGCCCGACGAGACGTGCACCTCCTCCGCCCGTCTGGCGACCAGCTGGAGGTCCTTGCGGGAGCAGGCCGCGAAGAGCGAGACCTGTTGGAGGTGATCGATGAAGACGTCACGACGTGCCATGGGCCGGGAATTTAACGACCTCGGCGTCCGCCTGCACGGACGCACCGGGCGGCCGGGTTCGCCGAGGCGGGGCGGTGACGTTTCTGGCGCCATCGGGAATATTGAGTGGGGGGCACTCAAGTTATACTGTCGTGAGCTGCTCAAGTTCCCCTCGGGCAGACAGCCTCTCGTACAGATACGCAACGCAGACAACACAACTCACGTAGACAACAAGGAGCACCCATGTCCAAGGCCGTCGGCATCGATCTCGGCACCACCAACTCAGTCGTCGCGGTGCTCGAGGCGGGCGAGCCCTCTGTCATACCCAACGCCGAGGGTGCCCGCACGACGCCGTCCGTCGTGGCGTTCTCGAAGACGGGCGAAGTCCTCGTCGGCGAGGTCGCCAAGCGCCAGGCGATCACGAACCCCGACCGCACCATCCGGTCGGTGAAGCGCTACATGGGCACCGATTGGAAGATCGACATCGACGGCAAGGCCTACGCCGCGCAGGAGATCAGCGCACGCATCTTGATGAAGCTCAAGCGCGACGCCGAAAGCTACCTGGGCGAAACGGTGAATCAGGCCGTCATCACCGTCCCCGCCTACTTCGACGACGCCCAACGCCAGGCGACCAAGGAAGCCGGCGAAATCGCGGGTCTCGAAGTACTCCGGATCATCAACGAGCCGACCGCGGCCGCGCTCGCCTACGGACTCGACAAGGAAGGCAACGACCAGACCATTCTCGTGTTCGACCTCGGCGGAGGCACGTTCGACGTGTCCGTCCTCGAGATCGGTGACGGCGTGTTCGAAGTGAAGGCAACGTCCGGGAACACCCATCTCGGCGGCGACGACTGGGACCAGCGCGTCATCGACTGGCTGGTGACCGAGTTCAAGAACGCGCACGGTATCGACCTGGCCAACGACAAGATGGCGACGCAGCGGCTGAAGGAAGCAGCCGAGAAGGCGAAGATCGAGCTGTCCAACCTCCAAGAGACGTCGATCAACCTTCCGTTCATCACCGCGACCGCCGACGGCCCGTTGCACCTCGACATGTCGCTGACGCGGTCACGTCTGCAGGAAATGACCCGTGATCTGCTCGAGGCGTGTCGGGGTCCGTTCGAACAGGCGATCAAGGACGCCGGGCTCGACAAGTCGAAGATCGACCACGTGATCCTCGTCGGCGGCAGCACGCGCATGCCTGCAGTCGCCGATCTGGTGCACGAGCTCACCGGCAAGGAAGCCCACAAGGGCGTCAATCCCGACGAAGCGGTCGCGGCCGGCGCCTCGATTCAGGCCGGCGTGTTGAAGGGCGACGTCAAGGACATCCTGCTCCTCGACGTGACGCCACTGTCGCTCGGCATCGAGACGAAGGGTCAGATCATGACCAAGCTCATCGAACGCAACAGCACGATCCCGGTGCGGCGATCGGAGACCTTCACGACCGCCGACGACAACCAGCCGTCGGTCGAGATCAAAGTCCTGCAAGGCGAGAGCGACATGGCGTACCGGAACAAGCCGCTGGGCACGTTCACGCTTACCGGCTTGCCCCCCGCGCCTCGTGGCGTCCCCCAGATCGAGGTCACCTTCGACATCGATGCCAACGGCATCGTCCACGTGTCGGCGAAAGATCTCGGCACGGGTAAGGAGCAGTCGATGGTGATCAGCGGCGGCACCGCGCTCGGCAAAGATGACATCAATCAGATGATCAAGGATGCGGAAGCGCACGCCGAGGAGGACCAGCGCAAGAAGGAAGAGGCGGAAGTGCGCAACACCGCCGACTCGCTCGCCTACCAAACCGAGACGCTGCTGAAAGACCAGGGCGACAAGGTCCCGGCCGAAGACCGAACTGCGATGGAAGACGCGTTGAAGGCGTTGAAGGACTCCCTCGCCGGTGCGGACGTCGAAGCGGTCAAGCATGCACACGAGAAACTGATCAACGTAAGCCAGGAGTTCACGAAGCGGCTCTACCAGAACGCGCAAGCGCAACAGAGCGCCGGCACGGGTGGCGGTGCGGATGCCGGCACTCCTCCGTCGGACGACGACGTCGCCGATGCGGAAATCGTCGACGACGAGCAGAGTGCATAAGCGTCATGACCGCAGACACGAACGACGCCGCCGATCCCGATCCGCTCGTCCCGGATGAGCAGCCAACAGATCGGGATGAGGCGGAGACGGCCGCCTACGAGGAAGCCGACCAGTTGATTGCCGACATCGATCTCCTCCAACGCGAACGTGACGACCTGCTCGACACCTCACAGCGTCTCCAGGCCGACTTCGAGAATTACCGCAAACGGGTCGTCCGTGAACAGACCGCACTGGTAGAGCGGGCGACCGAAGGCCTGGTCGAGCAGCTCTTGCGGGTGCTCGACAGCTTCGAACTCGCGCTCGCGAATCTCGACGCCGACATCGACATCGACCGGGTACGCAAGGGAATCGAACTGGTCTACGCCGAGTTGTTGGGTGTTCTCGAGCGAGCCGGGCTCGAGCGGATCGACGCGTTGGGTGAGCCGTTCGATCCGAACGAGCACGAAGCTGTCATGCAAGAAGACAGCGACGGCGACGGCGATGGTGAGTCGCGCGTCGGTGCCGTACTACGCGCCGGTTGGAAGTTGAAGGGGCGCATGCTGCGCCCCGCGATGGTGAAGGTCGTGAGGTAGCCGTCTTGGCAGCACAACGCGAGTGGTTCGACAAGGACTACTACGCCGTGCTCGGCGTTCCGTCGGGCGCGTCCGAAAAGGAACTGTCGCGCGCCTACAAGAAGCTCGCCAAACAGCACCACCCTGACGCCAACTCGGGTAACGCCGCGTCGGAGGAGCGGTTCAAAGAAGTCAACGCCGCCTACGACGTGCTGGGCGACGCCGACAAACGCAAGGAGTACGACGAAGTGCGGCGCATGGTCGCCTCCGGAGTCGGACCGGGCGGAATCGGCGGCGCTCCCGGCGGGTCAGGCGCCCAAGGGTTTCAGTTCGACGTCGACTTCGGTCAGGGCCGAGGTTCGGGCATTTCCGACCTGCTCGGAAATCTGCTCGGCAACCGCGGCGGGCGCGCCCGCCGGCCGCCACAAGGCCCGCAGCGCGGCCAGGACCTCGAGACCGAGTTGCATCTGTCGTTCGACGACGCCGTGCGCGGCGTCACGAGCACGGTGCGATTCCGCGCCGACGCGACCTGCTCGACATGTCAGGGATCAGGCGCGGCCCCGGGAACCGCACCGCAGACCTGTCCCGAATGTCAAGGCAGTGGATCGATCGCGGTCGATCAAGGTCCGTTTTCGTTTTCGCAGGTATGCCCGACGTGCGGTGGACGTGGGCAAGTCATCCCAACTCCGTGTCCCACCTGCCACGGTCGCGGTGTCGAGATGCGCGCCCGCGAGGTGAAGGTGCGGGTGCCGGCCGGCGTCACCGACGGCCAACGCATCCGCGTGAAGGGACGCGGCGCAGCCGGCGTCAGCGGCGGACCGGCCGGTGATCTCTTCGTCGTCGTGCGCGTGCAGCCCCATCCGCTCTTCGGGCGTACCGGCAACGACGTCACGATCCGGCTGCCGGTCACATTTGCAGAAGCGACACTCGGCGCCGACGTCAAAGTGCCCACCCTCGACGGCCAGGTCACGATGCGGATTCCGCCCGGAACGCCGAGCGGCAAGGTCATGCGCGTACGCGGTCACGGCGTCGCCGGCGACCGCGGGCACGAAAGCAAGGCCGAAGCCGGAACGGCCCACAACGGGAAGGCCGGCGGCGACCTCCTGGTCACGATCGAAGTGGCAGTCCCGACCACGCTCGACGAACGCCGACGCGACGCCGTGCTGGCGCTGGCCGAGGTGTTCGACGACGATCCGCGAGCGGAACTCTTCGACAAGCAACAGAACCGAAGGAGTTCTGATGGCTGATACCCGCGCGTTGTATGTGATCTCGGTCGCGGCCGAACTCGCCGGTGTGCATCCACAGACTCTGCGTATCTACGAACGCAAAGGCCTGCTCGCTCCGGCGCGCACCAGCGGACGAAGCCGCCGGTACTCCGACCATGACATCCAGCTGTTGCGCCGCATCCAGGAGCTCACCAACGAGGGCATTTCGCTGATGGGCGTGCAGAGGATCTTGGCGCTCGAACAGGATCTTGATGCAGCACGTCAACGAGCGGCGCGCCTGGAAGCGAGCGTCGACGCGTTGCAGCACGAGATGGAAGCGCGTCTCGCGGCCGCGCATCAGCAGTACCGGCGCGAGATCGTCCCGACCCGCACCGCCGCGTTGGTGCTCGCTCGAAACAACATGACGACGAAATAATCCCGAGGAAGCCCGTATGCCACTCGATCCGAACAAGTTCACGCGCAAGACCCAAGAGGCGATCGCGGCCGCCCAGTCCGCCGGACGCAACGCCGGGAACACTGAGATCGCGCCCGAACACCTGCTGCGCGCGCTGCTCGACCAGCCCGAAGGTGTCGTCAACGGCGTGCTCGAACGCATCGGTGTCGACCTGGCCGCGGTGCGCGGCCGGGTCGACGACGCCCTCGGCCGGCTCCCGCAGGTCACCGGTGCAACCGTCCGCGACGCACGACTAGCGCCGGCAACCTTCTCGATCCTCGAGGCCGCCGACAAAGAGCGTGAACAGCTCGACGACGAGTTTCTGTCGACGGAACACCTGCTGCTCGCGATGACCGACCTCAGCGGAGGTGTCGGCGATCTGGTGCGCTCGTCGGGCATCACCCGCGACGCCGTGCTCGACGCCCTTCGCCAGGTCCGCGGCTCGCATCGAGTCACGAGCGACAACCCCGAAGAGCAATACCAAGCGCTCGAGAAGTACGGACGCGATCTCACCGACGCGGCGCGGGCCGGCAAGATCGACCCCGTGATCGGACGCGACGAGGAGATCCGTCGGATCATCCAGGTGCTGTCGCGTCGCACCAAGAACAACCCTGTGCTGATCGGCGAACCAGGCGTCGGTAAGACGGCCATCGTCGAAGGTCTCGCGCGCCGCATCGTCGAAGGCGACGTACCCGACGGTCTGCGCGGCAAGCGCGTGATCTCGCTTGACATCGGCTCCATGGTCGCCGGCTCGAAATACCGCGGCGAGTTCGAGGAGCGGTTCAAGGCCGTCCTGAAAGAAATCGCCGACTCGCAGGGCGACGTGATCACGTTCATCGATGAGCTCCACACCATCGTAGGTGCCGGAGGCGCGGAAGGCGCCGTCGACGCCGGCAACATGATCAAGCCGATGCTGGCCCGCGGTGAGCTGCGCCTGATCGGCGCGACAACCCTCGACGAGTACCGCAAGTACATCGAGAAAGACGCCGCGCTCGAGCGGCGGTTCCAGCCCGTGTTCGTCGGCGAACCGTCCGTCGATGACACGATCGCGATCCTGCGCGGCCTGAAAGAGCGCTACGAGGTACACCACGGTGTGCGCATCCAAGACGCCGCGCTCGTCGCCGCGGCAGTCCTGTCCGACCGGTACATCTCCGGCCGTCAGCTACCCGACAAGGCGATCGACCTCGTCGACGAAGCCGCCTCCCGTCTGCGCATCGAGATCGACTCGATGCCGTTCGAGATCGACGTCGTGGAACGCCGCATCCGTCAGCTCGAGATCGAACGAGCCGCGCTCGCCAAAGAACACGACGATGCGAGCAAACAGCGACTCGAGCTGTTGGAAGCCGAACTGCAGTCCCTGCAGGAAGACCGCGACGGCATGGTCGCGCACTGGCAGCTGGAAAAGGACGCGATTGCGACCATTCAGGCCGGCAAGGAACGTCTGGAGCAGGCCCGCCTCGACGCCGAGCGCGCCGAGCGTGACGGCGATCTGGAACGCGCCGCGCAGCTCCGCTATGGCCACATTCCGGTGGTGGAACGCGACGTCAACGCGATGTCGCAACGACTCCGAGATCTCCAGGGCGACGGCGCCATGCTCAAAGAAGAGGTCGACGAAGAAGACGTCGCGGAGATCGTGGCCAACTGGACCGGCGTACCGGTCTCACGCCTGATGGAAGGTGAGCTCGCCAAGCTCGTCCGCCTCGAAGAGGTGCTCCACGAACGGGTGATCGGCCAGCAGTCGGCCGTGTCGGCGGTCGCGAACGCGATCCGTCGGTCGCGGGCCGGACTTTCCGACCCTCACCGCCCAATCGGGTCGTTCCTCTTCCTCGGTCCGACCGGAGTCGGCAAGACCGAGCTCGCACGGACCCTCGCCGACTTCCTGTTCGACGACGAACGGGCAATGGTGCGCATCGACATGTAGGAATACATGGAGAAACACGCGGTGTCGCGGCTCGTCGGCGCCCCCCCGGGCTACGTCGGCTACGAGGAGGGCGGTCAACTCACCGAGGCCATCCGTCGTCGTCCGTACGCAGTCATCCTCCTCGACGAGATCGAGAAGGCCCATCCCGACGTGTTCAACATCTTGTTGCAGCTCATGGATGACGGACGTCTCACCGACGGCCAAGGGCGCACGGTCGACTTCACGAACGCGGTCGTGATCATGACCAGCAACCTCGGCGCCGGAGGCGACGAAGCGCAGGTGATGGCCGCCGTGCGCAATCACTTCAAGCCGGAGTTCCTCAACCGGGTCGATGAAATCGTCGTCTTCCACCGGCTGTCAGAGGCCGACATCGAACGAATCGTCGACATCCAGGTCGCGCAGCTGGCCGACCGGCTCGCCGCCAGAGGGTTGCGGCTGGACCTCACCGCCGAAGCGCGACAGTGGATCGCGACGACCGGCTACGACCCCGACTTCGGGGCCCGGCCGCTCAAACGCGTCCTGCAGCGCGAAGTGGCAGATCCGATCGCGCTCGACCTGCTCAAAGGCGACTATCGCGACGGCGACACGATCCTCGTCGACGCCAAGCCCGACGGAGGCCTCGTGTTCGACAGCGCCGCGACCGCCGAGATCGTCGCCTGATCCGCGCGCAGACATCCACCAACCAAACTGATGCTCGCGGTGTGACACTGACGCGAGCTCAGCGGCACAATCTGATCGGCGAAGTGGCGTAGGTTGCACGCGTGGGTGATCGGCTCGTAGGACGGGTGGCGATCGTCACCGGCGCCGGCATGGGCATCGGTCGCGGTATCGCCCGGCGTCTCGCACGCGAAGGCGCGGCGATCGTGGTGGGCGAACTACGCGACGCGTCCGGTGATCGCACCGCGCGTGAGCTCGCCGACGAGTTCGGAGCGCGTTCGCGCTTCGTACCGACCGACGTGTCGAAAAAGGAGCACGTCGAACGTCTGGTCGACACGACGGTCTCCGAGTTCGGTCGAGTCGACATCCTGGTGAACAACGCGCAGACGTTCACCGAGCTCGTCCCACTCGACGAGAAGACCGACGCAATGATGGCCGCGTCGCTCGAATCGGGCCCGTGGGCGACGTTCTGGTCGATGCAGGCCGTGTTTCCTCACATGCGCGAACGTCATTACGGCCGAATCGTCAACTTCTGCTCCCTCAACATGGTCACCGGGGCGTGGTACTCGGTCGACTACAACGCCGCGAAAGGCGCGATCCAGGCGCTGACGCGTTCCGCGGCACGAGAGTGGGGTCCCTACGGCATCACGGTGAACGCGATCGCGCCCGCCGCCGCGTCGGAGGGCTACCTCGCGTTCAAGAAGAACTCACCCGAGGCCGCAGCCGCCGCGGAGAAGACGATCCCGCTGCAGCGTATGGGCGATCCCGAGGAAGATCTCGGCGGAGTCGCGCTGTTCCTCGCCTCCGACGACGGTCAGTACATCACCGGCCACACGCTCTTCGCCGACGGCGGCGGTCACATGGGCTCGGCGTGGCACCCGCCGCGTTCGACCCGGCCCGACGGGACCGGACATTTCGTGCCTGAGTAGGCCGCCAAGTCACAGTTCGCGCGCGAATGCGCGCAACTCGCCCTTCGCCACCTTTGCCCCAGACGATCGAGGCAACACGTCGAGGACGACGAGCCGCTCCGGCCAGAGTTCCTTGCCCGTGCCGCGCTGGTCGAGATGCGCGATCAGCATGGCAAGTGTCAACTCCGGGTACCCGTCGCGTAGCTCCACGAACGCGCAGACCCGCTCACCGAAGGTTTCGTCGGGTATCGCGACCGCGGCGCACAACGCGACGGCCGGGTGCGAGCCGACCTCGTTTTCGACTTGGGCGGCGCTCACGTTCTTGCCGCCGCGGATGATCACGTCGGCACTGCGTCCGACGACCGTGAGGTAGCCGTCGCCGTCGATCGTCGCGAGGTCGCCCATACGCATCCAGCCGTCGGCGGTGAACAGCTGTTCGTTGGCCGCGGGATCGTCCCAATAGCCGAGGCAGAGGGTCGGACCCTTCCCGGCCGGAACGCCAGGCCCGCCGGTGTGTGTGATGTCAGCGTCGGTGTCGGGATCGAGCAGCCGGACCTGCATCTCCGGGATCACGCATCCTGCGGTCCGCAGACGGCGCGTCGAACTGTCGTCGAGCGTTGTCGCCGACAGTGCACCGGTTTCGTTGCTGCCGTAAAACTGGAGGACTGCGGCGCCGGTCCTGCGCTCGAACTCGCGGGCTCGTTCGTACGGCACCATCTCGCCGCCGGTGAACAGCACCCGCAGAGACGACAAGTCGTGCGCGCCGAACCGCGGCGAGTTCAGGAGCATCACAAATTGTGTCGACACCGCCGCGAGTACCGTCACGCGGTAGCGCTCGACCGCCGCGAGCACCGACTCCGGCGAGAAGGACGCGCACGTGATACACGGCGCACCCACGATCGTCGGAGTGAAATGCGCCGACCACAACCCGAACCCGAACGGTGCGGGCAGCGCGCTCAGGAAGACGTCGCCGGCCCCGAATCGGGCGATGCGATGCGCGAACGCGTGAAACGCGAACCAGCGGGCCTGGTCGTGCATCACGATCTTGGGCAGGCCGGTGGTCCCCGACGTGGAGTTGAGGAACCACAGCTCGTCGCGGCGAAGCGCTGGATCGACGAGGGCAAGCCGGGTCGGCGCCGGTACCTGTGCCCCCGCCGACGGGTCGGTCACGAACATGCGGGCACCGGTCCGGCGCACAAGATGTTCCACTTCGCGCTCGCCGGCGCGGGAGCCGATGCCGACGCCAACGAAGCCGGCCTTCTCACAGCCGAGCATCAGCGCGTGAACGGTCGCGTCGTCGGGCAGTTGGAACGCGACCCGGTCGCCACGGTCCCAGCCGAACGACCGTAACCAGGCTGCGAACCTGTCCGAACGTTCCTCGTACTCTCGCCACGTCATTTGCGGACCGACGTTCACCTCCGCGAACGCGACCGCGTCGGGGCGTTCCCGAGCTCGGCGCGCGACGAGCCGTGCGACGGTGTCTGCGTCGGACGCGGCGATCACTGCTGCAACGCGTCGGGGACCGGATGTCGGAACAGTTCCGACGCGTTCTCCCACGTGATACGGCGCTCGTCGCGTTCGGGTACACCCTGGTCGCGGAGCTGGCGGACAAGCATCGACTGGGTGTCGGGCCACGACGAGTCCGCATGGGGGTAATCGGACTCGACCAGGATGTGATCGACGCCGATCCGGTCGCGTACCAGCATCCCTGCGTCGTCGTCGAGCGCACAGAACCAAAAGTTGCGGCGCATCACCTCGCTCGGCGGGAGGTCGACGTCGCGCCACGTGGGCAGGTAGCCGAGCTGGTACCGGTAGCAGTGGTCGAGGCGGTCGAGGATCCCGGCGACCCAGCCGATGCCGCCTTCGGAAAGGCAGAGACGAATGTCGGGGAAGCGCACCGGCACCTTCGAGTAGAGCCAGTCGACGGCGCTGTACATCCCGTACGCGCCGAACAGCACCGCGGGAATCTCCGGCGGCGCATCCGACGACGTCGTCGGTGACGTACCGGACGAACCGACATGGAGGCAGACCACCGTGCCGGTTTCGGCGCACGCCGCGAACAGAGGATCCCAATAGCCCGAATGGATCGTGGGAAGCCCCAGTTTGTCGGGCGCTTCGGAGAACGTGACCGCTTTGAAACCCCGCTCGGCGTTGCGCCGAATCTCTCGCGCGGCGATCTCGGCATCGCGCAAATACGCGATCTGATTGGGCACGAAACGCTCGGGATGCGCCCCACACCACGCTTCGAGATGCCAGTCGTTGTATGCACGCATCGCAGCGAGCGCGAGCTCATCGGAGTCGGGCCACATCGTGAGCCGCTGACCGACGAAGCCCGGAAGGAAGGACGGAAAACACAGCGACGCCCACACGCCATCGATATCCATATCGCACACGCGTGCGTTGACATCCCACGCGCCCCGTCGCATCTCGTCGAACCGTGTCGGCTCGAAGCCGTACTCGGCCGACGGTCGGCCGACCACAGCGTTGAAGCCGACATTGGGAAGCTGTTGGCCCTGCCATACCCACGCCTCGCCACCGTCGCCGGTGTCGACGACCCGCGGCTCGTCGCCGGCGAAACGTTTCGGGAACCGTCCGGCAAACGCGTCGGGCGGCTCCACGACGTGGTCGTCGACGGAGATCACCGTATAGACACGTTCCCGCGGCATCGGCTCTGGTAACCACGACACGTGTTCCCGCCGACCGTGGCCGCCTCCGAACGCAGCGTTGCTCGCGAGGTCGTCAAGCGACATGTTCACTCGATCACCTCCGGCTCATTCGCCAAAAGCTGGCGGGTCGCGCCGTCCCAATACGCCCACGGCGTGTTCTGCAACAGCATCGCTTTCAGATCAGGCCGCTGAGCAGCGGGTATCTCGTTCGGCGTGCGGCCCAGCGCAAGGATGTCGTACGTGAGGCGGCACATCCGCTCGAACGTCACCGCCTTGTAACAGGCTTCACCGATGGTCGCGCCGGTCACGATCGCACCGTGGTGTGCGAGCAGGATTCCGCTCGCACTGCCAACCTGGCCGGCAAGCCACTCGCCGCCCGCGGCATCGTCGACCCCCGAATACTCGTCGACGAGCGCGAGGTCGTCATCGAAGATGCACGAGTTTTGATGCACCATTCTCGGCATCTCGTTCATCGCCGACAGCAGCGTCGCATAGTACGGATGGTTGTGCACGACGATCGTCGCATCGGAACGGGTGCGGTGCAGCTCGGTGTGGAGGAACACGGCAGGCGTCACGTCCCACGAACCCTCCACGATCTCACCGTCGGCGTCGAGACGCACGATGTCGCAGGCCCGCACCTCGTCCCACCAGATCCCCCACGGATTGCACCACATTCCGCCGTCGGCCGTCGCCCAGGTGATGTGGCCCGACAGGTTCTCACGCCAGCCTTCGTGGGCGAGGATGCGCAACGCGCACGCGAGTTGTTGCGGAACAGTCAGCTCCCGGCCGACGCCGGGACCGGAGCGAGGCTTGCGCACGTGGTCACGGTAGCCAGGTCCAACGACACACCCCGACGGTTGACGCCGGCCGACCCGGCGCAGGCCGGACCCGTCGCCGAGTCCTCGTGCGGAAGACTGCTCCGATGATCGTGCTCGTGATCGGAGCGACCGGCGAACTTGGCTCCGAAGTCGTGCGTGCGTTGATACGACGCGGTGTCGCCGTGCGCGCGATGACCCGCGGCGCGCAACCTGTGGGTCTCGAAGGTCTGGAATCGACCGTCCGGGCCGACCTGCACGATCCGTCGACGCTCGGAGCGGCGTTCGCGGACGTGCAACGCGTGTTCCTGATCAGCTCGCCGACCCGAGACCAGCTCACCGTCGAAACGAACGCAATCGTCGCGGCAGAACAAGCAGGGGTCGAGCACATCGTGAAGGTTTCGAACCTGCCCATCGTCGGTTTGGACTCCGGACTACACGGCAACCACCGTGCGATCGAACGGCGGCTCGCCGCATCGCCGATCACGTCGACCGTGCTGCAGCCTTCGTTCTTCGCGTCGGTCCTCCTCCGTCAGGTCGCGCTGCTCGCACGCGGGCGTCTCGTGCTCCCGACCGGCCAGGGGCGCATCGCCTGGATCGACCCGCGCGACATCGCCGAGGTCGGCGCCGCGCTGCTCGCCGATCCCGCGACACCTCCCAACGCGCTGCGACTCACCGGCCCGGAGGCGCTCACAGCCGACGACCTCGCAAGGCGGATCGGACTGGCCGCGGGACGCACCATCGTCGTCGTACGGCCAGATCTTGCCCGCTGGCGCGACGACCTGGTGGCCGGCGGTATGGACCCGTGGCTCGTCGAATCGACGGTCCACCTGTACGAAGCCGTCGCCCAGGGAGCGCTCGGCGACGTCTTTCCTGACGTCGAACGCACGCTCCACCGGCCGGCGCGTCCGATCGACGGATGGCTACGCGACGTCCTCGCGCCGCGCGTCGCCTCCGGATGACAACGACGCGACGACGCGACCACGCAGCAATTGCAACGACGCGATGACCGTCCCCGTCGGCGCCCCGGTACGCGTGCAGCAGACACGGGTCGGAGGGGGCCACATCGCACCCGCACCAACCCTGAACAGTCCCGGCCTTGTATACCGTGGCATCTCGTGACGCCCGTCGAGCCGCACCTCTTTTACACGGGCGTCGTTGCACAGCTGTATGCGCCGCTGCGATCGATCGTTCCCGATCCCGAACCGTACGCTCGTTTCATCGCGACGTCCGGTCAACCGGCATTGGAATTGGGTTGCGGGACCGGCGACCCGCTGTTAGATCTCCGCGGCCGCGGCCTGGATATCGAAGGGTTGGACTCGTCGGCCGACATGTTGGCCCGGTGTCAAAGCGAAGCAGCCGGCCGCGGTCTCGACGTGGTACTGCACCACCAGCCGATGGAATCGATGGATCTGGCGCGCGGGTACCGGTCGATCTTTCTTGCCGGTCCGACGTTCAACCTGCTGGCCGACGACGACACTGCACGGCACGCACTTGAGCGTGTCCGCGCCCACCTGCAACCACAAGGTCAGGCGCTGATCCCACTGTTCTTACCGGCCGCGACGCCGCCCGAAGACCTAGGCCGGACCCGCGAACACACGTCGCCTGACGGCACCTGCATGCGGGTGACGCCAATCGCCGAAGAACGCGACGAATTCCGCCGAAACCAGACCACGATCCTGCGGTACGAACTCATCACCGACCACGAAGACATCGTCGAGGAACGACCGTGGCTGCTGCATTGGCATACCCAAGCCGGGTTCCACCGCCTCGCGACCGAAGCCGGTCTGGCCGTGCGTGCCGTACTCCGGCCGGACGGCACCGCCGCGACCCCAACCGATCAAGCGTTTGTGTTCATCCTCGCGAACCCGACAAGCGCTGCGTAGCACCCGAACGTCGCGCTCGACGTGTCCGAGAAAGACGCGGGCCTTTCCTCCCCGCGGTCCCGCCCCAGCATCGCAGGCGACGGACGGGCATCCGGGCCGGTTGGCGAGAACCGGGCAGCGACCTCCGTGAACGCGCGCGGCGACGCATCGTCGACGCCGCCTGCCGGCCGCGATGGGCGCCGCACCCCATCGCCCGGACGACGAGCCTGCCGATCCGCGCGCCTCCGTTCAGCCCACTGTGAGTGAGGCAAGACGCGCGCGCAGCGGGTCGTCGACCACGGCTGGATCGCGATCGAAGATCATCGTGCTCGGCGTCGTCGGCCAACCGGGAGCGCCGGTGTGTGCGAACGTCGTCCACGCGTCACGCAACCTTTTCCCCAACCGGCGAGCTTCGTCGTCGGCGCCGACGAACTCCGCCCAACCATCGACGAAGTTTCCGAACGTGAACGGAATGTCGATGCCGTGACACGCGCCGAAGCGAACCTGAGCTGCCGGCCAGCCGAACAGGTACGAGTACGTCGGACCGTGCGCGCGGTGCACGTCGCGTAACGCGGCGGCCGGGCGTTGCATTTCGACATCGGTGAACACGGCCGCCCAAACCTCGTTCGAATCTTCCGTTCCGAGTTCGGTTTCGTAGGTCGCGACGATGTCGGCGGCGCGGGATGCATCGACCTTCGCGTACCTCGCGACCCGCGAACACAACTTGTCACGAGGCGGGCCGGGGCCCGACAGATCGACGAACAAGCGCATCTCGTCGGTGGTCGTCCCGATCACCAGCGCCACGCCTGCCGCCGCGCCGGAGTCGAACGCGGCAAGGGGCGTCTGGACGAGCACGTCGCCGTCGACCATCGGGTGAAACGGCATCATGCCCACCGTTGACACCAACGCGATCGCGCTCGCGGCCTGGGCCTGTATCAAACGTTCGACCGGCACCCCGGCGAGCAACGCCGCGTCGGCCAAGCCGAGCTCGGCGAGGAGCGCGTCGGTGACCTGCGTCGCACGGGCCTCGTCCAGCGTGTTGAACGTGGCGCCGCTCTGCACGATCGCGCCACGGAACAGGCCACGCGCATGGGGCGACGCGCACAGGTGTAACACGACGCCTCCGCCCGCCGATTCGCCGAACGCGGTGACCCGATCGGGATCGCCACCGAAAGCTTCGATGTTGTCGCGTACCCATTCGAGCGCGGCGATCGCGTCACGCAGTCCGTTGTTCGCGACGCCTCCGATCCCGCGTGCGTCGAGGAAGCCGAGCGCGCCGAGCCGGTAGTTGCAGGTGACGAGCACGACATCCTGCTCCGCGCAGAATGGTGCACCGTCGTACACGGGCTGCGAAGACGCACCGATCGTGAACGCGCCGCCCGGGAACCACACGAGCACAGGCCGACCTTGGCCTGATCGGCCCGTTGCTTGAGGCGCGGCCTGTGTCCACACGTTGAGCGTGAGGCAGCCGTGTTCGTGTGTGGTGCCGCGAAACGCGCCCGGCACCAACCCGTCGAGCGGACCTCCGACCGGCTGCGGCGCGGCCGGTCCGTACTCGGTTGCGTCGCGGGTTCGGCTCCACGCCGCGACACGGACCGGCGCCGCGAAACGCGTCGCGGTCGCGAACGGGACGCCGCGGTACGCGTGCACTCGACACGCGGCGATTTGTGTCGACGTTCCGAGCAGTCTGCCCGCCGGCGTCGCGATCTCGACCATTCCGAGCAGCGTAAAGCCACCGTCGAGTACCATTTCCCCAACGTGACCCCGAATAACGCCCTGCCCAACGGCAGCGTCACGTGGAGGCGCTCGTGCCCGGCGCGGTGATTGTCGGTACCCAATGGGGCGACGAGAGCAAGGGCAAGTTCACCGACTACCTCGCCAAAGAGGCGTCGATGGTCGTGCGCTATCAGGGCGGCCACAACGCCGGCCACAC